>Ga0137306_100233_pt1 | contig 87312 bp, 75 predicted proteins | sample Inofroosms_March_FD_97187 | JGI IMG/M metagenome (GOLD analysis project Ga0137306, IMG submission 97187) | Mouse cecal microbial communities from Vienna, Austria - N-Acetylneuraminic and N-Acetylglucosamine D2O microcosms_March | ecosystem: Host-associated > Mammals > Digestive system > Large... | reverse complement strand
TAGAAAACAGTTAGCAACAGCCACAATATAATAGCCCCCTTGGGAGGGGCACTTAGCGAGGTGTTTCACGAGCTTAGTGCGGGCAAGGGGGTTGGGGGTGACGGAATGGTACACAAAGTACCTTTATTTTCTGTACCATAAAATAAGGCTTTAGTAAAAATACACAAAACAGACAGGCTGTATACCCTCGGATCGGGGTCATATACAGCCTGTTTTGTTGTGAAAATGTCACAAAGAATTTCAATTCTTGATTTTATTGTTGCAAATTACCCTGCTAATCGCGTCGGCATGAAAGCCTTTGCGATAGAGAAACGCGTATATTCTCTGTTTTTCCTGCGCGTCGGCGGTTTTCGCGTCATATTTTTTCCTTTCCAGAAGGTTCCGTATCATGGACACCTCATCCTGTCTCGTCCCGTCCTCCTCCAATTCCTCAAAGACAGCGCGGATCGTATCTTTGTGGACCCCTTTCCGCATCAGATCCTGCTCGATCCGCATCCGGCTCTTCCGCTCCAGATTATAGACGATAAAATCTTTTGTATACCGCCGGTCGTCCACGTACCCGTAGGACTCCACATAGGCGACCGCCTCCTCGATACACGCCTCCGGGTACTCCCCGTCCCGCAGCTTCTCCCGCAGGGATGCCGACGTATATTCCCGTTTCTGCAGCAGATTCATGGCACGCTTCTTCGCCCGCAGGGGCAGGATTTCCTCCCGGATCTCACGCAGACTCTCCTCCGTGATCTCTTTCCCCTCCCGGATTTCCAGACGGCTCAGCTCGCCCCTATATAGCGCAAAAGCCGGACGGTCCTCTATGTACACCTTATAACGACCTCTTCCCATGTCCGTAAGCTGTGTGACTGTCATCCTCTCTCCTCCGCGGCTTGCGCCCGTCCGGCTTCCTTTCTCATACCGCCCTGCGCCCTTCTACTCCTCGGTTCCCTTGGCAGGCGGCGGGCGGCAGGGTATTGGCTCCGGCGTTCTGCCGCCCTTTTACTTCTCGGTTCCCTTGGCAGCCTTGGTTTCCTTGGCGGGCTTCGCCACCTCGGCGGACGCGTCACCCGCGGCGCTCTCCTCCACGGCGTCCGTCTCCATATTGAAAAGTTCCCTGACTTTCCGCTCCACCTCGGCGCATATCTGCGGATTGTCTTTCAAGTACTGCTTCGCGTTCTCCCTGCCCTGTCCGATCTTATTCCCGTCATAGGCGTACCACGCGCCACTCTTATTGATAATATTATTCTCCGCCGCCAGATCAAGAATATCGCCCTGTGTAGAGATACCCGCGCCGAACATGATGTCAAACTCCGCCTCTTTGAAGGGAGGAGCCACCTTATTCTTAACAACCTTGACGCGGGTTCTGTTACCGATCACCTCGCCGCCCTGCTTCAGCGCCTCAATGCGACGGACGTCCAGTCTGACGGAAGAGTAAAATTTCAGCGCGCGGCCGCCTGTGGTCGTCTCCGGATTTCCGAACATGACGCCTACCTTCTCACGCAGCTGGTTGATGAAAATGACCGTGCAGTTAGATTTGCTGATGACAGCCGTCAGCTTTCTGAGCGCCTGCGACATCAGTCTCGCCTGCAGACCCACATGGCTGTCGCCCATGTCGCCATCGATCTCCGCCTTCGGCACCAGAGCCGCCACGGAGTCCACCACGATAATATCCACGGCTCCCGAGCGCACCATGGTCTCCGTGATCTCCAGAGCCTGCTCGCCGCAGTCCGGCTGGGAAATATATAAATTGTCAATATCCACGCCGATATTTTTCGCGTAGACGGGATCCAGCGCATGTTCCGCGTCGATAAACCCGGCGATGCCGCCTCGTTTCTGCACCTCCGCAATCATGTGCAGGGTAACGGTCGTCTTACCGCTGGATTCGGGACCGTATATCTCAATCACTCTACCCTTCGGGATACCGCCGAGTCCCAGCGCAATGTCCAGACTCAGGGATCCCGTGGGGATCGTCTCCACATTCATCTGTACGGAAGGATCGCCCAGCTTCATAACGGCTCCCTTTCCGAACTGTCTCTCTATCTGCCCTAATGCCGCATCCAATGCTTTTAATTTTTCATCTCTTTCCATGTTTCCCTCCATGCCAAAGCGGTTCCCCGCTTTTCTTTGCAGAACATTTGTTCTTATCATAGAATAAAACAAACGTTCGTTTTTGTCAACTTCAAATTTATGAAACGATCATAACACTTTTCATGTCCCATAAATGACACTCTACCCTCCTTTCCCATCTGAAATTTAAAAATCAAGAATTCGTGGCGAAATGCCGGACATGCATATGCATAACAGATTCCACTTTCCCAGATAAATCCAGTCTACCAGAGAAACCGGGAACCCGCAAGAGTTTCTTGCAAAGAAACCACAAGGAAAAAATAGCAAGGGCGCGACACCCGCTGCTGTCCGCGCCCATACGCCTGCTCTTTAAAAAACCTTCAGATATTTCTCATACTCCTCATAGGTGACGGTCACCCAGCCCTCCTCATAGTTAAAGCCGATCTCCATGCCCTTGGGCGTGTAAAAGACAATGATATCGTCAGACTTAAAATAATCCGTGATCTGCTGATCCGTCATATATGTAAGGTACGAAATCTCCCCGTTCTGCTCGTCGCACTTCTGCCGGAACTCCACGGAAAACTCGTCGTCAACCGCAAGGATATCCTCATTGTCCAGAATCACGCCGTTTTTCATATCAATGTTGATGCTCCGCAGACAGACAAAACCGTCCCTGTCGCTGTACATCTCCTCCTGCCACGCAATGCTCAGCTTATCCTCATCCATATAAGCCACATAGCCGATCAGAGACGCCACAAAATAGTTCTCTTCGCTCTCCATGACATGGGACTCGTATTCCGACTCAAAAAGCGTCGTCATCTCGTCCACTTCCTTCCGGATATCCTTGTTGAGCTTATCCAGATTCGGCACTTCCTCCCCGGAAATAACAGGGATGCTCGCTATAATGATGGCGTTATCGTAATCCGACTCGTAGTCGAAGTCCTCCACCTCCACCTGATAGGACAGGTCCGACCTTATTTCATTGTGCAGATCGTAGTATCTGTCGTCATACTCGGCATCTTCATAGTAATCGTAGTCGTAAAAATCGTCGTCACTGAAAAAATCGCTGTAGTCGTATTCCTCCTCTAAATCATAATCAAAATCGTAATCATCATAGTCATCATGGTAGTTGAAGTCATAGTCATAATCATCCTCCTCGAAATCGTACACATCCCGGCGAAGGTCCTCCTTCTCTTTCTCGGAGAGCAGATTCACCGCTTTGCTTGCCAGCGCGAACACCGCCACGAGGAACAGGACGATAATGGCGACCACAATGCCTATAATAAGCCCGGCGTTCTGCTTTTTCTGCGGCATGGCATAAGGGCTGTAAGGATTATCGTAAGGCGGCTGTCCGCCGTAAGGAGGCTGCCCGCCAAAACCGCCGCCCGCCTGCTGGCTGCCGTAGGATGGCTGCGCACCGAAACTGCCCTGCTGGTTCTGGTTCCCGTATGGGGACTGCGCGCCAAAGCTGCCCTGCTGGTTCTGGTTCCCATATGGAGGCTGTGTCCCGTAGCTGCCCGCCGGATTCTGGTTCCCGTATGAGGGCTGCACGCCGTAGCCGCTCTGGTTCTGGTTTCCGTATGGGGGCTGCACGCCGTAGCCGCTCTGGTTCTGGTTTCCGTATGGAGGCTGCACGCCGTAGCCGCTCTGGTTCTGGTTTCCGTATGGGGGCTGCCCATCGTAACTGCCCACCGGGTTCTGGTTCCCATATGGAGGCTGTGCATCGTAACTGCCCACCGGGTTCTGGTTCCCGTATGGAGGCTGTGCATCGTAACTGCCCGACGGGTTCTGGTTCCCGTATGGAGGCTGAACGCCGTAACTGCCCGACGGATTCCCATAAGGAATCTGGCTGTCTGTCTGATTCCCGGAAAAGAGACCGTGTGTGTCCGCCACAACCGTCACATTCTCCGTCTCTTCTATCACGTTGGCTGCCTCAACCACTTCCGGCGTCGTATAAATATCATTGCCGCTCTCGGATACATAGGGATCCGTATAGACATCGTTTTCCCCGCTTTCTTTGCCCTGCAGCCCTTCCCACTTGTCAGATTCGTTCATTCTTCTCTCCCTTACCTTGTTGTCACGGCCAAACTGCTACCCTTTTCTACTTTTCCTTGCCGCCGAAAGTCACTTCACTGTAATACTGTAATATACATTCCCGCATCAGGGACAGCGCCGCGGATACCGTGCTCTCCCGGATCTTTTCGCGAGTCCCGTGGAAATGGCACTCCTTCACCGTAACCCTGCCGCACACGTTGCAGGCGATATACACAAGCCCCACCGGCTTCTCGGGCGTGCCGCCGTCCGGCCCCGCAATCCCTGTGGTGGAAACACTCACATCGGTCCTTGCCAAAGTCGCCGCGGTCTTTGCCATCTCTCTGGCAATCTGCTCGCTGACCGCCCCGTACTTCACCAGAATATTTTTCTTGATTCCAAGAAGCTTTCGCTTGGATTTGTTGGAATATGTCACATAGCCGGACTTAAACACCTCCGACACGCCGGGCACATTGATCAGTCTGGCGGAAAGCATGCCGCCCGTGCACGACTCCACCGTACACGCCGTCAGCTTGTTCGCCATAAGCAGATCCACCACGGCTTTCTCCAGCGTCACTTCACTGTCTGTCGTATACACATGGTTGCCAAAGCGTCCTTTCAGCTCTTTGACCATGGGTTTCACCAGCTTTTTCGCCTCTTTCTCATCCGGCGCCGTGGCTGTCACACGCAGGTGTACCTCCCCGGTCTTTGCATACGTGGCAATGGTGGGATTGTCCTGCGCGTCAACCAGATCCTCCACCATGCTCTCCGCCTTGCTCTCGCCTACCCCGCAGATTTTCACGGTCTGGGAATAAATAACGCCCGTTGTCAATCCTGCCAGATAGGGCATGATCGACTTTTCAAACATGGGGATCAGTTCCCCCGGCGGTCCCGGCATCAGCACCACATGTTTGCCGTTTTCCGCGATAATGATACCGGGCGCGGTACCACCCGGATTCTCCACCACAATACAGCCTTCCGGCACCATCGCCTGTTTCCAGTTATTCTCCGTGATCTCCATGTTCCGCTCCGCAAAAAACTGCCGGATCGCCTCCTTGGAAGGCTCATGCAGATACAGTGCTTTCCCCATCACCTTCGCCGCCGCCTCTTTGGTCAGGTCGTCCTGTGTGGGACCTAAGCCCCCGGAGAGCAGAATGATATCCGCCCTTGTCAGCGCCAGACGAATGGTTTCCGTCAGTCTCTCCTCGTTGTCGCCGACCACGTCCTGATGATAGCAGGAAAGCCCGAGTCCCGCGCATTTTTCCGCGAGATAGGCGGCGTTCGTGTTCACAATGTTTCCGAGCAATATCTCTGTTCCGACTGCAATAATCTCAACTGTCATAGTATCATCCTCTTTGTTAAACCATTACACTTGTTATTAATTGCCGTATTCCTCTGTTCTTTATCTTTGATTTTCCCGCATGACGTCCTTGTTCTTTAACAGGTAATCCACAAGGGAAACCACCGTCAGAACTACCGCCACCCACATCACAATCTGCGTCACAAGGGCAAGGGACGGAAGATCCGCAATCATCAGACAGATCATAACTATCTGGAAAACCGTCTTAAACTTCCCCCAGTAGCTCGCCGCGATCACCACGCCGTTGTCGGAAGCCACCAGACGGAATCCGCTGATGATAAACTCCCGCGCGATGATGATGATCACCACCCATGCCGGAATCCGCGAAAGCTCCACCAGACAGATCATAGCAGAACAGACAAGAAGCTTATCCGCCAGCGGATCCATAAACTTGCCAAAATTTGTCACCAGATTGTATTTTCTCGCGATGTGACCGTCCAGAAAATCCGTCAGACTTGCCACAATAAAAATCGCAAGCGCGATCCACTTGTCATAAGCCGTGAGATCAAACAGCAGAAGCACCACAAAAAAAGGAATTAATATCACACGGAAAATCGTTAATTTATTCGGCAGATTCATCTTCCAACTCTCCCATCAGATCATATTCGTGGGAACCTGTAATCCTCACCTGCACAAAATCGCCGGTCATCAGTTCCCTGTCCGTCTGTACAAACAAATATCCGTCCACATCCGGCGCATCCTTATAAGTTCTCGCCACGTAGACGTCATCATCAGCCACCTTGCCCTCAACCATCGCCGACACAATGCGGCCTTCCATATCAGCCGCCGCGTCAAAGGCGATCTCCTGCTGCAGCGCCATCAGCGCGTCACAGCGCGCCTGTTTCACCTCGTCGGAAATCTGGTCCGGCATGTCTGCCGCCGGCGTATCCTCCTCCTGCGAATAGGGGAAAACGCCCAGCCGGTCAAACGCCGTCTCCTCCACAAAGGAAAGAAGCGTCTCGAAGTCGCTCTCCGTCTCCCCCGGAAATCCCGCAATCAGCGTCGTTCTCAGGCAGATATCGGGAATCTCCCGACGAAGTTTGTTGACTATATCAGTCAGCTCTCTCCGGTCCGTCCGCCGTCCCATACGCTTTAAAATGGAATCCGAGGCGTGCTGCACCGGTATATCGAGATAGTGGCATATCTTTTCTTCTTTCTGGATCACCCGGATCAGCGCGTCATCTATCTCCTCGGGATAACAGTAGAGAATCCTGATCCAGACTAGCCCCTCTATCAGGCAGAGCCGCGTGAGAAGTTCCGGCAGCGCCTTATGCCCGTAGAGATCCTGTCCGTAAACCGTCGTCTCCTGCGCCACCAGAATCAGTTCCCTGACCCCTTGGTCCGCCAGCTCCTGTGCCTCCCGCAGCAGGCTTTCCATGGGAACGCTTCTGTAAGGACCCCGCACCTTCGGAATGATGCAGTAAGTACAGTGCTTATCGCATCCCTCCGCAATTTTCAGATAGGCAAAGTGCCCGCCCGTGGTCAGAATGCGCTTCTTATCCGTGAGCGGCTTCTCATCCAGTCTGTGATAGCAGTCCTTCGCTTTTCCCGCAAAGGCGGCGTCCAGAACCGCCGGCAGCTCCTCTATGGCGGAAGTGCCGATCACGGCGTCCACCTCTTCGATTTCCTTCCGGATCTCCTCCTGATATCTCTGCGCCAGACACCCCGTCACGACAAGTGCTTTTACCTGCCCTCTCTTTTTCAGTTCCGCCATCTCCAGAATCGTGTTGACGCTCTCCTCCTTGGCGTCCCCGATAAAACAGCAGGTGTTCACCACAACGGCGTCCGCCTCGTTCTCGTCATCCGTGAACGCAAAGCCTCTCTCCGCAAGCATCCCGAGCATCATCTCGGAATCCACCAGATTTTTATCACATCCCAGAGACTGGAACAGTACCTTTTTCTTCATATAATAAATACCCGGTCCCTATTCTGCGTCCGACTCTTCCGCCGCAGGGGATTCTGCACCAGAAGCTTCAGCGACAGTCTCTTCTTCCGTCTCCTCCTTAAACTCATCGGTGAGGATCTGGATTTTACCCTGATTCAGCTCCTCCACGGCAACGGATAAAGGCTTTTTGCCTCTGCCGTCCACCAGCTCTTCATCCCCGGCGATGATCTGTCTCGCCCGCTTGGATGTCGCCATCACGATAGAATAGCGGCTGCTCACTACCGGGTCCTCGCCCTCTTCCACACCGCTGTTCACTACTTTAATCAAATCTGCATAAGATGGATGTAACATAGATTATTCTCCTTCCAATTCTCTCCTCATTTTCTTTATGAACGCTTCATTCCGCCCGGGCGCATGATGCGCCGCGGCGATAATGCCATGAAGTTCTTTCACACAAGTCTCCAGATCGTCGTTTATCACGATATAGTCGTATGCCTCGATGCCCTCCGCCTCTTTCGCGGCGCGGCAAAGCCTCTTCTGGATGACCTCCTCCGTCTCTGTGCCCCGCCCCGAAAGCCTGCGGCGCAGTTCCGCCGCGTCCGGCGTCGATACGAACAACAAAAGCGCGTCGGGGTACTGCTCCTTGATCTTAAGCGCCCCCTGAATCTCAATCTCCAGAATCACATCCCTGCCTGCGGCAAGTTCCTTCTCCACGTAATCCCGCGGCGTGCCGTAATAATTGCCGCAGTATTCCGCGTGTTCGATCAGCGCGTGATCCGCGATCCGTTTCTCGAACTGTTCTCTGGACAGGAAAAAATATTCCCTGCCGTCCTCCTCCCCCGGACGCGGCTTTCTGGTGGTCGCTGAGATCGACAGCGAGTAGCCGTCATACTCCTCCACCAGCCTCTTCATCAAAGTACCCTTGCCCGCCCCCGAAAACCCGGAGACGACGATCAATATCCCTTCATTCCTCATCTGTCTGCCCATCCTCAGTCTGTGCCCTGCCCGAAATGGTTTCCGGGAGCAGCGCGGAAAGCACGATCTGGCTGTTTTCCATCACCAGCACCGCCTTCGTCTTGCGCCCCTGCGTGGCGTCGATCGCCATCCCCGTCTCCTTCGCCTTCTGCACCATGCGTTTCACCGGCGCGGAATCGGGACTGACAATGGCGATAATCTTCCCTGTGTTTACCACATTGCCAAAGCCTATATGAATCAGTTTACCCATAGCAGCATTCCTTACTCGATACAACAGTTCAGCCCACGCCATTCGCAAAACGCAACTTCGGTCTGGCTGAACTGTTATTCAATATTCTGTATCTGTTCCCGCACTTTCTCAATCTCTGTCTTTAATTCAATCGCCCTGTCCGAAGTTTCCAGATCCGTGGTCTTTGAGAGGATCGTGTTTGCCTCGCGGTTCATCTCCTGCGCCAGAAAATCCAGCTTCCGCCCGATACTGCCGCCCTCCGTAAGATCCCGCTTCATGGTGGTAATGTGGCTGCGCAGGCGCACCAGTTCCTCGTCCACGCACACCTTATCCGCAAAGAGCGTCACCTCCGTCAGCAGTCTGGACTCGTCGACCTGGGTATCCTGCAGAAGCTCCTTCACCTTGTCCCTAAGTCTCTGCCTGTACTCCGTCATAATCTGCGGCGCGCGGTGCTCGATAAATTCCACCCCCGCAAGCATGGCGTTCAGTTTCGCCAGCAGGTCGTCGCGGATGTTTTCTCCCTCTTTGACTCTCGTCTCCACAAAGGACTCCGCCGCGCCGCGTACTGCCTTCCCAAGGAACTGCCAGAGCTCCTCCTCATCGACCGTCTGCTCTTCCATGGTCAGCACTTCCGGATAGCGTGACAGGGTGGATACCCGCACGTCATTGTCCAGCGAAAAATCCTCCGACATCTGCCAGAGATATTTCATGTATTCCGCCGCCAGTTCCCTGTTATACTTCACACAGAGATTGGTCTCCGTCAGATCCTCGTAGGTGATAAACACATCCACCTTTCCCCGCTGCATATAATTTTTGAGTTCGTTTCTGATCGCCGTCTCAAAAAAGTTCAGCTTTTTCGGCATCTTAATGTTGACATCCAAATACCTGTGGTTGACGGACTTCATCTCCACTGTGATCTTCCGCGCGTCCTCCGTCACCTCACATCTCCCGAATCCGGTCATGCTCTTAATCATCGTCATACTCTTCTTTCTCTTAACGTAAACTTCACAGTTACATTGCATAAGCAGATTCGAGATGCTTCGCATCTCTCATTCGCGTTGCTCGTCATAAATCGTCACAGGCATATCTGCATACAGACATGCGCTCTGCCTGTGCCTCTTTCTGACTCTGCTTATGCGCGCAAAAAGACCTACGCATACAGTCTTTATTATAGTGGAAAGCGGATAAATAGTCAAGAAAGAGAAACCGCGGCGTCCTGAACAGGAAAAGGGACGCCCAAAATCCCGGCAGCGATTGAAATGCGCCGTCGTTTATGCTATAGTAAGGAACGCACAGAAAACAGGAACGAAAAGAAAGGGAAGGCGCAATCATGGCATTTGACGGCATCACCATAGCAAATATCACAAAGGAGCTTTCAGGGCAGCTTCTCGGCGGACGCATCTACAAGATCGCACAGCCGGAAAGCGACGAACTGCTGCTCACCATCAAAAATAACGGCAGCCAGTACCGTCTGCTGTTGTCGGCGGACGCCTCCCTCCCCATGGTCTATCTGACGGAAACCAACAAGCCAAGCCCCATGACCGCGCCGGGTTTCTGTATGCTGCTGCGCAAGCATCTGCAGAACGCCCGCATCACCGCCATATCGCAGCCCGGGCTGGAGCGCGTGATTCACCTGCGCCTTGAGCATCTAAACGAACTCGGCGACTTATGCGAAAAGAAACTGGTCGTGGAGATCATGGGCAAACACAGCAACATCATCTTCTGCGACGACAAGGACCAGATCATAGACAGCATCAAACATATTTCCGGCATGGTCAGTTCCGTGCGGGAGGTGCTGCCCGGCCGTCCCTACTTTATCCCGCAGACCCAGAATAAATGGAACCCCCTGCGGTTTAGTGCCCGATACACGAAAGAGGGATCCCCTCTCTTTATCAAATCCCCGGAGGACGGCGAAGGATTGACTTATGTAAACCTTTGCGCCCACATGAAGGAGAAACCCATGCCTCTCTACAAGGCGCTCTATACGACTTACACCGGGCTGTCGCCCATCATTTCGCAGGAGCTGTGCTACCGTGCCGGGGTCGACGCGGACATGCCCGCAAACGTGCTGGACGAACCGGCTCTGCACGCCATATACGAAACGCTCTCCGATCTGATGGAGCAGACCGCCTGCGGACACTTTTCCCCCGTCATCATCTATGACGGCAGGGAGCCGCTGGAATACGCAGCGTTTCCACTGACGCTCTACAGCGACAAAACTTCACAGGACTTCTCCTCCGTCAGTGCTATTCTGGAACGCTTCTACGCGGAGCGCAGCGTAATAACCCGCATCCGCCAGAAGTCCGTGGATCTGCGCAAGATCGTCCAGACGGCTTTAGAGCGCAACGTAAAAAAATACGATCTGCAGATGCGGCAGATGAAAGACACCGAAAAACGCGACAAATACAAGGTTTACGGCGAACTGATCAACACCTACGGCTACAACGTGGAGCCGGAGGCAAAATCCATGGAGGCGCTCAACTATTATACCAATGAGACCATCACGATTCCTCTGGACAGCACCCTGACGCCGCAGGAAAACGCCCAGAAATATTTTGATAAGTACGGGAAGCTGAAACGGACCTACGAAGCGCTGTCAGAATTGACCATACAGGTCAAAGAAGAGATCGCGCATCTGGAATCCATCCTCGCCGCGCTGGATATCGCCATGCAGGAGGAGGATCTGGTACAGATCCGGGAGGAACTGATTGAGAGCGGCTATATCCGCAGAAAGGGCGGCGGCAAAAAAGTAAAAATCACCAGCAGGCCCTTCCACTATGTGAGCAGCGACGGTTTTCATATCTATGTGGGGAAAAATAATTTCCAGAACGACGAACTCACCTTCAAGTTCGCAAACGGCGGCGACTGGTGGTTCCACGCCAAACAGATTCCCGGCTCCCACGTAATTTTAAAGACCGAGGGCGCCGAGGTGCCCGACCGCGCCTTCGAGGAAGCAGCAAGACTTGCCGCCTACTATTCCAAGGGACGCGAACAGGATAAGGTAGAAATCGACTATGTACAGAAAAAGCATGTGAAAAAACCTGCCGGCGCCAAGCCCGGCTTCGTGGTGTACTACACCAACTACTCCATGGCGATCGACTCCGACATTGCCGGGCTGACGGAACTTTCCTGAGAGCCCTCTGAAACCTTTGACCACGATACCTGTTCTCTGAAAGTGAAAGAGCCGCCCGCAGAAGCCGTTCCCCATAGCTGCCTGCGACGGCTCATTCCTGCCGGATAGTGGGCGTTCTCTCGGGCAGATGCCGTTCTGTGTGGCAGTTCTTCACGGCTGGCTCACCGACACGCTCTCCCCGTCGGAGACAGCCGTCACGACACCTTCATCCGTGTAATACACCTCACACTTATATGTATTTAGCAACGCCACCGTCTCCTCCTCCACCCGCAGCCGCTCCGGGTCTGCGGTGAGGACGGCACAGCGGGGCTTCGCCGTCTCGAACAGGGTTTCCAGATTCTTTGTGTAATTCCCGTGATGAGGCATCTTGATCAGATCATACCGCTCCTTTGCCGCCGCCGACGAGAGGAACTCCTCCGTCCGTATCTTTTTGGCATCCCCCATCAGCAGAAACCGGTTCTCTCCATTCGTAACACATGTTATCAATGAATAATTGTTGTCATTCTCATACCCGCTCTCATGGGGCGCGTCCACATGAAAGGAAACCCCTTCCACAGTGAAGGAAACGTCTTTTTGCAGCCGCTCATAAGCCGTGTCCGTCTCCTCGACCGCCCGCATCAGCGAAAGATACGCATCCGAGTCCTCCTCATAATCCGGCATCAGCACACAGCCCACCTCATAGCGGTAAAGCAGATCCGCCGCGCTGCCGATATGGTCTTTGTCAAAATGGCTCAGAATCACATATTCGATCCGCGTTGTTCCCCGCTCATCCAGATACGCACAGATCGCCGCCGCATCGTCCGCATCCGCCGTATCGTTCAGCACCACGCTCTCTCCCGCCTCTATCACGATACAGTCCGACTTGCCCGTATTGAGAAACGTCAGCTGCAGGTCCGCGCCCTTTTCTCTCCCGCCGCATCCTGCCAGAAGAAGGAGCAGACAAAACAGGGGCACATAAATCTGATTGCTCTTTCTCATAAATCCGCCCGCCTCTTTTTCCGCCTTTTCTTTCTTTTTCTCCGCTTCCTCTTCCCCGTTTTCTCCGGCTCATCCGATAACAGGTGTAATTTCTCCGCGATATGCACCAGCGTGTACCCCTTGGGAAACGCCAGCAGCTCCTCCCGGCTCACGCCGCCGATCAGCAGCAGTACCGCGCCGTAAACGCACACGCCTATGCCGATGGCAATGAGCAGCACCACCCGGCTTATCGGAATCAGCAAAATCAGCCCGTGATAAACGCCAAAAGCCGCCGCGCCCATGATCACCGCCGCAAAAAGCGGTTTCAGAAAGAGCTTCACCACATCCATGCGGTATTCCAGATGCTTTCTCACGGACAGATGGTTTAAGACACACATCACAAAGGAATAGATGGCGTTTGCCGCCGCCAGCGCATACAGCTCCAGATCCGTGTAGAGCAGAAGCGCCACCAGTCCCGCCACCTGAATCACCAGCGCAATCGCTGCATGGATCACCGGCGTATTGACCTTCCCGATTCCCTGCAAAACCGCATTGGTCAGCGTCGAGAGGCTGTAGAGCACCACCGTCACGGCAAGCGCTGCCAGAAGCCCGGAGGCGATGTCCAACGATTCCTTCTGGGGAAAAATAAACTGCATAATGGGCCTTGGCAGCACGGCGATCCCCACCGCCGCCGGGATCGCGATCAGCATGGTCATCTGGATCGCCCGGGTCACCTGTTTTCTCGTCTGCGCCACCGTCCCCTTCACATAGGAGGCCGCCACCCCCGGAATGATGGCGGAGGACATGGCGGAGGCGATGGCGATCGGAATGTTTACCACCGCCACAGCAAGCCCGGAAAAGATGCCGTAATGATTGTTCGCCAGTATCGCGTCTACCTTCTTGTAATCCATGACATGATAGAAGATCGTCATGTTAACCACCGTCGTACAGTTGTAGATGAAAGTGCTCAGGATAAAGGGCGTGACGATGGTAAAGATCACCTTGAAAATCTCTTTGTAACTCTCCTCGTGCCAGCTTTTGTCGCGCGCTACGCGCCTTTTGATGACACCGCTGTTTAAGCGATACATCCCGAACATGAAAAGAAGACCGATCAGCACGCCCGCGCCCGTTCCGAGAGCCGACCCTGCCGAACCGTAGATGGCGCGCGTGGTGGCGTCCCCGTCCACCACCAGCCCGATCAGAAGCTTCGCCGCCAGAATGCTGACCGCCGCATTTAAAATCTGCTCTAAAACCTGTGAGATGGAAGTGTGCACCATGGAGCCATGCGCCTGAAAAAAACCGCGGAACACGCCGAGAAACCCCGAAAAAAAGATGGTCGGCGACAGCACCCGGAGCGCCACCACCGCATTCTGGTTCTTCCCCACGAGAAAAGGCGCTCCCACGAAAGTCAGAATCGAGGCAACGCCGCCAACCACCAGAACATAGAGAAGTGCACAGACAAAAACCCTCTGTGCATTCCGGTATTCCTTAAACGCAAGCCGCTGGGCGATCACCTTGGAAATCGCCGAGGGGATGCTGTAGGAGGAAATCAATAATATAATTGTGTAGATATTGATCGCCGCATTATAATAGCCGTTGCCTTCGATTCCGATAATCGAAAGGAGCGGGCTTCTGTATATCAGACCGATCACTTTGACGAGCATTCCGGCTGCCGCCAGAATGCCCGCCTGAAACACAAACGTGCTTTTTTTCTTCGGATCTTCCATGTCCCTATCCAATCAGCCAGTCATACATTTCCTGATATTTCTTCGCGGATACATGCCATGAGAAATCCGCCGCCATGCCTCTGTCCACGATCTTATTCCATTCCCGCTTCTTATCATAGTAGATATGCTCCGCGTAGCGGATCGTGCCAAGCATCTCATGGGCATTGTAATTCGTAAAGGAAAATCCCGTGCCCGTGCCTTCATACTCGTTGTAGGGCTTCACCGTATCTTTCAGACCGCCCGTCTCACGCACGATCGGCACCGTGCCGTAGCGCAGGGACATGAGCTGGCTTAAGCCGCAGGGCTCGAAGAGCGACGGCATAAGGAACGCGTCGCTTGCCGCGTAAATCTTGTGGGACAGCGCATCCGAATAGTAAATGTTCGCCGACACCTTACCGTGGTACTTCCAGTCAAAATGGCGGAACATGTTCTCATACTGCTCCTCGCCTGTGCCGAGCACCACAAGCTGCACATAGTCCTGACACAGCTCATCCATGATATAGGCGATCAGATCGAACCCTTTCTGTCCCGTCAGTCTCGATACAACGCCCAGCATCATTGCCTTATCATCCTGATTCAGACCGAGCTGCTCCTGCAGCGCGCGTTTGTTCTTCATCTTCTCTTTGCGGAAATTAGCCGCATTGTACTTGAAGTCTATATGCTTATCCGTCTCCGGGTTAAATTCATCATAATCAATACCGTTCACGATACCGCGCAGATCCCCTGTCCTCGCACAGAGCAGACCATTCAGACCCTCGCCGTAGAACGCCGTCTTGATCTCCTCCGCGTAAGTGTCGCTTACCGTGGTGATGGCATCCGCGTAAACCAGACCGCCCTTCAGGAGGTTCGCATCCTTGTATGCCTCCAGTTTATCCGCCGTAAAGAAATATCCCGGCAGACCCGTGATCTCTTTTACCTCCTTCACGCTCCACTTGCCCTGAAACTTCAGATTGTGGATCGTCATAACGGTCTTGATGCCCCGGTAGAACTCTCCGCCCTGAAAACGCTCTTTTAAGTACACCGGAATCAGTCCTGTCTGCCAGTCGTGACAGTGAATCAGATCCGGTCTGAAATCAATCACTGGCAGAATGCACAGTGCCGCCTTACAGAAAAAGGCATACTTCTCAATCTCAAACAGCGCGTTATCGCTGTAGGGCTGAAAGCCGTTAAAATAACTCTCGTTATCAATAAAATAGTATTTCACCCCATCGACTTCCGCCTCTAAAATTCCCACATACTCCTCTTTCCAGTGGAAATCCATATAGAAGTGGGTCTTGTAGGTGAGCTTATCCTTCATCTCCTGCTTCATGCAGGTATACTTCGGCAGGATTACCCGCACATCAAAATACTGTTTGTCAATACACTTGGGCAGAGAGCCGACCACGTCCGCCAACCCGCCTGTTTTGATAAAAGGTACGCCTTCCGACGCGACAAATAAAATTTTTTTCATGACAACCCTCCAACTGTATTATGCCATTCTTAATACAGGCAGTTCCTTGGAACTCCTAAACAACAGTATACAATATTTCGGGTGGCAATAAAAGGATTATTTTAATTTTAGCGTCGATTTTAGCGTCGATACTGTAATCGGATTTTATCCGCGATCAGCGCGATAAACTCCGAGTTGGTAGGCTTGCCTTTTCCCGTGTTGATCGTATACCCGAACAGCGCATCAAGCGTCTCCATCCGCCCTCTCGACCACGCCACTTCTATGGCATGGCGGATCGCACGTTCCACCCGGCTAGGCGTCGTCTGGTATTTCTTTGCAATGGTGGGATAGAGAATCTTTGTGATAGAGCCGAGCATCTCCACATCCTCCACCGACATCATGATCGCCTCGCGCAGATACTGGTATCCCTTGATATGGGCGGGCACGCCGATCTCATGGATCATGTCCGTCACATCTTTTTCCAGATCCCGTCCTTCCGTTTCCGGCATATCCTCCGCCGTTTGCGCTATTTCGACCTGATCCCTCCCCTTCTCCCCCGAGGGAACGGTAATCAGTATCCTGAACTCCTTGTTCGTACTGATTAAATTATCCAGAATACGGTAAATCTGCTCCTGATCCCTCGCAGCTGTCACATTTAATGTCTCCATTTTTTCCTCCATTCCCCTTTTACGCGGCGTTTTGTATCTGTCTCTCTTCACACCGACCGCCCTGATTCCGCTGTGCAGAGAATGCCGCTTTCTGGCATTCTCTTATGTGAGACTTGGTACTTCTTAACGAGGCAGCCTTTGCTGCCGAGTTTTAGAAGTACTTCTCACATTATTATAAACAATAGTTGGGAAATGTGAAATATTTAGGCATCGCATGACTCATTGATCTGCTTCACTGACTCCCGCTCGACCAGTCTGCATGGGATACTCCGCTCCAGAACAACGTTCGGCAGACTGGCGTCCTCCGTTTCCAGCCGTTCCAGAAGAATTGCCGCCGCCTCCGTCCCTATTTCCGTAAGCGGCAGCTCCATCGTCGTCAGTCCGGGACTGCAATACTGCGATATTTCCTGATTATCGAATCCGGTCACGGATATATCCTCTCCTATCCGTATGTCGTGCTCCCTGCAGTAGTCGTACACGCCGCCTGCCATCCGATCGTTCATACAGAAAATTGCCGTCACACCACAGGCAAGCAGTTCTTCCGCAAACCGATAACCGGAGTCCCTGTCCCAGTTCCCGTAACGCACCCAGCCGGGATTATACAAAATATTCTCCTCAAACAGCGCCTTCTGATGTCCTCTCAGCCGGCTTCCCGTATGTATGTTATCCGCCTTGCCTGCAAGGATTCCTATTTTGCGGTGTCCCATGGAGATCAGGTACCTTGTCATCTCACATGCCGCCCTCTCGTCATCCATAACCACAACGGGCGTGTACGTCGCATGGGTATAAGCATAGGCGACAACCGTCGGCATCGCCATGACTTCGTTAAAATAGCGCACGACCCTGGCATGTCCAGCCACATAGAGCAACCCGTCCGCCTTCATGGAAATCATTTCCTGCACCACAGGATTCAGAATTGAACGGTACGCGTTGTCATTTTCGTACCAGAATTCGCCCCATCTGGCATACAGGCGCAGATTCTGGATCACGGTGCGGTAGTTCTTTTTCTCGCAGTATTGCATGACCCCTTCCATGATTGCCGGCGTGGAAAACTGGCAGATATCCTCCGCCACGATACCGATCATATTGGTCTTTTTCTTTCTCAGCCCTCTCGCTACATAATCCGGCTGATAACCCGTCCGCCTGACCGCATCCAGCACCCTTTTCCTCGTCTCTACGCTCACGTTGGATCTTCCGTTTATGACATTGGATACCGTGGCAATGGAAACGCCGCACTCCGCCGCGATCTCCTTAATCGTTACCATAATTCCCCCTTAGATTTACCTGTGGAATTTCCCTACAATCTCTCCGAGATGATCCGCCATTTCCCTGTTCTGGATGGACTGATCCTGTGTCGTTCCCGCAATCTCTGCAGTCGTGGTATTCTTTTCTACAATCGTGCCGATGGCAGTCTGGTTCTCCGCCATAATCTCGCTGACAGAGCTGGCATTTTCTGCAATATGCGACACGGATCTTTCCAGCCTTCCCACCGCGTCGAGCATCTCGTCAAGTTTATTCTTGATCCCGCTTACAGACTCACTGTAATCCGTAGATTTTTCCGCAAAGCCTTTAAACTGCACCACCACTTCCTGCTCGATAAAGGAAATGATCGATTCAAAGCAAGTATTCACGGTAGCGATGCTGCTGTTCGCCTCCCCGCATATATCCTGAATGGAAGAAGCCGTCTCCTTGGAGGTATCCGCCAGATTGGCGATGGAACCTGCCACCACGGCAAAGCCTTTTCCTGCCTCGCCGGCTCTCGCCGCCTCGATGGAAGCGTTGAGCGACAGCAGATTGGTCTTTCCGGCTATACTTAAAATCTCCGCCGCCAGCTCGTTGATCTTGGTCAGGCTCTTTAACTTCTCAATCGCCTCCTCCACAGCCGCCTTCGTCTCATCCAGCTTTTCTTCCCCGTTTCGGTACGCAAAATTCGCTTCGTCCTTCATATCAATGGCGCTGCCGATCACCTGATCGCTTGTGCTCACGGAAGCTTTGATTCCCTCCAGAATGCCGTCCACCAGATGGTTGATGCTGTCAATTTCCGTATTTACATTCCTGACAATCGTATTCGTATTCTCCATGGACGCCGACAATTCCTGCGTAACCGCAATGTTATCCGACGTGTCGTCCGCCAGACACTCCGCGGAATCACGCATACTCTCCGCCTTCTCGTTGAGGGAACGGGAACAGTCGTTCAAGGTATCCGATATGGACTGCAGGGAATGGATCAGACCATCCGTCGCCGCCGCAATGCTGCCGAGTTCATCTCCGCGCTTTATATGCTTCTGGATCACCGGGTTATCCGCTATGTTGAACTTCTGCAGAGCCACAATGCTCTCCTCAATGGATCTCAGCGGTTTCATAAGCCCTCTGATGATCACGCCGGAAGCCGCCAGAAGAACAACCAGCGTCGCCGCCGCCAAAAATGTCATGGTCTGCTTCAGTCTGTCCGTCGTCGCGAAAATTTCCGCCGCGCTGTCGGACACAATAAAAAGCCAGCCCCGGTTCGCCATATAATAGTAGGTGGCGATATTTTCCTGCCCGTTTTCCGTATACTCTCTAAATCCCATATCGTTTGCGGCGGCGCCGCTATACTTCGCGCACAGATCGCGGATATATTCCTCCTCCGCCTCCGTCGCCACTTTTTCACTGTCCTCACAGAATATGTACTGTCCGTTTACCGCGTTTACCATGCGGTATTCCGCGTTTTCCATGCCCTGCATCGTCAGGGAATCGAGAAGCTGGATCAGCCCCGTGGTAAACACGCCGCCGCCGACCAGCCCGACGGGATTGCCGCTCTCGTCAAAGACCGCCTGATACAGCGACACAATCTGCTGCCCGCTCGCCGGGGAAATGATAATGCCTGTATTATATACACCGTCCGCCGCCAACAGGGCGTCCTGCAGGGCTTTGAGAGGATCGCCCTCTCTGGTCGTGATGCCCACCACCGCCGCATTGGTATGTGCCAGCACGTGGGTATTCCACTCGCTCACATAAAGCCCCTCCAGATTACTCACATCCGCCGAAAACTTCTCGGTATAAGCCTGCGCGGCGGCAATCGCCGCCTCATCGGTGGGATTTTTCAGCACATCCAGTATCTCCCCCGCCCGGCTATAGGCTGTGAGCGTCTGCTCCATTTCCTGCACATAGTTATCAATGATCCGGCTACGTTCCTCCACCACCGTCTCCATATTATTGGTGGTACTCTGTCTTGTATTATTCGTAATCGCATTACCGACAAAAAGTACCAAAGCCGCCATAACAACAATCTGCACCGTTAAAATACATGCCGTAATCTTCGTACTTAAACCAAACTTCACACTTTTCATGTCTTCCTCCCTCGTTCCGATTGATTTTTTCATACTGCATGACGTTATGTTAAACGTTTTACTAGCACTAAGAAAATTATATAGGGAAAGCACTTTCTTTGTCAATAAAAAATTGCCACAACACATAGCACACGGAAGTCATGTCCGCCCAAAACGCTTACAGCGCGCAGAATATCAGTGTGTCAGCATCTCCTCGATAAAGATCCCGTACCCTCTGGTGGAATCATTTACCAGCACATGGGTCACCGCGCCCACCAGTTTCCCGTTCTGGATGATGGGGCTGCCGCTCATCCCCTGAATGATCCCGCCTGTCAGCATCAGCAGTTTTTCATCCACCACGCGGATCACGATCCCCCTGTTCACGTTCTCGTGCTCCAGATTGACCTCCACGATCTCCACATCATAAAATTCCGGCTCCCCGGAGACGGAACAGATAATCTGGGCGGGTCCCAGCGCAATCTCCTGCTTCAGGGCGATGGGCACAGGCTCATAAACCGAATTTGCCAAAAGCGCCTCGTCGCAGTACCCGAAAATTCCCTCCGCCGTATTTTCCGTGATCTCCCCGATCACGTTGTCGCTGTCATATTCAATGTATCCCGTCAGCTCTCCGGGCGCGCCGCCCGTTCCTCTGGTGATGCCCACAATCTCCGTCCTGTAGAGCGTTCCTTCCTCCAGATTCATCAGAATCGACGTGTCCACGTCATTGATGCCGTGTCCTAAAGCGCCAAAGGTAGAGTCCGTGCCCTCGTAAGTCATGGTGCCGATTCCCTGCGCGTTATCCCGGATCCAGATTCCCAGCTTCCACTCCTCCATCCGGTTTTTTCCGGCGTTTATGCAGACATCTGTTATTTCATTGTTTCTCCTGATGGTGAGCACCATGTCTTCCCCTTCGGACGCCTCCACCATGCTGATAAATTGTTTCTTATTCTCCACGGGTTCCCCGTTGCTCTCAAGAATATAGTCTCCCTTCTGCAGTACATATCTGGCGGGAGATATGGTTTCACCGCTGCTGCTCTCAAACTCTCCGATCCCCACCACCAGAACGCCGTCCGTCTTGACGTAAATGCCGATGGGAATACCCGAGGGAATGAGCATTTTGTCCTGAATCACCTCGATATCCACATTTTTATAAGGAAACACGCCAAACAGCTTCAGATCCATCTGGTAAGTGTCAATCTCATTCGCCTTCAGTTTGACCGTCCGCGCGAAATCCACATGGATGCTTTCCGCCCGCCTTTCCTCCTCCGCGAGAAGATACGCCTCGTCCCCCTCATCCACATCCGTCACGGATGCCACCGGCGCTGCTTCCTCGGTGGTGCGGTAAATCTCCCCCGACACCGGGATTCGGAAATCAAACTCCTGCTCCACCCCGGCGCGAATCCGGATCTGCGACGGAATCTTATCCAGATAGGAAACGTATATGGTAAAAAGAAGCGCGGATATACCCGCCAGCAGCAGCATCCACAAAAAACCTCTGTATTTTCTCTCCTGTTGTTCAGTCATACCTATTGAATTGCTCACTCTTCACATTCCTCTCCTTTATAATGTGTGTAAAATATAAACGATAGAAGGACACACTTTACAGTATGTCCTTTCTAGTATGTGAAGAATCTTATTTTTTAATTTTGTATTATTTGGTTTTTGCTGCCAATTCTTTCATTTCCTCGGCATTCTTCAAAGCGCTCTCCGTAATCACGTCTCCGCCCAGCATTCTCGCCAGTTCCTCCACGCTCTCCCTCTTATCGAGTTCCCTGATCCGGGTGATGGAACGGTTGTCCTCCACCTGCTTTTCTATGACAAAGTGGGTGTCAGCCATAGCCGCAATCTGGGGCAGATGGGTGATACAGATCAGCTGGTGCCCTTTTCCTAAAATGCCCATTTTTTCCGAAACTTTCCACGCTGTCCTGCCGCTGATCCCGGTGTCGATCTCGTCGAAAATCAGCGTCTCGATCTCATCCTTATCCGCCAGATGCGTCTTGAGCGCCAGCATAATACGGGAAAGCTCACCGCCGCTCGCCACCTGCGATAGTTCCCTGACCGGCTCACCGGGATTCGTGGAAATCAAAAAGTGTACCCCGTCAAACCCGTTTTCGGAAAGTTTCTCCTCACCGGCTTCCACCCGGATCTCGAAAACCGCCTGCTCGAAATTGAGATCGGACAATGCCTCCCGCATATTTTCCGATAATGTCTGCGCGTTTTCCTTCCGCAAAGCGGAGATTTCCGCGCAGAGCGCAAGCGCCTCTTTCCTGAGCGCCGCCGTCTCCTCCTCCAGCGCCGCTCTGTAAGCGTCGTAATCCTGATACTTTTCTATGGTCTCCAGCGCACGGTCTTTGTAAGCGAGAATTTCTTCCACGGTATTGCCATATTTTGACTTCAAACGGTTCAGAAGGTTCAGGCGCGTTTCCGTCTGTTCAAACTGCCCGGCGTCAAACTCAAGTCCCGAAAGGTACTCCGCCATCCCCCTGTTGTAGTCGTTTAACAGGCTGTCAATGTCCAGAAGCTGTTTCTCATACTCCTTAAGCGTCTCGTCGTATGCGGAGACAGATCTGATTTCCTTAAGCGCCCTTGCGATCACGCTGCCCGCCCCGCTGTTCTCATAGCCGCACAGGGCATGGGCGTTTCGTGCCGCCTCCTCGATCTTTCTGGCATTGTTCATGCGCTGGTAAGCGCTCTCCACTTCCATATCCTCGCCGGGAACAGGCGCCGCCTCCTCGATCTCCCGGCATTCAAACTCCGCCAGAGAACACTCTTTTTTCCGCGTCTCCTCGTCCGTCTCGTTCTCTGACAATTCCCTGCATTTATCCCGGTACTTTCTGAAAATCTCTCTGAGCCGTTCCTTTTTCGCCGCAAGCCCGCTCCCCGCGTAGGCGTCCAGTATCTCAAGCTGTTTTGCCTCTTTCAGAAGCGACTGGTGCTCGTGCTGCCCGTGTATGTCAATCAGAATCTCCGAAAGCTGTCTTAACTGTTTCGCGGTCACAGTCTCCCCGCACACCTTGCACTGACTGCGGTTTTCCATGATCTTCCGCTGCACAATGACCTGCCCGTCCTCCAGCGGAAGTTCCAGATCCTGTATGGCTTTTATCTGTGCAGGATCCTCCACGGTAAACACCAGTTCCACCAGCGCATATTCCGCGCCCGAGCGGATCATCTCCTTATCCGCCTTCGCGCCCAGCGCCAGATTGATGGAACCGATGATAATGGATTTTCCGGCTCCCGTTTCCCCGGTAAGGATATTCAGCCCGCCGCCGAACGCAACCTCCGTCTCGTCTATCAAAGCCAGATTTTTCACATGTAAACTCTGTAACATCCTATCCCACCATTCTGCCGATCTTCTCCATCACGATCCGGGCATCCTGTTCGTTTCTCATCGCCATCATAATCGTATTATCCCCGGCGATACAACCGACGACCTCCTCGATCTTCATGGCGTCCACCGCTGCTGCCACAGCCATCGCCATACCCGACACGGTCTTTAACACCAGCAGGTTCTGCGCCAGTTCCATGGACACATACCCTTCCTTTAAAACCCTGCCGTACTTATCTCCCAGATGCACTTCCTCCCCGCCGAACGCCACATACTTCTGCCGCCCGCTGCCGTTTGGAATTTTGGAAAGTTTTAATTCCCTGATATCTCTGGACACGGTAGCCTGCGTGACCTCGTATCCGTCTGCACGCAGCCGTTCCACCAGCTCCTCCTGCGTCTCTATCTCATTCTGTGTGATCAGCTCTGTAATCTTCTCGTGTCTCTTCTTTTTCATAACACGTCCAAATTTCCCTTCTATGCCTCACTCATTTTTTTATGGAGCACCGCCAGAAAACTCTCCGTGTTCAGTCTGACAATGCCCGTCGTCCTGTCGGACCGGCGGATGCGGATGCGGTCGCCAGTCCTTAGCGTCACCGTATTGCTGCCATCGAAATTCGCCTCCACCACCTGCTCGTGCCCGTCCTTCCCCTCGGGAATCTCCACCGTGATTTCATCCTCCGGCGAAAACACAATGCTCCGGGTATTTAACGTATGCGGACAGATCGGCGTCAGAAGCAGAAGTCTCGCCGACGGCTCCACAATGGGTCCGCCCGCCGAGAGATTATAACCCGTAGACCCTGTGGGCGTGGCAACGATCACGCCGTCCGCGCAGTAGTCATGCAGAAACCTGTCATTCACATAAATGCGGACGTTCAGAATCTGCAGGGGACCACATCTGGAAATCACAATATCGTTGAGCGCGTACCGCTCCTCCCCCGTCATCACCCTGCCGGAGAGCATCATCCGCTCCTCCCGCACAAACTCATCCTTAAGCAGCTTCTCCACTGCCTCCTCGGCACAGGCGCTCTCCACCTCCGCCAGATACCCCAGCGTCCCCAGATTGATGCCGAGTAAGGGAATATCGCTGTCCATCATGTTTCCCGCCGCCCGGAGCAACGTCCCGTCGCCGCCCAGCACCAGCGCGCAGTCCACCCCGTCCGTCCCTTGGTCCATAAGCGCCTGCCTCTCATTTTTGACGCAGACAGCTTCTCCGCCGTGCTTTTTAATAATATCTGTTATTTTATTTGTAACCACTCCAACGGGATCCTTTGACTCGTTGGTGATCAGATAAAATTTCTTCATCCGCTATTTCGCCTCATCCAGCGCGCCGTGTGCCGCCTCTACCAGCTCCTCGATCCGCGCCGCCTGCCCTTCTTCCCGGGAGACGCCTCTCCCTGCAGCCACCAGCTCCTGCAACCCGTCGATCGCCTCTTTTTCCGACATGTCCAGAATCTCCTCTGGAATTTCGCCGCGCTTTTCCAGCCACATCAGATACTCTATATTTCCTTCGGGTCCCTTGATCGGCGAGTAGGTGAGTCCTTTCACAGAAAAACCGATCATATCCGCATAATCGACTATCCGCCGCACCACCTCGATATGCACGCTCCGATCACGCACCACGCCCTTTTTCCCGACTTTGTCACGCCCCGCCTCAAACTGGGGCTTGATCAGACAGACCATCTCTCCCCCCTGCCGCAAAAGTTTCCTTGCGGGAATCAGTATCTTGGTAAGCGAGATAAAAGAGACGTCCACCGACGCAAAGTCGATGGGCTCCCCGATGTTCTCATCTGTCACATAGCGGAAGTTGGTCTTCTCCATGCAGACCACCCGCTCGTCGTTTCTGAGTTTCCAGTCAAGCTGCCCATGCCCCACATCTATGGCATACACCTTTCCGGCGCCGTTTTGCAGCATACAGTCCGTAAACCCGCCAGTGGATGCGCCGATATCCATACAGACCTTATCCTGCAGCACAATGGGGAACTGCCCCAGCGCCCGTTCCAGCTTCAGACCGCCCCGGCTCACATAGGGAAGCGGTCTGCCCTTCACCTCAATCTTTATTTTGCTCTCGTCAAACAGTGTGCCTGCCTTGTCCTCCCGCTGGTTGTCCACAAACACGTTTCCTGCCATGAGAAGCGCCTTCGCCTTCTCTCTGGAGGCCGCATAACCCTGCCTGACCAGAATCACATCCAGTCTTTCCTTCATAATCCCTGCTTATCTGTCTTTCGTCTGCCATGCCGCAGTTACCTTTTCCTCCACGGACACCGCGTCGATCCCTGTCTCCTGCTTCAGAAGCTCCACGTTGCCATGCTCCACGTACTCGTCCGGAATGGCGATACCAAGCACTTTCGTCTCCGTTTCCAGAGAGTCCACAAACGCCCTGACCCGGTCGCCGAACCCGCCGTTCGCCACATTCTCCTCCATGGTGACGATCAGACTGTGGGTTTTGCACGCCTCGCGGATCATCTCCTCGTCGATCGGTTTCACAAAACGGGCGTTTGTAAGTGAGCAGGAAAGCCCCTTTTCTTTCAGTTTCTCCCGCACCGTGAGCGCCACCTTCACCATGCTCCCCACCGCCAGAAGAAGGATGTCCTTCTCCGCAAAAAGCGTCTCACTCTTTCCGTAGACAACAGGCTCCCTGTATTCCTTCAGCCCGTCGAACGCCTCGCCTCTCGGATAGCGGATGGCAATGGGACCGCCGAACTCCACCGCAAACTTGATCATATCGGAAAGCTCCCACTTGTTTTTGGGCGCCATCACATGCATATTCGGTATGGAAGACAGGTAAGACAGGTCAAACAGCCCCTGATGCGTCTCCCCGTCGCTCCCCACAAGCCCCGCCCTGTCGATACAGAACACCACAGGCAGGTTCTGGATGCAGACGTCGTGCAGAATCTGGTCGTAAGACCGCTGCAGGAAAGAGGAGTAGATCGCCACAATGGGTTTTAAGCCTCCCGCCGCCAGTCCCGCCGCAAAGGTCACCGCGTGCTCCTCCGCGATTCCCACGTCAAAGAACCGCTCCGGGTACATGTTGCGGAACCGTTTCAGCCCCACGCCGTCCGGCATCGCTGCCGTGATCGCCACCACCTTCTCATCCCGCTGCCCCAGCTTGCACATAACCGTGGAAAAAATATCCGTGTAATTCGCCTTCGCCTTGGGGGAGCTGGGAATGCCCGTCTCGATATCAAAAGGCTCCGCCCCGTGGAATCTTGCCGGGTGGCGCTCCGCGGGCGCATAGCCCCTGCCCTTCTGTGTGATGACATGGACGAGCACCGCCTTTTTGACCTTCCTCGCCTCCCGGAAAATATGTACCATCTCCTGAATGTTGTGTCCGTCCACGGGGCCCAGATACGTGATACCCATGTCCTCAAAGAACATGCCCGGCACCACCAGATGCTTAAAGCTGCTCTTGGCGCGTCTGATCTGGCTCACCACTTTGTCGCCGTATTTCGGCTTGCCGCGCAGCGAATTGTAAATCCCTTCCTTCAGATCCAGATACATATCCGCTGTCCTGATATTGTTCAGATATTTGGAAACACCGCCCACATTCTCGGAAATGGACATGTTGTTGTCGTTTAAAACAATGATAAAATTCGTCTCCAGACGGGAAGCGTTATTTAACGCCTCATACGCCATGCCGCCCGTCAGCGACCCGTCACCGATCACGGAGACGACGGTGTGATTGCCGCCCTGTATATCCCTCGCCTTCACCATGCCAAGCCCCGCCGATATGGAGGTGGAGCTGTGCCCTGTGTCAAAACAGTCGCAGTCGCTCTCTTTGCGCTTCGGAAAACCGCTCATACCGCCGAATTTGCGCAGGTTCACGAAACCGTCCCGCCGTCCCGTCAGAATCTTGTGGGTGTAGGACTGGTGTCCCACATCCCAGATCAGCTTGTCCTCCGGCAGGTTTAAAAACAAATGGAGCGCCATGGTAAGTTCCACCGCCCCCAGATTAGAACCGAGATGCCCGCCGGTCACGCTGATGGACTGGATCAGAAATTTTCTGATCTCCTCCGCCAATACGCCGTAATCCTCCGGCGCAATCTGCCTGATATCATTCGTCTGTGTTATCTGCTCAAGTAACATACAATGGCCCCTTATTTTTCTCTGTAGATCAACTGCTCCACCAAAGTCTCCAAAAAAGTATTCCTGTGCGGAAAGGCTTTCAGAATCCCGACCGCCTCGCCGGAAAGCGCCTTCACCTGCCGTTTCGACTCTTCCAGCCCGTGCATGGTCACATAAGTCAGTTTATGATTCTTTTCATCGCTCCCCGTGGGCTTTCCCAGCACTTCCAGACTGCTCGTCACGTCCAGAATATCATCCTGAATCTGAAAGGCGACGCCGATATTTTCCGCACACCGCCCAATCTGCTCCACCGCCTTCTCATCGGCTCCCGCAAGGACGGCTCCTATCATCATTGCCGCCTGAATCAGCGCGGCGGTCTTATTTTTATGGATATACAGAAGCATCTCCTCCGTCACTTCCGTCTCCGGCCTCTCCGCCAGAAGATCCGCGCACTGACCGCCGACCATGCCGCAGACGCCAGCCTTTTGCACTAAAATGTTTAAGGCGCACTCTGTCCGCTCATAGTCCTCCAGCGTCACCGCTTTGCGAAAAGCGCGGGAAGCCGTCTCATAGGCATAATTCAAAAGCCCGTCCCCGGCAATCACGGCAATGTCTTCCCCGTAAACCACATGGGTCGTTTTCCTGCCCCTGCGGTAATCGTCGTTGTCCAGAGCCGGCAGATCGTCGTGTATGAGGGAGTAGGTGTGGATAAACTCAATCGCCGCCATAAACATAGGCAGCGCCCTCACTGTGGCAGGCTCAGGCACTACAGTCCCGTCCGTGCGCCACACTTCCTCCGCCTCCACAAACAGGGCTGCGCTCTCTGCCATCATCAGCGGGCGCAGCCTCTTGCCGCCCGCCGATACCGCATACGCCATCGCCTCCAGCACTTTACTCTGATATCCCTCCGGTTCCGGCAGATACGCCGCGAGGATTTCCTCCACTTTCCCGGTCTTCTTCTCCAGTTCCTCTTTAAAATTCATCCAGTCCACCGTCCTCGTTGATCTTAAGCACTTTCTTTTCCACCCGGTCTATGGTCTCGTTGCACTGTGCCAGAAGCGCCATTCCCCGGTTATACTCCGCAAAGGACTGTTCCAGTGTAATGTCCTCCGCCTCCAGCCTGCCGATCACTTCCTCTATCTGCGCAAACGTCTCCTCCAAGGATAACACCTGTTCTTTTTCTGTTTTCTCCTCTTTCTTTTTAGCCATTACGCTTCTCCTGTACCTGCGCCAAAAGACTGCCGTCCTTCACATATACCTGAATCTGTTCCCCCACAGCTACCTGCTCCACAGACGACAGTGTCTTTCCTGTAGCGTCAGACGCGTAAGCATATCCCTGACTCAGTTTGTCCAACGGTGAAAGTCCCTTCATCTGTGCCGCATAAAGCGCAAGCCTGTGGCGCACTTCCTGCAGCTTTCCCTCCATCGCCGCCTGCAGATGTTCCTCCAGAGATACCGCCTGTGTCTTTTTTGTGCGAAGGATGTGCAGAGGGCTTAAGTAGCGGAGCCGCATCCCGTACTGCGCTGCCCTGTTCCGATACCTCTGTATCGTTCTCCTGCACAGATGCTGCATGGTCGCCTCATACTCTTCCATCCGCTCTTCGATCTGTCTGAAATCGCAGACCGCGAGTTCCGCCGCCGCAGACGGCGTGGGCGCACGCAGATCCGCCACGAAATCCGTGATCGTCACGTCCGTCTCATGCCCCACCGCGGAAATAACCGGGACGCTGCAGTCAAAAACCGCCTGCGCCACCGCCTCCTCATTGAATGCCCACAGATCCTCGATGGAACCGCCGCCCCGCCCTACAATAATCGTGTCTGTCTGCAGTCTCTCCAACGCATGAATCCCGTTTATAATGCTGGGTGCCGCCGCCTCTCCCTGCACGGTCGCCGGATAGAGGATCACCTGCACATAAGGGTTCCTTCTGGTCGCCACATTGATGATGTCGCGCACCGCCGCCCCCGTCTCAGCCGTCACCACACCGAGCACCCTGATATAGCGCGGAATCGGGCGCTTATACGCTTCGTCAAACATCCCCCGCTCCGCAAGTTCCGCTTTCAGCCGCTCGTATCTCTCATATAAGGCGCCGATCCCGTCCAGTTCGATCTGTCTGGCGTATAACTGGTATTTTCCGTCGCGCTCATAAACGTCCACACTTCCGCTTACAACGACCTGCTGTCCCTCCGTCATACGGAAGGGCAGCCCTCTCCTGTCGGAGGAAAACATAACACATGATATTGCGCTTTTTTCATCCTTCAGCGTAAAATAAATATGCCCGGAGGTATGATACTTACAGTTACTGACCTCACCCCTGATCCGGACTTTCTGCAGCATAAAATCCTGTGTGAACATGTTTCTGATGTAGGAATTGACCTGCGCCACTGTGTATACATTCTGCATACGTCTGCCTCTTATGCGAACTTCGCCAGAACGCCGTTGACGAAACCGTAGGAGGCGTCCTGTCCGAATTTTTTGGCGAGTTCCACCGCCTCATTGATCGCAACGCCGGTGGGAACATCCTCATCGTAAATGATTTCATAGACCGCCAGACGCAGGATCGTCAGGTCAACCTTACTCATCCTCCCGGTGTCCCAGCCCGACGCCTTCTCGTTCAAAAGCGCGTCGATCTCAGCCAGTTTCCCGGAAATATTATGGTATTTCACCGAAATGTATTCGGCATCCCCATCCGTTGCGGCATCTTCGTCCTCAAAGAACAGTTCCTCCTGCTCCGGCATATCTTCCATTTTATTAAATTCTACCCGGAACAGCAGCTTGAATATCTGTTCGCGCAACTCTCTTCTGCTCATAAACCACTCGTCCTATTTCTCTTTTGTCACATTGATGCCGGCAATTCGGATGTTCACATCCTGAACCTCCAGCCCCGTCATATTCTCAATCGCACCCTTCACCTTCGTCTGCACTCTCTGGCAGGTAGCCGGAATATTGTAGCCGTATTCCACGGTGATCGCGAGTCCCACCTTGACCTTTTTCCCCGACACTTCCACTTTGGATCCTCTGGAGAGTCCTCTGACTCCCACACGGCTTAGGAGTTCGTTCGTGAGATTCCCCGCCATGGCGGCAACACCGTCCACTTCCGTCGCGGCAAGCGCAGCGATCATCGCCACCACGTCATCCGCGATCTTTACTGTCCCGGCTTTCTCCTCCTGTGACTCATAACCGCCCTTCTTTTCTTCCTGTTCCATAGTTTTTCCTCATTTCCGCGCCGATTCCCGCGCATAATGCAATATTTGTCCATATTGGGTTAAGTATATCAAAATTTCTTGTTTTTGCCTAGTCCTATCAAAGCCAGAAACTTAAGCTGTACTGCTTTTCGTTCTCCACATAGGATACCGCCTTGTCGGGGCAGTCCAGATAGCGGAAAACCCCCTGCTCCCCGATCAGCGTCTCCTGCATTTTCCGATAGATATCGGGACCCTCGCATTTCAGCGTCACATAGGTGTCTCCCCGCTCATAGCTGTCCGTAAAAATTTTCTCAATCTTCTCCTCGTCAAAATCCGTGAAATAGACCCCTTCCCTCACATAGAAATTGGCGTCCATGGAAGTGCACTCCGGCATTTCCACCACATTCTCCCGGGTGTGCGTCTGTTCCATCTGCTCCGTGGTCACACAGAGATAATCATAATTGATCGTCGGTATCTTCTCCACGGGATAGTCGCCGCCGCCCACCGCCTGATAGGACGCGTCTCCCCATGTGGTATCCACATAATAGTATTCCCCGTCGATCCGCACCAGATTCCATGCGTGTCCTTCTCCGCCCACAACCCTGCCGAGCACTAGCGTCGCAAAGACCCCGGCACGGTTCAGAAGATACTGCGTTGCTTTCGCATATCCCTGACATACGGATTTCTGTTCCAGAAAGACAGAGCAGATATTCTGGCTGTCCTTCGCCGCCGCGTCATAGTCCGTATGATGGATCAGATATTCATAGACATATTTTACCTTCTCATACTCGTCCGCGTTCTCCGGCATACCGGCGAGGCATTGGTTTACATAACTATCTATCTGTCTCTGCTTTTCCACCACTTCCTCCGGGCTGAACCGATAGCTGCCCGTAAAGGTGATCTTTTTCAAAATACTTCCCAGCGTATATTCCGTATAGCTGTACCCATCCACATAGAAAATCTCGGGATGGTCGTTTAACACGCACTGGAACACGCGGGAAATCAGCTCTTTATCGCAGCTGGAAAGCTTTACATTTTCCTTAAACTGGAGCAATGCCTCCAGAATCTCCAGATAAACCTCCTGCTCCTCCTCCGACAGTCTGCCGAAGGCATAGCAGTCCGCCTGCTCTTCCCGCAGTTCTTCATCCGTCCGGGTGAGCACCTGCTCCGGCAGATTTTCCTTCGTCCCTCCCGCCGCCAGATCCTTCTGCCTGCAGAGACTGCTCTCACTCCGCGACAGGCCCTGCACCACAAGATAGAGGGCGCCGGTTAAAGCCAGCATACACAACAACAATATCCCCGTCTTTTTCATACGCAGCCGCCCTCCTTCCCACAGGCTTTCCCGATCCCTTATGTTCTGCCAAATTCAGAAAGTATCAGTCCTTCATTTCTCTCCACCGTCATGCCGATGCTCCACTGGTTGACGAAAAGCAGGAGCGGATTGTCTTTCAAATCCTTGATTTTCTTCATATCCGAAGTACCGGTCAGCTTGTCCAGATCAATGTCCTTGTTCTCAATCCAGCGGATATACTCGTAAGGTAAATTCTCCAGTTTTATTTCCACATTATACTCGTTTTCCAGCCGGTATTTCAGCACGTCGAACTGCAGAACGCCGACCACGCCGACAATGATCTCCTCCATGCCGGTATTAAACTCCTGAAAAATCTGGATAGCGCCCTCCTGCGCAATCTGCATGATGCCTTTGACAAACTGCTTGCGCTTCATGGTATCCACCTGTCTGACTCTCGCAAAATGCTCCGGCGCGAAGGTGGGAATGCCCTCGTAGGCGAACTGCTCCCCGGGCATACATACGGTGTCCCCTATGGAAAAGATACCCGGGTCAAACACGCCGATGATATCACCCGCATACGCCTCACTCAAGATTTTACGCTCGTCTGCCATAATCTGCTGGGGCTGGGACAGACGCATCACCCTGCCGCCCTGCACATGCCTCACTTCTTCGTTCACGTCAAATCTGCCCGAACAGATGCGCATGAACGCGATCCTGTCGCGGTGCGCCTTGTTCATATTTGCCTGAATTTTAAAGACAAAAGCCGAAAAATCATGTTCCACCGGATCAATCAGTCCGATATCCGCCCTGCGGGGCAGCGGCGTGGTCGTCATCTTTAAAAAGTGCTGCAAAAAGATTTCCACGCCGAAATTCGTGAGCGCCGACCCGAAAAACACCGGCGTCAGATTTCCCGCCTGAATCTGCTCCAAGTCGAAAGAGGCGCTGGCGCCGTCCAGAAGTTCTATTTCATCGGTAAGCTGTGATAAAAAGTCTTCCCCGATCTGCGCCGTCAGATTCTCCGTCTCCGAAAAGGGAATCCTCGTGGCATGTCCCTCTTTCGTTCCCTTCTCCGTATCCGTGTAGGTGATCACACACCGGCTCTCCCGCTCGTAGACACCCTTAAAATTCTTCCCGGAGCCGATGGGCCAGTTCACCGGGCAGGTGGCGATCCCCAGTTCCTTCTCGATATCGTCCAAAAGCTCAAAGGTATCGTTCGCGTCCCTGTCCATCTTATTGATAAAGGTAAAAATCGGGATATGGCGCATCACGCACACCTTAAAAAGTTTGCGCGTCTGTGCCTCCACACCCTTGGAAGCGTCTATGACCATCACCGCCGAATCCGCCGCCATCAGCGTCCTGTAGGTATCCTCCGAGAAGTCCTGATGCCCCGGCGTATCCAGAATATTGATACAGAACCCGTCATAAGAAAACTGCAGTACAGAGGAAGTGACGGAAATTCCCCTCTCCTTCTCAATCTGCATCCAGTCGGAAACCGCATGTCTCGCCGTCGCCTTTCCCTTGACGCTGCCCGCCAGATTGATCGCTCCCCCGTACAGCAGAAACTTCTCGGTAAGGGTTGTCTTGCCCGCGTCCGGGTGCGAAATGATCGCAAATGTTCTTCTTCTGTTTATTTCCTCCGCATAATTTCCCACGTTTTTATCCTCCAACCGCTATTCTACAGCATGGATGTGTCGGCAAACGCGAAGCTTGCGGCGTCTGCCGCCCCAAAATCCATACTTTACTATAGTATCACAAAACCCTTTACAATGTACACAGGAATTCATCCGCTTATTTTTCGTCGGCATTTACCGTGCTGATCACAACCGCATCCGCGCTCACGCCTGTCTTGCGGATCACTATGTCCTCAATCTGGGCGCGCTGCGCCTCGGAAAGCTCCGCCGTATTCACGACCACGTCCACACTGTCCCCGTCTATGCTGACAATGGCGTCGTCAAACCCTTTCGCCTCCAGCAGAATCTCCGCCGCCGTCTCCTTCTCCGCGATGTCCGTCATGGAAATCATGCTGGTCACCGCTTCCTGCTTCTGGGTCTCGCTGATATTGGCGTTATTGATAATCTCCAAAAGCGTCTCTTTATTCTGTACCCTCGTCTGTTCCTTCTCAAGCTTCGCCCCGGAAAGTGCCGATGCGGTTTCCGCCGACGTAAAGACCGCCTCGCCGGGCACTTCGTCCATCTGTTCCTCGGCAAGCGCCTGCGCCAGTTCCTCATCCACGCTGCCGCTTTCCGCCATAGTCACGTCGCTGTCCAGACTTTCTATGTCGCCGGACGCCTGCTCGATGTCCTCTTCCGACAAATCCAGAAGCGCCGCGTACTCCGCTTCCGCATCTTCCTGTGTAAGCCCGGTGGCTCCCATTTCCCCGCTCACGCTCATCAGATCCTCGTCCGTCACCTTGGTGCCCGCAAAATTTAAGTACCCTGCCACAGCGATCATAATTGCCAGCGCCGTAATCATCATCTGGTTCTTCTTGATCATATTCTTCAATTTCTTCTCCCCTTCACTGATTATTTGTTTTCATTTTAATTATTGATATTCTATTCATGTCTACATCAAATAATACCTGAATCGCTTCGATTATGTCCCTGCGCACCTGCGCCCTGTCCGCCCCCTGCGCGATCACCACGACGCCCTCCACTCCGGGCGCTTTCGTTTTGACCACAAGGGGCACGTTCTGCCCCCGTTCATCCACCGTGCAGATAACCGTCTTATCCAGCCTGTTCTCCGCAATATGGCGGTTCCCTCCCGCCGCATCCGTCTCTGTCGTATCCGAAAATTCCTCTACGCCGTCCCTCGCCAGAATAATCTCTTCCGATTCTCCCGTGTAAATCAGTACCCTGACCTTCCCTGCCCCCTCCACGCACCGCAGGCTTTCTTCCAGCTTTTCCTCCCAGTACGACACGTAGTCCTTTCCTTTCTTCTCTTCTACGAACGTATGTTCGTTTTGTATTGTAGCGCCAGTTGTGTCCAATAAGCCGGACTTTGATTTATCTTTTTCCACCGGCAGGGAAATCACACAAAGCAAAACGCCTGCCAGAATCAGGATCAGGCACTGGTCCTTTCTGAGCTTCTTCGCACCGCCTATCCGCTCAAAAAACTTCTTAGCCTCTCCCATCCGGTCTCACCTCCACTCTTTCCTCCTCCATCTCCAAAAGTACGGCAAACCGCGACCGATAGGACGAAAAAGGTTCGCCTGCATCCGTTTCTGGCGTCTGCCCGATCACAATCTCCCCAATTTCGATCCGCCTGCCCGCCTCCGCCTCCGCCCTTTCTCTCAGAAAGACCGTGATCTCCGGCAGCAGCGTTCCCGCCTCCGCCCCGGGATCCTGTACCAGCCGGAGCGAGACGCGGCTCACAAAGTACGCCTCCCCCGTAAACTCCCTGTTTAACCGCCCCATAAGCGCCGTCTCCATGCGCGCCGCCACCTCCTCTGTCACGCCGCCCGTCTGCATTTTTACAGAAAAATCGGGCAGGTCCGCGGACGCTTCCCATTTTTCCAGAAGCGCCCGCGGCTCCTCCCATTCCGCCCCGGCAGACTGCAGGACAGGTTTCAAAAAGAGAAGCAGTATCATAATACCCGACACGGATTTGATATATTTCTCATACTGTCTCCCCGGCGCAAAATGCACGACCGCCTGCGCCGCTATCATAAAAACGCCGATCTGTCTGATCGTTTCAAGCATTTTGCCACCTCCGTTCAGCGCACGGCATGTCCTGTGGAATAACTGATGACAGCCACCTGAATCATAAACATCCCGACAGAAGTCAGCGCAATCCGCAGAAGCATCAGATTCCCTTCGCCCACCCTGCTGGCGCAGTTTGTCAGCCGCTTGTCGCTCACAATGCCTATCAGCGCCGCGCAAAACTTAATCACACATGCCGTCATTGCCATTTTTAAAACCGGCACCGCACAGAGCGCGATCAGCGTAAACGTCATAAAAAGTCCGAGACTGTTTTTGACCAGCACGGCTGACCCCAGCACCATCTCAAACATTCCCTCCGTCAATCCGCCGATTCCCGGCATGGCGGAAAGCGCCTTTTTGACCGCGGACGACTGCAGGGAATCAATAACAGGTGATATCATCGACTGCAGAAGGCTGAATCCGGTAATCAGCCAGACAGAAAACTTTAAACTCCCCTTAATTACCTTTTCCGAAAGTTCTAAAAGAAGCGCCAGCTTTTCCTCCATCCAGATTCCGTTGATCACCGTCAGCAGTACATAGACGTAGACAAAGGGCACCAGCACCGTGAGATACCCCCACTCAATCAGACAGACCGCCACCAGAAAGAGCTGATAATACACCGTTGCCGAGGCAGCTCCCGAAGCGCCTCCCACAGCCAGTATATACGTCGGGATATACAGTCTGACAAAGGTGACGACACCGTTTAAAATTTCCTTTACCGCGCCCGCCGTCTGTGCAAAAAATTTAAGGAGCACCGTAATCAGTAGCAGATACACGAAGTAAAAGGCGATATCCGAGACCTGATGGTCCCGAAACAGATCGGCAAAGTTGGAAAAGAGAGCCGCCGCCACGCCCAGAACGAGAATTGTAAAAAATAACACTCGAAATTCTTCTTTCTGGAACGAAACCGCGCCGGAAATGCCGCCAAAAATCTTCTTTACCGCCTCCCAGAGCTGACCGCCCATGATATCGGCAAGCACCGCCTCCCCGTCAAAGGAATAGGAGGGAAACAGCCTGTCAAAATCCCCGGCAAGCACGTCCAGCCCCATCTGCTCCCACACAAGCGCACTCTCCTCTGAACCCATCCTCATCCCCCCATTCGCTGTATGCTCTCCATCAGGGAAAGCAGCACCGGCATTCCCATGGAAAGAATGTAAAGCTTACCAAGCATCTCCACCTGTCCCGCCACGCCGGCGTACCCCGCATCCTTACAGATACCCGCGCAGAACTCGCAGGCGTAAGTGGCGCCCACCGCCTTTAAGAGCAGCGCCAGATAGCTGTAATTGTCCCGCAGATAGCCCCGCAGCGCCTCCATACCCGCTAGGATCTGCATAAAATAACGCATGATATATTCCATCATCACGAAACAGACCGCAAGCGCCACATAAACGCCGTATTCCGCCTTATGGCTCTTGATCGACACCGCCAGCAGCACCCCGACCACACCGACGATCCCCGCCTTCACCATATCCATACCGTCCGTCCTCCCTCCCACCTCTTATCTGCTAAATCCCTTTCATCTGATCACAGTTCAAACAACTGCTGCATCATCACGAACAGATCATATATGTACGGAACGATCCAAGTTAAAACAAGAATTAACCCGGCAAGGCTGATTAGAAAGGCATGATCCTCTCTTCCGCTATGTTTTAAAACTTGATTTAATATTGTGACCAAGATACCGACCGCCGCTATCTTGAAAATCAGACTAACGCTCATCCGTCCTCCCCTGTCCGTCACAGCAGCAGAATTGCCAGAAGCAGTCCTGTCAGTATACTGACGCTGTGTATCATTTTTGATCTGTTCCCTACCATTTCCCCCGCCTGCCGGTATCTGTCCTCAAAAAAGACTTCCGCCTGCCCGACGCGCCCTGCCTGTCCGTTCTCCTCCCGGAAACGCAGACTTTTCGCAAGCTCTGTCATTGTCCTTCTCTCCTCTTCCCGCAGCGGCAAAGGCGCCAGACACTTCCCGAACTCCTCCTCCCAGACTTTCGGGAAATCCGTTCCGCCCTCCCCCGCCGTCCTCTCGTAGATACGCCCGAAGCAGGAGGCATAACACTTGTCATCCAATTCTGCCAGCAGGAGGCAGATCTCCGGCATGGTGTGCTTTCCGTAAGATATTTCGCTCCGCATCCGCGAAAGTATCCGGGACAGCATCATCAGATGCCTTACCCGCTCCTTCTCCTGTCCCGCCAGACTGTGCCCCCATCCGGCGCATCCGGCGAGAATACAAAAAAACCCTACTGCCTTGTACATGGTTTTCCTTCCCCGTCATATATTTCCACGATTCTGCACGCACCCTGTCTGCGGTCCAGCATCACATACCGCTCGAACAGCCCCTGTTCCATGATATAACGCATGTAATCTTTTCGCCTTACTTCCTCCATGGAGCCGCCGTGAATCGTAGCCAGCAGCTTGCAGCCACAGCCGCCCGCCATCTGCAGCGCCTGCGCGTCCGCCAGACTGCCGACCTCGTCCACCGCCAGCACCCGGGGCGCCATGGAGCGGATCAGCCGCATCATGCCCTCCACCTTCGGACAGCCATCCAGTACATCCGTGCGGATTCCCACGTCATTTTGCGAAACGCCCAGATAACTTCCCGCGATCTCCGACCGTTCGTCCACCACGCTCACATTGATCCCGCGCCCGTAAACGGTTCCGTCCGAAACCTGCCTGATAATATCCCGCAGCATGGTTGTCTTTCCGCCGCCCGGCGGGGAGATCAGAAGGGTGCTCATCACCTGCCCGTCCTCATACAGACAGGGCATCAGCGCGTCCGCGGCGCCCCGTATCTGATGGGCGATACGGATATTTAAATAACGTATGTATTTCATATTCTTAATCCGGCCTTCCCCGTCCAGAATGACCTGCCCGGCAAGCCCCACCCTGTGTCCCCCCTGCACAGTCAGAAATCCCTGTCTGATCTCATCCGCAAAAGCATATATGGAATATTTGCACAAATGCCCCAGCAGGTTTTCCAGCTCTTCCGGCAAAGGTCTTGCCGCCTCCTCCGGTATGTCCACGATCTGCCCCTGCCTGTCCACAAAATATTCCCTGTTATCGACTAATATGGATAGGGGCAGACAGGCCCGGAGCCGTATTTCCTGAAGCCGCCTCGCCATTTTTGCCACTTCCCGCCATCTGTCCCGGCTTCCCTCCGGAAAGAGCATAAGAATTTCCTCCGCGCGCATTGCCATCCCCCCTTATTCATTACAATATATGAAGCTTTGTCCAAGTTATGCTTCAAAAAAAAACCAGTGGCATTTCCTGCGAAAAGAGGGTAGAATAGATAGGGAAAATGGTGATTAAAGAGGAAACGATATGAAACTGGACATGCATTGTCACACAAAAGAAGGATCTCCCGACGGGAAGCTGGAACTGCTTGAGAATATTTCCATCTTAAAGCAGAAAGGCTATCAGGGTATGCTCATCACGGACCATAACTCCTACAAAGCCTACCGTTATTATAAAAAATGTAAGGAAAAGCCGGACGATTTTGTTGTCCTGAAAGGAATAGAATACGATACCATAAACGCAGGGCACATGCTCATCATCATGCCCACAGGCGTCAGCCTGCCTATTCTGGAGCTGCGGGGTCTCCCCATCATCCTCCTTATAGAAATCGTGCATTTCTACGGCGGAATCATCGGGCCCGCACACCCTTGCGGCGAAAAATTCTTGAGTATCTGCAACACGCTGCGGGGCAGATTCTACGAACATATTTACTACAAATTTGACTTTGTGGAAGGCTACAACGCCTGTGAGGACGCGGATTCCAACATGCGCGCCATGGCGCTTGCGAAAAAATACGATCTGCCCTGCTTCGGCGGCAGCGATTCCCACAAGGAGGACTGCGCCGGTTTCGGCTACACGGTCCTGCAGGAAGACATTGCCTCCGAGACGGAGCTGATCCACTACATCCGTTCCGGCAAACCCACCATGATCGGCGGACACCACTACATGCACACCACGAAAGCCAAACTGGGAAGAGCGAACAGTGTACTGGTATACTCATTCTGGCTCTACAACAAGTTCCTCGCGCTGTTCCGCCGCAAGGCGCGCAATTTCGAGCTGATGGAAAACCAGCTTCTCGACTCCATCCGCGCCGGGAAACGCAAGGATCCCCGCTATATTCCACTGGGAGACGAATAAGGCAGAAGCGTCATCTCTCTGCCTTATTGTTCGCCATCTCTTTCAACTCTTCAAACTCGCTCTCATATTCCTCGCTTCGCATGGTCGGATTGTTCCGTATCATGTCACGCTTGTAAAAATCCAGCAGCCTGCCATAGCCGGTCTCCCGCTCCAGATAGAGGCTGAATTTGCCGCGCAGTTCGGCAATTTCCTCCCGGACGCTCTCCCCGTATGCCGACGGTCTGCTCAGAAGCGCCTCCTTTATCATGGCAAACCCCTGCTCCAGCCCGACGGTCAGATCCTTTACGCGGGTGCCCCTGCGTTCCTCCCTGTCGAGACGTTTCTGCTCTTTCTCGTCATTGCTGAATGCAATCAGCACATCCAGACGCTTCTGCATACGCAGCAGTTCCTCCTTGATCCCCACGAGCCTGACCATGAGATCCCGCAGATCCAGCGCCGCCTTGAAGGACAGCGTGAAATCCGCCACGATATAAACTGTAAGAAGCACCGTCACATGATGCATCGCCTTGTCCGGCATGGAAAACATCAACTGTTCGATGGGTCTGTGTATCACCCTTGTCATCAGGATGGTAAAGAATCCCCATGCAATCGACGAACGCAGGCAGATATGTCCCTTGTAATTCATAAACCTTCCCGAATAATCCCAGTACCTCATCTTGAAGAGCGCCTCCATGGCGACTCCCGTCACATACTCCAGCGCCGTCGCGCCGACCACACCCGCAAAATAGGTGAGCAGTATGTTATCCGCAAAGGGCATGGATACCACCAGCATCATAATCGCCCCTGTCCCGTACAGCGGCAAAAAGGGGCCTCTCATAAAGCCCCTGTTTACCCATTTCCGGGATTTGAGTGACACGAATACTGACTCGAAGCACCAGCCCCCGAAACAGTAAAAATAAAACAAAAACAACCATTGAAATCCTGTGTAACCAAACATAACCTTTTAACCTTTCATCCATCAGACAAAGCTGATGATTTCCTCTTTCGGCGCCCTCGTGTGCTCCACGCTGAGGGCACGCAGCACCGGGCCTTCCCCCTGATACTGCTCAAAATATGACGTCTCCACCCGCGCCGTGACTTTCACCCACTTCTGTTCCTCAAGCTCTGCCGCCTGCCCGTACTCACAGGCATATCCGAGAAACGCCATGTCCTCCGCGCAGCAGGTCATCGCCATGCGCCCCGGCACAAAGTAATTCTTCGGGAACTGTTTCGGCTTTAGCACCATCCCCACAAAGGAGACCGTCTTGCCCTCATAGCGCTCGGGGTGGTCCATGGTATCCAGATACCAGATTCCATAACATTCGTTATCCAGTTCTAGCACCGGCGCTTTCAGATCGTAGGGCAGATCCTCCTCCATAATCTCATTGATCTCCCCATTGGAATCCTCAAACACGATCTCCGCCTTTGGATTGATCGCTTTCACGTTCCGTTTGTAGCTGCCAAGGTCCTCCACCCCGTCGCAGCGGTTGAAGATAATCAGCTCGGACTTCCTGATCTGTTCCGCAAGCAGAGACTTCATATTTGTAAAATACATGGGAAACGTGGAGGCGTCGATGGTGGTGATCTGCTGCTCGATCTTCCAGTGCCACGGAAGTTTCATCTCCTTGTAATTCCACATGCCGTTGAACTCGATTATGATGCGCTCCGGCTTATGTTTTTTCTCCAGCTCGATCAAGCGGTTTGGCGTAAATTCCTCCTCCCCGTCAATCAGCTCAAGCACCGTGCGGCTCTGCCTGAGAAGTGCGGGATCATACTCGTTCTCCCCCTCCTCGCAGAGGATAAGCAGGGTTTTCCCCCGCACCTGAAAATAAGGCTGCGCCAGTGTATAGGTGATAAACTCTGTCTTGCCGCTCTCCAAAAAGCCGTTAATCATATAGACCGGTTTCAATTTCTCCTCATTCCTTTCTCATTTCTTCCTGCGCATAGATAACACACGCTATCTATTTCCCAAACAGCGCTGCCAGCTTCTCTTCATTCAGCTTGGAGCCGATCACGCAGAATTTTCCCGTCACGCCGGGTTTGCCGTCCCTGACATTGCTCTCCTCCGGCACATAGTCAAAATAAATCCAGCCGCCCTCTGCGCCGGCAACCATACCTTTCGCGCGGAGCACCAGACCGTACTCCTCCTTATCGAGTTCCGCCAGAATATGCGAGATCTCCTCTTTCGTGTACACCGCCGGCGTCTCAAGTCCCCAGCTTGTGAACACCTCGTCCGCATGATGGTGGTGGTCGTGTCCCTCATGGTCATGTCCGTGCTCCTCGTGCTCATGGTCGTGATGACAGTGCCCGTGTCCGTGCCCTTCGTGCTCCTCGTCGTGACAGCAATGCCCATGCCCCTCGTGCTCCTCGTCGTGATGACAGTGCCCGTGTCCGTGCCCTTCGTGCTCCTCGTCGTGACAGCAATGCCCATGCCCGTGGTGATGGTGCTCCTCCTGCATCTCCATCACTTCCCGCATCAGTTCCGCCTCCAGATCCTTCGCGCCCTCGATGGTTTCCAGAATATCCTTCCCCTCAAGCGCATCCCACGGCGTGGTGATGATCGTCGCCTTCGCGTTGTGCTCCCTGATCATCGCCACACAGGCGGAAAGCCTCTCCTCGCTGATCTTGTCCGTCCTGCTAAGGACAATCGTCCCGGCGTGCTCGATCTGATTGACAAAAAATTCCCCGAAATTTTTGATATACATCTTACATTTGCAGGCATCCACCACGGCGACGGCGCTGCTAAGCTGCACGTCCCTGTCGGTCATGGCGTCCTGCACCGCCTTCATGACGTCAGATAGTTTGCCCACGCCCGAAGGCTCGATCAGAATGCGCTCCGGCGCATAGGTGTCCAACACTTCCTTTAGGGACGTGCCGAAATCGCCCACCAGTGAGCAGCAGATACAGCCGGAATTCATCTCCTTGATCTCGATGCCGGACTCCTGCAAAAAGCCACCGTCTATGCCGATCTCGCCGAACTCATTCTCAATCAGCACCACCTTCGTATCCGCCAGCGCCTCCTTTAAGAGCTTACTGATCAATGTGGTTTTCCCGGCTCCCAGAAACCCCGAGAAAATATCAATCTTCGTCATGTTACATCCTTCCTTTCTCTCTTTTCAATCTAATCTAAATTTAATTTTTTATCCATCACATACCATGTGAGAATATAGAAAATCACACAGCTGAAAATGCCCGATATCAGCGTCGTCTCCCAGCTGGTGCCGAAACTGGACAGGTAATCCATGGGGGACACCTGCCTGTGGACTGCTGACCGAATGGCAAAATACAGTCCCTGAAACATGCTCTCCACAATATAAATACCCACATACCATACAAAGGACAGCAGCAGCTTGTAATTGGCTGAGAGCTGCCCGAGAGAAATACACGCCCCCACCTTTAGCACTTTCGCAAAAAGCGTGAAAATATACGCGACAACGGTCATAATCACCATAAACACGGAGATCTCCTCCGCTCCCAGATACTCGATGGTATTTATCAGCCCTTCCATCATGGATTTGATCATCTCCGTCGAGGAGGCAAACAAAAAAATAACCGAAAAATAGATAATCAGCGAGTTCATCATCACCCACAGCACGCTGACCAGCACCTTGGCGATAATGATATGATGCGTGTCCACCGGCAGCGTATGCAGAAGATAGCCCTGATCGCCGTAAGTGGACGTATAAAAACGGTGGATCAGATAGATCGCCGTGCCCACATAAACCGCAAACATACTCGCCACATAGGTAAAGAGCACCATGACCGCCACGAAATCCACCATCTGGAAATCGCTGGAATAAGGCGCCTCCTCCATCAGATATACCATCCACCTTGCAAGTCCCGTCATCACCACTGTGAGAATGTTCGCGGACAGAAGCAGCTTCCATGTCGCCTTCCACTCATACTTCATCAATTTTCCTAACATGCGAACACCTCCCTGAAAAACTGGTCCACGGACTTGCGCTCGTTTTGCCTTATCTGCTCCGCCCCTGCCTGCAGCACGATACTGCCGTACTTGATAAACACCACCTCATCCAGAATGTTTTCCACATCCGAGATCAAATGGGTGGAAAGCAGAATGGAACCGCAGCGGTTATAGTTGCTCACAATGGTGTGGAGAATGTAGTCTCTGGCGGCAGGATCCACGCCGGCGATCGGCTCGTCCAGAATGTAGAGATCCGCGTCCCGGCTCATCACCATGATAAGCTGCACTTTCTCCTTCGTGCCCTTGGAAAGGTTTTTCAGTCTCTCCTGCGGCGGGATCTGCAGTCTCGCCAGCATGTCAAAAGCTCTGTCCACCCGGAAATCCGGATAAAAATCCTGAAAATACTGCACCAGTTCCATCACCTTCATGCCCGGCTGCAGATAGGTCCGCTCCGGCAGATAGGAAATCCGCATCTTCGTGTCGATCCCCGGACGCTGCCCGTTAATCAGCACCTCCCCCGCCGTCGGCTTCAAAAGCCCGTTCATAATCTTGATAAGCGTTGTTTTCCCGCTGCCGTTAGGGCCCAGCAGGCCGATAATCCTGCCGCGCTCCAAATTCAGATACACCTGATTCAACGCAATCTTTCTTCCGTAAGTCTTCGTCAGACCCATACACTGTACCACTGGCGCCATAGTTTTCCTTCCTTTCCCGGACTCACGAAACCGTGATCCGATAGGACGCCTCGAAAGCCGCCCCGGTAAGCTTTTGTCCCCACTCCCGTTCTTTAAAGTCTCCTGCAAAATCCGTACTGTCACATCTGCCGTACCACGGTTCGATACAGATAAACGGCGCTTTCTTCTTCGGCGGTGACCAGATGCCGAAAAGCGGCGCGTCAAACGCAACCGTCAGATACGGCGTTCCATCGGGCCTCGCAAGCGCCACGCTGTGCGCCTGATCGTTTTCAATCACCAGCGCGTCATTGTCAAAAAGGTCAGCTGTAACAGGCAGCGCGCCGTTTTGCAGCGCGTATGTCTTTTTCTCCTTCCCTGCAAGCCCCCCGTCAATACATGTGGATACGATCTGATCCTTCCTGTCAAAAAGCAGTTTGTACTGGGTCTGGTCCGTCCCCGGATCAATGGGACACATAAATCCGGGATGCCCGCCTATGGAAAACCAGATCGGTTCCACGCCCTGATTAGCCACCCGCCACTTCACTACCACCGTGTGCCCGGCAAGTTCATATCCGATTTCTAAAAGAAAAGGGTAGGGATATTTCTTCAGCGTCTCCTCGTTGGAGCTTAATGTAAACCATATTTCCGTAGCCACCTGACTCTTTAACTGGAACTCCATATCTCTGGCAAATCCGTGCTGCCCCATGGCATACTCTCTGCCGTCCACCCGGTATTTCCCGTCCTTTAAACCGCCCACGATGGGAAAGAGTACCGGCGACGTCCGCCCCCAGTAGGCGGGATCCCCGTGCCACATGTACTCTGTCTGCCCGGACACGCTTTTTAACGACTTAAGCTCCGCCCCCAGGCTGTCCACCTGTATCGTAATTTTGTCATTACTGATCTGAAATAACGCCATAGCCTCCTCCTTTTCTGCTCCAAATCATGCGAAAACCCCAACCATACTGAAAATGCCCCGTCTTCGACCATTGTAACACAGCTTCCCGAAAAAGGGTATCTTTTAATCCCCTGCGATCTCCCGGTACGCACTTACTACCTGATCCACAGGCACCCCCGCGATCTCATTCTGATAAGTTCCCCCGGTCAGCAGCCCGATCAGCCGTCCGCAGCCGTCGAACATGCCGCCGCCGCTCATGCCCTCTCTGGCAAAGCCGTGCCCGTAAAGCATTTCACTTCCGAATGTCTCGATATATTTATCGGTCTCCTCCAGAACAGCCTTTTCAAAGATCAGTTCCTCTTCCTCCCTGCCCGCCCCCAGACAGAAAATCTCCTCGTCAACCCGCAGACCGCCATAAATGCCCCCGTCCGCAAAGACGCAGCGCAGCCTAGAAGCCGCCTGCAGACCGATCTCTTCCTTTTCCACCAGCAGAAAGCCCACGTCACAGTTTTCCGAACTGCCAAGCATACGGGCGTTTGCATAATACCCTTGCGAAAAGCGGACCACCCCCGACTCGTCCTGCCAGTAGGACAGCACATGCCCGTTGGTGGCAATCACCGCGCCTTCCTCTGTCATCCAGCAGATCACGCCGCTGCCGTACGCCTTCCCCATATCAATCCGCACCACACAGTCCCTCACATTTTCATATGCCGTTTCCAGATCCGGCTCTTCCAGCACGGGACAGTGAAACAGGTCGAGCGCGAGCATTCCTTCATAAATATCCGCCTCGCTCACGCTCTGAATCAGATGGGGCGGCAGGGACGGTTCCCCCGCCTTCGCAGGCAGCGTCTGAAAAAGGCAGCCCGTAAAAAATATAATAACAGCAGCTATTTTATTTACTCTTCCGCCCTTCGCCACACGCCTCTCCTCGCCAGCCATACTTTTCACAGGGGCACGGGGAGGACTGCACATCCCTCCCCGTGCCCCTGCTCTGATCTGGTCATACTAAATATGTGCAGAGAATGCCGCTTCTGGCATTCTCTTAAGCGAAACATAGAACTTCTCCACGAGGCAGCCCTTGCTGCGAGTGACTGGAAGTTCTTTTTTCTTTGGGAGCGGAACGATAAGCCGGGTTATGTCGTGAATGATCATCTATCTAGGAGTTTCGTCGCCGAAACCCTCCAGCAACCTACCTGAGAGCGAACCGGGCCGGTCATTGCTCTCTGCTTGGTCTTGCTCCGGATGGGGTTTACACAGCCCGTCCCGTTACCGTGACGGCGGTAGTCTCTTACACTACCATTCCACCCTCACTCAGCAATATGCTGAGCAGTTTCTTTTCTGTTGCACTAGCCTTGGAGTCGCCTCCACCGGATGTTATCCGGCATCCTGCCCTGTGGAGCCCGGACTTTCCTCACCTGCACCCTTTCGTCTGTGCAGCCGCGATCATTTGTTCCACTCACCTTTTCGCTTTAGACTTCAAAACAACTCCCGCCTACAAACTCCCTGCAGAGGGAATTTTTCGGCAGTTCCTCGCTGCTGATGCCGAGGAAATATTCCAGAAACTTGAGCAGCCGTTTCGCCTCATGGTATCCCGGCTCCCCCTTCTGTATGCTAAAGAGCAGCGGTTCCGCATACTGTTTAATCACCGAAAGCTCATAGAGCATCGCCGAATTGAACATGGCGTCCGCCTCCTCCTGAAACGGGAAAATATATTTTTCTTCCCCTCTTCTGACCGAAGGCCACATGGAAATTGTTTTTCCGGCGGAAGCGCCCCTTGTCCGCGCGTCCCGCACAAGACGGCGCAGCAGCCGGTTGTCCGTGGTGGGAATCCTGTTGTGCTCATCCACGTTCAGGGTCGTCAATGCGCTGATATATATTTTGTACTTACTCTCCGTCGGCAGCGAATAGGACATCTTCTCGTTCAGCCCGTGTATGCCCTCGATCACAAGAATGTCGTTCTCGCCAAGCTGCGCGATCTTTCCGCTGTACTCCCGCTTCCCGGTCTTGAAATTGAAGGTAGGAAGCTCCACTCTCTCCCCCTGCAGAAGCGCCGTCATGTCCTTGTTAAACTGCTCCACGTCCAGCGCCTCGATGCACTCGTAGTCCGGCTCGCCATTCTCGTCAAGCGGCGTACTGTCGTGATCCACATAATAATTGTCAAGCCCGATCGGATGGGGTCTTAATCCGTAGGTGCGAAGCTGGATCGAAAGCCTGTGGGAAAAGGTCGTCTTGCCGGAGGAGGAGGGGCCTGCAATCATAACAAATTTCACACCCTCACGCCTCGCAATGTCTCTGGCAATCTCACCGATGCGCCTCTCCTGCAGCGCCTCCTGCACCAGAATCATATCCGCGATATTGCCGTCGCAGATCTGGTTATTCAGATCGCCCACCGTGTCGATGCCGATGTCACGCCCCCACTCTCCCGTGGCGAGAAGCGTCTGGAACAGCTTTTTGCGCGGCTTAAACTCCGGCAGCACCTCCGGATCCTCCTGTTCGGGAAGCAGCAGAATCATCCCGCCCTCGTAGGCGAAAAGGTCAAACAGTCTGATATAGCCCGTACTTGGCAGCATATAACCGTAAAAATAGTCGTAGTAATCCCCCATGCAGTACACGTTGATATTGGAACTTCTGCGGTAGCGGAACAGGGAAACCTTATCCGTCATGCCGTTCTCCGCAAAGAGCGCCACCGCCTCCGCCGCCGGGTAAGCCTTTTTTGTCACAAGAAGATCCATGTCCACCAGTTCGCCCATGCGGTCCTTCACCCTCCCGATCGTCTTTTCATCCAGACTCAGACCGTTCCGGAACGCACAGTAGTAACCCGCGCCAATGGCAAACTCCACTTTCACGTTGGCAGCAGCCTCCATGCCCGCCACATCCTTGATGGACTTTAACATAAGCATGATCGCTGTCCGCACATAGGTCTTATGACCGATCGCGTCCGCATAGGTGATAAAATCAAGCTCGCAGTCCCTGTCCACACGTTTCATCAGCTCCTGAATCTTGCCGTCCACCGTCACCAGGGCGATCTGGCTGACAAAGTCATTCTGGTGCGCCTCCGCGATGATCTCGTACTTGATACCGTCCTCGTAACGTTTCTCTTTTCCTCCGATCATAATCGTAGCCATAGACTTTCCCCCTCCTTTTTTGTATGATGATCGCAGTATACACGGGATCTTTCGATTCCACTACGATATATCTTATGTAAACTATCTGTAACGGTTCCGTCTCCTGACCGCCCAGACACCAGTCCGAGCCGGAATCACTTCACCGCCCACATGGCACTTCCCGCAAGGTGGTTGTCCGCAAGCAATGCCTCCACCTGCGCGTATCTTGTCTTTCTCTTTTCCTCCGTCAGCCCCTGCGCTCGCAAATTTGCGAGAATTTCCTCATAAACAGCTTTCTCATGTTCCAGAAAGGATAAAAATACGGGTGTTTTTTTTCGCAGCAGTACGGGACCATATCTGTCCTCAAGTTTACATAACTCTTCTTCCGATATGTCGATGCCAGATTCCGAAAATGCCGCCGTTTCCTGCACGCTCCCAGCCGGTGACGCAGACACTTCGATCCCGCCACAACGTACCGTGCCACGGTCTTCCTTCCCACCGCGCCCCGCCCGGATCACCTGATAAAACTTGCCGTCCTCCTCGACCATCTCCTCGTCGAGAATCACGCTGCCTCTCTCCCGCAGGAAACGTCTGAAACGCTCGATCTCCGACTGGGGCTGCAAAACCAGTTCCCGGAAGGAATCCGTCTTTTCCCGCTCCGCCTCCAGAATCCGCATCATCAGCCCGCCGCCCATACCGGCGCAGATCAGCGTGTCCGCCTCACCCGCCTTATAATTATGTAAACCATCTGACAATCTGGTCTCAATCTGTCCTTCCAGTCCGTATGCCGACACATGCTCTCTCGCCGCGCGTAAGGGTCCTTCCCTCAAGTCCATCGCCAGAACGCCGGGGCTGATACCCTGCTGTACGAGATAAACTGGCACAAAACCATGGTCACAGCCCACATCGCAGACCCGGTGCCCTCTCGTCACCATACCTGCCACGGTGCGAAGCCGTCTGGACAAAACCACCTGCCGCATCAGTCCAGATAATCCTTGAGTTTCCGGCTTCTGCTCGGATGGCGCAGTTTTCTGAGCGCCTTCGCCTCAATCTGTCTGATACGTTCACGGGTCACGTTAAACTCTTTTCCCACTTCCTCAAGGGTCCTCGCTCTGCCGTCATCCAGCCCGAAACGGAGCCTCAGCACCTTCTGTTCCCTCTCCGTCAGGGTGCCAAGCACCTCCACAAGCTGCTCCTTTAAGAGCGTAAACGCCGCCGCGTCCGCAGGGACGGGCACGTTGTCGTCCTGAATGAAATCTCCCAGATGGCTGTCTTCCTCCTCGCCGATGGGTGTCTCGAGAGATACCGGCTCCTGTGAAATCTTCAGGATCTCACGCACCCGTTCCACCGGCATATTCATCTGCACAGCGATCTCCTCCGGGGTAGGTTCCCGCCCCAGCTCCTGCAAGAGCTGACGGCTCACCCGGATCAGTTTGTTGATGGTTTCCACCATATGCACAGGGATGCGGATGGTTCTCGCCTGATCCGCAATGGCTCTCGTGATCGCCTGTCTGATCCACCACGTCGCGTAGGTGGAAAACTTATATCCCTTACGGTAATCGAATTTTTCCACAGCCTTAATCAGACCCAGATTCCCCTCCTGAATCAAGTCAAGAAAGAGCATACCGCGCCCCACGTACCGTTTTGCAATGCTGACCACCAGACGAAGGTTCGCCTCCGCCAGACGCTGCTTTGCTTCCAGATCTCCCATCTCCATTTTCTTTGCCAGTTCGATCTCTTCCTCCGCGGACAGGAGCGGCACCTTGCCGATCTCCTTCAGGTACATTCTGACGGGATCCTCAATGCTGATGCCGTCGGGCACGGTGAGGTCGATTTCCTCCACATCCACCTCGTCCTCCTCCGTCAGGATGATCTCCTCGTCATCCACGTCGTCTTCCTCTGTGATGCGCAGCACATCTACATTATTCTGTTCCAGCGTCTCTAAAATTTTGTCAAACTGCTCCTCCTCCAGCGTAAGGTCAGAGAAAAAGTCGTTGATCTCCTGATACTCCAGAACATTTTTCTTCTTCTTTGCAACAGCAAGGAGATCTTTTAAACGCTCCTCAAACTTTGCCTGTACATTTTCATCCATGAATTGCTCCATCCTTCCTATGTTTAACCTCTGTCCGATTGTAAACGTGCCTTTTTTCGATTAGCTTACCCTGATCACAGGGAAATATGCGCCTTCCGCAGTTCCTCCAGCGCCTTTTTGCCGGATATGACCTGATTTAGCGCCTCCATATCCGATCCCATTCTCGCCGAATAGTAATTGAAACTGTTGTTCTTCACAGCCACCACCACATCGTGAAGCGCCTTTTCCCTCTCCTGTTTCGTGTCAAGCCGCTCCGGTTTCGTGTTGAAGATCGCCGCCACTTCCCGCTGCTCCTCTTCCTCCTCGAAAGCGCTGACAACGGACGCCGGGGAAAAGGACCCCTGCTCCAGTCCTGCAAACAGCTTGTCCGCCACCTGCCGGTACAGTCCCTGCGTAAAGTCAGCCGCAGAGACGTACGCCTTGATCTTTGGGTAGATTTCCGGCTCTTCCGCGAGCCATGTCAGGAGTAAACGCTGCGACTTTCTGATATGGTCCTCCGGCGTAGGCCTGCCCGCAGTCGTGGATTTCGGTCTCTCCACAGGCTTAACAAGCCCTGTGCGCGCCGCGTAGCCGTTCACCAGTTTCCGAAGGTTCTCGTAGCCGATGTGGTACCGTCCCGCTACCGACTCGATATAGTTTTCCCGCTCCACCTCTTCCTCAAAACCGCAGAGCCTCTTCGCGATCTCCCTGTGAAAGGCGGTCTTTGACTCCGGGTCTTCCATATGATAATTTCGTTCCAGCACCTTCAGTTCAAAGAAAAAACCGTTCTGCGCCTGATCGATCCGTTCCTGAAACGCTTCGGCGCCGAGATTCTTTATAAATTCATCGGGGTCTTTGTAGGGCTGCATATCAATCACCCGCCCCCTGAGCCCTGCCTCCTTCAGAATGCCGAGTGCCCGCAGCGCCGCGCTCGTGCCCGCGCCGTCACTGTCGTACGCCAACAGCACCTCCTCGCCGAAGCGCTTTACCAGTCCTGCCTGTCCCGCCGTGAAAGCCGTGCCGAGCGACGCCACAGCCTGTCCGAAGCCCGCCTGATGCAGGGCGATCACATCCATGTAGCCCTCGCACAAAATCAAATTCCCCGTTCTCGCCGTTCTGGCAAAATTCAGACCGTAGAGATTGCGGCTTTTGTCAAAAATCGTCGTCTCCGGGGAGTTCAGATATTTCGGCTTGGCATCCCCCATCACCCTGCCGCCAAAACCGATCACCCGGTGATTGCCGTCCTGAATCGGAAACATCACCCGGTTCCAGAATTTATCGTGGACACCACGCTTCTCGTCAAACCCTGTCAGCCCCGCCTCTGTGATCAGATCGTCCGCATATCCTTTCGACCGCAGATAAGCCGTCAGATCGGAGCCGGCACCGTCCGCATACCCCAGACCGAACTTTTTCATGGTCCCGTCCGTCAGTTCCCGCCCCGAAAGATAGCGGTAACCCGTCTGTCCTCTGGGGGAGCGCAGCAGATAATAATAGTATTTCGCCGCCTGCTTGTTGACCTCCAGCAGCTTAGCACGCCTGCTCTCCTTGCGGCGCATCTCCTCGCTGTACTCCACTTCCGGCAGCGCCACGCCCGCACGGTCGGCAAGCATTTTAAGCGCCTCCTGAAAGGTGGCGTTCTCATATTCCATCAAAAAGGTAATCACATTGCCGCCAGCCCCGCAGCCAAAACAGTAATACATCTGCTTGCCCGGTGAGACTGAGAAAGAAGGGGATTTTTCATTGTGGAACGGGCAAAGCCCGAAATAGCTGCTCCCCTTCTTCTGCATACGCACATAGCCCGAGATCACTTCGACGATATCGTTTTTCGTTCTGACCTCCTCGATCAGTTCCTCCGGATAACGCATGTTATCCCCTTTCCCAATTCTAAAGTTCTTTTCGCTTTGTTAGCCGTGCCATGTCTTCGGAATAAACAGCCTCTCATACTGCGCGATGGCAAAACGGTCTGTCATGGAGCTGATATAATCGCACACGATCTTCTCAAGCGGTTCCCCCGCGTCCAGAAGCTTAAACAGGAAGTTCGGCAGCTGCTCCGTGTGCACCAGATAATGCTCGTAGAGCGTGATAATCAGATTTTCCGCCTTGCCCTCCTCGCTCTTCGCGATGGGATTTCTGTATACATTGCGGAACATAAACTCCCGCATTTTCTGCATTGCCTCCGCCACCTCTGGCGACATGCAGATATCGTCCCGGTCACGGCTGTTTGTCACAATATTATGGATGAAGAAGTCCAGACGCTGTCCGCAGCTATAGCCGATCACGCTTCCGATCTCCTTCGGCACATCCGCTTCCTTCAATATCCCGGCGCGCACCGCGTCATCCATGTCGTGGTGAATGTAGGCAATCTTGTCCGCCAGCCGGACGATCCTTCCCTCCAGCGTCTGCGGCATACCGGAAGTCTGGTGGTTTAAGATCCCGTCCCGCACCTCTATCGTCAGATTGATGCCTCTCCCGTCCTTCTCCAGAATATCCACGGTGCGCACACTCTGCTCGTTGTGCTTAAAGCCGTAAGGGCACACCCGGTCAAGCGCCCGTTCCCCCGCATGTCCGAAGGGCGTATGTCCCAGATCATGCCCGAGGGCGATCGCCTCCACCAGATCCTCGTTCAGTTTAAGCGCCTTGGCAATGGTCCGCGCCGTCTGGCTTACCTCCAGCGTATGCGTGAGCCTTGTCCTGTAGTGGTCTCCCTCAGGCGTCAGGAACACCTGCGTCTTATCCTTCAGCCGGCGGAAGGACTTGCTATGTATGATCCTGTCCCTGTCCCTCTGAAACACAGGGCGGATATCGCACTGTTCTTCCTCCTTAAGCCTTCCTTGGGAATTCATGCTGAGCATGGCATAGGGACTCAGATACTCCTTCTCCCACTGTTCCAAACTTTCCCGTATATTCATGGCTGTGCCTTTCCTTCTCCTAAAAAAACAACCTTCCTATTCTTATTATTCGCCCCAAATTTCAAAAATCCTTCTTTTATTTATAAAAAACCTATATTTAAGCAATTTATTTTGCGAAATAAATAAGGAGTATTCCGCCATACAGAATACTCCTTATCCCCCTAAGCTCCCCCACAGCCTTCCCGGCTCCATAGAACCCTGCACTGCCAAGGCCGCCTGCTACCGCGCCTGTCAGCACATCCCTCACGAAACCGCCGAGACTAAAGCCGCCCGTTCCGCTGTCATGTCCTGCTCCGCTACGATATCCTCTTCCGCTCCCCAGTCCGCCGGACAGATCAAAGGGATCGGATGCGCCGCACATGCCCTTCGGGTCGCGTCCTGCATTTGTGGGTATTACGGCTCTGTCTGCCTTTTTCCCGAATATCCGCTCTCCTGCCACTCCGTAAGAGCCGACATGTCCCGTGAGATTCTCAAGCCCCGACATCACCGCGCCGGTTCTGGCTCCTCTGAGGAAGGCGTCCTTTACGCCCTTGAGTTCGCCCGTTCCATACAGAACCTCGCTTAAGGCATTCCCTGCCCCGCCGAAGAAACCACCCGTACCGCTCACTTTGATTCGCGCTGTCAGAATATAGTTTACCACATTTTCATAATGATGGCGAACCGCTAAAATTTTATCCTTGACAGGTATATGATACAATTCGACATCCAGACAGGTCTTGATATATCAAAAATCGGAGGTTTCCTTTGACCGCTAACAGTTTTCAGAAACCTCCGATTTTCTTAGTCTAATCTGTTTTAGCTAAGATAGTTTTATATAATCCATGCTCTATATACGTATCAGCAAAGCTACCGATAATTTCCCTAGAATAATCACCTCCCTTTGCATAGGAAATATTCATAATATCTTCCGTAATTCTTTTTAATTCGGCATCTTTTACAACAATATTTTTCCCTTGCAATTTTTTCCTGACAATTTCAGAACATCTGTTAAAGTCATCTCTCTTTGAAAACTGCATCCCTTCCTCCCTTACTCCAACAAATCTTCCAGACTATCTAACACAATCCTCTGATTTGTAACCGCTTGTGTTGCTCCACCTTCACCATATTCTGGAAAATCTTTTGCAACCGGCTCTAACCAATCCGCCTGTCCCCATTCTCCATGAGGTATCCTAAGATCATCTGCAAGCTGTAAGGTATCAAATGTTCCTCTTATCGACGCATCGTGTGGTACTTGAAGCCTTCTTGGTGATGGTATATCAAACCTGTCAAATGTAATATATGTATCACCTTCATTACTAGGTATTACCATTGTTTTCCTTAATTTTGAGATGTATTTTGCTTTTCTTGTCATATATCTATATCCTGTTGCCGGTATCACATCCCCATTAGGTGCGACATAAAAATCTGGTCTTCTGCCGCTGACGGGTATCTCGCCACTTCCACGCCTTACACCGCGCCCAGCAACACTCCCCCTGAGCACCTCCACAGCCTTACCGGCTCCATAGAACCCTGCACTGCCAAGGCCGCCTGTTACCGCCCCTGTCAGCACATCCCTCACGAAACCGCCGAGACTAAAGCCGCCCGTTCCGCTGTCGTGTCCTGCTCCGCTACGATATCCTCTTCCGCTCCCCAGTCCACCGAACAGATCAAAGGGATCGGATGCGCCGCACATGCCCTTCGGGTCGCGTCCTGCATTTGTGGGTATTACGGCTCTGTCTGCCTTTTTCCCGAATATCCGCTCTCCTGCCACTCCGTAAGAGCCGACATGTTCCGTGAGATTCTCAAGCCCCGACATCACCGCGCCGGTTCTGGCTCCTCTGAGGAAGGCGTCCTTTACTCCCTTGAGTTCACCCGTTCCATACAGAACCTCGCTTAAGGCATTTCCTGCCCCGCTTAAAAGGCTCTCGCCGATGTCTACGCGTCCTCAGTCGCTAAGAAACTTTGATATAGACCAGACACCAAGTATTTATAAACGTTATTGTTTTTGTTGAATGGCTTCTCGAACTTCTTTTCCTACAATTCCATAACTTCCCAAACCATAAATACCACAGTATTTAGGTTTTTCCCTTATTTTCTTTCCTTGAATATCAACATACTCCTGCCTAAGTACATCCCAAAAACCAAACTCCAAATTTCTCTCTCTTTCAGATACGGATATGTTCTCCACAAACTCAAAATAGCCCTTAATCCATGGTTGATTATTGACAATTATTGGTGCAATCAATAACTCTCCCTCATCAAAATGCCTTGGTACCACTTTTTCATTGCAAGTACCGTCATATATATATAAGCGTCATACCATTAATAAAAGAATCTGTACTTTTTAAATTTGTCCGTATAACTTTTCCGAAATAGAACAGATTTTTTAGAGGTTGCAAAACAAACACATCTCCCTCCTCCGGGTATTTTAACGACTTCTTCATTGCAATCAATTCCTTAAAAGCCATTTTTAGTTCCTCCATAAATGCATGGTTAGGGGACAACCATCCCCTAACCACATTTTGACCATTTATAAACCTTAACAAAGCAAAGAATATATTTGCTTGATAAAACTTAAATCATCTGGTGTATAACTCACTTTTTTCTTCAAGTCTAATTCCGCCAATACTCCTTTCAGCCCTTTGATTTTTTGCTCATCATCCAACGTTTCAAGAAATGCTAAATCCACCTCATAGTATCTATACATTTCTTCCACACGTTGTACTATAGCCTTGGAATCAATCTCCAATTATCTTCACCTCCAAAAACTCAATAACTTTATCTATGCGAAATTGTTGCGCACCCCCTTCGCCATATTCTGGATAGCTAACTGCAAAAGGCTCTGGAACTGTAGTTGTATTCCCCAATGTTGTTGGAATATACATATCATCAATTACCTGTAAGGTATCAAATGCTCCCCTTATCTTACAGTCACTCCAATTGCCTAAAATCTGAAAAGCCTCGCGTGCTTCCTTTGCAGAATCAAATTTGTCAAAACCAAAATATGTTGTATACTGTCTTCCCGTATTTAATGCATCTGTCGCACCCCAAGATGACATATATCTATAACCCGTAGCTGGTACTGCTACCCCATTAGGTGCGACATAAAAATCTGGTCTTCTGCCGCTGACGGGTATCTCGCCACTTCCACGCCTTACACCGCGCCCAACAACACTCCCCCTGAGCACCTCCACAGCCTTCCCGGCTCCATAGAACCCTGCACTGCCAAGGCCGCCTGCTACCGCGCCTGTCAGCACATCCCTCACGAAACCGCCGAGACTAAAGCCGCCCGTTCCGCTGTCATGTCCTGCTCCGCTACGATATCCTCTTCCGCTCCCCAGTCCGCCGGACAGATCAAAGGGATCGGATGCGCCGCACATGCCCTTCGGGTCGCGTCCTGCATTTGTGGGTATTACGGCTCTGTCTGCCTTTTTCCCGAATATCCGCTCTCCTGCCACTCCGTATGAGCCGACATGTCCCGTGAGATTCTCAAGCCCCGACATCACCGCGCCGGTTCTGGCTCCTCTGAGGAAGGCGTCCTTTACTCCCTTGAGTTCGCCTGTTCCATACAGAACCTCGCTTAAGGCATTCCCTGCCCCGCTTAAAAGGCTCTCGCCGATGTCTACACGTCCTCTGCTGATTCCCTGCTCTAAGGCGCTTCCAACGGTTCCCGCCGCGAAATCTGTGGCGAAGGCTCCAAGTACGCCCACGCCGCTTCCTACCAGCGCGCCCTTCGCCGCGCCTACCACTGCGCCGTTTGCCGCCGCACCTGCGGCTTTTCGCCAGTTAAACTTCCCGCCGTCCATGAGCTGGGATGCCGCGTTTCCGAGGAATCCCGCCGCACCGCCGAAGAAACCGCCGAGTCCTGCTCCCACGAGGATATTTGCGATCTCTCCTGTGGGATCGTTGTAGTTGACCGGGTCATTATCGCAGTACGGATAAGGGTTTATGCTTCTCTTAACCGGGTCGGGCGAGAGCATCCTGCCCTGCGCACTGTCGTAGAATCTTGCCTGCGCAAAGTACTTACCGATTACGGGATCGTAGATGTAGTTTGCAAAACGTATGTCTGTAGCTGCTTCCGGGGAAGGCTGTGTCTCCACCCTGCCCCATGCGTCGTGTCCCGTGCGCCAGTCGGCATTGCCCTGCGCATCCGCAGTGTATAAGGGACTTCCCCAGAGATCGGGCATTTCGTACATATGCCCTGCCGCGGTAGTATAGCCAAGGCGTTCATAGGTTCTGCCGTATACGGCTTTGGTGACGCTGCCGCCGTCGTGGTATGCCATCAGGTCATTGTTTGTGCCTCCCAGAAAATCGGGCACATAGGCAGTTGTCTTTACCTGTGGCGCTTCTGTCCCCGGAAGGGTGACAGTATGGGCAATCCGCATGTTCAGAGCATTGTAGGTATAGTCTGTCTGTGCCCCGGTAAGAAGATTTTTGCCCGTCGCCATACGGTTTGCGGTGTCGTAGACATACTGCCGGATCAAGGCATCTCCCTGTCTTTCTTCTGTCAGATTCCCCCTTTTATCATAGGTGTAGCTGTAAGCCGCGCCGTCCTGCTCCATGGAGACAAGTCTGTTCATGGCGTCGTAGGTGTACACTGCCTTCCCGTCATTGTTGACTGACCACGCTGTACGGTTCCCCAGCGGGTCATAGCTGTAGCTCTCCCGTGTCGTTCCCTCTGTGCAGGAAAGCAGGCGTCCTGCGGGATCGTAGGTGTACACAGTATTGTATACGGGCGCGTCCACGCCGCTCTGTCTGCGCAGACCGAGCATACGCCCCATCGGGTCATAGGCAAAATCCACATCCATGACTGCGCCGTCGTCTGCCATATATTTTGCCATAGACGGCATCCCATCAAGGCGATAGCGGTAAGTGGCTTTGCTGCCCGGCTGCACCATGGAAAGGAGATTCCCCGCCGCGTCATAGGTGTACTGCGTGCCCCTGCCTTCCGCATCCGTCACGCCGGTCAGACGGTGATTCCCGTCATAGGTATAGTTTACCACACTTTCGTCGGGATAGCGAATGGCAGTTCTGTTCCCAGCGGAATCATATGTATAGCCGACTGTACGCCCATTGTGGTCGGTCACACCGGTCAGTCTTCCCAACACATCGCGCTCCATGGTCATGACGCCGTTCCAGTCCTGCATCTCCACCAGCTCACCGCGCTTATTGTAACGGAAAGCTGCCTGTCTGCCGTCATGGTAAGTCATCTGCAGGGGCTGGTCGTTGAGGTCGTATGTCACGGTTGTTACATTGCCGTCCTCATCCGTGATCCCGACCGGGTTGCCGTTACCATCGTAGGTATAGCTTCTCTCCTCCTCCACAGGGTTTATCATACGGATCATGCATCCCCTCTTATCATACTGATAGATGGCTGCATGGGACACTTCCCCGTCCTCTGATACGCATTCCTTAATCTGCCGGTTCATGGCGTCATATTCATAGACAGTGATATTTCCAAGCGGATCTGTCACCCGAACCAGATTGCCGCAGGCGTCATAGGCATATGTAGTCACATTTCCACAGGCGTCTGTCACTGTCCCGATCTGTCCGTTCGGCGTGTAGGTGAATGTTATGCTGTCCCCTTCCGGATTTGTGACCTTCGTCACCTGCCCCAGCGCATCACGAGTATAGGTCATATCGCCGCCCAGCGCATCCGTCACCTTCGTCACCTGTCCTGCCGCATTATAGGTATAAGTAACCGTATTGCCCTCCGGATCTTTTCTGCCGGTCAGATTGCCCGCAGGAGAATAGGTATATACAGTCACATTGCCTGCCGCGTCTGTCTGCGTCAGCACTCTTCCCATGTTGTCATAGGTAAATTCCAGACTGTGCTCCGACGCGTCTGTCATCTTTAACAGCCGCCCCATATCATCATACTGGTAAGTTGTCTGCGCACCCTCCTTGTCCGTAACCTTCGAGACTTTTCCCGTGTTGGTATACGCAAGTGTCAGACTGTCGCCATTCTGGTCCGTAACGCCTGTCATACGGTTGAGGGCATCATAATCGTAGCTCCAGTTGTTGCCGTTGGCATCGGTGAAGGAAATCATGTTGCCTGCCGCATCATAGCCGCAGCTTTTCACATGCCCCTCCTCGTCCACACTCTTTATGATACGGTTCAGGCTGTCGTAAGTGTACGACTTAACGCCACCCAGAGGATCGGTTTCGCTGACCAGATTGCCGTTTGCATCATAGCACAGCGTACTTCTTCCTCCTCTGGCATCCGTGACAGCTGTCATCCTCCCTGCCGCGTCATATTCGCAGGTCGTAGTCTGTCCCAGCGCATCAGTCACTGCCGTGAGGCGGTTGTTGGCGTCAAACACAAAGCTCCTACTGTTTCCTTCCGCATCCGTGATTTTCGTGCAGTTGCCGTTCGCATCATACTGGTAGAGGGTTTTTCCGCCGTCCGGCGAAGTAACCTCCGTCATGTGACCGGCTTCATTGTAAACACAGACGGTCCTGTTGTTTTCCGGGTCGGTCACTTCCGTCAGATTGCCGTCCGCGTCATAGACCGCCTCCTGCACTGACTCATCCGGCGCCTCCACCGCAATGACCTGCCCCGTCCCGTCATACGTATAACGGGTGATTCCTGCCGCCGTTGTCTCCGTAAGCAGCCTGTTTTCCTCATCATAGGTATAGGTTGTAACGTTCCCGTCCTCGTCTGTTCTGGTCAGCAGATTGCCCGCCTGATCGTAAGTGAAACTCACGCTGTTTCCCAGAGCGTCCGTCACGCTGATGACGCGCCCCTGCGCATCATAGGTATAGGTAGTCTGACGTTCTAACGGATCGGTGACGGTCTTTACATGCCCCATGGTGTCATAGACATACTGCAGAATACCACCTGCCGCATCGGTAACCCGCGTCAGCCGGTCCGCCGCGTCATAGGCATATGCCGTCACATTGCCGTTTCCGTCTGTCCGGGTTGTGGTATTACCTCTCACGTCATAGGTATAAGCCACTTCCTCATCCATGGGATTCTTTTCTCCAACCAGATAACCGCGCTCATCATATACAAACTGATAGGCGTTCCCCACAAAGTCTGTTACCAGTGAAAGCTGTCCCATCCCGTTGTATTCCATACGCTGGCTGTTGCCCCGTCTGTCCGTGATACCTGTACGATTGCCATTCTCGTCGTAGGAAAAGAGAACCTCGCCGTCCGCGTCCGCAATCTTGAGCAGATCCCCGGCTGCGGAGTACTGATAAGATACGGTCTTTCCTGCAGGAGAAGTGTAGGAAACAAGTCTGCCGATGGCATCATGGACATATCTGCTGACATTGCCAGCCGGATCGCCTGCCTCTTTCAGATGTCCTGCCTCGTCGTAAGCATAGCTCCATACATTCCCGATCCTGTCAGTCCATGTGATCAGGTTATCCTCCTCGTCATAAGTGTAGGAGCCGCTGTTTCCGCGCTCGTCCTGCACGCTGATCAGATTATTTCTGTCGTCATATGTATACCGGCTTTCGGTGCCGTCCCGGTTTACGATCCTGACAGGCAGCCCTCTGTCATTATAAGAAACCTGCTCCTTCGTTCCATCGGGGTAAGTGACACAGTTCATGCGTCCGCACGCATCATAGGACATCTTCGTGCTGTTCCCGAGCGCATCTGTCTGCTCTGTCAGCCTGCCGTTCTCATCATAACCGTTATGTATCCCGGCTCCTGCCAGTTCCACATCCGTGATGCGTCCATTCACATCATACAGATAGGTTGTGCTGTTTCCCGTCTCGTCGATAAATACCGTTTTTTTGTTTTCCCAGTCATACGTTACAGCGCTTTCACCCCTGCCAGCCGTGTTCTGCCGGACCACTCTGCCATACGCATCATACGTATTTGTCAGATAAACCTGTCCCGCAAAATCTGCAATGGTCGAAAGAAGACCTGCCTCATAGACAAAGGATATGGATTTGCCCGCAGAGTTACCGATCGCTGTCAGATGACCTTCCCGATAGGTGAAGGCTGCTGTATTCCCATGGCTGTCCGTCGCCTCAGACAGATGTCCTCCTGTATAGGAAAGAGTCAGGCTGCTTCCATGCCTTCCCTTAATCTGTGTAATCTGTCCTGTCTGATTTTTCTCAAATCGATATTTCACCAGCCCGTTTTCCACGATCTGCGCAAGAACGAGGTCACTGTCAAACACATACTCCGTGCCGTCCTGTTTCCCGACCACATAAGAGGCATCCTCCCTCTGTTCCATGGCGTAGATGGTTCCGGCGCCGTCTGCCGCGCGGAAGGAGGCGTCTTCTTCCTTCAGGAAAGGAATCACCGCTCCATAAGGCGTGCTGAAATACGCATACTCCGCATCCATATACAGCAAATAATTCAGTTCATGCGTCCATCCTGCTCCCAGTGCGGTGTCAAACGCGTCCCTGTCGGAATCATACATAAGCGTGAGGTGCAGCTTATCCTTTCCGTAATCCTCCAGACATGTGTAACTCCAAAGGAAAGCGCCGGTCAGCGCATTGACAGGGTCGTTCCCCGTATAGGAAATCCTGCCATCCGTATAGGCGCTTTCGGAAGCCCTGTCCGCCAGACCATTCTTTTTACTGATATCCGTCCTTACGCTTCCCGGCGCACTGTAACGGCTGGACCCCTCCGCGTTATTTGCCCTCGCACGGTATGTATGCTCCGTATTCGGTCTTAAACCTGAGAATACCTTACAAATCCGACCTGCTGCCACGGGATCTTCCCCGGACACGTGATAAACGGTTCCGTCAAATGTAATGTCATAATCCGCCGCATCCGCTACCGGCGGGAAACTCACGATCACACTGTTGAATCCGGTCTGCGCCGTGACATCCGAAGGGACGGCAGGTCCAACGGCAACCGTGGTGATAGTCTTTCTCGCCGTGTATGCACTGTTTCCACCGGCATTGTACGCACATACGCTGTATTCATAATCCGTATCAGGCTCCAATCCGGTCACGGTTTTGGAGGTACCCGTTACGCTTTGGGTTGCGCCGTTAAAACGGAGTCTGTAGCCGTCAGCCCTGCTCACGCTCCCCCACGAAACCGTCACGGAGTCGGTAGTCGCTGTTGCCTGCACATTCGCAGGTTTTTCCGGCGGCGCCATCGTCGTTTTCACGGAATATACCGGGGAGTAGGCGCTGGTTCCCGCGTCATTTTTGGCACGCACCTGACATTTATAGGTGGTCTCCGGGCGCAGCCCCGAAACTGTCTTTGATGTCCCTGTCGTATTATATACAGTTCCGTTAAATAACAGGTCGTAGCTCTTCACCTTCGACATATACTTCCAACTCACGGTGACACTGGTGGAATCAGCTCTGAAGCTGATGTCTGTCGGTACATCCGGCGCCTTCAATAAGGTTTTCACCGTCATATACGGAGAATAGCTGCTGCGTCCTCCCTCATTGACAGAACGTATCTGATATCTGTAGCTGGTATCGTCCTTAAGCCCTGTCACCTTATGGGATGTCCCTGTCACCGTATATGTCTTGCCGTCGAAATAGAGTTCATATTCCGTTGCACCCGGCACCGCATTCCATGTAAGCGTAACCGCATCCGCAGCAGCAGTCGCCTTAGCCGTCGGGTATGTGGCAGGCGCATAGGGCAATGTCTTTACTGTCTTAACCGGGCTGTAGGAGCTGGAGCCGTCTGTAGTGTTCACGCGGATCTGGTAGTTATAAGATGTATTCGCCGTCAATCCTGAAATCGTCTTACTTGTACCCGTCACCCGGTAGGTTGTCCCGTTAAACAGGAGATCGTAATTGGATGCTCCGCTGACCATATCCCATTTCAATGTGATAGTCGTTTGCGACCGCGTTTCCTTTACGGTTTCCGGCGGCATAGATGTCGTCCTAAGCGTCTTCGCACGGCTGTAAGAGCTGGAACCGTCCGCGTTATTGGCACGGATCCGATAGCTGTAGGAAGTGTTCGGTTTCAGCCCTGTCACTCTGTGGGAAGTGCCATTTACGCGATAAACCTTGCCATCAATCTCCAGATCATAGCTGGTCGCTCCTGCCACCGACGCCCAACTCACAGTGACCGATTCCTCATCCGAAGAAGCTATCGGATTAGTGGGCGCCTTCGGAGTTGTCCGTACTTTTTTCTCTGGTCCATACTCGCTGACACCGTCTGCATTTTTCGACCGAACCCTGTACGCATATTCCGTATTTTCCCTCAGTCCGGTAAATGTTCTGGAAGGTGCTGTTGTACCGTAAGTACTTCCGTTAAACTGAATATCGTAGCCTGTTGCGTCACTGACAGCGTCCCATTTCACGGTAACAGTATTTTCTGTTGTCTCCCCCAGCATATTGTTCGGAATATCCGGCATTTTCGCCAATGTTTTGATTGTTTTAGCCGCACTATAGCTGCCAACGCCGTCCAAACTCCTAGAAGCAACCTGATAAGTATAAGTTGTCTTCGGCTTCAACCCTCCATATGTCGTGGAAGTGGTGTTCTCGAGCCCGTATACCTCATCGTCGTTCAAACGGATCAGATACCCGATCGCTCCTGTCACCTTGTTCCAACTGACGGTTACAGAATCCCCGGTACTCGAAGCCGTCACGGAAGCGGGCGCTTTGGGCGGCGTAGCCACCGTTATCTGGTCTGTGTAGGCGCCTGCCACATCCGCATTTCTGGCGCGAACCTGAAAAGTATAGCTTCTTCCGGCAGTCAGCCCCGTAATTTCCTTGGAATTGGCTGTCGTGCTGTAGGTTTTCCCATTAAACAGGACATCATATCCGACTGCGCCGCTCACTTTATTCCAACTAATGGTCGCAGATGTCTCTGTCGCCTTCTTTTTAATTCCCATAGGTATCGCCGGAGCGACGGGCGGAGTCTTAACGGTCTGCGTCGCGCTGTACGGGCTTGTCTGTTTTGCTCCCCTCGCCCTTACCGCTATCGTATGGCTTGTCTTTGGCGTAAGCCCGGTAAAAGTCTTGGACAATGTGGTTACATTGTAAACCTTGTTGTCAAACAGAATGTCATAGCTCCTGGCGCGTGCAACAGCGCTGAAATTCACAATAATCCGCGTAGATTCCGCTGTAATTTTAACGTTCTGTGGAACATCCAGCGGTTTGTTGTCATAGAAGTCGTAGGGGATCAGAATTCGTTTTGCGTCTCCTCCAATTTTGATATTTCCACCAATCTCAGTAACCAGAACATCATACTGTTTACCCGCAGGCAGATTTGCCATGGTTGTATATGAATCCCCGTGCCAGTCATCATTCCTTTCGACAGCATAACTTAATCCCACCGTTGTGACATACACTTTCTGCTTTTCCACACCCGGAAGAATAATCCAGTTAGCCGTAATAGATCCATCGTCATTCAGCGTTAAATTCAACTTAATATCATTATTCGGTATCACTGACATAATAAAATCTCCTTTTCATTTTGATAGTATTTAGCCGGCTATCTTATAAAAAGGAGATTTCTCTTTCTTTGTAAACATGAAAATCTGCTTATCTGTCAAGTTTTATAGGGTCATACTTTTCGATATAATCATGTATCAGGGATTCCGCATAACCCTGTGCCGTCGCATAGCCGCATTCCTGCAAATACCGTGCCGCAAGAGTATAATCCGTGCATCCGATTACCGGTGCATACCTCAATGTTCTTCCCCCGTCTGTGCTTCTTTCCGCGATGTAAGTGTTATGATCCAAAACAGACTCTTCCCAACTGTCATACGCACGCCACTGTGTCTGTTCCACCGTATAATAACTTCCGTCCGCATTCTGCTCCAGTGCGTCTTTCACATAGATCATGCCTCCCCACCCGTTCTTTTTGATGCCGAACAGGGCATTCGCCTTCCTCGCCAGCTCTAAAGTTCCCCAAGCCGACTCCTTGATCGCCTGCGCAACTACCACAGACGGCAGTATAATCCTGCGCTGCTGCCAGTCCTCACATGCTGTTTTACCTACAAGCTTCATAAACCTTTCTTTTTCGTGCTCAGTCTTTTTGCCTTTTTCGAGCATAGTTTCACGGATCGCCTCATAAATCACATGTGCTACTGTCTCCTGTGCCCCCATACGTTCGTAAATTTCCACATCTCTTTCACTATCACAGAAACATACTTCGATCAACAAAGCTTTTGCTTTTGTCCTGCGTATCACATAGAGCCCGCTCCCATCTTTCACACCACGATTTGAAAACCCCAGCTTTTCAAAATTTGTACATATTGCCGTCGCGACGGAATGCTTTTTCCCTTCGTATGTATAAACTTCGGTTCCCTGTGCCCTATGCTCTTTCGACGCATTAAAGTGAATACTGATAAACAGGTCCAAAGACGACTGATTTGCTATTTCCACTGTTTTTTCAAGATATGCTTCCTGCGATGCCGCCCTTTCAACGGTACAGTTTACCACGCTGACGCCCGCATCCGTAAGCATTTTCATCAAAATATTCCCGACAAGCCTCGTATGTTCCGATTCTCTGATTACTCCGACTGCACCTATTCCCGGTCCTTCCAAAGTATGACCGCAATTAATTCCTATTGCCATATTAAATTCCCCCTTTATTACAAAAGAGCAATATCTGGTAAAAATGTAAATATCCGAAAATATATTTAAGAAATGTCCGGCGGACTAAAAAGACCGCCCGGTAACAGGATTGTCCTCTGCTATCGGGCGGTCAATGCCACTTCTTTCTCATTTTGTCGGCTTATTTGTGTAATATCAATATCCGTGGAATGCTTTCGCAATTCCTTATCTGCAAATATCGTAAATAAACTCCGCATTCTTGTCCATCGCCTCGTAGGCGGTCTTAAGGGGCGACATCTGGAACACATGCCACATCCCCTTGAACACGTCCATCTTCACACTGACATTATCTTTTAAGAGTTTTTTGTAGAGCATCGCTGAATCGTCGTGCAGGATCTCATTGCTCCCCACCTGAATATACGTGGGCGGAAATCCCTCATAATCCCCGAACAGGGGCGAAATCAACGGGTCTGTCAGCTCCTGCCCCGCCGCGTAGTTCTGTATCATCTGCTCCAGATAAGCTGCGTTCAGGACAGGGTCGATCTCCGCCTTGGTCATATGGGACTTGCCGGAAGCCGTCAGATCCGTCCACGGCGACATGAGCACAAGTCCCCTCGGCATCAGCCGTCCCTCGCTTTTCAGCTTGAGACAGAGGGAGAGCGCCAGATTGCCTCCCGCGGAATCTCCCGCCAGAATCACATCCCTCGCACCGTACCCCAGAAGCATCAGATAATCCCAGACCTGCATGGCGTCCTGCGTCGCCGCCGGATAAGGATTTTCGGGCGCCAGTCTGTAATCAAAGCTGAGCACATCCATGGAGGTGGAGGACGCCAGTTTCGTCGTCAGCGTTCTGGCGTACAGACTGCTGCCCGTGGAATAGCCGCCGCCGTGACAATACAGAATGATATATTTCTTCATGTGCGCCCGGTTTACGGTAATCCACTCCCCATGAATCGTGCCGCCCTCCTCCCTGCGCGCGGCAATCTCCACATCCTCCACAATCACATCCCGGCTGTTCCCTAAAAGAGCGCCGAAATGATCCTGCGACTGGCGGTGCTTCTCGATATCCACGTTCTCCACCACACCGTGCATCCGCTTGATCAAATTCATCAACCCGGCGTTCTTTTTCTCTATCCTGTCTGTTTTTCCCATAGTTCCTCCGCTCTTCTCCGTTTCCCGGTGCTGCGTCCGTTTTTCCGCGCGCTCCTTAATATGCAACAATTTTACCATAAATTTGGGAATTTGTGGTATACTTATTCCATGCACAGACAAGAAACGAAAAAGCAAGTGAATAAACCTGCCGTCCGGAACAGGAAGGACGTCTGGTATAAGCTGGATCTGTCGGCCACCGTTTATCCCACCCTGCAAAGGCGGGATTTCTCCTCGGTATACCGTCTCAGCGTAAAATTAAAGGAAGCGGTGGATCCTGTCCTTTTACAGCAGGCGCTGGATCTTACGCTGCCCCGTTTCCCCACCTACAAAGTGGCGATCCGCAAAGGACTGTTCTGGCGTTATCTTGAGCCGAACAACAGACCCGGTCCCTTCGTGCAGGAAGATATCAAAAACCCGTGTATGCCCATGCACTTTAAGAGTAACAATCGTTATCTTATCAGAATATACTACTTCGGCTGCCGCATCTCCCTTGAGGCGCACCACTGTCTCGGCGACGGCACCGGCGGCATGAGCCTTTTGCAGACGCTGACCGCCGTATATCTGGGGCTGCAGGGGCACAAAATAGCCCCCTCCGGCTTCGTGTTAAAGCTGGACGAGGAGCCTGACCCGGGCGAGCTGGAAGACTCCTACATGCGCTATGCCACGGCGAAAGTCAAACCGCCGCGCCCGGCGGAAAAAACCTACCGCGTCCGGGGCACGAAGGAGCCCTTCTACACCCTGAACATCATAAACGGGGTTTTGTCTGTCCGGGAAGTCATGGCTGCGGCTAAGAAATACGGCGCAACCATCACGGAATATTTAAACGCCGTACTGCTCTACGCCCTGCTGCAGAAGCAGCAGCAGGAATTTCACCTGACATACAAACCCGTCAGGATTGCCATGCCCGTAAATCTGCGCCGTTTCTTTCCTTCCAGAACCTTGCGCAATTTTATCACCATGGTATATCCATCCATCGACCCCCGCCTCGGCGACTACACCTTTGAGGAGATCGTGACCGAGGTACACAATTTCATGCGTTATTATATAAACGCGAAATTCCTGTGCGGCGATATCACCACCAACGCCGCCACCAAGCACAACTTTCTGATACGCATTGTGCCCCTTTTTATCAAGGATTTTGTAGTGCGCACCTTCTACACCCGCGTGCAGGACAAAAATTCCTCCGCCGGGCTCACCAACATGGGCGCGCTGGCAGTCCCGGAGGATATGAAACCGTTTATCGACCGTTTCGATATCTACATGGGACAGCCCTTTTCCTCCCGCACCAACTGCGCCATCATCAGCTTCGGGGATATCCTGACCATCAACTTCGCCAGCAGTATCGTGGAGAGCGACGTGGAACGGCATTTCTTCCGCAAACTGGTGCAGGACGGCATCCATGTAAAGATAGAGAGCAACCGTTCGTCGGAAACATTATAACACCCGTTATGAACCTTCCGGCGTCGTGTCGCATACAATTAAATCTCGATTTAAGAAAGGATAATCTATGTCATACTGTGTAAACTGCGGTGTGGAACTGGAAGCTTCCCTGCGGGAATGCCCGCTGTGCCACACGCCTGTTGTAAACCCGGTCGAAGCAGGAAAAGAGTTCCCGCCTTCCCCCTATCCCGTCAACAAAGGACAGGTGGAGGTCGTCAAGAGAAAGGATCTCGGCATCCTGCTCTCGGTTGTCCTGATCGCCACGGGCGGCACCTGCCTGCTGTTGAATCTGCTCGTATTCTATCGCTCCCTCTGGTCCCTTCTGGTGATCGGCATCTGCATCTGCCTGTTTGTATTCACCTTCCCGGTGGTATTCTACAGCAAAATGCCGTTCTTTATCTCGCTTTTTGCGGACGGGATGGCAGTCGCGGTATATCTGTACATGATCGCCTATCTGACCCCCTCCACCGCATGGTTCTGGGAACTGGGACTGCCCATCGTTGCGCTTGTCACGCTGGGCATGGAAGTCTTTACCCTGCTCGCAAAAAAGGTGCCCTTCACGATTCTTTCGGGCGCCCTGTGCCTGTTTATCGAGATTCCCCTGTTCTGCACCGCTCTGGAACTGATGATCCGCCGCATGATCCAGTCGCCGCTCAGGCTCACATGGTCCGCCGTGGTACTGACCGTCTGCGTCATCATCGACGTGGCGCTCGTCACGATCCTCGTAAAAAAACGCCTGCGCAACGAGGTGCGCAGACGCCTTCACTTCTGAGTGTTTATTTGCTGTACCTTGCTTCCGCGTCCTCTAAAGACTGGTAGCCGTAAAACGCGGTTTCATTGGCGATGGTCTGTTTTAACAGACTCTCGCCCTTTTCTTTTGCCTCCTCCGTCTCCTTTAAGATCAGCGAGAGCGTCCTCATGGAATAGGTGTAAAGCTCGCCGCGGAGATAACTCTCCATGGAGGAACCTGCCATAATGCCGTCCTCCGCGGTAGTCGCCACCCTGCCCCGCTTTCGCAGATTCGGATACTCCTTTGCCATCCTTGCGTCCCACTCCAGATTGACTGCTATAATCCGTTCCACGATCTCCTTCTTCTCGGACACGTCGGGTAGATGCCCCTTAATCTCCTCAAATTCCTCCGGGTAGGTGCTCTCCATCATCCACCCGTATTTCTCAAAAACCGGGTTTCTGCCCTCCTCTGCCGCCGCACGGCAGTCCGCCTGATAGCTCAGAAGCACCTCGTCAGAGTAAACCATCCACTGGCTCATGCGCATCTTAAAAAAGGTGTCGGGATCGTCCTGACAGGACGCCCTGCCGCCCGTATTGTAGACCTGCTGGAACAATTCCCACTCCATCTGCGCTATGTCAAATATCAACTGTTCCCGTTCGCTGACCTGTGCCATGATACGCTGTCCCCTTTCAGCCGGTCTCTATTCTTCCGGCTCTGCAATGCTGTCCGCCGTTTCCTCTTCAGCCGCCGTCAGATATGCCATGATCTCTCTCGGCGTACCGCCGGAAAGCGCCTCCGCATACGACGCGCTGGAGGTGACAAGGGTCTCTCCCTCCACTGTTATGTAAACCGCATCAGCATCATAGTTTGCTAAAAATGTATTGACAATGGAAGAGATGATAATGCACTCCGCCTCCGTGGACATGGTCAGCAGATACTCGCGAAAGCTCCCCGAGATATCCAGATACAAGAGCTTTTTCCCCTCTTCTTCCCTCTCCACCATGGAGAGCGCCTTCGTGTTAAGCAAGGGCACAATATTGTGTTTTGCCAACGCATTCAAAAGCACGTCCGGCGTAATCTCCTCCGCTGTGATTTCCTCCTGCATCAGATCGGAATCCACATTTTTTCCGTAGCAGATCACCGCCTTCTCCCGTGCATTATCCATCTCCACTGTCCCGTTATCCGCCGCTGTTTCCGGCTCCTTATCCTGCGCTGCTTCCTCTCCTTCCCGCTCTTTTACGGTTTCCTCTTCCGGCTCTTCTTCCAATAAATATTCCAAAGAGTTGACAAGTATATCCTTTGATGACATCTCCGGCACGACGATCTCTTTCGTCGTCACCGTCACGTCCGACACCCTGCCGCAAGCCGTCAACAGCATGACAGCCAGAAGCGCAAGCGCCGCCATGTTACGCTTTTTCATAATTTTCCTCCCCGAATGCAAAACCTCTGAATCGCTTTATTTTATCACACCGCATCCGAAAAGTAAATTAGCTATTTATTCCTTTACCGTGCGCCCGGACTTCATCACTTCGAGCAGCGAAAAATCGCCGTCCGCAATCAGGATATCCGCACGTCTGCCCGGACAGAGAACACCACACTCTTCAGAAAGTCCGACTGCCTGCGCCGGATTGTGCGTGGCAGCCCTGACTGCCGCCTCCTTGGGAACGCCCATCCGGATCGCCGTTCTCATGCAGTCATACAGGTTGGTGGCGCTGCCCGCAATGGTGCCATCTTTCAATAACGCCCGGTTGCCTTTCACGGTCACCGGCTGTCCGCCCAGCGCGTACTCTCCGTCCTCCATGCCTGTCGCCATCATGCTGTCGCTGACTAAAACCATCCGCTCTGCCCCGAAAAGTTTGAACGTGCTCTTCACCACACACGGATGAATGTGGATACCGTCGCAGATCAGCTCCACTCTGGTCTCTTCGTTCTCCGCCGCCGCGCCGATCACACCCGGTTTCCTGTGGGTGAATGGCGGCATCGCATTGTAGAGATGGGTCACATGATGCGCCCCCGCCTCCATTGCCTCCTTCGCGGTCTCATAGTCCGCGCAGGTGTGCGCGATGGAAAACCGGAAGGCATCCCGGCAGTCCCGGATACAGTCCATGGCGCCCTCGGTCTCCGGCGCGATCGCCACCATGCGGATCATCCCCTTCGCCGCCTGCTGCAGCTTCTCAAGCATCTGTCTGTCCGGCGTTCTGATATAAGCCGGATTCTGCGCACCCTTTTTCTCCTCGGAGATAAAAGGCCCTTCCAGATAAATGCCCCGCAGGACATCCTTTAAGGGAATACCCTCCTCCAGAACTTCCGTCTCCGCTGCCTCTGCGCCTGCCGCACAGATGCCCAGAAGCTGCTCCTCGGAAAGCGTCATCGTTGCCGGGCAGATCGTGGTAGTGCCGTGAGTCATCTCATAGGATGCGATGGCGCGTACCGCCTCCGTCGTGCCGTCGCAGAAGTCGTAGCCCGCACAGCCGTGGAAATGAATATCAACCAGTCCCGGAAGGATGTAAGTCTGCGCCTCCTTCTCTGAAAGCACGCCAGCTTCGACATGCTCTACCTTCTCAATCCGTTCCCCCTCTACCGTAATCTCTCCCGGCTCAAAACACATCCTGTCCGTATACACCATCCCTCTTAGTACACGCATTCCACCCACTCCTTTCCCAATTTTTCATGCTACAAACAGAGGCAGTACCGCATGTATCCTGCCTCTGTCAGTTCCTGATCCTGCTTTTTCATAAGCAGATCATAAAATACTACACTTAATCTTTAGAAGCCCGCAAGAGCCGCCTCATCCCCTACCAGAATCACATCCTTGTGAAGCTGTAACACAGATGCCTGCACTTCGGGGGTAATCGGACCCTGAAACGCCTTCTTCACGATCTCACGTTTGCCTTCCCCTGTGACGATCACAATGATCTTCTTCGCCTGCATAATGGATCCGATACCCATAGTATACGCTTCCGTGGGCACTTCATCCATAGAACTGAAAAACCGCGCGTTGGCTTCTCTCGTGGTATCCGAGAGGGTCACACAGTGGGTCTCCTTCTCAAAAACGCTGCCCGGCTCGTTAAAGCCGATATGCCCGTTGTGTCCCAGACCCAGAACCTGCAGGTCAACCCCGCCGTGAACCCTAATGATCTCCTCATAGTCCCGGCACGCCTTCTCCTTGTCGGGTTCCAGACCGTCCGGCACATAGGTGTTTTTCTTGTCAATATTTATTTTGTCAAACAGATGCGTATTCATAAAATACCGGTAGCTCTGGTCATTTTCCGGGGAAAGCCCTTTGTACTCATCCAGATTGATGCTGTGCACCTTGGAAAAATCCAGATCCCCCTGCTCATACCGTCTGATCAGTTCCTCGTAGGTGCCGATGGGCGTAGACCCCGTCGCCAGCCCAAGCACACAGTCGGGCTTCATAATCACCTGCGCCGAAATGATGTTCGCCGCTATGCGGCTCGCATGGTCGTAATCCTTTGCACAATAAACTCTCATTCTTTGTTACCTCCATTCTGTTCCGTTCCCCAGTGGGTGTTCCGATATTCCCCGGCGGACATTCCCTCCATCTTCTTAAATACACGGGAGAAATGCGCCAGATCCTGAAATCCCACCTGTTCCGCCACGTCGCAGATTCTCAGGGACGGATCCTTTAACAGTTCCTTCGATTGATCCATGCGGGCGCCGTTTAAGATATCGGAAAATGTCTTCCCGGTATGCTTATTTAATAGTTTCGACAAATGCCACTGGCTGACGTACACCTGATCCGCCACATCGGACAGACGCAGCTTCTCCCTCGAATTTTCCCGGATGTACTCCAGCGCGTTTTTCACGATAAAGCTGTTTGCCTCACCGTTTTCGTCCTCCGTCTCTGGAACCGTCCCGGTCCCGTCCGCCTGCTCATATACTTCCTCTGGCGAAGCCGCAGGCAGACCTGTCAGATCCAGACGCGCTGTCACAGCGGCTATTGCTTCTTCCAGTTCATTCATTTTAGAAGGTTTCAGCAGGAATCTTGCCACGCCCAGCTCGATCGCCTGTCTCGCGTACTCAAATTCCCGATAACCCGTCAGGATGATAAGCTGCATTTCGGGAAATTCTGATTTCAGACCCGCGATCATCTTCAGTCCGTCCATCTTCGGCATACAGATATCCGTAATCACGATATCCGGCCTCTTTTCGCGGATCAGCTCCATCCCTTCCTTCCCGTCACCTGCAGTTCCTGTCACCTGACAATTCCACTTGTCCCACGCAATTGTCTTCGACAATCCCTCCACGATCAACGGTTCATCATCGATAATTGCCACTTTGTACATGACCATCCCCCACATGGTATCACTATTTTAATGATACCCAAATTTCTTACAAATGTCCATTCGTTCTTTTATCCTACTTCCATATATTATAATCTTCATCCACTGCGGAGAATGCTTCTTTTCAAGCATTCTCCCGAGTGAAACATAGCACTTCTTAGCGAAGCAGCCTATGCTGCTGAGCTTTAGAAGTCCTTTTCACTCTAGCCTTTGACAGCTCCCGCGGTCATACCCTTGATGATCTGCTTCTGCAGACAGCAGTACACGATGATGACGGGAACGATGATCAGCGCTACCACAGCCGCCATCAGACCGTAGTCGGTGCCCTCCTTGGCGCTGATGCTGTTGAGCATCATGGTGATGCTGTACATATCCGGCCTTCTCAGGAAGAAGGACTGGGTGAACAGATCGTTGTAGCTCCACAGGAAGGAGAAGATTGCCACCGTCGCGAAAGAGGGCTTTGTCAGAGGCATAATCACCTTAAAGTAGATCTGGAACGCGTTGCAGCCCTCCATGTATGCCGCCTCCTCAAGCTCTATGGGCAGTCCCTTGATATAGCCGGTCAGAACCACCATCGCAAATGCCATGTTTCCGGCGATCTGCGGCAGGATTACCGACAGCATATTGAGGAACCAGCTTCCCGTGCTGGCGATGCCCCATTTGAACTCCATCTGGTACACGGAAATGACCGTTGCGAAAGCCGGGAACATCATCGCCCCTACCACAAGGGAATTGACCAGATTGGAGCCGCGAAACTTGTATCTGGCGAGGGCGTAAGCGCCCATACCCGCAAGCAGTACCACAAACAGCGCAACCATCGTGGAAATAAACAGGCTGCTCTTGTATGCCCCGAAAATATCCGTCGTATCAAAAGCTTTTCTAAAGTTCGCCGTCGTGAATAAATCTCCCATCGGAAGCGCGAAGGAGTTTTCCAGAATCTTGTTCTTCGCCTTAAATGAGTTCTGTATGACCCAGATGATGGGATAAACCGTTGTCAGCGCCCAAATAATCAAAATCACATACACCACGATCAGTCCGGGTGACATCTTTTTTCTCTTTGTCATAGTCTATCCCTCCTCCTAGTAATCTTTCTCTCTGAAAATGGCGTTGACCACCTTGGAGAGCACCACGCCCAGCACCACGATCAGAACCGCCAGCGCCGCGCCGTAGTCCACGTTCTTCGTCTCCATCGTCTGATAGTACATGTACGTGCCGGTCAGGAAAGTCGTCTTAAGGGGCATCCCCTTGGGGAACATTACCCACGGCAGGTCGAACACCTTGAGCGCGCCGGTAACCGCCAGAACGCTGCAGGTACAGATCACATTGTGGAGCATCGGAACCGATATGTAGCGCACCCGCTGCAATGCCGTCGCACCGTCGATGGTAGCCGCCTCATACAGCTCATCCGAAATATTGTTAAGCCCTGTGACCAGAATGACAAAATAGAATCCTACATACTGCCACATAACAGGCGCCATCATCGTAAAGAGAGCGATACCCTCCGCCTTCCAGTCCGTCAGGTCCTGTTTCCCCAACGCTTCTAACAACTGGTTGATCATGCCTTTGTCGTAAAGGAAAATCAGGTTGAACATCAGACCTAATGCCGTGGCGGAAATCACGATGGGGAAGAAAAAGAGCGTTCTGAAAATCTGTTTTCCCCTGCCGATATTGTCCACCATCAGCGCCAACACGATGGCGATTCCCACCTGCCCCACCAGCGTGACAACCATCATAATGATCGTATTCTTTACGGAGGTCCACACGTTCGGATCGTGCAGCATCTCCTCATAGTTTGTATACCAGGGCGCGTTAAACTCTGTCGCCGTCGCGCCAAGCTGTTTCAGGTGCATGAAACTGTTAATGATTGTTTTAAAAAACGGATAATAGAGGAACAGCACCATGAACAGAAACGCCGGAAGAAGAAACGCCAGTGCCGGCTTTTTATTGCGATATATATTAGCTCCCATAAGCCACCTCCACACTTTTCCAAAAGTTTTTTAAGGAAAGGGCAGGGTAATCCCCTGCCCCTTCAAATACTCCCCTATGTGTTTTTACTGATTGTGATATGCGTCTAAGCCTTCTGCTACCGCATCTTCTGCTGCCACTCTGCCTGTCACGATCTCGGGCATGCCGTCGAAAGTGGATACGCGGCAGTCGCCTGCGAACAGATCCTGTACCGCACCCGTAAGAGACGTGGTGCCTGCCATCATGTTCATTGCCTTAATCTGCAGAGAGTTGAACTGTGAGGAGTCAACCTCCGGTGCATTTTTCAGTGCGGATGCGCCGTGCTGTGCAAACTTGGGAACCTGCTCGTCAGAAGTCAGGTACTCTACAAAGCTGACTGCCGCAGCTCTCTTAGCCGGATCATCCCATGCCTTTCTTGTGATAAAGTATCCAGAGGACAGACCGCCTATCAGATCGGTTGCCTTTCTGCTGCCCTTGCCGGGTACATAGGTTACGTCAAACTTATCTAACTTTGCGGAATCCAGAGTTGCCGGATCGTTAGGGTCGGACTGACATGCGCCTACAATACCGCCCACTTTCCAGGAACCGTCGATCAGGAATGCAGCCTTGCCTTCCGTGAACATTGCGAAGGTCTCGTCGTCTGTTGCGGAGAGCGTGTTCTCCGGGAAGTATCCCAGCTCATACAGCTCCTTGATATCGTTCATGCCCTGTACCCATGCCTGACCGTTCTCGTCGCCCGCATTCTCCGGGATTTCCAGATGGGTTGCAGGAGACTGGTTGTTGAAGATTGCGAACTCCCACCAGTAATGAGGGATGTTGCCAAGCGCTGCCGCGATCGGTGCGTAACCTGCCGCCTTGATCTTCTCGCAGTCTGCCTTGAACTGATCCATGGTGTAGTCAGCGCCGGGCATTGCCACGCCTGCTGCCTCAAGAATCTCGGTGTTTACGAACATTGCCTCCCAGTAACCGTTTGCGGGTACCGCGTATTTCTTGTTGTCTACCAGAGAAGCTGTGATCAGATCCTCGTTCATGTTGGACGCGTAGTCCGGATACTCTGCGCGGATCTCGTCGATGGAAACCACCTTGCCCGCCTCGATGAAGCTGTTTGAGTCTGCCCCATTGAAGAAGAACAGCACATCCGGCTCGGAACCTGTCTCAAAGTCTGTTGCCACTCTTGTCTTGAAGGTCTCGTCCGCGGTTGCGGAAGTGTCAACTACCGCGTTGCCTGTCTCTGCCTCCCATGCCTTTACCGCGTCCTTGTAGTTCTGTGCGTTGGAATCCTCACCTGCGAAGGTGGTGGTTACAACCAGCTCTACCGATCCTGCTGACTCTGCTGCGGGCGCTTCCGCCGCCTCTCCTGCGTCTGCCGCCGGAGCCTCTGCTTCAGCTGCCGGAGTCTCTGCTGCCGCGTCCCCTCCTGTGCTTGCAGCGCTTCCTGCGTCACCGCTGTTTCCACATGCCGTCATGGATAATACCATGGCGCCGGCCAGCATTGCTGCCATCATTCTTTTTTTCATCATACCCTTATCCTCCCTTTCGTTTACAGATCTTTTTGTCTGTTGTTTTGTTTCTGTACTTATCATACTCCGTAAGGGAGAATCAGCAAATTGTTGGGTTTGTTCTTTTTTGCCTTTTATTGTTCGCTTGGCACCTCCGTTTTGAGCAAAATTGTGCTGACCGTATGATCCTCCTCATTGCTTTCTATAAATAGTCCACAATCCGCCCCGTATATCATCTTGAGTCTCTGGTCAACATTACGAATCCCGAGGCTGACACGCTTCTCTTTTGCCAGCTCAATGTCCTGTGACAGGATTCTGTCGATCCGTTTCCTGTCCTCCTCTGTCAGATGTCCGTTATCCTCCACCTCGATGCAAAGATACCCGTCCTCTCGTTCAAACAGCCGGACTTCCAGCCTGCCCTGCTCGGTGATATCTATGCCGTGCTCCACCGCGTTCTCCACAATGGGCTGGATAATCAGCCTTGGCACCTGCACGTTCAGAAGCCGCTCGTCGATCTTTTCCTCGCATCGGAATTTCGCCCCGAAACGCTGGGATATGATATAGAGGTAAGCGTCCGCATATGCCATCTCCTCCGCCACGGTATGAAACTGCGCTTCCCTCCTGTTCATGGTCTCCCCCAGCATGGTGGAGAGCGCCTCGATCATGCCGCTCACCTTATAGTTGCCATTTAAGCGCGCCTCCCAGTTGATGATCTCCAGCGTGTTGTTCAGGAAATGCGGGTTGATCTGGGACTGCAGCGCCATGATCTTTGCATCCCTGAGCGCAACCTCCTCCAGATAAATTTTGTCAAACTGGTTCTTGAGCTGTCTGGACATATGATTGAAGGAATCCTTCACCTGATAGAACTCTTCATTGTCCTCCTCGTTCACAATCTCTATGCCCAGATTCCCCTCTCTGACCGCATCTGCCGCGACAATGATTTCCCCCAGCGGCACCGTCACCTTGTTATGGAAGAATCGCATCATCTGCACCACCAGTGGTATCATAAAAAGGAACAAAAGCAGGAAAAAGTACCGCATGACTTTCATCTCCGCATAGGTCACGCTGTTGTCCAGACTGACCAGAAGCACCATGGTTCCGCCGTAGGTTTTGATTCTGCGGTATGCGTGGGAATAGCCGCCGCCCTTGTACTCATACAGCGCGTCACGCTCCCCCAGCGCGTTCATCATGTAAACATAGTTGTGTTCCGGGTGATCCCCGTGCTCCTTCAAGCCCGGCACAAGCAGTTCCCCGTTCCAGTACAGCGAGGCGTCCGCATAGCCCCAGATACCCGTGTAGCTCTTCATCAGGGAATCCTGATCCAGCTCCAGGGCAAGCACCGCGTAAGGGACGAACTTGGGGGTCACCAGATTTCTGACCATGTAAATTTTCCCGTCGATCCCCACAAGGGTCGTGGCCGTATCAAGCGTCTCTGCCACCTCCAGTATTTTCTCCCTCGCCTTCGTCTGAAAGAAACGGATATCCTGATATGAGCCGCCATTGCTCTCATTCAGGGCATAATAACAGCTCCCCGGCTCATTTAACACCACCAGCTCCGCCGTCCTGCAGTTATCGTCATAGGCATACTGCTGCCTTAAAAACTCCTCCACACTTTTCTCAAATTCCGTGCGGTCCTGCTGCCCGTAATACTGCCTGTAGTATTTAGAGATCATCGCCATATAGGAGGCGTTCTTGGATGCCGTCTCGCAGTCTTTTAACTGGATCTGCATGATCTCCACTGTCTTTTCGACGGACGACTGGATCGTCTGCTCCACCTGACTGAGCACATTTTTCGTCATCAGTACAATCACCACACAAATCATAAGAAGCAACGGCAAAAACCACCCAAACATGAGCCGCCTTACCATGCTCCATCTGAGTGATTTTTTCCGTCTGTGTTTTTCCACAGCCTTATTTGTCATACTGTTTATGATAACCTCCGTTTTTCTTATCTTATCATAAACCCAAATAATCCTCAAACACCTTGCAGAACGCCGCCGCATCCTGCTTTTCCTTCATCTCGCAGAAGATGCGCAGAAGCGGCTCCGTGCCGGAGAATCTGACGGAGATCCAGCCGCCGTCCTTCAGATAAATCTTTAAGCCGTCCAGATAGGAAACGTTCTCCACCTCATAGGGAATCTGCGGCAGTTCCTTATCCTGCAAAAGCTGCTTCTGGATCGCCTCCTTTTTCTGGGGACTGAAACGGTAGTCCCGCTCCTCCAGCGCCATGCCGCCGAACTCCTTTCGGATCGTCTCCATGATCTCGGAAAGCTTCATGCCGGTCACCGCGATCATCTCCACCAGAAGCGCGGAGGCGTAGATGCCGTCCTTGCCCTTAATGTGCCCTCTCACCGCCATACCGCCGGAGGACTCGCCGCCGATGATGGCGTCCGTGGCAAACATCTTTGCGGAAATGTGCTTGAATCCCACAGGCACCTCGTAACACTTCTCCCCGAAACTCTCCGCCACCCTGTCGAGCAGGTGGGTAGTACAGATATTTCTGACTGCCGGACCGTGCCAGCCCTTATATTTCACCAGATAGTAGTACAGCAACACCAGAATGTCGTTGGGATGCAGGAAATTCCCCTGATCGTCGATCACGCCGATCCGGTCCGCGTCACCGTCCGTCGCCAGTCCCAGATCGCAGCGTCTGTCAATCACATAGTTCTGCAGCGCGCGAAGCGTCTCCGCCGTGGGCGCGGGAAGCTTGCCCCCGAAAAGCGTATCGTGCCTCTCATGGATGGTCTCCACCTCGCATCTTGCCGTCATCAGTATTGTTTTTAAGGAAGTCTCACTCACCCCGTACATCGGGTCAAGCGCAATGCGAAGCCCCCTCGTCTTGATCTTGTCCATATCCACCGTGTCGATGATACTGTCCAAATACTCGTTGAGCGGATAGATTTCCTCAATCAGCCCCTTCTCAATACCTTCCGCGTAGTTCATCTCGTCCACAGGGATATCCGTCACCTCGTTGATGTAGCGCTCGATATCCGCCGTCTGCACCTCGTCCGCATCCCGTCCGCCGAAGGTAAACACCTTGATGCCGTTGTAAATCGCCGGGTTGTGGCTCGCAGTGATCATCATGCCGTAGTGGTACTCATGCTTCATCACATAGAACATGACGAGCGGCGTGGGCGCCGATTTGTTGATGAGGCTTGCCTTGATCCCTTCCGCGGCAAAAACCTGCGCTGCCCACTGCATCGCCTCCTTGGAGAGGAAACGCCTGTCATAGCCGAGCACAATGCCCTCCTTCTCCACCTTCTCCTCCCGCATCTTATCGCAGATCGCCCTCGATAAAATCTGGATGTTCTCCTTCGTAAATTCATCTCCGATCACGGCTCTCCAGCCGCCCGTCCCAAATTGAATCATTGTATACCCTCCTTATCTCTCCGCACTTTCCGCCTGCTTATCCTTATTTTCTTGCCTGTCCGTCTTTGCCTGTCCTGTCTCCATGCCGCAGACACTTTTTTTCAGGCTCCCATGATCACTTCCACAACATGCCTGCTGCCAGCCTCCATGGGAAGAATCTGATCTGTATTCACGCCGTCCACCTTGATTTCCTTCACGCCCTTCATCACGCCGTCCGGGTTGCTCACCCGGATCTCGTAGACCGCGCCCCTCCATTCACGGACCGCGTCAAACCCCTTCCAGTCCGCCGGAATACAAGGGTCAATGGTCAGGCTGTCATAGTCGGGGCGTATTCCCAGCATGAACCTTGTCGCCGAGAAATAGGACCAGCCGCCGGAACCTGTCATAAAGGGATGTCTCGCCCTGCCGAATGCGCTGTGGTCCTTGCCCATGACAAACTGGCAGTAGGAATACGGCTCCGACTCTCTCATCTCTATCTGGTCATTCTGGTGATAGGGACAAAGCGCATCGTAAAATTTCATCGCCAGATCGCCCCTGCCTCTCATACATGCCGCCGCCCATGCCCAAGGGTTCGGATGGGAGAAGATCGCTCCATTCTCCTTTACCCCCGGATACACTCTGGTGACAAAACCGATATCGTCATCCGGCACGGTATAAGACGGGGTGTTCAGCAGCAGTCCGTAAGGCGTGTAGAGATACTGGTCGATGGCGTCAAGCGCCTTATCCGCTTTCTCCTCATCCGCCGCGCCCGACAGAACCGCCCACGCGTTTGACTCCAGATGCACCCTGCCCTCTGTGTCCGCCTGCGTGCCGATCTTTTTCCCTTTCGCCGTGATGCCGCGGATAAACCACGCGCTGTCCCAGAGCTGTGTATTGCACACTTCCTGCACCCGCGCCGCAATCTGCGCGTATTTGTCTGCATCTTCGTCCCTGCCCAAGCGCCTTGCGAGACCGACGAACTGCGTCAGCGCCCAGTAATGCAGGAAACTTACCATGGCGCTCTCGCCGCCGCCCAGATTGAGACAATCGTTCCAGTCGGCGCGAAGCCCCTTGCAGATGCCCGTCTGCCCCACCTGCTCCGTGGAGAAGTCCAGAATCCGTTTCAGATGCTCATAGACCGACTCCGTCTCCTTTTTCCCTTCCAGAAACGTGTCCGCATAAGGCAGCTGCAAAGAAGCAAAATCCTGATCCCCCGTCTCCTTGATATACTCCGCCACCGCAGCCACAAGCCAAAGGGCGTCGTCTGAGCAAGCATCCTTCAGTCCATGTATAATGCTGTCTTTATCCGGCTCCGGAATCACCGTCGGGGATTTAAAAGGCTTTACGCCCGTGTCTTCCATAAACCATTCCGGCTGGAACAGGTGCAGCCCGTAACCCGCGCTCGTAAGCCCCCTGAGAAGCTGCTCGATCCGCTCCCTGCACTTGCCGGGATTCGAGTGGGGAATCGTCATGGCATCCTGCGCCGTGTCCCGGTAACCCAGTCCCACTCTGCCGCCCACCTCGATGAAGGAGGCAAACCGGGAAAACATCACATTGATCTCCGACTGGTACAGCGTCCATGTGTTGAGCAGGGCGTTCATCCCATCATTTGGCGTCTGCACCTGTAGTTTGGAGCATTTCTCCTCCCAGAAATTCTTAAGATCCTCGCGCGCCGCATCCACCGCCGTGTGATCGGCATACTTTGCGCGGATGCGCCTGCCCTCGTCCCTTCTGCCCTCCCCGAGCATGAAGACAAGACGAACTTCCTCGCCCGGCTGCAATGTCAGATTTTTCTGCAGGCTGCCGCAATGGTTTCCGCCCTTTTCGTAAGAAGAGGAACACCTGCCCGCGATCACCGCCGCCGGATTCGTCTCCGTATTGTATGTACCGAGGAATTTGTCCCGCATACAGTCGAAACCGTCCGGCGTAAAGTCCGCCACAAAATACTGATACCCCTCTTCCTCGTAAAATAAATCTTCTTCGATGATCCCGTCCTCGTAGGACGCGCCCGCGCAGTACAGACTCATCTGAAAATTCTGGTTGTCGATCATAATATGGTGGAACGAAAATTCCAGATAGGAGAACAGGCTTAAGTTTCTCGCCTTATCCCCCGTGTTCTTCACTTTCACGTCCCAGAGCTGTACCGCCTCGCCTCTGGGAATAAACATGGTCTGAGACGCCTGTATCCCCTCATACTCGCACTCATAGACCGTGTAGGACATGCCGTGACGGCAGCTGTACTTTGCCTGATCCAGAGGCTTGCCCACCGGCTGCCAAGATACCGACCAGTAGTCTGCGCTGTCATTGTCCCGCAGATACACATAGAAGCCCGGCCTGTCCATGGGCACCGAATTGCCGCGGAAACGGCTGATCCTGTGGTACTCCGGCGTCTTGTAGAAAAGATAGCCGCCTGCCGTGTGGTTCACCACTGCCGCCATATCCTCCACGCCGAGATAGTTCGTCCATGAACAGGGCAGATCCACCCTGTCAATGACATACTCCCTGTTTTCATTGTCAAAATGTCCGTATTTCATGTAATCCCTCCCCGTTTGTGGCGCTAATATCCGTCCTTGCGCCTTCTTATCTTCCATTATAGGGAGGAAATGTTTTCTTGGAAATAGATTAAGATGTGATAATTTGCCTTTTCTTGTGATGGTGGACAGTGGCGGTCGAACGTGAAAGGACACCGCCGAAGCGATGTCCTCTGCGCGTGCAGGAAAAGAGACTTGAACTCTCATGGTATTGCTACCACACGGACCTGAACCGTGCGCGTCTGCCAATTCCGCCATTCCTGCGAACAAATGTTATTTTATCTTTTTTTATGTCGCATGTCAACCCCTTATCTCAAAATCTTTTAAAACATTTTTTTTTTGCCAAAAGCACTTGACTTTTTTCCTGTCAAACATTATTATATTAAATGCGTTGTGTAACGTATGCGGAAGTGCTGGAATTGGCAGACAGGCTAGACTAAGGATCTAGTGTTGGAAACGACGTGTGGGTTCAAGTCCCATCTTCCGCATTGGTTAAAAGTGTGGGAAACCTTGATTTTACTAAGGTTTCCCCATTTTTTATTGTTAAAATAATTGGTTACATTTGGTTACACTTTCTTAGTATAAGAAAGTGCTTTTTCATAGGCATCTGCCCTCTTATCCATAGAATTAGTCGGAAACTCATAGTATTTTTCCGTTGTGGCAAAATCTTCATGTCCTGCAAAGACTCGGATTTCCTCATTTGTTAATTGACCAGAAGAAATCAGAAAAGAAATACAGGTTTTTCTGATTTTATGATTAGATTTTTGAGCAGTTCCGATTTTTCTATTTAACTCTCTCAGTACATTGTTAATAGCAAATTCATGGATTCGTTCTCCATTCTCATCTAACAGCAAATATTCGCTTTTAAAACCGCTATTTTGGTTATGCTCCAAAATCATAGCAAGATATCTCTTTGCATCTGCTGATAAATATAATTCCCGTTTCCCCATTTTTGTTTTTGTATGGCTAGAAATTTCATACCCATTCCTACGACAAATATTATTTTCATCAACATAATAGGTTTTTACTTCCTGTCTGTCTATTTTTACAGAGGAATCCGTAAAATCATTTGTCCGTAAAGCAACGAGTTCACCAACTCTTAAAGCAAGTGAGAAGTTCAGGCAAATCGCTAAACAAGCAACATTATGAGTTTTTTTGTAGTGTCGCTCTGCTTCTTCAATAAGCAATTTCGCTTCATCATCAATATATACTTGCTCTGTTACTTCTTTTTTAGGTGGTTCAGTAAACTTTTTACTGGATATTCCATGAACACACCTTGATACATTAGTAGAAACTAATCGTTTTTCCACCGCATAATCCAACAGCATATTTGCCACAGATTTCATTTCCTTATACTTCCTACTGGAAAGTTCATGCTTTTTAATCACTTTAAGAAACCATTCTTTAATAATGATTACATCAATGCTTGATATGTCCATGTTCACAATTTCTGAATCAGCATAATAAGTATTCCATACCCACTGTAGTTTGGTTGCATTCGCCTTTGAGGTATCGACCGCCTTATATTTTAGCCACTCTGGATATAAGGCTTTCATTGTTCGAGGATTCTCTTTTTGCTCCTGTATGCCTTTATAATATTTAATTATGCACTTTTCAAGGTCCTCTCTGCATGTTTTGGCAATAATCTTTTTACCATTAGGTTTACTTTCATCGGGCAGTTTTGTTTTATACCGTCCGTCTGTTGCATGCCATATCTTACAGAATTGTTCGTGTTGTTCTAAAATTTCTTTATTCTTCATAATTTCATTTTTTTCCAACACATCAGCTAAATTTATTATACCATGCTTAACAGCCTCTTCAAAGGCCAGTTTTTCTTGAATACTTAAACTCAAACTTCATAGCAAACTCCTCTCCGCACATGTTGTGCATAAAAAATTGAATAGACTTCTCCATTCGATAATATGCATTTTACTATAATAGAGAGATAGTGCAATAGAAAAACTGCACTACCTCAATAAAAATTGCACTACCTAAAAATTTTTATTTTAGAATGGTACAGGAATAGCAAGTTTACCTCTTAAATTGTCAAATCCTTTTAGATTCCACAGTTGTACATAGGAAACCCACTGCACGGAAGAATCTGTTTCAACAGGCGGTTTTACACCAACAGGCCCTTGTTTCATTGCAATAAATCTTTTACCCGTATGCTGATACACAGGTAAAAGTGCTTCTTCATCGCTCGCAGCACATTGATACATTTCCCAAATTCCGCCTGTAAATCGTCTACAAAATGCGGTATATGTTTCAGGATTGTCTGTTTGCTCGTCTACATACTGCTGTTCAAATCGGTTATTACTTGTCAAAATAATAGTATTCGATATGTTAAATTTATTTTCGTATCGGCATGGCAACTTTGTAATCTTGTTATCTAATAGATTCAACATTTGCTGTATGGTTAGCTGGCTGTAAAATTCATCAAACAGAAGAACACTGTTATTTCTGTAATCATCAAATTTCATATCACTTTTTAAATTTGTGATTTGGGATACTTCATCATCCCCAAATTTCCTTTTAATTCCTTCTGTTTTCCCACAACCTGCAGGTCCGCACAAATAATATACCTGTCGATTGACAGAGATACTTGTCTTTCCTTGTGCATTGGTATGTTTAACGACCGAATCACTGTTTATAAATTCATTATATCGTTTCTGCTCGAAAGCGGATAACAATGCTGCCTTATGTGTTGTTGCGAAATGAATATCCCATGCTATCACTTCTTCCCACGAATCAAAATTCTCTAAAACATAGTCCAGTTTATCTTGTGAGGACATATTAAATTCAATTTCTTTTCTATAACCTTTTAAATGCTTGAATGGTTCAAAACTACCTAATTCCTGCATAGGCTTTACTACTGTATGCGACTTTTCTTTCCCTTTAAACAACATACCAACAGGCTTTTCTATGTACTGCCTTGCTTCCGCAGGAGAGCCATACCGCCTGTCTATATGCGCCCCTGTCAGCCTCTTTTGAATTGTGCTGAACCTAACTTTATTATCCAATTCCATGTAAAGGTGTATGTGCTTTTTGTTATTGTCGCTTATTTCTTCATCCCAACAGGCATATAATATTTTAAATTCTTTTTGTATGAAATCCGCTATGTTTTCATAATTTAAGTTTAAATCTGTCATAGCTTTTTCGCCAATCACTATAAACCAAGATTTAGAACGATAGCCAGAACCATAATTGTGTCCTTTCGCCAGTTCATTTTCTAATGTTGTAGAAGTTAATACTTCTTTAGTTTCAATTTTCTCCATATTATTTCTTTCCTTTCTTCTTTTATCATTCAAGCAAGAATGGTACTTCTGCGGTCCCGGTGGTACTTTTTAAAAAAAGTACCACCAGACCGCTACCTCTATTTGCTTGCTCAACCCTTGAAAATGCTTGATCTTTAAAAGAGTGGTGCGGAACTTTTGGTGACCGCCCTAAGGTAATACTGACCTTAGAGCGGTAGTCAGCATTTCCAGTGATTTACATTATGATAGATTTTGTTTTCTACAGATATTTTGAAAAATGGAACGATCAAACCAAAGCAGTACAAATATATTCTTTCATCAGTTCAAAGCGATTTGCACCATGCCCAAGATTTACAGAAACTTTTGATAAAGATTCTTTAATAGAACTGTTTTCACGATATTCCTTATATTTTCGTGTCGCATATGCCTTTCTGCAAGTGTGGAAAGCACCGTTTTGAATTGCAATACCATTCTTTTTCAGTTCTCTACGAAAAGCCTGCTCCAGTGATTGATGTTGCACAGGGCAGACTCTTCCTCGTTCCTTTTCCTTGAATTGCATCAAAATTTGTTTTTGCTTTTCTGATTCCGCAGGAATAAAGCGGCTTCTTTTTCCCTTACTGTCTATAATAGAAATACCGTTATTTTTGATATCTTCATATTTCAGTTTTGCACATTCCGCCGCCCTCAACCCGAAATGATAAGATAGGGTAAGTGCTTTTTTCAAGTTTTGGTTGCTTGTGCTTTTTATAAGTGTTTTAAAGTCATTTTGTGATAACATAACATTTCTTATTTTTCCACCGCCATTTTTAGAACTTGCAGGAACAACCGCACAGCCATACTTAACATCACAATGATATTTTGCATTAACACATTTTTCTAATTTCCGAAACATAGCGCCATATTGATTTAAAGATAATTGGCTACATGTTTCTGTCTTTGAGTTCAAAAAACATTGTATATGCTCTGCTTGAATGTCGCTTACTTTATGTACTTCTGGATATACCTCTCGCATATAATTTGCAAAATTAGCAGATAAATCTAATAGATTACTTCTTGATGAATAAGAATATATTTTATCGGTATTTCTGATACCGTTTGCTTTGTCTGCATGTTTATCCATATTTTCTTTGAAACTATTGTTAATTGCTTGCAAAAACTGATATTTTAAATTTCTTCTTGCCATTTTCTCCCTTTCTGCATAAGCATTAAGGAGCGTTCCGCTCCTTAATGCTTACACCCTACACATATATGATAAAAATAATGAGCAATTCGCTCCGCACATTTTCAGACTACTTCTGCCGCACCAACACAGGCACAGCCTAAAAGGAATCCCCGACAATACGATAGGATTCATTCCCCTTTACAGAGGACAAAATTTGTATACCACCCCTTTCCGTATAATACCCATACCACCCATATAAAGAAACAGACCGTCCTGTAAAGGATCAGTCTGTCTCTTTATGGGTGTTATACAATTTGAATTGCCTTGTATAACACTTTATTCTATGAATGAAGAAATAAAATGGATTGGCAATTCATAAACCAGACTTCCCTGTTTATCAATTTACCCTGTTAATTACAGTCACAAAAATATAACTGTCCTTTATATCTTAATGATATACTATACTTTAGATTGAGTTGAGAAATG
>Ga0137306_100231_pt1 | contig 87458 bp, 78 predicted proteins | sample Inofroosms_March_FD_97187 | JGI IMG/M metagenome (GOLD analysis project Ga0137306, IMG submission 97187) | Mouse cecal microbial communities from Vienna, Austria - N-Acetylneuraminic and N-Acetylglucosamine D2O microcosms_March | ecosystem: Host-associated > Mammals > Digestive system > Large... | reverse complement strand
CTGCCTGTACCAATGTCTTAACATCGATTCTTTATATAAATGTTCCGAAACGGAGAGGGTGGGATTCGAACCCACGCGCCCTTTCGGACAAACGGTTTTCAAGACCGCCTCGTTATGGCCACTTCGATACCTCTCCAAAGGTGCTTTTCAATATTACAGTATATTTCCATATTTGTCAAGCACTTTTTTCTGATATCTGAATTTTTCTCAGGCCGCAGTGTCTTTTCTTGCTTTGCTCTCTCTCGACAGCTTGCTTATCTTATCACCAAAATCTCTCTCTGTCAACTATTATTTTCCCTTTTTTTTAAAAATATTCCTGCAATCTCCATGTCTTCCGGAGTTGTGACCTTGATATTCTCATAACTCCCTCTGATCAGGCGGACTTTGTGCCTGGTCATGGTCTCCACCACCATGGCATCATCCGTAATCCCCTCCTGAGAAGCAGGGTTCTCAAAAAGTCTGTCATAGGCCCCTGTGATCAGTTCCCTTGAAAATGCCTGGGGTGTCTGAACCAGCCACAGCCGGCTCCTGTCAGGAGTGCCGGAGGCATCGTTATCGGCATCTGTGATCTTGATCGTGTCTTTTACCGGCATCCCCACCACACAGGCCCCGTACCTGGCCGCGCCTTCCATGGCAGCCTCGATGATCTCCACCGTGACGCAGGGCCTGGCTCCGTCATGGATCAGCACATCGTCGCAGGGACCTGCCGCCTTAAGTCCCGCATAGACAGAGTGATACCGCTCCCTGCCGCCGGTTACTATGGCAGTGACTTTGGTAAATCCCCAGCATTCGACGATCTCCTTTTGGCAGTACTCTTCCTCCCCTGCTCCCGCAACCAGGATGATCCGGTCCACAGGACTGCGCTCAAAGGCATCCAGGGCATAATACAGCAGAGGGCGGCCGTTAAGCTCCAGATACTGTTTCTGTATCCGGGTTCCCATCCTGCTGCCCTTTCCCGCTGCCAGCACAATGGCTGTCACCTTTCGTCTGTTCTCTTCCTTCATCACCGTTCCCCCAGTTTCAGATTCGGCACGGCATTGAGATCCCAGCCGCTTCTGGCGCCGTTGATATACTCATAATATGCAGCGGCTCCGATCATGGCCCCATTGTCCGTACAGAGGACGGGTGACGGATAATAAAGCTCCAGTCCGGCCTTTTTACAGGCTCTTCTCATCTCTCCTCTCAGGGCTGAATTGGAAGCCACGCCTCCGGCCATGGCCACTCTGCGGTACCCCAGTTCTCTGGCCGCCTCCACCGTGTGGCTCACCAGGACATCCACCACCGCATACTGAAAAGAAGCAGCCAGATCAGGGACACAGATCTCCTCTCCCATCATGCGGGCATGATTGATATGGTTCAGCACTGCCGACTTCAGGCCGCTGAAGCTGAAATCATATGGAGCTTTCTCCACTTTGGCCCTGGGGAAACGGACGGCATAAGGGTTGCCTTCTTTTGCCGCCTTGTCCACCTTGGGACCTCCGGGATACCCCAGGCCTACAGCCCGGGCCACTTTGTCAAAAGCCTCTCCTGCGGCATCGTCTCTGGTCCGTCCCAGGATTTCGAACTCTCCGTAATCTTTCACCACCACCAGATGGGTATGCCCTCCTGACACAATCAGGCAGATAAACGGCGGTTCCAGATCGGGGTGCTCGATAAAATTGGCGGACACATGGCCTTCTATATGATGGACCCCTACCAGCGGTTTCCCCGCTCCGTAGGCGATGGCCTTGGCCTCCGCCACTCCTACCAGCAGCGCACCCACCAGTCCGGGCCCGTAGGTGACCGCAATCGCCGTCATCTCTTCCAGAGTCATGGATGCCTGAGACAGAGCGGCCTCGATGACCTGGTTGATCTTCTCGATATGTTTTCTGGAAGCGATCTCCGGCACCACCCCTCCGTACAGAGTGTGGAGAGCGATCTGGGAAGAGATTACATTGGACAGCACTTCCCTTCCGTTTTTGACCACCGCAGCCGCAGTCTCGTCGCAGGAACTTTCGATGGCAAGGATATAGACGTCTTCTTCTGTTCTGTTCTTCTTCATGGCTTATTCCTCATCAAACTCCAGTTCTGCAGTCCTTCCGTCCCGGGCGGCAACAGAAGCCGGAAAAATCTCCCTCACTTTGTCCATATATTCCTCCGGTCTGGTAAGCGACGGGCTGTAATGGGTCAGCCACAGGACTTTCGGTCCGGCCTCCCTGGCCAGCCTGGCGGCCTCGTAAAAGGTCATATGTTTGTATTCTCTGGCCTTGGCCTCTTTCCCTTCCTCCCCGTACATACCCTCGCAGATGAACAGATCCGCCTCTCTGGCATATTCCGCTATGACGGGAACCGGTCTGGTATCGGTGCAGTACACCACTTTCAGACCCCTGCGGGCAGGGCCCAAGACCATATCCGGCGTGTAGGTCTTTCCCGCCTCTTTTATGGTCTCGCCTTTCTGCAGGCGGCTCCACATCTTCACCGGAATACCTGCATCCCTGGCTCTGTCCACATCGAACCGTCCTTTCCGGGGGATAGACAGGGCATAGCCATAGCATGTGACATTGTGATTCACCCGATAAGCATCGATCTGATAGGGGCCCAGTTCCATATGTTCTCTGGCTTCCGTCAGCTCCACAAACCGCAGTTCAAAGGGCAGCTCCGGCGCGATCATCCTCAGAGCCGATACCACTCTCTCCAGCCCCCTGGGACCGATCAGGGTCAGCGGCTTTGTCCGCTCCGCATTGCCCATGGTCAGAAGAAGCCCGGGCAGACCGCTGATGTGGTCCGCATGGTAATGAGTAAAACAGATAATATCAACAGGTTTCGGACTCCATCCCTTTTCCTTCAGGGCAATCTGGGTTCCTTCCCCGCAGTCGATCAGCAGGCTGCTGCCGTCACAGCGGGCCATCATGGATGTCAGCCACCGATAGGGCAGCGGCATCATCCCCCCTGTTCCAAGCAGGCAAATATCCAACATAGTTCTGTCTCCATTCTTTCTTTATAAGCAGCCCATACATGGCCTGCTTCCCTATATCCTATCAGATATCGCCTGAAATATCAAACCCAAACTACAAAAATTCCTTCATCTCCTCCACTTCCACCCCGATCCGGAAAGTCCTCAGAATCTCGTCATAACACTCTTCACACAGATCAAACCTGTGAACCTCCCCGTCCTTCTCCGAAAAATAATCCCATGCGTGTTCTACCTCCAGACTTCCTTCCCGAAGAAGGCCGTCTCTCACGGCAAGTTTTTTTCCGCAGCAATTACAGATTACAGTTTCCAGCTCTCCGTCACTTTTGTATTTCCTCATCTCATTCTCACCTTTCTTGATTCCACATTTCCCCGAGAGTGCAGCCAACGACAAAGGGGCAGCCACCCCTCAGTGGATACCCCTACATTATAAATGGTTTTTATGCTCTTTTTAAGTGGAAAATGTTTCATGCCCCCCGGCGCCACATGATGATGGCATCCTCTGTAGGCTTCCTGTAATAATTTCTCCGGACGGCCTCATTGACAAAACCGCAGGATTCATACAGGTTTCTGGCCCTTTCATTGCCGGCGCGCACGTCCAGGGTGATCTCCGCCACCCCCTGGGAGCTGGCATATTCTACCATGGCCTCCATCAGTTTCCTGCCGAAGCCTCTGCCCCGCCACTGCGGATGAACGGCCACTCTTTCAATCTCTCCCTCTCCTGCCAGGATCCGGAAGTTCAGATATCCGGCAGCTTTTCCGTTTTCCTCAAAAATCAGATACTGGTCCAGGTCTCCCCCAAAGCCCTGTCTCAAAACTTCCCGTGACCAGGGAATGGAAAATGACAGCTGTTCCAGCTCTGCCACTGCATCCAGATCCTCCTCACGCATCCATCTGACCATTTCTTTCCTCCCGTTCTCTCTCGGCCTGGGATTTGCGCAGATAGTCGGGTACAAATTCTGCCGCCTCCATGGTCAGGCCTTTTTTTAAATACTCCATACCGAGAGCCGCAACAGAGGCCGCCCTCTGACGATTGCTCTGAGCCGGAGCAAAATCGTAAGGCGCCTTCATCAGCTCTTCGATCTGACTGCGGTATGCTCCCACGCCGTCCCCCAGAAAGATCACCGGTTCCATCCTGTCATTGAGACCGGAGACAAGTTCTTCTACGGACATGGGACACTGTTCTTTTACCGTCTCAAGTTCACGGCTCACATGGTAGAGGCCTGTGTAGACCTGATTTCTCCTGGCGTCCATGATGGGGCATACCAGGCGGTCGGTTCCCCACAGATTATAGGCCATGGCCTCAAGAGTCGGTATGTGAATCAGCGGCTTTTTCAGGGCCAGACCCAGACCCTTGGCCGTGGCCGTTCCGATCCGGAGTCCCGTAAAAGACCCGGGTCCCCCCGCGGCGGCAATTGCATCTATGGTGTGCAGATCCAGCTCCAGCATCCCGGCGATCTCGTCGATCATGGGAAGCAGGGTCTGAGAGTGAGTCTTCTTAAAATTAACCGTATATTCTGCTGTCAGTACGTCATCGGTAACCACTGCCACCGAGGCTACCAGCGATGAACTTTCGATTCCCAGTATTTTCATGGCTTCTGTTTTTCCTCCACGGTGATCCTGCGATAGTCAAAGCCTTTGTCCATATCCTTCTCGATAGATACCCAAACCGTCTTCTCCGGCAGGATCTCTCTGATCAGAGACGGCCATTCGATCAGGCAGACTCCGTCCCCGTAAAAGCAGTCCTCATACCCGATCTCTTCCATCTCCTCCACATCAGCGATCCGATACACATCAAAATGATACAGAGGCAGTCTTCCGTCTTCATACTGCTGCAGGATGGTAAACGTAGGGCTGTTCACCGGTCCGTTGATCCCCAGGCCGCAGGCAAATCCCTGGGTGAATACCGTCTTTCCCACCCCCAGATCTCCTTCCAGGCACCATACCATGCCAGGTTGTGCTTTCAGCCCCAGCCGCTTTCCCAGCTCATATGTCTCTTCCGGCTTCTGCGTCTCATAAACCATATCTACACCTTCTTAAGTTTTTCTTTGGGCAGGACCTCTCTCAGGAAAGCGGCAAACGCCTCCTTTTCCCCGCCCAGGATCCGGTCCGGCAGAAGATAGGCGCGGATCCGGCCCATATACAGGATCAGTTCTCCCGGGATCCCCACGACTCTGCCGATCTGATCCCAGGTGACCTCCATGGACTGGTCTCCCTGAACCACCGTGAAGCCTTCTTCTGCGAAAGTCATGGTCACCGGTTCTCTCAGGCGTTCATTCCTGGCCTGTCTCGCCGTCTTTAAAAACAGAAGACCGGGCTGCCACACCGTAAACATCAGGACACAGATCAGAAGAAGCAGTTTCTGATACAGCTGTGCCGTGCCCCATTTGGTCACCAGCAGATACAGGGATCCCAGAGTAAACAGCACATTAAAGATCCCAAGATAACCTTTGTTGGCATGGTACATGGAAAATCTCCACAGGTCCCCTGCGGATACACGGATCTGAAACTGAAATGTCCGTTCTTGTGTCATATCCTCACCTGTCCTTTCTCATGGTAAGCCCGATCCTCTTCTTGACCGGATCCACGGTGAGGACCTTTACCTCTACGATATCTCCCACACTCACTGCTTCCAGGGGATGTTTAATAAACTTATCCGACATCTGGGAAATGTGCACCAGGCCATCCTGATGGACTCCGATGTCCACAAACGCCCCGAAATCAATGACATTGCGCACAGTCCCTGTCAGAACCATGCCGGGAGTCAGGTCTTTCATCTCCAGCACATCCGTCCTGAGGACAGGCTTTGGCATCTCCTCTCTCGGGTCTCTTGCCGGCTTTTCCAGCTCGCTGACAATGTCCCTCAGCGTCATCTCTCCGATGCCCAGTTCCCGGGCCATCTTTTTGTAATCCCCGATCTTCTTTCCGATACCCTTTAAGCCGCCGGCCCGGATCTCCTCCGGCCGGTATCCCAGCCTGTCGAGAAGGATCCCGGCTGCCTCATAGCTTTCCGGATGGACGCTGGTGCCGTCCAGAGGGTTGTCTCCTTCCCGGATCCTCATAAATCCCGCACACTGTTCAAAAGCCTTGGGCCCCAGTTTGGCCACCTTCAAAAGCTGGCTTCTGCTGCGGAAGGCACCGTTTTCCTCTCTGTAGGCCACGATATTTTTCGCCAGAGCCCTGCTGATGCCGGACACATATTCCAGAAGGGGGGCGGAGGCCGTATTCACATCGACTCCCACCTTGTTCACGCAGTCCTCCACCACTCCCTGAAGCGCCTCTCCCAGATGCTTCTGGTTCATGTCATGCTGATACTGTCCCACGCCGATGGACTTGGGATCAATCTTGACCAGTTCTGCCAGAGGATCCTGGAGACGCCTGGCGATGGAGGCTGCGCTCCTCTGTCCCACGTCAAATTCGGGGAACTCCTCTGTAGCCAGTTTGCTGGCCGAGTACACGGAAGCTCCCGCCTCATTGACGATGACATACTGTACCGGCTCCGGTATCTCTCTGAGCAGTTCTGCGATCACCTGTTCCGACTCTCTGGAGGCAGTCCCATTGCCTACGGAGATCAGGGAAATATGATATTTTTTGATCAGCTTTTTCAGGATGTTTTTTGCCTCCGCCACTTTGTTCTGAGGCGCCGTAGGGTAGATCACCACCGTGTCCAGAACCTTCCCCGTGGCATCTACCACTGCCAGCTTGCATCCGGTCCGGAATGCCGGATCCCATCCCAGGACCACCTTCCCTGTGACCGGAGGCTGCATGAGAAGCTGCTCCAGATTTTTTCCGAACACCTTAATGGCCCCGTCTTCCGCTGTTTCTGTCAGCTGACTGCGGATCTCCCTCTCGATGGCCGGGCCCATAAGACGGCGGTAACTGTCTTCCGCCACTGCTTTCAGCACAGGAGAGGTATAGGGATTGTCCCTGGTGATCACCTGCTTTTCCAGATAACGGAGGATGTCCTCCTCCGGAGCTATGATCTTTACGGTGAGGATCTTTTCTTTCTCTCCCCGGTTCAGAGCCAGGATCCGATGCCCTGCCGCCTTCTTCAGGGTCTCTTCGTAGCTGTAGTACATCTCATAGACGGATTCGGCTTTCTCGTCTCTGGCAGAAGACTGGATCGTCCCCTGCTTCATGGTAAGATTTCTGATATAAGTGCGATATTTTGCCTCGTCGGAAATCCTCTCTGCCAGAATATCTCCTGCCCCGGCGACGGCTTCCTCTACGGACGCCACCCCTTTTTCTTCGGACACATAAGCTGCCGCCACATTCTCCAGAGGTTCCTTTACCGTCTGAGCCATGATCACATCCGCCAGAGGCCCCAGCCCCTTTTCCTGGGCAATGGTGGCCCTGGTCCTTCTCTTCGGACGATAAGGGCGGTACAGATCCTCCACTGCCACCAGGGTGGCAGCCTCTGTGATCTGCCGCTCCAGCTCCGGAGTCAGCTTCTCCTGCTCCCGTATGGAGGCCAGGACCTGCTCCTTCTTCTCCTCCAGATTCCGCAGATAGCGGAGCCTCTCATCCAGGTTTCTCAGCACCTCGTCGTTGAGAGCGCCTGTCTGTTCCTTCCGGTATCTGGCGATAAATGGGATGGTATTTCCCTCGTCAATGAGTCTGACCGCCGCCTCTGCCTGACTGTGTCCGATGTTCAGTTCCTGCTGCAATACTTTGATGATATCCATATGATTTTGTTTCCTTTTATTTTCTCTTTTGACCGCTTTCGTATTTGAGCGCTGTTACCCATTATATATCGAAACTCTGCCTGCGTCTAGACAGTATTTGTTTTTCGTGATACAATAAAGTTCTGTCAGGGGGGGATTTTCAAAGGAAGGAGATTTTTATGGACGAGTATAACAGACAGAATGAAAATTCTGATGAAAGACGTGACGAGCCCCAGGGAGAAGCTTCCCGGGACCAGTGGCAGAACGGTACCAGCAATATGCCTCCCTATCCTCAGGGCGGACAGTGGCAGAACAGCCCTTACGGGCCAAACGGAGGGCAGCCCGGCTGGCAGGGGAATCAGCCTTATGGACAACCGCCGGTGAGACGCAACGGACAGGCTCTGGCTTCCATGATCTTCGGTATCCTGGCCCTTGTCTCCTGCTGCATTCCTTTTATCCAGTTTCCCCTTGCAGTGGTGGCTATTGTCCTCGTGATTCTGTCCAAGAAGAAACAGCCTCTTACGGGCTTTGCCATCGCAGGCCTGGTGCTGGGAATCATCTCTATCGTCATCAGCATCGCCATGACGTTCTACTGGGGATATGCCATCTCAATGATGAACACTCCGGAATTCTGGGAGATGTACAACGAAATGATGGAGATGTATCAGTAACTCTAGGGCATCAGATCCACACCCATGACTGCAAGCGCCCAGTTTTTTACGAACCAGTTTGCCAGAATAAGGCCTGCTCCTGCCAGGACCTCTGCCTGGTAATATGAAAAATATTTTTCCCGGTCTCTGTCTGCTTTTCCGGCAGACAACAGATACCTGACAGCCTCCGCCCCCATGATCACTGCCATATAGACGATCAGAGGATGACACCGGAGGCTTTTTATGATGCTTCCCTCCAGCAGATATTTTACAGCTCTTGTCCCTCCGCAGCCCGGGCAGTACCAGCCCGTTATACGGCGAAACAGGCAGGGATATCCCTGCCCGCTCCACCACTTCCACAATCTGATCATATCATTCACTCTGCCCTGATGATCTGCAGCACGTTCTGATACTCGGCCGTCAGCTCCACCTTAAGAATCTCCAGGTTCTCCGCAAACCGGGACCGTTTCATGGGGCCCGTAAGGAATGCAAACTCATCCAGGCCCTGGCCCAGGTCTATTACACGGCATTTGCCGAAGGCAGCCTCCACCATATCCCTGCGGTCCTCAAAGCTTCCTGACACCCGGACAAAGAAACGGCAGACTTCCTCGTCGGCCGGCGCTATAACCTGCTTCTCCCCGGACCAGCCTATGGGAATATTGGAATCCAGATGCCTGGCAGCCTCCGCCATATCCGCCACCACGGCGCTGGCTGTAGGCAGCTTTCCTGCCCCGCTTCCATAGTACATGGTGGTTCCCACCATATTTCCTTTTACGATAATTCCGTTATTCACGTCGCTGACCCCATACAGAGGGTGATCCCTGCCGATCATCAGAGGAGCCACCCACGCATGGACCCTGCCGCTTTCCATGCGGCTGGACCCTACCAGTTTAATGGATGTTCCCATGGCATCCGCATATCGGAAATCCACATCCGTGATCCCTGTGATGCCTTCCGTGGATATCTCTTCATAGTCCACTTCCCTGCCCGTGACCATGGCTGTCAGGATGGCGATCTTCCGGCAGGTGTCATGCCCCTCCACATCGGCCTCCGGATTGCGCTCCGCATAGCCCAGAGCCTGAGCCTCTTTCAGGGCCCTGTCAAAGGAAGTCCCTTCCTTATCCATCTTGGTCAGGATAAAATTGGTGGTACCGTTTAAAATACCGGTGATCTCCTGGATCTTCTCTCCCATGAGACAGCGGTAAAGAGGGCGGATAATGGGAATGCCTCCGCCTACGCTGGCCTCAAAGAGGAAATTCACTTTCTTCTCCCTGGCTATGGCCAGCAGCTCCGTGCCGTAGGCAGCCACCAGGGCCTTGTTGGATGTGGCCACATGCTTTCCTGCTTCCAGACATGATTTCACAAAAGTATAAGCCGGTTCCAGGCCTCCCATGGTCTCCACCACAATCTTTACTTCCTCATCCCGGCAGATGACGGAAAAATCATGGACGATCTTTCCCTCCACGGAAGTCCCGGGGAAATCTCTCAGATCCAGAATATATTTTACTTCCAGTTCCTGCCCGATCTTCTCGGCAAGGATCTTTCTGTTTGTCTCAAGAACCTCATTGACGCCGGAACCGATGGTTCCATATCCCATAATCGCAACTTTTATCATCTTATCCTCCTGCAGGGACGTCTTTATTCCCTGGCTAATATCTTCACATAATGAATCCCTTCCATAGCTTCCATCTCCTCGGTCATGCTGGACAGGCTGCCTGTGTCGGAACGCACTTCCACGCTGAGGGTCAGAGTGGCGATGGAATTCACAGGAATACTCTGATATATGGTCAGAATATTGGCCTTGTAAACTGCCACGATCCGCAGAAGATCCGACAAAAGCCCCTGTTCGTCATCCATCTGAAGGACAAAGGTCACTGTCTTGCCTTTGGTATTATCATAAAAAGGCAGGATATCGTCTTTATACTTGTAGAAAGAACTTCTGCTGATCCCCACCACGTCTGTGGCTTCCTGTATGGTCAGGACTTTCTCCGACTCCAGCAGCTTCTTGGCTTCCACCACTTTCAGGAGCACTTCCGGGACCGCTTTCTGTCTTACAAGAAAATATTTCTCTTTTTCCTCCATTGGGTTCTCCCTTTCCCTGTCGCAAATGTTCGTGTTATGTGTACATCTGTATTCATGTGAAAGATATTAGCACATTTGTCCCCCGGACGCAACTATTTTTTTTGACCGCCAAGGCGGATCCACCGCAGGTAGGCGCTGATAAACTGGTCAAGAGCCCCATCCAGTACTGCTCCCACATTGCCGCTCTCCTCATTGGTACGGTGATCTTTTACCATGGTGTAGGGCTGCAGCACATAGGAACGGATCTGATTTCCCCAGCCGATTTCCGCCACATCTCCCCGGATATCAGAAAGATTGGCTGCATTTTCCTGCTGTTTTAAGAGAAAAAGCTTGGATTTGAGCATCTGCATGGCTTTATCTTTGTTCTGGAACTGAGACCGCTCATTCTGGCACTGTACGACGATGCCTGTGGGGATATGGGTGATGCGGATAGCGGAAGAAGTCTTGTTGATATGCTGTCCGCCGGCTCCGCTGGAACGGTAGGTATCGATGCGCAGATCGTCCTGATTGATCTCCACATCCAGATCTTCCTTGATATCCGGCATGATATCGCAGGACACAAAGGAGGTTTGCCGTTTTCCCGCCGCGTTGAAAGGCGAGATCCGCACCAGGCGGTGGACGCCGTGTTCTGATTTCAGGTAGCCGTAGGCATTATCCCCGTTGATCTGGACCGTGACAGACTTAATCCCCGCCTCGTCGCCATCCAGATAATCCAGAACCTCTGTGGTAAATCCTTTTTTGTCTGCCCAGCGGCAGTACATGCGGTAGAGCATGCCGCACCAGTCGCAGGACTCCGTCCCTCCGGCGCCTGCATTGAGCCGCAGAATGGCGTTGTTGTTGTCGTATTCTCCGGACAGAAGCGTTGTGATGCGCAGAGTCTCCAGCTCCTCCTCAAACTCCTCCAGCATCTGCCGGATCTCCGGGATGACTTCCGGGTCATTTTCTTCATAACCCATGTCGATGAGAAGGCCGATCTCCTCGTACTGAGTCTCCAGCTTCTGAAAACCTTCCACCGTGTCTTTTAAGTTCTTGGCCTCTTTCATCATTCTGGTGGAGCGCTCCGGGTCATCCCAGAACCCCGGCTCCTCCATGGACCTGTCAAGTTCGGCAATCCGTTTTATCTTGTTGTCCAGGTCAAAGTGAATCCCTCACTTCCACTAATGGTTTGTCATACGCAGACAGCGTGTACTTGAACTGATCTAACTCTACCACTGTGTCACCTTCTTTCTTAAAATTGGTTTTATAAGGAAAAGCCATGGCCGCAGATCTTTCTGCAGCCAGGGCCTTTTCTTCATGATCGTCCATGAGGCTTCTGCCTCTATTTGATTCTTCCACAGCACTGCTTATACTTTTTGCCGCTGCCGCAGGGACATGGATCATTGGGGTAAACCTTGCGCTCGATCTTTCTCACAGGAGCCTTGACGGCACTGTCATCCTTGTTGGTTCCTGTCACCTTGGCTGCCGGCTCTCTCTCCACTTTCTGCTCCACGCGGATATGGAACAGAATCCGGACCGTATCTTCCTTCACTGCCGCAGTCATGCCGTCAAACATCTCGTAAGCGCTCATCTTGTACTCTACCAGCGGATCTCTCTGGCCGTAGGCCTGAAGGCCGATGCCCTGGCGCAGCTGTTCCATATCGTCGATATGGGACATCCACTTGTTGTCGATCACCTTCAGCAGGATCACCCGCTCGATCTCACGGATCTGCTCCGACTCGGGGAACTGGGCCTCTTTTTCCTCATAAAGCTTGATGGCCGCCTCTTTCAGCATATGCTTTAACTCATTCTTTTTCATGGAGGCTTTCTGCTCATCTGTGAGAGTTATGGGCTTTAAGGGAATGATGGGAAGGAGAAGGTCGTTAAGCTCCTTCATATCCCAGGTATCTGCTGAGGCGTCGTCGGGAACAGCCATATCCACCGCATGCTCCACGATATCCGTGACCATCTTTAAGATCACGTCCCTCATGTTGTCGCCGTCCAGCACTTTCCGCCGCTCCGCATAGATCACTTCCCTCTGCTCATTGGCCACCTCGTCGTATTTCAGCAGATTCTCGCGGATACCATAGTTGTTGTTCTCGATCTTCTTCTGAGCCTTCTCAATGGCGTTGGACAGCATCTTATGCTCGATCTGCTCTCCCTCCGGAACTCCCAGGGCGTTGAACATGTCCATAAGGCGCTCGGAGCCGAAGAGGCGCATCAGATCGTCTTCCAGGGAAATATAAAATCTGGATTCACCCGGGTCTCCCTGTCGTCCGGAACGTCCTCTCAGCTGGTTGTCGATCCGTCGGGACTCATGGCGCTCCGTGCCGATGATCTTAAGGCCTCCCAGAGCTCTGGCTTCGTCATCCAGCTTGATATCCGTACCGCGGCCTGCCATATTGGTGGCGATGGTCACCGCCTTGTGGACTCCTGCCTCGGCCACGATCTCCGCCTCCAGCTCATGGAACTTGGCGTTCAGTACCTTGTGGGGGATGCCTTTTCTCTTAAGCATCTTGCTGAGAAGCTCGGAGGTCTCGATGGTGATGGTGCCTACCAGTACCGGCTGCCCCTTCTCGTAAGCTCTCTCCACTTCTTCCACCACTGCCGTATATTTTTCCTTCTTGGTCTTGTACACGGCATCGTTAAGGTCCTTCCGGGCCACAGGCTTGTTGGTGGGGATCTCGATGGCATCCATGCTGTAGGTGTTGCGGAACTCCTTCTCCTCGGTCAGGGCCGTACCGGTCATACCTGCTTTCTTCCGGAACTTGTTAAAAAAGTTCTGGAAAGTGATGGTAGCCAGAGTCTTGCTCTCTCTTCTTACGTTCACATGTTCCTTGGCTTCGATGGCCTGATGCAGACCGTCGGAATACCGCCGCCCGGGCATAATACGTCCTGTAAATTCATCGACGATGAGAACCTCGTCGTCTTTCACCACATAATCCTTGTCACGGAACATCAGATTATTGGCCCTCAGAGCCAGGATGATGTTGTGCTGGATCTCCAGATTCTCCGGATCCGCCAGGTTGTCGATGTGGAAGAACTGCTCTACCTTCTGAACGCCGGACTCGGTCAGGTTCACAACCTTATCCTTCTCGTTGACCACAAAGTCTCCCGTCTCCGTGATCTCCTCGCCCATGATGGCGTTCATCTTGGTAAATTCTCCGGAAGCCTCGCCTTTCTCCAGCTGGCGGGCCAGAATATCGCAGACCTCATACAATTTAGTGGATTTGCCGCTCTGGCCGGAGATGATCAGAGGCGTCCTGGCTTCGTCGATGAGAACCGAGTCCACCTCGTCAATAATGGCATAATCCAGCTCACGAAGAACCATCTGCTCCTTGTAGATGGCCATATTGTCACGAAGATAGTCAAATCCCAGTTCATTGTTGGTCACATAGGTAATATCGCAGGCATAGGCCTTCTTCCTCTCCTCGGAGGTCATGGAGTTCAGTACCACACCCACGCTCAGACCCAGGAATTCGTGAACCTGCCCCATCCATTCCGCATCACGCTTGGCAAGATAATCGTTGACCGTCACGATATGAACGCCTTTCCCTGCCAGAGCGTTAAGATATGCCGGAGCCGTGGATACGAGGGTCTTGCCTTCGCCGGTCTTCATCTCGGCGATACGTCCCTGATGGAGTACGATGCCGCCGATCAGCTGAACCCGGTAGTGTTCCATCTTCAGAGTCCTTCTGGCCGCTTCCCTGACAGTGGCAAACGCATCAGGAAGAATATCGTCCAGGGTCTCTCCCTCCGCCAGCCTTTCCTTGAAAATCCTTGTCCGGTCTCTCAGCTGCTCATCAGTCAGTTCCATCATCTCGGGGCGCAGAGCCTCGATCTTATCCACAATGGGATAGATCATCTTCAGTTCCCGCTCGCTGTGAGTTCCGAACATTTTTTCAATGAGATTCATTGGTCACTCTCCTATATAAACTCTAATATTTTACGGTACAATCTTCCCTATTGTATCACTAACCGTTCTTTTATTCAACTGCTTCTCCGGTTCTTAACAAAAAATTCATTTTCGTGGATTACATAAGACGCTGTTTTATGACAATCTCAGCAGTTTGCACAAAAATTATGTTCGGTTTTCTGCTTGTCCACACTATCCACAAATACAATCCACAAGGTGCTTCTGAAGTTATCCACATGACAGATGCCTGATTTTCAATAAAAAGCAGTTATGCACAAAGTTATCCACATTATCCACAGGGTTCTCCACCTGCTTTTCAACCTTGTCTCCTGTGCATAACCGGCAGCTCTTTTTTGTTCAGAACTCATAAACTTTCCTTTTTCGACAAGCTTTTTACTGCGGAAAGTCGATGAATTTCAAGAATAATTCCGACTAATTGTCGAAATATTATTCTTTATTTGATTGAATTTTTTGACTATCTATGGTATACTGAAACCATCTCAAAAGAAGGAGCTGATCATATGCGTTACACAATAACAGGAAGAAATATCGAAGTGACCCAGGGGTTAAGAGATGCTGTTGAGGACAAGCTGGGGAAACTTGAGAAGTACTTCAGTCCGGACACAGAGGTCATCGTCACTCTCAGTGTCCAGAGAGAGCAGCAGAAGATTGAGGTGACTATCCCGGTCAAAGGCAGCATGATCCGTGCCGAGGAAGCCAGCACGGATATGTATGTGTCCATCGACCTGGTGGAAGAGATCATAGAGCGTCAGATTAAAAAATACAGGAAAAAACTTATCGACAGAAAACAGTCGGCTCAGGCTTTCTCCACATTGTTCATGGAAGAAGAGGAAGAAGTCCACGAGGAAGAGATCCGCATCGAGAAGACCAAACATTTCGACATGAAGCCCATGTATCCCGAGGATGCCTGCCTGGAGATGGAGCTTCTGGGACACAGCTTCTACATGTTCCTCAACGCGGAGACAGACCAGATCAGCGTGGTCTATAAGAGAAAAGGCAACTCCTACGGACTGATCGAGCCGGAGACGTAAAGACAGGAAGAGAATCCCATAGAGCTCAGGGTTTTCACACTCTGAGGCTTTATGGGATTCTCTTTTTTCGTGTAATGTTTTACCGTTGCTGTGACCTTTACAGACCATCCACCACATATTTCTCTGCCCACCGCGGATCCTCATAATGGCTGTCCCCGCCGGTCCCGCACCCCTGGCTGAGATCATCGGCGATCTCCAGGATCACCTCCTTCAGTTCCAGATCTCTCTTCCATTTCTCATCTATGGCCTCATAGCCTGCCAGAGCCCCCAGGATATTGCCTGCCACGGCCCCGGTGGTATCGCTGTCGCCTCTGTGGTTCACGGCGGTGATGATTCCTCCGGAAAAATTGTTCTGATAACGGAGGGCGCAGTACAATGCGATGCCCAGAGTCTCCTCGCCTACCCAGCCCCGGCCGATATCACGGATATTGTTCAGATCCTGTCTGCGGTTTTCCGAGAGCTTAACCGCCAGATCTATGATGTCTGTCAGAGCCTTCAGATTGCCGTCGCCGTGAAAAATCTCCGCCGCGGTGTCCCTGGCCTCCAGCACGATCTCCTTCAGGGTCCGGGGCCGGTCCGGAAAGACGATACGGTTGATAATGTGAGTGACCACTGCCGCCGGCATGTATCCCAGGGAATGACTGTGGGTGATGGCGGCGATCTGCGCGGCTTCCATGTCCAGTTCTTTTATGTCCGTGTTATATGCCAGCGCCAGAGGGGCGGTACGCATGATGCCGCCGGAGCCTTTGCTGTCATTGAGAGGACTCCTGATATAATCCTCCACATAGCTGCCGTCTTTGCCTCTCTCATCCATGGCCGACAGGCAGGTGAGGCCCGGAACTCTCTGGCTGTACAGCTCCGGAACACCGCAGAGCCATGAAATACACTCTTTCGTATATCCCCAGGCCGCCTTCTGTCCTTCTTCATAAGAAACCTGCTGGGTCCGCAGCCAGTCCCTGTAGGCCATGGCCACATAAGTACGGGGCCGGGTCCGGACTCCTCTCCTGTGGTCTCTGGTATCTCCCGTCAGAATCCCGTCGGCCGTAAACAGCGACATCTGTGTGTCGTCGGAGACCAACGCCTTCCGGCTCCTGCCGTCAAGCTTATACTCATAGATCCCTTCGTCCCCGTATCGGGAAAAGATCTCTCTCTCATCCATAAATTCCACGGGATATCCCAGTGCATCCCCTGCGGCGCCGCCCAGAAGACAGCCTCTGATCTTATCCCGTCTGATATCGCGATTCTCCATAGAACAATTCTCTCTTTTTTCTTTTGTTTTCTGTCTTCAGATTGCCGTACCCTCCGGGGCAGGCCCCTCTCCCGATCCTCAGGCCCGGCTCCCTGCCAGGTACCGCTCCACGGAGGTTACCCCGTTGGCCCCGTCTGCCGCTGCCGTCACGATCTGGCGCAGAGGCTTGGTCCGCACATCCCCGGCGGCGAAGATTCCCGGAACTGAGGTCCTGGCGTCCTCCCCTGCCCTGATATATCCCTTCTCCATGTCCACCAGGCCGGTAAATGCCTGGCTGTTGGGAGTGATCCCCACGGCGATGAACACACCCTGAACGGGTAAAAAGCTGCCTGTCCCTGTCTTTTTATTCTTCAGCCTCAGCCCTTCCACCTTCATCTCGCCCTCGATCTCCTCCACCACCGTATCCCAGAGAATGTGGATATTCTCTCTCTGAAACACTGCTTCCTGGAGACTTTTGGCACCCCGGAATTGGTCTCTCCGGTGGATCAGATACACTTTCGTGCAAAGCCGTGACAGAAAGACGGCGTCCTCCAGAGCCACGTCGCCTCCGCCTACCACCGCCACCTCTTTGCTCCGGAAAAACGCTCCGTCACAGGTGGCACAGTAGGACACTCCCATACCGGACAGCTTTTCCTCCCCGGGTACCCCCAGCTTCTGATGCCTGGCTCCCGTGGCGATGAGGACGGCCCTGGCCCTGTAAGTATTCTCACGGCAGACCACGGTCTTTGCGGAACCTTCCCCGGATTTCCCGTTCCTGTTTCTCTCACGTCCCTCCAGCTCGGCAGCCTGCAGAAGTTCCTCCTTTTCTTCTGCCTCTTCCCCGGTCAGGTCTACTCTCTCCACCTCGTCGGTGACGAACCTGGCGCCCAGCCCGTCGGCGTGTTCCCGGAACCTGGTCCCCAGGTCAAATCCGTTGATCCCCGGAAGTCCCGGATAGTTATCCACTTCATAGGTGGTAAGTACCTGGCCTCCGCTTGCCATGTCTTTCTCGATCACCAGTGTATCCAGCCGGGCCCGCTGGGCGTAGATGGCCGCCGCCAGCCCCGCCGGGCCGGAACCGATGATGATCAGGTCATATAGGTTGTTCATAATCCGTCACCTCATTTTTTCAATTTCTCTAAAAGATAATAAAAATAAATATGTTCAAAATCTTTCTGAGTATCGCTGCTTTCCGCAAAAACCGGCAATTCCTCTCCCCTGCTCTCCAGATCCTCCAGGTCCTTTAAAAATTCCAGGGTCTCATTTAAAACCTGGTCTGTAAGCCCGGGTATCTTCTCTCTCCTGCTCTCGTCCCCTTTTGACAGAGCCTCCGTGAGATCCGTGCGGATCTTCTCCCTGTTCTTCTCCAGATACTCTTTCTCCCGTCCGATCTGTCCCTGCCCGTATCCCTCCGTCAGAAGCCCGGAAAACAGAGAATCTTTATTCTTCAGCCAGCTCCTCAGTATTTCATATTTTATAAGAGGAATATTGTCGCTGAGGAAATATCGGATCCTCATATAGGGAAAGCTTTTCTGATTGACCAGAAGCTTTTCCAGATTTTTTAACTCCTGATACCGGTACCGCGCATACCCCCGGTGGATGGACACGGCCTCGATGAGACGCATCTTATCATAATCCAAAAATACGGAGACACACCCATCCTCTGTCTTTTCGATCTCCATGCGCCGGCAGACCGATACCAGATTGATCTTCCTGTAGCTGAACTGTGTGATCTTCTCCATGTTCTTTCCGCAACCGCACCTGTAATTGATCTTATCCGAATCGGCGGTCACTGCCGAGAAACAGTTTTTACAGATCAGAATATTGGTGTTTTTCCCGATGAGAAAATACACCCGCTCCCACTCCTGCAAATCGTCGCAGACACGCAGCAGAAACGCCAGAGGATTTTTCCAGAAAACAGGCCTGTAAAATGTTCTGTTCTCTTCTGCCTTCTGGACGGCATAAGTATTGGTATGGGCAAAGATGGAATAGGCCGCCAGCTCGATGCTGCACCGGTCTATTTTATTTATGCTGTGAATACTTCCGGTGTGATAATAATTCAAAAGCAGACAGAGGGCCGAGAGCATCCCGTGGTCGTCATCCAGATACCGCTTCTTAAGTTCCTCCTCGGGCACGGTCTGGAACAGGTAGGAATCCGCCAGCAGCGCCCTGATATCCAGGAAGTCCGTCCTCCTGTGGCTGCTGATACAGCGGAAATAAGGCATGTATGCGGAGATCTGCTTCTCATAGCGGTTAAAATGAGCCAGCGGATAGCCGATATCATGAAACAGGGCGGAGATAAACCAGGCCTTGAAAAAGACGGTCCTCACTGCTTTCTCCCGCTCCCCATCCGCTTCCTCCAGAAAGGTGTTGATGAAACCGGAAAAGTCGCCCTCCGGCTCCCCGCGGTAACATTCCATAAACCCTTCGATGAGAGAGAATCCTTCTTTTCCCCACAGCAGTTCATATCCCATATAGGTGTTGCGGATCTGATGGACGAAATGGTCTCTGTAAAGGCTCCACCTGTTCTTGTCAAATTTGGCCTCCGTGTACATGTTCCACTCGATATTATAGTAATGCTGGCTGAACAGGCGGCCCAGCCCCGGGACCTGAAGGACGTCGGCGACAAAGGTTCTCATCTTGTCAAACAGCGTAATATAGATCTCGCAGGTCTCCTCATCTCCGTAGATCATCCGCAGATTATTTTCCATCTGCAGATAATTGATCTTTTCCCGGCTGTGGAAACTGCCCGCCCGGGGGGTGTATCGTATATGATTTCCCAGATCGATCTCTTCTTGATTCAGCAGATCGTCTATCCATCCTGACATGTTTTCATCGTTGAGCAGCATCGTTCCTCCATATCTACATCTCTAATTTTAAATTCTCCGCCAGTCTTTCGTTTTCCAGAAGCTCCAGAATCCCTCTCTGATTTAAGGTGATATTCTCCGAAAAAACAAAGGTATCGCTGATATTCAGCTTGTCCAGAATAATCACCCTGTCTCTTGGAAAATCCAGAGGACTCTCCTTCATTTTGGATCCCGTTTTCTCCTTTATGATCTCCCCGTAGACCTTTTCTCTAAACCGTTTTCTCTTTCTCGTCTGCCTCCCTGCCTGTCTTACGTTTTTTTCCGGAACCTGACTGTCTGCCGGCGGAGCATCAAAATAACCCGTTATATCATTGCAGATTACATGGATACCTAAATTATATTCCGATTTTCTCAAAATATTACTTACCTTGGAGACCGTGGTATACACATGAGATTTCTCCAGCGTGGTCACAAAGGCGTTGACGATCCTGTTTTCAGGTCCGCCGTATTTTTTACACACATGTTCAAAGAGATCGGAGGCAATGTAATCATAGCTGGGAGCACAGTCAAAAACCACCGTATCATACTCTCCGGAACCCAGGATCCCATCCATAAGCTTTATGGCTCTTCCCTTGAAACGGTTTACGTTTCGGCTCTCCAGAAGTTCTTTATCATTGATATTATAAAAACTTTTCGCGTCGTCAGAGTCATTGAGAAGGTATGCGTCGATCACCACCGGCGGCTGATCATATGTGGGAAAGAGATTGCGGAACTTTCTGTAGTCAATCTCCTCGTCCCACTTTTCTTTCCCGTTATAAAATTTTATATTCTCCCGCTCTTCTTCTCCGTAGATCAGTCTGCTGACTCCGGTGCCCTGCAGGTCCAGATCCACATAGGCAAACCGTTTCCGGTCCTCCTGTCTGATCCCCTCCGCCTCTGCCGCGCTTTGGCAGCTCATTGCTCTGTTATATAAGACAGCCAGGGAAAAGGTGGTCTTTCCGGATCCTCCCTTCACTGAATTGACACAAAATATCTCCATTACTCTCCCCACTTTCTCTTAACGTATTCTCTGATATTGTCCGCCGTATACAGGACAGCCCGCTCCTTATCGAATCTTTCCAGCGTATCCGCCATAAACAGGCAGTCTTCTCTGTCTATGGAATGATGATTCTTTTTCATGAAGCCGTCCAGCTGCTCTGTCATCCTGTAATTGATCTTTTCTTTCTCCGCGATATCCAGCAGCTGCAGAATATTATTGTTCAGGGTCCTTCTTCTCGGTCCGCTGACGGGCGAAGATTTTTCCTTCTGTTCCCCTGTCCCGTTTTCATACTCATAGCTGATACTGATAACGCCGCATTTTTTTAAAGCATATACAAACATCAGTTCTTCCAGACTCTCCGCCTCATTCCAAAGGATCTGATAAAGGTTCTCTCTCAGCATCCTGATCAGCCAGAAATCGCTCTTTATGACATCTGTGAGATACTGCCGAATCACCTGCCGGACCTGATCCTCCGTCTCTTCTGTCTCACTGCCGGAGTCTTTGCAATAAGCCCTGACCTGAATCTCTTCAGGAAATGTCTCATAATAAATCCGGATACTGACATCAGGCAGCTGGCTGACCGGAATCCCGGCCGACGGGAAAGCGTTCAGTATGTCGGCCATTTTTACTTCTATGTATCCGCATCCTTTTTGTTCTGCCCGACTGGCAGCAGTCTCGTGGCCGCTCTTCCACTCAATGATCTTTAAGGTCTTGTTTCCGCTTTTTCCCTCGCTGATGGATTTCAAAAACTGATCGTTATCCAGTTTTGTATCGATTTTTTCATCGCTGGAGATAAAGACCACCGTCTTATCATGATCCCTCTGATTCCTGAGCACCTCAAAAATGTCGATGATAGGCCTGGTGTTGAGAGAATATTTCTCCCATATTCCCGGGGTCAGTTCTGTCTCCAGCTGGGCGTTCTGAAAGCAATTGATAATATCCGGGATCACCGCGGCTGAAAACACGGTTCTCTCCTCCGGAATCCCCAGATACCCTTCCTCCCGCTCCAGAGACTGATGCCGGATCAGGTTCCTCATATTATTGGGCTGTCCGGTGACATATCTGGGGGAGTGATACATAAAGCTGGGATCCAGCAGAAAAACCAGGTCATTTCTTTCAAGATAATCTTTCATCCTGAAATTCATGTAATCTTCGCCGTTCAGATTTTGTATTTTAATCTCGATTCCGCTTCGCTCTCCCTGGCGGGTATCCAGGATTCCTTCCAGCACGGATTTTATGCTGTCGGAAGTCTTGGTGACGATCTCTATGACTACTTTTTCCAGTTCCTCTCTCTTTATAAGATTTTCCAGCCTTCTGATATAGAGTCTGGCGGAATCCAGGTAGATATCCCCCACAAGACAGAACCTGATATCATTTTTATAAAAATTATTTGTCCGGAAGCTCTCGATATACTTTAATGTATGTAAAAGGCTGACCGTCTCCAGACTGGCGATAGTGGCCATATCTTTGTACCTGAGATAATAGGGAAAGCGCGCCTTCCTGTTGTCCCTGACATACATATATTTCTTTTTCTTATACCATATGATGTCATTGGGGACTACCCGGTTAAATTCTTCCAGAAATCTCAGCTGATAATCATAGACCGCCCTGTCCGGGTCTTTTCTCTCCTCGTTGAAATATTCAAACAGGGACCGGTTTCTGTTGTTGATCTGCCGGAGATAAAAAATCATCAAGGGATTATAGCAGGGAACATAGAGGTTTCCGTTTTCGATCTTCATATCAATATTGACGATCCCTTCGAGAATACCGCTGCCTGCCACAGCCTGCCTCGCCTCTGTCTTCATGGTCATGATATATCTGGCCAGATCGTAAAAGGCGCTGCAGACTCTGTCTGTGTCCCTGAGATAGGCCTGCATAAATTCCGGAGTCTTCTCCGAGTGCTTCAAGAGGATCCACACAGAACGAAAGGTTCTGATCTTTTCCTTTATGGCTTTCCGGTCCTCATGTGGTATGAGCAGATCATCGCACTTGTTCTCGATTTTCGTCAGATACTCCAGGTATTGTTTTCTTCTTTTATCTGCATCCTCCTGTTCCGGCTCCCAGCGGAATTTCTTCTGAAGCTCCTGTTTTTTCTTATCCGCCATATCCTGGTCATACTGGATCTTATATTCATACGCTTTTCCTGCCTTCAGAGGAAGGATGAATACGCCGTCCTCGATTCTCTGGATTTCATCCGCTTCCTTTTCATCCAGGGTCTTTTCGTCAATCTTCTCTTCCGACTCGCACAGGAATCCGGAGGCGATCATATATTTATCCAGATAGTCCAGTTCTTCTTTCTGCTCTGATTCTGTCTTTGACCCTCCCTCCCCCCTTTTCTTTCTCCCTATGAGGGATTCCACATACTCATAATAGATCCTCTCAAAAGACTCCTGATAGGTCTGGTCACAGATCATATTCGTCAGGATCTTTTTTCTCTGGTTCGCCGGAGCAAACCCTCTTGTCTCCAGCCTTTCCTCAGATTTCGGCTTTGAGGAGCCCTGGTTTAAAACAGAGATCTGACTGATAGAGGACAGCCTTTTGTGGATATTGGTCGGTTTGGAAGCCATGTAGATCTTGTTGATCTTTCCCTTCCTCAGAAACTCCAGGGAAGCAGAGGACCACATGGAAAAAGTATACAGATTCCGATTCGCCGCCCAGGCCAGTTTTCTTTCTCCCAGCCCCTCTGTTTTGGTCTTATAGAATTCCTCCACTTTTTCTATGTATTCCAGCAGCTCCGGAACACCCGGGGAGACACAGGAGATCAGGTCTCCCAGAAACCCGATAAATCTGCCGTATTTCCCATCCTTTCTTATAGACAGGTCCTGTCTCCGGATCATCTGGTCCACGGTCTGACTGTCCACCAGTTCGCTGATCTCCCTCTCTCTTACATCTTTGAGAGAGTCGATGTCTTTTACGGAGCAGTTGGCAAAAATGACGCATTTTTTTATCCTCGCGTCATTCCTCAGCCGGATGATGTCAAAGGCTCCGTCTTCCTCTGATGCTCTTCTCAGCATTCGGATGAAAATGCCGGACTGCTCCCCCTGTCTCCCTTTCACATAGTCCAGAAACTCTTCGCTGCATCCGATAATATTCTCAAAAAAGTACTCCGTTCCCCTCTCCTGAGATATTTTCGCGATCAGGATGTCGAACAGGATCTCCTGCGTCTGTCCGTTCCGGCTCACTTCCACCACCCTCCTTCTTCCGTATCCAAAGTGATGATATAACTGTTGTCCGACAATTTCACAATACAGTTGATCTCCCGCAGCGTCTCGATAAACGCCCGCTGATTGTCGCTGAACTCGCTCTGAGACGGCTGTTCTATGGAATTTTTCCTCAGATAACCTTCCAGCCTGGAAGAATATCTCAGATAGATGGAATATTTTTCCTCCAGCCACTGATACAGCATGCCCAGAGTACCGCAGCTATCCTCCTGTTCACATAAAAACAGATGGACCAGCAGCTCCGTAAGCTGGGGCGACATGACATAATATTTCTGCCGTACATTTCCCACAGGATAGGCAAAATAGCACTCTTTTCCCTGGCTGGAAAAAACGGAGGCCGCCTTTCTCACAGACGAGGACCTTTTTTTGCTGATCTCCATACAGGCATGGGCCACTTCCCGGTTATTGGTCACAATTCCTTCTTCTTTTTCTCCGATATATTCTAAAAGCTTCTCCTCGACAATCCTGGCCGCGCTCTCGTCTGTCTTTCCCAGAGACTGCCTTTTTATTGTAAAAACACTTTCCCGTATGGTCAGCCAGATATCGTCCCGGCCTCTTTTCAGACTGATACGGCTCTTTGTGTTCGGATCCTCTTTCTTCTCTGTCAGTCTCAGGGATTTGTCTTCGCCATTAATTCCTTTTATAATGTTGTAATAATAGCTTTCGCTCACTTTATAGATCTGCTCTCTGATGCTGGCAAAGTTTCCTATGGCGGCGTAGTGCAGCCTTCCCTCCGCCGGCATATTGACAGATCCCTTTGCCAGAATAAAATTATCGGATTCCTCAAAGCTTCTGCTGATCATATATCTGATCACATAAAAATTCAGCAGGATGTTCAGCTCATGAATCCTCTTAAATATATTTTCTCTTTTCAGATAGGGACTCTTCAATATATGTATCAGATCTCTTCTGAACTCTTCCGACAGTTTCTCCGGAATCCACTCGATCTTAAAAATTCTCTCCCTGTCAAAGGATTCTTTTTTTATCTCTGTTCTGTCATCATCGAACAGAATGGCCAGGATATCCAGCAGTTCCTCGTACCCGCCTTTTCTCGCCTCCTGACTGTACAGAAATTCATACAGCAGCTCCTGGATCTCTTTGAATACGGCTTCCTGTTTTTCCTCATCCCTGGCGCAATAGAGCAGAGTATTGAGGATATTGCGCAGGTTCTCCGTCACCTTGCTGTCATACATCAGCATACCCCGGGTGAGAGGGAGCAGATAATCCCGGCTTTTTTTTCCGTCGATGGGGTTATAGGTGGCATAACTGTGGATCCACTCATAGACGGACTGATACAGCTTTTCTTTGATACTCTCCTGCTCTTCTTTACAGATGATCATGGAAGAAATGTTTTCCTTGATGCTCTCCAGCTGAAAATTGTTGACATTTTTTCCCTGAGAACTGATGAAAAAATAAAAGGACAGGAAATCCATCAGTACCCGGATCCCCGGATTGACAGGCTGATTGATGCCTATATACTGCACATATGGAACGGTCTTTTCCTCCATCCTTATCCCCTTCCCACCCGATATGTTTTTCCCGCGCCTGCCCTGTCGTTTCTGTTCCTGATCCCGATCTGGCGGACCGGATACAGTTCAAAGGGCAGATACCGGGACTGGGCATCACCGAGCCACTTTACTCTTATGCGTTTGCCTGACGACAGATGCTGAAATGTTCTGCTGATGAACTGCTTCAGCCTCATGTCGTCAGCCTTGTTCAGAATGTTGGCGTCATAGCGGCTCTCCGACGCCATCATGATCTGGCGGAACAGTTCGTAATCAACGGCCATCTTTTCCTCAAAGGCCTCCCCTCCGTCTCCCCTGTCCACCACGGAAACACACAGGAAGGAGCTGAGGTCGCTGACCGGAATCCGTTCCTTTCGTTCGCCGTAAAACTCTCTGGTGCAGAAGTAGATCTGAAGCTCGTCCCCTGCCTCGTGTTCGATCCTGACTCTGGGGGAGATGATCAGAGGAGAGTCGAACAGTACGAGCTGAGCGTCGCTGCGCTCCGGACTAAAGATCCGGTTGATGCCCAGTTCGAATTTCCACAGGATATGGTGGTATTCATCTGCCGCATCCAGAAAGCCTTCCTCCTTCAGTCTTCTTATGACTGTCAGATATTCTCTGATGTATTCCATGTTCAGAAGGCTGCAGCCCTCCGTCTCTCCCCCCTCCAGCAGCCTGTCCGGACCATCAAAATACATCTCTCTGATCAGGCTTTTAAATTTTCCCCTCTGCTGTTCCTTCTCTATCTGATTGCCTATTGCTTCGTAGAAAATCTTTCTGTCTGCCCTGTGATCTCTTCTGGCCGGATCCAGAGACCGGAGTTCCATAAGAAGCCTGCTGCTGTTCTTGTCATAGGTGAACAGATTATTATAATAGGACAGCTGTTCTTTTCTCTCTTCAGGCCCCATCTGCTCCAGCTGTTCACAGGTCAGTCCTCTTGTGATCATATAGGACAGGGTGGAAAGCAGGTCTCGGAATGTGACATGGATGCCTTTGAGAAACAGCCCGTCATAGACGGTTCTCAGCTGTCTTCTTCTCCTGTCTCCCTCTTCGCCGTTTTCCGTAATCTTTTTCAGATTGTCTGTGAAGGGGCACTGATCCTGTCCCACGCTGCAGCCGTCGCAGACCCTGCACCCTCCGATATCAAAATAAGAAGTGACAATATGAAAAAAATCCCCCTGCTCCGATGCCAGATTTCTCCTGCTGAAATCCACGATCACCGCCTCCCGGGAATTTTCCAGTTTTTTGAACAATCCTCTTCTGAAGTTCATGATCTCACTCATAAAGATCCCGCTGTTGGCCGCGATCATAAGACGGTGGGAAGCATCCTTTTCAAGAACGGCCTCTATTTTCGTCAGGATACCGTTCTTTTCTTCTCTGCTGAGAGCGGAAAAATCATTGGTATATTCCCACCTGGTTTCCTTCCCCGCCTCTTTCAGTTCCGTCTGGATTCTGTTTAAAACTCTGCTTTTTCCGTCTCCCGCATCCCCTGTCAGCACTACGATCCTGGCTGTCTTCATACATTCCAGAATATCTTTTTCAATGTGAAGACTGATGTCAAACCTGTCTTCTCTCACGTGCTCATCATACATATATTCATGGCCGTCGTATTCCGAACAGTATTTTAACAGCCACCGGATCTTTTCTCTGTATGTTTTCTCCATGTACTGTCTGCTCCCCAAGCTATATTTTCTTTTCCTGATACGCCAGAAGTTCTGTTTTCAGTATACTATCAAAAGCTTTGCTTTTCAAGGCTGACATTTCCTGCCTCTTCCTTCTCTGCCGAAAAAGTGGTATACTGTTTACAGGGACGGCTCCGTCACCGGCGGAGGCGAAAACCTTATGTTCAACATACACATCGAAATATCTTATATAAAAAGGGGTGATCCTATGGCCAGAAAGACAGTTCTGGTAACCGGTGCTTCCCGGGGCATCGGCAAAGCCATCGCCGTCAAATTTGCCAAGAAGAATTACAACGTGGTCATCAACTGCCTTCACAGCGAAGAACGGCTGATGCAGACAAAAAAAGATATCGAATCTTATCAGGTTTCCTGTCTTGCTTTTATGGGAGACGTGGGGGATCTGGCACAATGTGAAAAATTATTCGAACAGATCAGAAAGCAGTTCGGCACCCTGGAAGTGCTGGTAAACAACGCGGGCATCTCCTACATCGGTCTGCTCCAGGACATGAACAGCGAGGACTGGGACCGGATCATCCGGACCAACTTAACCTCCGTATTTAACCTGAGCAAGCTGGCTATCCCCGGCATGGTGGCACAGAAATACGGCAAGATTATCAACATCTCCTCTGTGTGGGGCAATGTGGGCGCTTCCTGCGAGGTGGCCTACTCTGCCACCAAGGGCGGCATCAACGCCTTCACAAAGGCCCTGGCCAAAGAGCTGGCCCCCAGCGGTATCCAGGTCAACGCCGTGGCCTGCGGAGCCATCGACACGGAGATGAATCGGTTTCTGGATGAGGACGAACTGATCAGCCTGGTAGACGGAATTCCCGCCGGAAGACTGGGACGGGCCGATGAGGTCGCGGATCTGGTATATCATCTGGGATACAAGAATTCCTATCTGACCGGACAGGTCATAGGACTGGATGGAGGTTGGATCTGATATGCCTACTACTTACGCACACTACCGTTTTGGCCGCAGCGTGTACAAGCAGCTGCCCCAGTCTGTCCAGGACGTCATCAGCTCCCACGGGGGACTGTACAACATCGGTCTCCACGGCCCTGATCTTCTGTTTTATTACAGGGTATTTCAGAAAAATCCCGTGAGCCGGACCGGCTTCGACATGCATGCACGGCCGGGAACGGAGTTTTTTGAAAAGGCTGCCGAGGTGATCCGGCAGCATTCGGGCAGACTCAGGTCCAGGCCCGGAAAATCCGGATCCGGCCTCTCATCCGCTTCTTTTATGACCTCTGCCAGATACGCATACATATTCGGATTCCTCTGCCACTTTGCCCTGGACAGCTGCTGCCACCCTTATGTGGAGCAGATGGTCCGCGCCACAGGCATCACCCACAGCGAGATCGAGGCAGAGCTGGACCGGGATCTGATGCTCAGGGACGGTCTGGATCCCATGACCTGCCGTCCCACGGTTCACCTGAAGGCCAGGATGTTCTACGGAAGCGTCATCTCCCGGTTTTTCCCCGGAATCACCTCCCGCCAGATCGTCACGGCTATCCGCTCCATGAGACTCTGCTGCAATATGCTGGCTCCGTCGGGTAAAAAGCTCCGGTTCCTTCTCCGCCTTCTCATGAAAAGCGGCCGCCTGCCATCGGAAGTCCGAAACATGGTGATCAAGGAACGGCCCAATCCTGCCTGCGCTCCCATCACCAGGGAGCTGGAAAGAAGATACCAGAAAGCCGTTCCCATGGCAGTGAGACTGATGATAAATTTTGTGGAACATACAGACCGGAATGTTCCTCTCGATGCCTGTCTGAACCACACCTTCGGGGAAGACTAGATACCGCAAGAGACAAATGGGGGAGGGCACCATGGAGATCATGATCTCCATGGTGCCCTCCCCCGCAAATATTTCCATATTCTAAAAACTCCTGATCTGATCCGATTCGTCGTCATGAGTATTCTCGATAGCCCTTATGACCACATAATACCCGATCGTCTCATTGACCTTCACGTATACCCGGTCTCCCACCTTGTGTTTAAAGATGGCTTTCCCCAGAGGAGATTCCGTGCTGATCAGCCCTCTCACGGAACTGCTTCTTATGGAAGTCACCAGCCGGTAGGTCTCCACCTCGTCATCGTCTTCCATGTACAATTCCACCGTATTATTGATCCCCACTTCGTCATCAGCAGACTCGTCGGATACGATCTGAGCGTTTTTCAGCATCCTTTCCAGGTAGCGGATCCGGCTTTCATTCTGGTTCTTATCTTTCTTGGCCGCGTGATACTCAAAATTCTCACTGAGATCCCCGTGGGCTCTGGCCTCCTTCACCGCCTCGATGGCTTCCTTCCGGACTACCAGCTTCCGATGCTCGATCTCTTTGCGGATCTTCTCAACGTCGCTTTTTGTCAGTTTCTCACCCATAACCGGACGGCCCTCTTAATCTACTTTCCTGCCGTCGATGAGCACCAGCTCCAGCGTGGAGGCAACCTCCAGAGGGCAGCCGTTATAAACCACGATGTCCGCGTCCTTTCCCGCCTCCAGAGTTCCTACTCTGTCCTGGATGCCCAGATGCTTTGCGGGATTGATGGTGATGGCTTTCATGGCCTCATAAGTGTCCATGCCTGCCTTCACTGCCATGGCGGCGCAGAGAGTCAGATACTGCTGGGGGATGACAGGCGCGTCCGTGATGATGGACACCTGACAGCCGGCTGCCGCAAGGATCCCGGGAGTAGCCCATGTTTTATTCTGGAGCTCAAACTTGGTGGCATGGCCCAGGCTGGGTCCTACTGCACAGGGCAGATTCTCTTTGGCCAGTTCCTCCGCAATCAGATGACCCTCGGTGCAATGCTCCAGAGTCATCTTCACTCCGAACTCTCTGGCGATGCGGACGGCAGTCAGGATATCGTTGGCCTGATGGGCGTGAGCCTTTAAAGGGATCTCCCCTTTAAGCACCGGAATGAGAGCCTCCAGTTTCATATCGAATGCGGGCTGCTTCAGCATATCGTCTCCTGCCGCTTCTTTCCTGGCCATATAATCCCGGGCCTTGAACAGCATCTCCCTTAACTTGGCTGCCGTGGACATACGGGCAAAATTATTCTTGTCTTTATAACAGCGCTTGGGGTTCTCACCAAATGCACATTTCATGGCAACCGGGTTCTTCACGATCATGTCATCCACTCTTTTTCCCGTGGTCTTCACCGCAAAGAAGGTACCTCCCAGCACATTGGCGCTTCCCGGGCCCGTTCCCACACAGGTAACGCCTCCCATGGCCGCCGAATGTACCGTGGGATCCAGGGGATTAAAACTGTCGATCCCTCTCAGATGGCAGGCGCAGATATCATTCATCTCGTTGTAATCCTGCCCCTCAAACCCGATACCGTAGCCGTCCAGACCCAGATGGCTGTGAGCATCTATAAATCCCGGATATACATCCTTTCCGGCGGCATCATAGATCTCGGTCCCCTCGGGGATCTCCAGGTTCTGTCCGATCTTTACGATCCTGCCTCCGTCCACCAGAATATCCCCCTCATAAGCCTGGGGACTCACCATGTCGTGAATTCTGCCACTCTTAATGCATAACATCTTTAATATTTCCTCCGGTTTCTTTTTTATTTCTCCGGGTCTCCGCCTCCTGCAGGCAGACCGAAACCCGGATCTTTTCTTGTCTCTCTGACTGACTCTTACGCGCCAAAATCCAGGGTCACTGTGCCATCCTGATTGTAAACCACCGCGTCTTTGTCCATAGTCACTCTGTCAATGGCGGCCAGGTAATCTTCTTTTGACTTAAACTGAGGCTTCGCTTCTGCGATAATCTTCTTCGCCAGGGCCCCGCCCTCCGTCAGCAGCATATCCGCTGCCACCACCAGGCACTGGGCAGGTCTTAAACAGGCCAGTTTCTTGTTCTCAATATAGTAATCTTTTCCGTGTCCCGTCCCCACGGCTCCGCTGGCATGAGGATGGACTGCAGGCATAATGGCGGATACGTCGCCCATATCCGTGCTCCCTGTTCCCCAGGCTCCATCCATGTCCACGCTGTCCGGTCCGGTGATCTGCCTCATGGCGTCCGCCACCACCTGGGACAGCCCTGGATCATTGTTCAGCGGGAAATAGCCGGGATGATCGTCAAGCTCCACATTGCAGCCGATAGATGCGGCCGAAGCGGCCAGAGCCCTGTTCACCTTCTTGTTGTACTGATACATGGCGTCGAAAGAGGCTCCCCTCACGTAGCTCTCCACTTTTGCCACTTCCGGGATCGCGTTGACCGCCAGTCCTGCCTGGGTGATGATGGGATGGAAACGGATATGCTGGTCATCCACAAATGTCTCTCTCAGAGCGTTGACCGCGTTGATGCCGCAGGTTGCCGCATAGAGGGCATTCCTTCCGTTCTCCGGTGAACCTCCTGCATGGGCAGACACCCCTTTGAAGGTAATGTTCTTGGTGATACAGCCATTGCAGCCCCTGCTGATGCACAGAGTCTTTCCTTCTTCCAAATTACCGGAATGAATCATCATGGACATATCCACGCCGTCAAAATATCCTCTGTAAATAAACTCCACCTTGCCGCCGAAATACCTGATGATCCCTTTCTTTCTCAGCTCCTCCCGAAAGCCAAGTTCGATCAGCTCCTCCGCTGGCACCGCGATAAGACGGATAGAGCCGCACATGCCGTCCAGGGCCCCCGGCTCCTTCAATGCCGCTGCCACACCGATGAGAGTGGCGCACTGGGCATTGTGTCCGCACGCATGAACCGCGCAGGTACCGGCAACCGCATCCGGATGATTCTTCACGATGAGGGAATCCAGTTCTCCCAGGATAGCCACTTTCGGGCCCGGCTTCCCTGTATCCAGATCCGCGTAAAATCCCGGGATATCCCCTGCTTTTACCAGGGTGTATCCCAGTTTCTCGAACTGTTCCGCCATGTAAGCGGAGGTGTTCCACTCACGATAACCGGTCTCGGGATGTTTCCAGATATAATCCGCTGTCTCATAGATCAGATCCTCGTGTCTGGCCGTCATCTCCATTAACTGCTCTGCTTTTTTCAAAATATCTTCCTCCTCGCCTGTAAGGCATAAACCAAAAACACACCGAGTTCCCCTGTCATTCATCCGGCCCATATCCTAGGGGTGTCAATATAATGTACTTAATCGTATTCATGAAATGTTAAGAATCCGCAGGCAGCAGGCTTTTACCGCAAATTCCGGGGCCTGCGCACAGAAAAAGCGTCCCTCACGCCGCCACATCCCGGCAGGCCGTATCAGCACGCTTTCATATATGTAGCTTTTGAAAAATGCGCTGATGCGCGGTAGTTTGTGGAATACTTTATGCTGCTCATCGCCTGTAGGTACATTATAGCACAAACCCCGGCTGTATGCTACTTTCTTGGAGAAAATAAGAAAATTTTTTCATTTTCAGGAAATCCAAAAATATATGCCGTTCTGCACCATTTCCGCCTGTTACATGGAAAGAAAGGATGAGCCGCCCGTTGAGAAGGAATTCCTTTCAACAGGCGGCCCCCTGTATATCCGATGTTACTCGCTTAAAAAGCAGGAGACAAAATGTCCCGGCCTGATCTCTTTTAACTGCGGCTCTTCACCCCTGCACCGGTCTGTCGCATGAGGACAGCGGTTGGCGAACCGGCAGGCTGCCGGCGGCTCAATGGGAGAAGTGATCTCGCCCTTTAAGAGGATCCTCTCTCTGCGGTTGTCCAGAGACGGAATCGGGATAGCCGACAGAAGGGCCTTAGTATAGGGATGGGTCGGATTCTCAAACAGCTCCTCGGAGGGGGCTTTTTCGATCAGCTTGCCCAGATACATAACGGCGATATCGTCGGAAAAATGATTGACAACCGACAGGTCATGTGTGATAAACATGTAGGTCAGTCCCATCTTCTTCTGAAGCTCTTTCATCAGGTTCAGAATCTGCGCCTGGATGGACACGTCCAGGGCCGAAACCGGCTCGTCGCAGACGATGAACTTGGGATTCAGCGCCAGTGCCCGGGCGATACCGATTCTCTGCCGGCGGCCGCCGTCCAGCTCGTGGGGATAGGTGTTGATCAGACGGTCGGCAAGACCTACGATCTCCATCAGCTCACGCACCCGCTCCATCTGTTTGGCCGGGTTGGTGATGATCTTGTTGATCTTAAGCGGATCAGCGATGATCTGGCTCACTGTCTTACGGGGATTTAAGCTGGAAAACGGGTCCTGGAAAATGATCTGCATCTCCGTGCGTTTCCTGCGCATCTCTTCCTTGGACAGCTTTACCACATCCTGGCCTTCAAACAGCACCTGTCCGGATGTAGGCTCAAGAAGTCTTAAGATCGCCCGCCCTGTGGTGGACTTTCCGCAGCCGGACTCGCCGACCACGCCGAGAGTCTTTCCCTTTTCAATGGTAAAGGTGACGTCATCGACGGCATGGAGCATTCCTTTGGGCGTGCTGAAATATTTCTTTAAATTTCTGACGTCAAGCAAGGGCTGTGTACTCATCGGCCTTTCACCTTCCCTTCATGAATATTATCTTTGTTGTACAGGTGACATTCCACATAGTGAGTATCATTGCGGTAAGTACGGCCCGGCTTCTGGGTCTGGCAGATATCCATGGCGTAATCACAGCGGGGACAGAAAGCGCAGCCCTTAGGCAGGTTGCTGGGATCCGGCATCAGGCCCTTGATAGGCTTTAACTCTGCCTGACGGTCCTCAAGGTTGGGAAGGGAATTGAACAGTCCTTCCGTGTAGGGATGACGGGTATTTTTGAAAATATCCTCAAGGGTTCCGTGCTCGATCACATGTCCGGCGTAAATAACCGAAACCTTGTCGCAGATCTCGGCCACGATGCCCAGATCGTGGGTGATCATCAGCATGGATGTATTATATTTCTCACGAAGACCCTTCATCATCTCCAGAACCTGTGCCTGAATCGTCACGTCCAGAGCCGTGGTGGGCTCATCGGCGATCAGAAGCTCCGGGTTGCAGGCCAGCGCCATGGCGATGACCACACGCTGCTTCATACCGCCGGAAAACTGATGAGGATACTCACTGCCGCGGGTGCCGGGAATTCCTACCAGCTCCAGCATCTCACGGGCCCTTTTTAAGGCCTCCGCCTGCCCGCCCTCCTCATGAAGCTTGATGACCTCGGCGATCTGCTGTTCCACTGTCATAACCGGGTCCAGGGAGGTCATAGGATCCTGAAAGATCATGGCCACGGTCTTGCCGCGTATAGCCTGCATCTCCTTGTCGCCCATGGAAAGGATATCCTTCCCGTCAAGTTTTATGGAGCCGGAGACGATGACTCCCGGCGGGTTGGGGATGAGGCGCAGCAGAGAAAGTCCCGTAGTGGTCTTTCCTGCGCCGGTCTCTCCTACCAGGCCCAGGGTCTTTCCCCTCTCGATCTCCAGTTCCAGTCCGTTTAAAGCCTGTACAACGCCGTAATCGGTGCGGAACTCGACAACCAGGTTCCTGATCTCGGCAGTTAAATCTTTTTTCACATCTTCACTCATCTCGGCACCTCCTTAACGCAGTCTGGGATCAAGGGCATCACGCAGGCCGTCGCCCAAAAGGTTCAGGGAAAGGATGGTGATCATGATCGCAAGTCCCGGGAACATACACATGTAGCTGTAGTCACGGATATAGGAGCGGGAACCGGAAAGCATGGCGCCCCATTCCGGTCTCGGAGCCGGGATACCCAGGCCGATGAAGGAAAGTCCTGCGATGGAAAGGATGACCGTAGCTACCTCCAGAGTAGTCTGGACGATAATGGGAGCCAGACTGTTGGGAAGAACATCGTGGAAAATAATGGTCGTGTCCTTGGCTCCGATGGCCCGCGCCGCTTCCACATATTCGGAATCACGGACCGTCATCACCGCGCCGCGGACCACACGGGCAAACTTGGGAATAGCCGAGACTGCCTGAGCGATTACCAGGTTGGTGATGGAATTTCCCAGAGAGGCCACGATACAGATGGCCAAAAGGGTTCCGGGAATGGCCAGAAAGATATCCATGATACGCATGATGATCATGTCCACCTTGCCGCCGAAATATCCTGACGCAGAGCCTAAAACCAGTCCTGCCGCCAGAGCCACGATGACCGTGACGACTCCGATGGACAGAGACGTGGAAGTAGCGTACAGAGTACGGATCATAATGTCACGGCCCATCTCGTCTGTACCAAAAGGATGGGCTGCAGACGGAGGCTGCAGAGTGTTGGAATAATCGGTCTTGATCACCTGCGTCTCATAATCGAAGATAATAGGAGAGAGGATACCGATCAGAACCAGCAGTATGACGATCACGAGTCCCAGGACGGCTGTCTTATTGCGGCAGAGACGCTTCCAGACGTCGGCAAACTGGCTTTTTTTCTTAACGGAAATCTGTTCATTTTCTGTTACAGCAGAAACATTGTTCATTTTTCTCCTCCTTCCTATTTGTACTGCGCTTTAATACGCGGATCGATGAAACCATAGATCAGATCCACAAGCAGGTTGATAAGTGCAAATCCGATGGCAAAGACGATGATACAGCCCATGACGGAAGGGATATCACGGCCCTGGATGGACTGGATCATATAGCGGCCGATCCCCGGCCATGCGAATACGCTCTCCGTGAGAACGGAACCGCCCAGCATCTGGCCGATCTGTAAGCCGATGACCGTGGTAGTGGGAATCAGTGCGTTGCGCAGCGCATGGTCGGTGATGATCTCATGCTCAGGAAGTCCCTTGGCACGCACGGTCCTGATATAATCCTGACGGATGGTCTCAAGCATGGAGCTTCTCGTCGTCCGGGCAATGGCAGCCATATGCATGAACCCCAAAGCCACAGAAGGCAGCACCAGGCTCTTGATGCCCTGGTCGGCCCCGGCCACCGGGAACCAGCCCAGCTTTACGGAGAAGAAAAGGATCAGCAAAAGTCCCATCCAGAATACCGGCATGGAAATACCCAATAGGGATATAAACATACTGATACCGTCAAATAGCGTATTTTGTTTAATTGCGGCAATGATGCCCAAAGGCAGGGCAAGCAGGATAGCAACAACCGTAGAGGTCAGTGCCAGGGTGATCGTGTTTGGAAGACGGGCCCATACCTCCTCCCCTACCGGATCACGGGTCTTGTAGGAAGTACCCAGATCGCCCTGAACCAGGTCGAACATATAGCGGCCGTAACGCACGATAAAGGGATCATTCAGCCCCATTTCCTCGCGCAGCGCGGCGATATCTTCCGGACGGGCCTGCTCACCGAGAATAGTTTTGGCAGGATCACCGGGAGCCAGGTCAAGGATAAAAAATACAAGCAGGGTGACGCCAAGCAATACAGGAATAAGGGCCACCAGACGTTTGATAATAAACTTGATCATCCTGTATGATCTCCTCCTTTCTTAAGTGTAAGTTTTCTGGCAGGAATGAAAAACACCACCGTGCCCATCCGATAGCCATATGCCGGTTCATGCAGGCATGACCGGCACATGGCTACCGGATGGGGCTTTTGTCCTGCACATTAAAACAGGGAGCGGCCCGCCAGGGGCCGTTCCCTGTTCTGAATGCAGGTTAGAAAATATCCCTTAATTTCCCCAACTCATCCAATCATAATATGTGTTGCCGCCTGCGTTCAGGTTGAAGCCGGCCAGTGCGGCATCATAAGCGCGGACGTTGTTGCGCATGTACAGCGGAACCTGGGGGCACAGGTCGTTGAGCGCAAGGTTCAGCTCTGTGGCAACCTTCTCATTCTCGGCCATATCAACAGTTGCCTGAAGCTTCTCGATAAGAGCATCGATCTCCGGCTCGTTGGTACGGGTCTTGTTGGACGCATTGATGGAGTCGGAATGGTATACACCCTGAGCATAAGACAGCAGGGAGTTGGATGTATAGCCGCCGATGGCAGCGTCATAATCTCCTGTAGCAGTCACATCAAGATATGTGGCAAGGTCCATGGACTCCAGAGTGATGTCGATTCCAAGGTTCTCCTTTAAGCAGCTCTGGATAACCTGGCCCACACGAAGCTTGGTATCGTCGGAGCAGATCAGGGCGAATCCGCAGTCAGCGGCATTGAGACCGGACTCTGCAAAATAGGCTTTGGCCTTCTCCACATCATAAGACGGAGCGCCTTCATTGGTGGTTCCCGGGAAGCAGTCCGGAACCATGGAGTCGGCTACGGTACCTGCGCCGTTTAATGCCACCTGGATGATCGCGTTCTTGTCAATAGCGGCATCAATGGCACGGCGGAAGTTAATATTGTCAAAAGGAGCCTTCTCATTGTTGATCATCATGAAGTTATGAGAAGTGGAACCCTCGTTGAACACGGCAATCTTGGAATTGTCCATCAGACGGGAAAGATCGTTGTTCTCCACCTCGACGATCAGATCAGCCTCGCCTGCCTCCAGTGCCATGGTACGTGAGGAACCTTCGGGAATGATCTTCCAGATCACTTTCTTAATAGGCGGCTCGCCTTTAAAGTAATCTGCGAATGCTTCAAATTCCAGGCTCTCGCCCTTGTTCCATGCGGTCAGCTTATATGGGCCGGTACCGATGGGTTCTTTGTTGAAGTCATGTCCGCTCTCGATCAGAGCAGCCGGAACGATGGCGTTGCCGTGATGGCACAGGTCGATCAGAAGACCGGACTGAGGGCCGTCTGTGGTGATCTTTACGGTATAGTCATCGATCACCTCGATGGTTCCGGTGGATGTTCCGTACAGGGAAACATCCGGAGAAGTCTTACAGAGCTCTAAAGAAGCCTTGACGTCTGCTGCCTTCATCTCCTCGCCATTGTGGAACTTTACGCCCTGTTTCAGCTTGAAGACCCACTCGGTATCGCTGGGGTTCTCATAGCTCTCGACCAGATCCGGCTGTACTGCCATGTTCTCATCCATGTAAAACAGAGAGTTATGGGTCATCTTGTTCAGATAATCACCGGCCACTGCATTGTGCAGGTTCGTGGTAACGCTGGGCGTCTCGTTGGCTGTTACGATGATCAGGGTATCCTTACCGGATGCAGATGCGGAACCGGCTCCGGAACCGCCTGCGGATGCAGTGGACTCTGCCGCTCCTCCTGCCTGACTCTGGTCAGAACCTCCCTGTTTGTTCCCTGAACCGCAGCCGGCAAACAGGCTGGCAGCAAGGGAAAGGACCATCGCGGTGGCAAAAAGCCGCAGTGTTCTTTTCTTCATAATACTTTCACCTCTTAAATTTATTTGCACAACCATAAGGCTGAATGCATCGAAAAATATTATTTAGTTAATATAACATACATTGAGAGGTAAATCAATACAAAATGTTTCTGAATATACGAGAAACCCAGTAATACCCCTTTTATCCCAGTTGACGGCATCCATGTCCTGGGAACTTTTCTTAAGATTCTTAAGTTCTTTATTAATTAAATAAAGTCAGTCTCTGTTACAGGTATTTTTCAAACCACTGCTCCAGCTCCTTCAGCCGGGTGATACGGTTTCCGGGCTTCCCGCTCCGGGACAGTTCGTGGTTCTCTCCGTGGAACAGTACCAGCCTGGTGTCGGTTCCCTGACGCTTCACGGCAGAGAACATCTGGATGGCATCTCCCATCCAGCACCGGTAGTCTTCATCCGACTGCAGAAGCAGCAGAGGAGTCCTGGCCGAGCCTGCTCCGCTTAAGGGAGACATGGACCACACCTTGTGAAAATCTTCCCACGGATAAGCGCCCATCTGCAGACGGTTGGCATAGTAACCGATATCCGTGTACAGGCATTTGGTCAGATAATTGGAGATGGAGCGCTGAGACACGGCCGCGGCATACCGGTTCGTATGACCCACGATCCAGTTGCACATGAATCCGCCGTAGGAACCGCCGCAGACTCCGATCTTCTCCCCGTCTATGTCGGGACAGAATGTCAGGGCTTCGTCTGTAAATTCCAGAAGGTCCTCAAAATCGTCTTTCCCAAATACTTCCGTAATATCCGCATATGCCTCGCCTCTCCCGTCGGAGCCTCTGGGATTGCAGTAAATCACAAAATATCCGTCGTTTGACAGGCACTGATACTCATGGAAAAACACGGTGCCCGACACTGCCTTGGGACCGCCGTGGATCTCCAGGACAGCCGGATATTTCCTGCCAGGTTCATAGTCCGCAGGCTTTATCACATAGCCTTCCATCTCATAGCCGTTTTTGCTGTGATACCGGAAAGCCTCCGGAGCTGTGATCTTATGGCTTTCCAGATACCCGTCGTTAAATCCCGTCAGTTTCTTCTCCGCACCGGTCTCCGGGCACAGGGCGTATACCTCTGCCAGGTTCTGCCCTCTCATGGCCGTCATGACGATGCGGCCGTCTTTTACATCAAATCCCGTGACCGCGCCCCTGGTCCCGGTGACCTCTGTCAGCCTTCCTTCTCTGTCCATGGCCATGAGCCTGCAGTCTCCCCAAAGGGTCTGCAGAAGATAGAGCACATCCCGTTTCTCACAGTAAGCCATGGCTCTGCCTGCCCCGAATTTTGCATCGCTTCCCACCATATTGCCCGTGGAGGCATCGCAGAAAGGAAGCTGCCGCACATCGCCTGTTTTCAGGTCAAGGAGATAAAACCTGGGATGTTTCCCTGCCCTCTCATAGGTAAAAGCCGTATAGAAAACAGTCTCATTTCCCATAAAGCAGACCTGGTCCACGTCGTAAAGGCCGTCCTTTGCCAGCTGCCTGGTCTCTCCCGTCTCTTCGTCCCAAAGATAAAGGCCGCATGTGCGGGGCTTTACACTGTCATAGACCGGACCGCACCAGACGATCTTCTTCCCATCCGGCGACAGGTCAAAGGAAACCACCTCCAGATATTTCTGAGTAAGGCGGGTCATCTTCTCTGTCTTCCCGTCAAAGACAAAGAGGGCGCTGCGCTTTCTGCTGCGGATCCCCTTGCCGTTGAACCAGAAGGGAAGCTCCTCATAAATGTAATAATCTTCGCCTTCCCTGGCCTCCCAGGTCTCCGGCTCACCTGACTCCTGTTTTTTGCAGTCCTCAGCCTTTCTGTCTTCTTCGTTCTCATCCGCGGAAGCCATTACCAGCCACTTGTCTCCAAGCTTTCTGATCTTCTCCGCTTTTACCGGAACCGTCATGGCTTTCACCGCTTCGCCGCCGTTTAAGGAGATCCGGTAGTACTCTGTCTTATGGTCGGCCTCCTCTTTGTCCATATCCCTCTGGGAGGCAAATAAGAGGGTTTCCCCGTCCAGCCACAGCGGGGATCTGGCCTCCCCCCTGGCCGCAAGCATCCGGCTCTCCCCGGTCTCCTGACTGACTGCCCAGATACTGCTGTGATAGCAGTTATCCTCCCTGTCCGCCTGGTTCACCACGCAGACTGCCCACTGTCCGTCAGGAGAAAGGGATACCTCTGACACAAAACGAAACTGAAACAAATCATCCCGCGTTACCGGCTTCTTCTCTGTCTGTCCCATGATCACTGCTCCTCCTTCCCTGCAATCTCCGGTTTCAGATATCGATCCATCCAGTTAAGAATCTCTCTCATGCGCACGATCCTGTTTCTGGGTTTTCCCGACCGCGACAGCTCATGAGTCTCTCCCCTCACTACCAGCATCCGCGTATCCACTCCCAGTACCTTCAAAGCCGCAAACATCTCCATTCCTTCTGCGATGTTGCAGCGGTAATCCCGGTCAGAATGAATAAACAGAGTGGGGGTCTTGCAGCCGGCTATATATTTGATGGGGGAATGGAACCACAGTTTGTCCACGTCTTCACAGGCGAAGACCGACTGGTTGTCCTTTGTAAAGGTATGGCCGATATCCGACATGTACTCAAAGGATATCCAGTTGGCGATGGATCTCTGGGAAGCCGCTGCCTTAAACCGGTCTGTATGGCCGATGATCCAGTTGGTCATAAAGCCGCCGTAAGAGCCTCCGGTCACACCCACTCTCTCCCTGTCGATGTCCGGCTCATGGTCCAGAACATAGTCTGTAAATTCCATCAGATTTTCATAATCCACGGTTCCGTATCTGCCGTTGATATCACCGAATTCCGTGCCGAATCCGTCGGAACCTCTGGGATTGGTAAAGAACACGAAATATCCTGCATTGGCCCACATCTGCATCTCATGGTGGAACACGGTTCCGAATACGGTCCTGGGACCTCCGTGGATGTGGAGGATAGCCGGATACTTCTTTCCCTGCTCATATCCTGCCGGCGGCATCACCCAGCCCGTAAGAGAAAATCCGTCTTTTGCGGTAAAACTGTATTCCTTCCGCGGACACACCTGCCATTGACTCATATCGTTGAAAAAGGTGATCTGCTTCCCGTCCAGATACAGTTCCGCCAGCCGGTCCCCGTAGAGGCCGCAGACGACCACGTGACCATCCCGGATATCAAAGCTGTCGCAGGAACCCCGGTCTGTCACGACGCCCTCCAGACAGCCTTCACGGCTGAGAGAGTACACGTGGGCGCTGTCCCCTCTGGTAGTGACAAACCAGCAGATTCCGTCTCCTGCCTTCACCGTCCTGCCGCTTCCCAGCCGGGCATCGCTGCCTACGCTTCCCTGGCCGCTGCTGTAATCATATTCTGCCAGCAGCTTCATCTCTCCCGTCTCCAGATCCATGGTGTAGAAATCCTGATATTTCCCGTTTCCGTAATGGTTGTCCACGGCGGAGGCCACAACCGCCTCGCCGTCTGCCCAGAATCCGATCATTCCGGTACGGCGTTTGTCTTTCTCCAACAGACATCTGTTTTCTCCGGTATCCATATCATACAGGTAGATGCCGTCGTACTGATCACGGATATCGGTCCACGGATAAGCCTTATAGAGAACCCTGTTTCCCCTGACGGAATAACTGCTCACATCTGCCGTCTCCTCGGACACGGGGGTCAGCTCCCCTGTGGAAACCCGGTACAGATACAGACGGTTTCTGATCCCGTTGGTAAATCCCTCACTGTTGGACCAGAACGGAACCTCGTCCGCCACCTCATAAGCCTTATCCTTTTCCCGGACCCGTTTCTCCAGCTCAGCCGCAGCCGTAATCAGATACCGGTCCTCGTCGACCCGGTACATCCCTTTGGCCTTCAGCGGCACCTGAAAAGCTTTCACCGCCTCTCCTCCGTCGGGAGAGATCTCATAATAACCGGTGAAAATCTCATCATCGTCTTCTTTCTCTTTCTTCTTCTCCCTGTCGGCGGGAAACAGAAGGGTTCCTTTTGCCGTCCACACATAGCTTTTGGCATCTCCTGCCCCGGTCAGCCGGGTAACCCTGCCATCGTCGCAGTGATAAAGATACAGATCACCCTTATAATCATTGTCCTTTAAGTCCGCGTGCTGAACCACGAAGGCAATGAGCCTGCCGTCCGGCGAAAACGTCGGATTGCTGACGAACTGAAACCTGGTGAATGTTTCGATCTTTATTGGATTCATCTTGATCCTTCCTTTCTTATGGGGAATTTCCAATTGTTTTATTATATCTAACGGGAACCGGAAGTTCAATTGTTTTAACCGGAAAACTTGAATTTTTCCGGAGAACTTCTATAATAGAGAGTAGATTTTCACCAACTGAAAAGGAGAACCCTCATGAACAAAGAATTGATCAAAACCTATGTCAGTCAGGTCTATGATGAGGCAGTGCTTTTCCGCAGATATCTCCACGCCCATCCGGAGCTGTCCATGAAGGAAAAAGAAACTACCGCATACCTGGCTTCTGTCCTGGAAAAGAATTCTATCCCCTACACCTTGAACCCGGCAGGACACGGCCTGGTCGCCCGGATCCGGGGGACAAAACCCGGCAGGGTTCTGGCCTTCCGGGCCGATATGGACGCCCTTCCGATCCAGGAGGAAACAGGACTTCCCTTCGCATCGGAAAATCCGGGAGTCATGCATGCCTGCGGACACGACTGCCATATGGCTGTCCTTCTGGCCTTCGGCCTGGTGATGGCCAGACATCCGGAGCTCATCGAAGGCACTGTGGTGCTGATCTTCCAGCCCTCAGAGGAGAAATTCCCCGGCGGAGCCTCTCCCATGATCAAGGCCGGGCTTCTGGATGACGTGGATGCCTATTACGGATATCATGTGGCTCCGGAACTGAAGACCGGCGAGATCGGCTGTAAAGACGGCCCCGTCATGGCAAGCCCCACTACCTTCTGGGTAGATATAAAAGGAAAAAGCGGTCACGGCGCAAAGCCTCAGGATGCCGTGGACCCCATCGTCATGGCCTGCCAGATGGTCATGGCCTTCCAGACCATCGTAAGCCGCAGCGTCCATCCCTGCGACAATGCGGTAGTCAGCTGCTGCCAGATCCACAGCGGAACTACAGAAAATGTCATCCAGGAGAGCGCTCAGATCGTGGGCACTATCCGTACCTACTATGATTCCACTCTGAAGCTGATCACGGACCGAATGACCGCCATAGCCGAACATACGGCCAGAGCCATGGGAGGATCGGCTACGGTCAGATATGAGTACAGTTACCCGGCCGTACTGAATCCGGCCGATCATGCCGGTCTGATCCGCCAGGCTGCCAGAGAACTGGGATACACTCCTCTGGATGATATCTATCCCTCCATGGTAGGAGAAGATTTTGCCTATTATCTGCTCCACAAGACAGGGGGCCATTTCTTCCTCGGCGTGGGCGGCGACTGCTCCGGCACCTACTATCCCCTCCACAGCGCCTTTATGTGCCCTGACGAACAGGCTCTGGCCGTGGGCTGTGAGATGCTCCTGGGCATCTATGAACTGGCACTGAAAAAATAGAACACCGTTTATAAAGGAGTCTCCCCATGCCCCGAATGATCCCCGTAACGGACCTGTGTGCTCCGGAACTGGATATTTATGCCCGCCTGTCGGAGACACAGCTGCTCCGATTTTACGAACCACAAAACGGACTTTTCATCGCGGAAAGCCCCAAAGTCATCGAGCGCGCTCTGGACAGCGGATACCTGCCGGTCTCCATGCTTCTGGAAGAAAAACCTGTGGACGGCCATACCCGAAAGATCCTGGAACGCTGCGGGGATATCCCGGCCTACACCGCGGACTCCCGGGTTCTGGCCCGGCTCACCGGGTTCCATCTGACCCGGGGCATGCTGTGTGCCATGAGGCGCCGTCCCCTGCCGGCCGTGAGAGATATATGCGCCAAAGCACACCGGATCGCCGTGCTGGAACATGTGATGAACCCTGCCAATATAGGTGCCGTCATCCGTTCCGCGGCTGCTCTGGGCATGGACGGAGTGCTCCTGACCCCCTCATGCTGCGATCCCCTCTACCGCCGGGCCATCAGAGTCAGTATGGGTACGGTGTTTCAGATCCCCTGGACTTACCTGGACCAGGAAGCTTCTGTGCCCGTCCTGAGGGAACTGGGATTTCGGACAGCCGCCATGGCTTTATGCAGCCAGTCCGTCAGTATCGAAGATCCTGTTGTCATGTCTGAGGATAAACTGGCTGTGATCCTTGGATCCGAGGGCGACGGACTCTCTGCCGGGACCATAGAGGACTGCGATTACACCCTGCAGATCCCCATGTATCATAATGTAGATTCACTCAACGTGGCGGCTGCCAGCGCCGTAGCTTTCTGGCAGCTGTGCAAAAAACAGAAGGACCGGTTCTAATTCCGGTCCTCCCCTTTTCCAAGCCTCATCTCTTCCAGATACTCTGCCACCTCTTCCGTTGCATAATTCAGCAGATAATTTTTCCCTTTCCCGGCCCCTCTCCGAAGAGGCTCCAGGTACTCTGTCTCAATCTCCCGGCTGACGGAAACCATCTCTTCTCTCAGATCCTGAGCCGACAAAAGACGGCAGCCCTCTCCCCGGATGATCAGCTGTTCCAGCCCATCCGACGTGGCCACGGTTACCTGATGGTCTTTTCCCATCTTGTGAGCCAGCTTTTCGATATACTGATCCGCGGTTTCCGCTTCCTTCGTATAGACCACATGGATATTATGGTATTTTATGGCCTGGCCGATGCCTCCTTCTACTTTGTAGGCATCGAAAACCAGAATCACCGTGCATTTTTTGTACCCCTGATAATTGCACAGAATATCCATAAGCTTATGGCGGGCCCCGTCTATGGTGGTCCTGGCCAGTTCCCGAAGCTCTTCCCATGCAAAGATGATATTATATCCGTCTACCAGAAGATATTCTTCCCGGGGTTCCTCCGGTTTTCCCGGCTTCTCCGGCCTCCGGCTTTCATAATTTATGTGCCTGGCCCCCTGCTGTCGGTAAAGCTCCCGCTTGCTGGTCCCGTAGGTCCTGGTAAAAATCTCCTCCAGTTCTTTATCATCCATACTGCCGGACACCGGGGCCGGGCCAGTCCTGTTTTGTGTGTCTCCAGTCCGGCTTCCTGTGACGGTTCTGTATCCTGACGAGACCTCTGCACCGGTTCCGCCGGGAACCCTGCCTCTGTCCTCCGCTCCGGCTTTCGTTCCCTTTCCGATTCCGTCTCCCGCTCCGGCTGCTTCCGTCTCCCGGCCGTTCTCCTGCCTGCGGCGGAGCATCAGTTCCAACGGGCTCTCCACATGCATGAAGCTTTTAACCTGATCCCAGGGCACATAGAAGCCGGCTCCGTGAGCGCAGAAGACAGAACCCGGAGGGTTGTCCGTGTCAGCCTCCGGATCATATCCCAGGGCAGCCGTCACCTCCTCCTGACTGCGGCAGGGCTCATATCCGGACAGAATACAGGAAAGCCGTCCCCTTCCTCTGGTGTAGGACACCACATCCGCCTGATAATTCCTCATGGCGGCTACCGAGGCACGGCCGCAGATCACCGTCACGTCCCCCTCCTGCACCGGGGCATCGAACTGCCCCTGCATCCGGTCGATATCGGTCAGGGCCCGTCCCGTATACTCCGAAGGAATCTCCAGACGGAACTGATAACAGGGCTCCAGAAGGACGCTGATCCCTTCCATCAGTCCCTGGCGGACAGCGCGGTAAGTAGCCTGCCGGAAATCGCCGCCCTCCGTATGTTTCTGGTGGGCCCGGCCGGCGATCAGGGTGATCTTCATATCCGTCAGTTCCCCGCCTGTCAGCACGCCTCTGTGGCGTTTCTCCTCCAGATGGGTCAGGATCAGACGCTGCCAGTTCCTCTCCAGCACATCCTCGCTGCAGCTGGTTCCAAATTCCAGGCCGCTGCCTCTCTCTCCCGGCTCCAGCAGAAGATGAACCTCTGCATAATGGCGCAGAGGCTCATAATGTCCTACTCCCTCCACCGGTTCCCTGATGGTCTCCCTGTACACGATGCTTCCGGCGCCAAAATCCACGTCCGTCCCGAACCGGTCCCTGATCAGGCTTTTCAGCACCTGGATCTGCACCTCTCCCATGACCTGGACCTGGATCTCGCCCAGGGTTTCGTTCCAGTCAATATGGAGCTGGGGCTCTTCCTCCTCCAGGAGCCTCATTTTCGGCAGCATCCCTGCCGCATCACAGTCGGGAGGCAGGATGAGCTGATATGTGAGAACAGGTTCCAGAAGAGGAACTGTGGAGCCCTTCTCCTCTCCCAGAGCCTGTCCCGGAAATGTGGCCGACAGACCTGTGACCGTGCATACGGTTCCTGGTCCCGCTTCCTGGATAGTCTCATATTTCACACCTGAGTAGACACGGATCTGATTGACCTTTTCCGCTGTTCCCCCTTCTTTCCCCAGGATCAGTTCCGTCTTCACCTTCAGGCTTCCTCCGGTGACCTTCAGATGGGTCAGCCGGTTTCCCTGGTCGTCTCTGGAGATCTTGTACACTCTGGCGGCAAATCTGTCTCCGTAATCCGGCGCCGTGCCGTAAAGCTCCAGCCCTCTCAGCAGTTCCTCCACTCCCCAAAGCTTCAGAGCCGATCCGAAATAGCAGGGGAACGCCTTTCTCTCTCTGATAAGCCTGGCAGTCTCCTTATCCGGCATCTCTCCATGTTCCAGATAGATCTCCAGAGTCTTTTCGTCGCACACGGCCAGATTTTCATACAGACTGTCCGGATCCTCATTGAAATCGATGCAGTTTTCGCTGAGATGCTTTTTCAGCTCTGCCAGCAGTTTCTCCCTGTCCGTGCCCTCCTGATCCATTTTGTTTACAAACAGAAAGGTGGGAACGCCATAGCGGGCCAGAAGCCGCCACAAGGTCTCCGTGTGACCCTGAACTCCGTCGGCTCCGCTGATCACCAGGATAGCATAATCCAGCACCTGCAGCGTCCTCTCCATCTCCGGCGAAAAATCCACATGTCCCGGCGTATCCAGGAGAGTCGCCTCCGTCTCCCCAAGCTGAAAGACTGCCTGCTTGGAAAAGATGGTGATCCCTCTTGCCCGCTCCAGCTCATAAGTATCAAGAAACGCGTTCTTATTATCTACCCGCCCAAGCTTCCGGATCGTTCCTGTTGTGTATAGGATCCCTTCCGACAATGTGGTCTTTCCTGCATCCACATGGGCCAACAGACCAGCACATATATGTTTTTTCACTTTTTTAGGTTCCTGTTCGCCCATAAAAATGCCTCCTTCTGTGATTAACATACTTTACAAGTATACCACAAGAGGAGGCGTTAGTCGATACGCTATGCCTGCAAGAATATGCCGTGTAGTCAGAATGATTTCTGCCTTCACACTTTTCGGTTCACTTTGAGAGGACTGCTCGTTTCTTTTTCGTATTCTCCGACATACTCTTTGAGATAGTCCTCCACCTCTTTCCAGTCTTCCCGCTTTTTGCCTTTAAAACGGATATCATTGATCAGTACGATCTTCTCGCCATCCAGGCTGACAATAATATTTACTATTGTCTTTTCACATCATTTATGTTATCCATAGCACTCTCCCTGACCATTTCCTTATGCCCCAATCTACTGTTAAAAAAAGCTGCCTACTCTTTTCAGAATAAACAGCTTTCATTTATTGCACTATCACAGCAGATACTTTCTCAGCTCTTCGCCGCTCTCAGGACTCAGATATGCAGGGGCGATATCGAAAACAGTCTTGCAGCCCTTCTGGCCTTCCTGGTTCAGCCGGTACACGGCTCTCGCATAAGCTACAATAACAGAAGCCGTAAATTCCGGATTGGAATCCAGCTTCAGGCTGTATTCGATGACATGGCTGTTCTCATCATTCCAGCCGGTCTTCCCCGTGCGGATCACAAAACCGCCGTGAGGAATCCCTCTGTGGTCTCTGTTCAGTTCCTCCTGGCTGATAAAATGAACCGTAGTGTCATAATCGGCAAAGTAATTGGGCATGGTCACGATCTCTTTCTCGATCCTGGCCAGATCGGCCCCCTCCTCGGCCACCACAAAACACTCTCTGGTATGTTTCTGTCTGGTAGTCAGCTCCGGATCGCTTCCGCTTCTCACTGCCTCCAGGGCAGACTCCACCGGGATGGTATACTGCCTGGCATCCTTTACCCCGTCGATCCTCCGGATGGCATCCGAATGCCCCTGGCTCACGCCCCTTCCCCAGAACGTATAATCATGGCCGCCGGGCAGAACGGCATTGGCGTACATGCGGCTCAGGGAGAACATACCCGGATCCCAGCCGGCAGAGATGAGCCCTGTATGGCCGCTTTCCCCGGCTGCTTTATCCACCGCCTCAAAATGCTCCGGGATCCTGGCATGGGTATCAAAACTGTCCACCACATTGAAATATTTTGCATACTCCGGCGTCTGCTTCGGAAGGTCCGTTGCACTGCCGCCGCAGAGGATCAGCACATCGATATCGTCCTTCCTGTCTATGGCCTCCGCCGCCGGGTATACCGGCACATTCTCCGTAAGGATATGGACGTCTTCGGGATCTCTCCTGGTAAAAACAGCAGCCAGCTCCATATCCGGATTGTGCTTAATGGCGCACTCCACCCCTCTTCCCAGATTTCCATATCCTAAAATACCGATCTTGATCGTCATAATTCTTATCTCCTTTCCGCAATTGTATTCCGCTCATCTGTCTTTCCTATGTTAGCAGTATTTTTCTCTATTTGCAAGAAAAAAATGACCTTCCGCAGATAAAGGAATCTTTAACTCCTTTTGTCTGCGGAAGGGGACGTACTCTCGGCATATCTCCGGTCTTCCTTTTTGATGGCCCCTGCCAGGTTTCTGCAGCTTCTCGCTGGAGAGCCTCAGGCCGGTATCCGGGGTATAGCCATGGGAATTGTCATGGTAAAATGAGTACTATTCCACAATGTAAATCAATACTCTAGTTATAATAACCTTTTTAAGACAGGAATTCTCTTCAGCATACTTATAACGATTGTTCCAAAAGTCATTGTTGCCAGCAAATATATCCCGCATGCGATTATGGAAGGCATGAAATCACTTAAAAATCTATATACAAAAATTATAATACGTTCCAAAATATTTTCTGTTAAATATATTCCAAATGTCGCGCTGCTAACGACTTCCAACAAGTATATTGTTTTATTCGAAAAAAAGTTTCTGCACAATAAAAAATGCGTCAGCTCTTTAACCGCACAAAATACTCCTACCGTCGTGATCGTACCGATTCCTGAATAATCCCTTAAAATAATAAATATATCTTCCTGTTTGTATTCTTTGTTTTCACTTGTGCTGTCATAATTTCCATTTAGCTTTATCAGATTTCTCCTTGCTATGCGAAATTAATTATATAAACCTCAGTATAAAAGACCATCCTATTCTTAATGATCTGTGTAATACTTTTCAATCCATTCTTTTGCTAAAATCAAGTCTACATGATGATGAATATCTATCGACTCGTCAATCGCATAGGGCAGAATTTTATCTCCCATAAAGCTCCAGGGCTGTTGTCCTTCTTTTCCGGTCATCAGATATTCGACATTAAGTACCCAAAAATTATGCGACAGAAAGTAGCATGTCGGTAAGTCCTGGCGATTCGTCGAGATCTTTTCCACAATGCCTTTTTCATACATGGCCAAAGTCCCGTCTGCCTCCAATGTCTTAGCCCGTAAAGGGTGATGGTCATTATCCTCATAGACAGGGACAACTGCCGTAACCGACTCATCTTCCAACATCATCTGAATACACCTGTCAATCCACTGTGAACTGACAGTTACATTATTCGCCAGCAAAACCACCAGGATATCCGGTAATCTGTCAGCCTGATCCATTATAGAAAGAGCATGTCTGATACAATCAATATGTTGCGCCGTGGGAAGCGCCAACTCTGCCGGTCTTAAGATTCTTTCATATCCCTCCTCAAATGCAGCCTGTAAAATTTTGGGATCATCACTGCTACAATACCAGTCTGTAATCAGCTTTGACTTTCGACCTGCGCGGGCAGGATAATACAACACCGGATGCCCCAAGACATCCAAAATATTTTTATCTTTTAAAGAATTATTTCCCCTTCCTGTCAGCAATGCCGCAATACGTCTCATACGTTTATCTCCTTCCTATGTACTAAATTTCTCATTTCTATTTCTTCATATTCTGAAACATTCTTAATATCTGACTCCGATATAAAATAACAATACTGCTAAAAGCTAATATTTGACCCGGATATGCATGTCCTCTGCTGTGTTCAAATACGATCTGAATAATAAGCAGCATATAGGCCATGATGTCAGTTTTCATATTCAGCTTCCAATCAATATATTTTCTGACATAAATCATTCGAACCAGCCAAATAGTCATAAAGGATATTGCAGTAGCAATGGCGGCTCCCTGCGTTCCCCACTTAGAAATCATCACGCTGTTTAGTACGATATTGACCACTGCTCCTGATATTGTGGATACGGCACAGATTTTATTCGCTTTTACCGCGCTGAACACACTCCCGACAAAACTGCTTAACCCGCTGAAAATCATCGACAGTAAAAGTGTTGATGAACATCTCCATGCCGCAAAGAAATCCTTTGAAAAAAGTAGTCTTGACAGCGGAATATTAATTAGGATCAATGCACTGCATATCACTACCATACCCGTACTATAAGCGCTGTACATATTTGCAAAAAAATGGTCGTTATCACTCTTTTCATATTCTTTTAACGCAGACAGATTCCATGCCTGGACAAAAATACCTGAAAACGCGGAAAGAATAGTGGGAATTTTGTAAGCCACAGCATATACGCCATTATTTGCGACACCGATAATACCGGAAATAAAATATTTGTCAATCCCATTATTTGCCCACCATGCAATACCATTAAAAATCAAGGGAATACTATAATGTTTCATCTCTCTCTGCATTTTGGGGGAACAGCAGGAAAATACTATCTTTCCATGAAAAGACCAAATCTGCAGCAATCCATAGATTATAGATGCCAGAGAAGCGATTATAAAAGAGAGCAAGTATCCGGCCAGGCCAATTTTGATGACCAGAAGCAATAAAATGTTACTTGTGACTATAAAAAAAGTCGTTATGATTCCAGAAATTGCCACCGCCCTGATTCTGTCTATTGCTCTTAAATAGTTACAAATAATCTGGTTAAGCGAAGAATTAAAAAAATTGAAGAACAGGAAAACATAGCAATAACTTTCCCACTTTGCAGGAATTAATTTCCAGCACAGCAAGAGCACCGCCCCTAACAGAACACTGCCTTTCAGCAATACCTTAATCCCATACAGCAGAATTTCCTCTTGTCTCTCACATTGGTCAATTGCAAAGCGAAGTACAGCATCTGAAATATTTAATGTAAACACAAAAATCAACAAACCTGCTGTTGTTGTGAGAATATCCGCTTTTCCATAATCAGCTGTCGACAAAACACTTGTGTAAAACGGTACAAGCAAAAATGAAAGAACCTTTGATCCAAAGGAGCTTATGGTAAAAAGCATTGTGTTTCGGACCAGGTAGCCATATTTTTTATTTGAGTTCATGAATCAATAAGTCTCCCTCAGCACCTCTGTCAAACTGGCTCTCGGAATAGAGTCAATAACCGTAGAAGAAGAGCAATTTATAAGAGAAATATTCCTTTTTCTGCATTCCTCATAAAGCATCCTGTAATTGATGAAGGTAGACAAATAACTCCTGATATAGACTTCCAACGAATTTCTCTCTAACAAAGACTCCATACGTCTTTTTTCATTTTCGCTTACCTGATATAAATAATCTTCCTCATCATTTTTTCTCAAAGCTGATTTGACAGCGGTAATGATTCCTGTATTATCACATCCTAATAAATATATCTGCGAAAATCCCATATAAATAGCGGCTTCTATTGCAAATTGAACTACTGTCCCACATGCCGCGATGCACTTTGACAGATCCCCGATCTCTCCGTTCCGCACTTCCAGAGAACTGTAGCTCCTAAAATAGTTAACTCTCAGCTTCTTTTCCAAATGATACCTTTTAATAAAATCTCTATGCATCAAAGGAAAGAAGCATTCAACATCACGATTATCGATTGCTATATCGGTCATTACCTTTAATAATTCCCTGTCTTCCGATTTTGAGGGATCTATATTAAAAAAAGCCGCATCTGCCCAAAAATGATAATTGGTTTTAACTTTTTTATAATCTTGATATCTGCTGAATTGGTTTACGGTAAAGGTATATTCTTCTGCAAGCAGAGAAAGGTCCTCATCTTTTAAAGAAGGTCCATTTCCCAGAATAAAACATCGCTTGTTCCGATGAATATTTCTGAATCTTTTGTTTCGTCCGACTATTTGTGATTTTTCCGGATTCTTTAATCTATAAATCTGATATCCAATATGTGGATCATCTAAAATGAATTTTTTTACGTTTTTTAATAAAGTCATATTGTTATCTCCTGACATTTTTTAATCTAAATACCGTTTTATCATCATAAGAAATTGCAACCGCCAAACTCATAAAAGTCATAATTCCGGTCTGTATAGATAATAACGTATCCTGTGTTAATAAGGACAACAAATTCAGCAGGATAAACAGCCAGCCCTGAACGCTTTTACAGTTTCTAATGTATTTAGAAAAAATGATAAGAAGCAAAAGAAATCCCGCAACTCCGAAAAGCAGAAAAATACCTGCAACAGAGTTTTCTGTAAAACTATGACTGAATGAAACTGTAATTCCAGCCAAATATGATTTGGCCATTTTAATACCTGATACTTTTTCTATGACAGAACCTTTTAAGATTGTATTCAGATAAGAAGCCTGTAAATACTGCCTTCCGTTTCCTCCCAGCCGGTTGGTCCGAAATCTTGACATAAACGAAAAATGAGTTACCATTATTTGAAACATGCTTCTTCCGAATAAAGTCAAGAATGCTATTCCTGCTAGTAGTTTAGTCCTAAATTCAACTCTCCTGCATGTGACAGAGCATATTTGAATCAGCCATATAACCATGATCAACAAAATGTATGTACGTGATCTGGATAAAAAAACAATTAAGGTCAATCCCAGTTTGTTACACCAGGCTAATCTCTTTCTATCCCAAAAAATTAATAAGAACAAAGAAAAGATGACCGCTCCCAGCATATTGGAGTGAGGAAGTGCGCCTCTAAATCGCAACTCCGATCCAGTATTTTGAAAGCATCCCGAAAAACCCCAAATATACAATGATACATTTAATAACAGATATAAAAATATATATTGGTTAATTTTTTTAGAATTTATGCTAAAATTGGTTTCTGTATTTTCAATATATAAAGCTGCAAATATTATAACAATTGCAGAAGCATACACATAAGAAATAACTTCCCGCAGATCAAAAACGTACCTCAATATAAAATAGATTCCTAACAGAACAGATGCAATAGCTGTTAATCTGTATCTAATCTTTCTGATCCATATTCCGTAAATTGTTATTAAAATCATGTATATAGCAAAAATCTTAGTTGTGAAGAATGGTAAAAACAGGCTCAATATTTGCCCGTAAAGCACAGCAAATACATAAAATGTACTGGAAGTCCATAGATCAGACCATGAAGCTGCTTTCATTTTCATACTAACTCCTCGTATCACTAAAACTTAAAGATGAATAGTTGTGTTAATCCATACGCTGGGAGCGCACGTTATTTTTGACGGATTCGAATTCAAAAAAGCACCCCACCATCCAAAAGAACTATTGGTAATGATATTATGTTTACAGTATGACATAAGCTGCATGTCCCTATAGCTTTCTTCTTCTTTATTCCAGTCTACAAATATCACTTTATCTTTTCGAAAATCTAAATTAAAAATTTTAGAGTTTTCCCTGCACCATGACATACTGCCTGGATCTGTAAAAAAGACAAAGACAGGATGATCGACTCTTTTTTTAATATAACTGACTGCCCGTCTAAAATATCCATATTTATAACAAAATTCATTGGTCCCCATTGCGTCTCCACGTCTGGCATGTACCGCAACTGAATTACATCCGACAATAACTTCTTTCATCTTCAGATTTTTGTCATCGGTTATTTTCGGAAATACAAAAGTATTTCTTATTTCTTCTTCAATAATCTCTATACCAGAGTTTACTTTCATTAATCCAAGCCATTGTCCTGTATAAGCATTGTCATTTGTAATCAGATACATCCTTTCTCTGTCTGACATCCTGTTAGCATAGATTCTTTGATAGAATGGTCTTAAAATTCTTTTTATAAAGTACCCACATCTGTTATTTGTTAATCTCGTTTTTAATGAGTCTCCGGCTGACAAATTGATTTCCCCACGATAATTCATCAAATCAAGCCCATGTCTGTTTAGTACTTTCACAATATTCGGCGGATAATTCCAGTTACTCCAGAATTTTGTTTTCCGCACCTCGTATATAATATTGTTCCACTCTTTATCAGAGAATAATGTTTTTATATTGGGTGTATCAATTCCAAATATTCGGTCTAATTCATAGCCGTACCATTGTCTAATAATATCATTGCATTCTGGTATATCATAAATTATCGTCTCCAAATAAAATTCATCTGGATTGTTTATTTTTTTCAGAAGAAGCAATTCCGAATAACTTAACATCTGATTTCCCAAACCGGACTCTATATGTACTACTTTCATTTTTATTCCATTCCAAATACAGATATATAATTTTTGGCTATATTACTCCAGCCGTTTTCTGCAATTGCTGCTTTAGCGTTTGTAGCGATCATATTATAGTTCTCAACATCAACACTATTTAAAATAGAAAACAATAATTCTGCCATATCTGAATTTTCTACATCGTCATTTATAATAAACCCTGTATACCTATTTTTAATAAAATGCGCGGCGCCACTCTTGGTATTTGATATATTAACACATCCATAATTCATAGCTTCTATTATTGTATTATTAAAAGTATCAAATTTACTTAAAGAAATATGGTAATCAGCTTCCTGATATGCGCGTATAATATCAGTTCTGTTTTTCAGCATACCGCCATATTCGACATATTTTTTCAGTCCACGCTCAACAATATTCTTTTCAAATTGCTCTCTTTGCCTATCGGTAGAACTTCCGTAAATTTTTAGCTTAACTTCTGTATCCAGATAAACCAGTCGGTCAAAGATAAAAATCAACTGTTCAATTCCTTTTATTTCCTGTAAACCTCCCAAAAAGACGAATAGCTTATTCAATTTCCTTTTCTTACTGATCACGTATTCCATATCATAGATACCGTTTTCAATAACATAAATATTTCCTTTTGGTGTAAAATTTTTATACAATGTTTCTTTACAAAGTTCCGAGACGCATATAATATTAGGAAAATTATTGTAAATATATTTTTCTAACTTTTTATATAACCATACATAATCATGGCTTTTGTAGTATTTAATTTGCTCGCGGTAAATTCCATGTATTGTCAAAAAGAAATCACACTTCTTATTTACTCTTGATATCAGCAAAACAAACATAGCTGATACAAATCCGTTAATATGTACGTTAATTATTTTATTTCTGACTTTTATCAATCCGGCTAATCTGATCAAAAATTGAATTTTTGTTATATCTTCACTTAAAGCTCTTGTTGTACATTTGATACCAGATTTATTAAATTCATGTTGTAAAGCATACATCACAGCAGTAGGTCCATTAGAACAATCACGCTTATACATTTTTCCCACAAGAATTATTTCATCAAAAAAATTCATTTTTTCTTATCCAGTTTGCTGTATTTAATATCGCTGTCCTTTCAGAACTATTACATGCAAAGCCGGTGTCTCTCCAGAGTTTTTCTCGATCAATCAAAGTATAGTCTATCGGATTATCTGCGTCCTGATAACTTCCAAATTTCAATTCAATATCAGATTCTAAAATCTTACATATATCTAACACTGTTTGTCTAAAAGTTCTTAAATTATGATGTCCAACATAGTAACTCTCCATGTTTTTCCCTTTTTTTGCCATTGTAATAATAGCATCTACTGCGTCCGATATATATATCAAATCAAAATAATTATCACCTTTAATTAAATTCATCTGTTTTCCCATTAGTGAATTTCGAATGAGAACATTAGGTAATATATTAGTTTTATTTCCTTCTCCATAGGTTAATGTCAGTAATGCTGTAACATACTCCATCTCACTTTTATGTGCGATTACTTTACCGATATTTTCAGAAGCATATTTACACAAAGCATAGGTTCTCGAATGACTTGGCTCCTTAAAAGGATCATCCGGGGAATAATTAATCTCGTATTCATCCACGCTGCCAGAAAAAACAAACCTTTTACAGTTAAGCCTTTTTGCAGCTTCGACGACTTCACAAGCAGCAATGGAGTTCTCTAATTGTATTTTATAGTCAACCTTGTTTACCCCATTAACCCCCATATGTGCCATGTGAAAAAATACGTCTATATTTGTATCTTTAATTATATGATCCAGATAATGATAACTACCAAAATCCAACCGGATCATTTTGAAATTCTTATACTGCAATAGTTTTTTACACTTGTCAAAGTCTCTTCCAACGCCATATACATATACGCCGTTTTTTAGTAGTCTATCAGCCAGATGTCTGCCAATAAATCCAGTAACGCCTGTAATAACAGCTTTCATATTTATCCCCTTACCGCCAATTCAATTTTCTTTACCATTCCTAAAAACCATATTTTGTATAAATGTCTTCTATATGGTTCCCCTATAGCATTTACTATCTCCTTATACTCCTTTTTTGTTGTTCTGTTATGAAGAAGCGAATTAAAGGAAGAGGCCAAAGCCAATCCATATCTAATACTCAAGTCTAATTTACGGTCAGTTAAGTTGTATAGATTATTGAAACCCTGAACGGTTCTCATATTTATCCTGTAGTTTGTATTTACCGAGTTGAAATTGTTTGCTCCGCTTTCTTTTTTGAAACATCTGTATGCCCCCATGGGTTTGTCAATAATATAAGCATCCCCAAGCATCAGAAGCAGAATGGGGAATGTGATATCGTCTATAGAATTACAAGACTCAACCATCTTAAAAAAATGATCAGAATTGTCAACAAACATTTTATGTCTGAACATTACACCTGCCATCGGAAGGTTGTATCCTTTTAAATACATGTTAAGCGTCATTCTTTTCCCCCATAAAAATCTTGCAGGCCCAGTCCTGAATGCATCCGTTTCTCCGTCATAAATAAACTTTAATGGAGATGTAACTGCAATATAATTATGGTTATTCTCCAGAAACTCAAATTGAGATTGAAGCAAACTATCGTCGATCCAATAATCATCACCATATAAAATAATAGCGTACTTTCCTTTTGCCCTTTCCAATACATTAAACATATTTGATGATAATCCCAGATTCTTCTTATTGAGGATGATTGAAAATCTATGCTTGTCCTTTTCCCACATACTTCTTAAAATATCAGCTGTAGAATCCTTCGAACAATCCTCGCCTATGACTATTTCATAATCCAAAGTTGTCTTCTGTAAAAAAATACCCGATATTGCGTCATTAATATATTTCTCCGCATTGTATGCGACGATACAGATACTGACATCATACCTCTCACTATCATTATCCAGTACGACGGACGTCTCTTTATTTAATAACTCCATACTATTCCTCATCACTAAGCTTTCTCAACAATTCTGTATATTTTTTCCAGCATTTTTATATTAATTGCAGCAGTATATTTTGTGCTATACTCCTCGTATGCTGCATCTTTTAAATCAACTTTTTTACTAATTGCCTTGTAAATGCAATCTGTTAATGATTCGATAGAAAAGCTTTTAAATTTAAAACCGTTGATTCCATCTTTAACTAAATCGCCAGTATTTCCCATATCAGGGACAATTACAGCAGTTCCTGCCGAAAATGCCTCAACTACAGTTAGTGGAAAACCCTCATAAACTCTTGTGGGAAGAATTAAATATTTACTTTTCCCTATTAAATCCTTAACTTCTTCATGATCAACAAAACCCAATAGATTTACTTTTTTCAATGTATTCTTTCTAATATAAGCTCTACACTGTCTTAAAAGGGGTCCTGTTCCGCATATATTCAGCACGGGAGCCTGTTCTCCCATCCGTTCCCATGCTTTTAATAAATCCATGATTCCTTTTATCTCTTCCAGCCTTCCAACAAATATAAAATCTTCTGTTTTGATACAGGCAGATGCCGGCGGTTCCACAAAGTTAGGCTTTACAAAAACTCTATTGGGCCTCACCTGCCGAAGACCTAAAAGCTTGTTTCTGTTAAACTCCGTCAGGCAGATATAATTAATCTTTCCATATACTCCTGTCATTCGATGAACCATAGTTGCGATTACACACACAAGAGTCTGAATTTTACTCCCTCTATAGCAATTATATTTCACAGCACAGCCAAGTCCATTTTGGACGCACTCCTCACAGATATGACCATCCCGGTAAAATGTGGCACCGGGGCAGAGCAGGCGGAAATTGTGAACTGTCTGAACAACGGGCTTATTCATATTTAAAGCCGCATAATATACTGATGCACTGATCAGAGACAGGGTATTATGCACATGAACAATATCGATATTTTCATCTTTGATAATCCTTTTTATATCTCTTGCAGTTCTTGGATTATAAATAGCAGCAAACGGCAGCAATAACTTTCTAAAAATATTCATTCCCTGTATTTCATTATTGTTTCTCGTATAAAGAATCACTTTGTGGCCCCGCTCTTCCAGCATCTTTTTTTCATTTGCCACAACAGTATCTTCTCCTCCAGGAAGCTGATAATAATTATGAACCATAAGGATTCTTTTTCTTTCTTTCATTTATTATCTTCCCTTAATCATCGCATGCCATATAAATTTTGAATTTGTATAAAAATACCTTCTAAACAGCCTCTTCGGATCCTGCACGAACCTGTAGAACCACTCCATATTTCTCTTCTGCATCCACTCAGGGGCTCTTTTAATATTCCCCGCCAGATAATCGAAAGCAGCTCCCACTCCAACCATAAAGCCGCGGACTGTTCCCTGATGGGCCGCCATCCAAATTTCCTGCTTTGGTGCTCCCAGTCCGACCCATATGAAATCCGCACAGGAATCATTGATCTGCTTTATAATTTGCTGATCCTCTTCCTCTGTCATGGGCCGGAACGGAGGGCTGTACATTCCGACAATCTGAAGTCCCGGATAATTCCTTTCAACAGTCTTCTTTAATGTTTCAAGAGTTTCTTCTGTAGATCCATACAGGTAATGTCTCCACCCTCTTTCCGCTGATCGTTTCAAAACTGCTTTCATATAGGAAGGACCTGCTGTCCGCCGCATGTTTCTGTATCCCCTTTTTTGCCCTATCAAAGCAAGGGGGCCTCCATCCGGGATTGCCATAATTCCTCCGTTTTGTATGGCACAATATTCTGAGTTTTCATAAGCGGTTACTGTAGTATGTACGTTTGATACACACATGTAGTCTCCCGACATTTCTTTTATATAACGATCGGTAAATCGCAAAAGCCACTCCATATCAACAGCTGCAATATCTACTCCCATAATCCTGCATGTGGGAATCTTTATTTTATCAATCTTATGAGTATACATCCCGACTGCTGCCTCTCTGCTGTAGTTGTCATCCGCACTGTTCCATCACAACTTCTCTGGCATACCTCTGCATACTTCCCTTCAAATCTTTTGGCGTACATTCTCTTTCAATTCCTGCCAGGGCTCTGTATTTCTCAAAAATCTCAATAATCATCTTCATAGAAAGAGGTCTTCCCAATTTTGACAAAAAAAGATATCGATCATATTTCCCATCACGCTCAAAATATTCATGTTCTTCCAACCAGTGTTCCATCTGGCTTCGCAAAGCCTTGGAAAACAGGTGTACCGAATAAATGCTTCCTTGCTTTCCGCAGAGTGTCAGAATCGCTCCTTTCTGGTCATAATCTGATACTTTCAGACGAAGCAACTGGCTGATCTCAATCCCATGATAAAAAAGCAGCTTCATCATTACCAGATCTCGAAGACATACCCGCCTCCTGAAGTCGCTTTCCATTTTTTCATATTCCCGATTCATAGCCTGGAAAAATGCGTCCACTTCCTGTTTGGACAAAATGCTGCTCTGCGGTTTTTCGGTCTCCAATTCATCTTTCGCCAGCATGATATGTTCAGACCCACTGCCGGTAATCACTCCCTGCTTTCTGAGGTACATCAGGTAATAGCACAGCACCTTATGCTTGCGGTAAATCGTAGACGGACGTAAAGATTTTTCCCTGATCAAATATGACAGATATCCTTCTACCTCTCGTTCTGGTCCACTCTCATTTATCTCAGGATCCGTCTCTTTTCTCTGTTGTATCCATATATAGAATTGCTCCAGATCGATTCGGTATGCCTTTTCCGTTCTTCTGTCCAGACCACGCAGGATGACACGGTTATCAATAAATCCGTTGATCATATTTTCTGAATTCCAATCTGAACTCTTCAAGCAATACCTCCTAATTTTTAGAATTATTTGTATGTTTTACGGCAAAACGTCTTACTGCTTCTATATAATCCCTGGCCTGTGACAGGCTTTTCCTCTTGGAAAGAGAGCATGACTGGCGAATGATTTTTCTGTCTTTCACACTATTCTCAGCTGCTTCCGCCAATCGTACCAGACTCATAAAATAAGCTTGATTTGAAGGTGTCAATTTCTTGAGAACATCTGTTGCTTCTTTGACAACTCCATTCTCCATAGCCAGTCCTCCTCTTTTTATTAATTTTGTGATAATACTATAACACTTAATTAATATTATGTCAAGAACCACTGTGTCTGCAATCATTTCCAAATGCCGGCAGACCGTATATAAAACATTGCGTTTGCAGACTGTTTGTGATAAAGTAATATTACATAATCGAGGGGGGTGATCTGTTGATCCAACGGCTAAAAGAAATTCGAAAAGTCCTCGGCTATAATCAAACTGACTTTGCAAAACACTTAGGCATAACTCAGACAGCGTATTCTATGATTGAAAATGGAAACCGCCCTTTGGCCGATAAATATATCAAGGTAATCTGTTCCAGTTTTAATGTGAATGAGAGCTGGTTCTATACCGGACAAGGCGAGATGTTTCTCTCCTCTCCCTACGAAAAAGAGTTTACAAGGATATTCAGTCGTCTCACGCCCGTAACTCAGCAATATCTTCTTCTTATGGCAAAGGAACTTCTCCATACACAGGAAAAATTGCTCCATCCGGACAAAAAATAGCAGATGTAATTTAAACCGGAGGCAGAAAAACTGCAGTATCCGCATGAATCCAGATCTGAAAGTGCAGACCAACAGTGAAGCGGTTGCCGCCATACTGGATGCAGAAAGGATTGCAAAAGACCCGACAATAAAATGGTTTTTGAAAAATAAATAGTTTAATTGAAAACATTGATAAGATTCATACAACAGAAATGGGTATAGAACGGATAAAAAGAAACTGCAGATTAAAACAAGTGATGTTGTTCAATGGGGCAAAGAGCAGATCTTGGACGAAACCGGGAAAATTGAAAGAATCGGAAAAAACTGGTATGTACTTGTGGGTAATTACAAAATAACCGTGAACACTACCACGCATAAGATGGAACATACAATAGCATTATCAGGCAATGGCCCCTTTTTGATTTGCCAGCGGATTATGCCCTCCAGAATAAAGTCTACATTCGTATCAGTCATTTGTATGAGAAAGCCCCGGAAAATCAACCATCTCCGGGGCTTTACTGATTCTCGTATTCTTCTTGTAATTATCTCTTGGAAAACTGCGGAGCACGACGGGCTGCCTTCAGACCGTACTTCTTTCTCTCTTTCATTCTCGGGTCTCTGGTCAGGAAACCGGCTTTCTTCAGGACCGGACGGTACTCGGCATCTGCCTGAAGCAGAGCGCGGGAGATACCGTGTCTGATAGCGCCTGCCTGTCCGGTGAAGCCGCCGCCGCGCACGTTCACCAGTACGTCAAACTTATCTAAATTATCCGTTGCCACAAGAGGCTGGCGGACAACTACCTTAAGAGTCTCCAGACCGAGATACTCGTCGATGTCTCTCTTGTTGATAGTGATCTTGCCGGTACCCGGTACCAGATATACTCTGGCGATAGATGTTTTTCTTCTGCCTGTTCCATAATATCTTACTGTGTTAGCCATTATAATTTCCTCCTTCCGCACCTTTGATTAAAACTTGAGCTCTAAAGCCTGTGGTTTCTGAGCTGCCTGCTCGTGATCCGGGCCGGCATAAACATGAAGCTTCTTAATCATGCCTTTTCCCAAAGGTCCTTTTGGAAGCATACCCTTTACCGCTAACTCGATAACTCTCTCCGGCTTCTTGGCCATCATTTCACGGAGAGTAGTCTCCTTCATGCCGCCTACATAGTCGGAGTGATGGTAGTAGATCTTCTGATCCAGCTTCTTGCCGGTTATCTTAACCTTCTCGGCATTTACGATGATCACATAATCGCCGCAATCCATATGAGGAGTATAGATCGGTTTGTTCTTTCCTCTCAAAACCCTGGCTACTTCTGAAGCCAAACGTCCTAATGTATATCCGGTAGCATCTACCACGTACCATTTTCTCTCAATCGTCGATGGACTAGCCATAAAACTCTTCATTGGTCAACCTCCTGTGATATTCCTTGATCTCTATAAAATTTCCTGAAAACATATATCGTAAAATGCCGACTCCGGGGCTTTGGATCGGTCATTTTCGCCTAACGTCACAGTTATACATTATATAACACATGGCCGGGTGTGTCAACAATTTTTTCCCTGTTTTTTCCCTGTTTTTCCTGTAATACAGCAAAAGCCTCCCGAACCGGACCCCAGCCCGGACGGGAAGCCTTCTCTCCTGTCTTCTGACTCTTATCCTTTGACTCCGCCGCCGGTGACGCCTGCGATGATCTTCTCTGACAGGAAGATGTACAGGATAAAGGTAGGCAGAAACACGATGACCACTGCCGCGAACATGCCGGCCCAGTCTCCGGTGTACTTCATGGAATTGATCATGGAGTACAGTCCTACGGCGATGGGACGCAGCTTATCGGAGTTGGCAAAGATCAGGGAAATGAAATATTCATTCCAGATATTGATAAAGTTAAAGATGGTGACCGTGATGATACCCGGCTGGGCCATGGGCAGCATGATCAGCCAGAAGGTCTTGGTAGGCGGACATCCGTCGATAGCCGCCGCTTCCTCAAAGGCCCGGGAAAGGTTGCTGAAAAAGGTCATGAGGAAGATAGTGGTGTAGGGGATGTTGATGCCGATATACAGAAAGATCAGCAGGATCCCGTTGCTCAGCACGTGGTTCAGGATCCCCATATTGGCCACGATCCCGAACAGCGGCAGCACAATCATGACCACCGGAACACCCATGGCAGACACAAAACCGGTCTGGATCAGTTTATTTCCGGGAAATATGAACCGGGCCAGAACATAAGCCGCAGGGGCGCAGATCACGATAAGGAGGCTGCATGAGATAACGGAATAGATCAGGGAGTTCCTGAATATCCCGGCCACGTCGGAATTCACCCACGCCTTGGAATAATTCTCAAAATGAAGCCCTGAGGCCAGCAGTTTGTTGGAAAAGATCTCCTTGGTGGTGGAAAAACTTGCCAGAAGAACCCACCCCAGAAGAACGAAGGTGAAGGTGATCCAGAGCAGCAGGATCAGATATCCGGGGGCAAGACGCAGCTCCTTTTTCCAGTTTACCGGATCCCGGTATTTTTTTTCTTTCGCCATAATCTTCCCCTCCTTTTAGAATTCCAGATCATCGTCTTTAAGCAGATGGTTGCACACCCAGAAGATGGCCACCACGCAGACGCTTAAGAGCACGCCGATGGCTGCGCCCAGGCCGGAATTTCGCTCCGTGACGCTGTTGCCTGCGCCAAAGATCTGCATATACATATAAACCATGGGAGTGATGGTCTGAGTGTCCGCCGTGACGGTGGAAAACAGCTGGGACCACACAAAGAAGCCCACACTGGTAACACTCCACATGGTAATGTTCGTCTTAAACACGCCTTTCAGCAAAGGCATGGTGATGTAACGGAACTGATTGAGCTTGTTGGCGCCATCCAGTGTGGCGGCCTCAAAATAGTCAGAGCTGATGCGTTCGATGCCGCTGGCGAAGATCAGCATGTGATATCCTACCATACCGAAACAGTAGGCCAGCAGAAGAGCCGCGAACTTGTGGTCATTGTCCAGCCACTGAACCTTGGCCAGAGAATCAAGGCCCAGACCGGAAAATACGGTTTTCAGAAGTCCGAACTTGGGGCTGTAGACGTACTGCAGCCACATGGTAGCCAGTGCTACGGCACTGACGATGTTAGGCAGGTAAATTACTGCCCGGAAGAAGCTTTTAAAACGGATCCCGCTGGTGATGATGACGGCAAACAGAAGGGCCAGAGACATGACGACGATGCCGCCTATGAACCAGATCCGCAGCAGATTCCACATGGATATGCGGAACAGACTGGTATTTGCCAGTTTAGTGAAATTGGCCAGGCCTGTAAACTGCCACTTTGACACCGGGTCCGTGATCCCGTCGATCTTAAAAAAGCTCATGATGACAGTGCGGACAATGGGATACAGGAAAATGACAGAAAACATCAGTACTGCCGGGGTCAGAAACAGTATGATCATGCCTTTGTTTCGTTTCATCCCGATTTCCCCCTTTCATTGAGAGAAAAAAGGCGGCAGCTTATCCCTGCCGCCTTTTAAACTGTTCGGTTGTTAGTTACCTGCCTTCTTCAGAGCGTCTACAAAGCCCTGGGCATCGATAGAGCCTCCGCAGAGTTTCAGGAAGTTCTCTTTGATGATGGGGGTCATATCTGCATTGGCCTCGGCGCCGGCTGCCCACGGATAACGGGTGGTCATGCTGTCCATAACCGGTTTCACGCAGGAGATGAGGGCCGGCCATTCTGTGTTATTGGAGTCTGCCGGAATACCGATCGACAGCTCGGAGAGCATCTTGTCGTATTCTCCCTGAGTGATGTAGCAGATCAGTTTAAATGCGTTCTCTGCGTTCTTGGAGTCCTTGTTGATAGCCAGTACCTGAGCGCCGTAGTTGGCGGCGTCCACTCCGTCGGTTCCGCCTTCTACTGTCGGATAGCTGAAGCAGCCCCATACAAAATCGTCGCCTGCCATATCCTTTACCTCATTGGGAAGCCAGGAGCCGTTTAAGTACATGGCAGCCGTTCCCATGGCCAGTTCCTGATTCTGTCCTGCCGGCCACACGTTGGAAGCGATGGTATCGGAGAAATAGCCCTTGGACGCAAAGTCCGCATAAGCCTGAGCCGTAGCCATGACTGACGGATCATCCCACTGGCCGCCCTTGACGATCTCTTCCGTCTTGGGCTCTCCCACCAGTCTGGACATATGATATCCGAACATACAGGTTATGTAAGCGTCGTCACAGGTGATGGGGGTGTATCCTTTTTCCTTAATCTTGGCGCAGGCCGCATCAAGCTCTGCCCAGGTAGTGGGAACAGATGTGATCTGTGCTTCGTCAAAAATAGCCTGATTGTAGAAAAATGCGAATACGTTGGGCTGATAGGGGATGGACTTCAGGGTGCCTCCGCCCACTTCACGGCAGGCCGCGATCAGTCCGGCGTTGGCCGTAGCCTCGTAGTCAACTGCCTTGGACAGCTCTTCCAGATCCATCAGATACTGTCCCCAGGTAGTGTTCACACGGTCGATATCCTCGTCAAACAGGTCGATGTTGGTCCCTGCATCCAGAGCCGGCTGAAGTCCTTCTCTGATACCGGTACGTCCCTTAAACTGCAGGTCCACGCTGATGCCTGTGTCTGCTGTAAACTGATCAACTGCCGCCTGAATGGCTTTCCCCTGAGGCTCTGTGGCCTCCCACATGGACCAGTATACCAGGCTGCCTCCGTCGCCTGCCGGAGCCTCTGCCTGAGCGCCGCCTCCCGCGGGAGCCGCCGTAGTCTGTGCAGGAGCCGCGCCTCCTGCCGTGGTCTCTGCCGTCTGGCTGCCGCCTCCGCCGCATGCGGTCAGGGAAACTGCCATCGCTGATGCCAGAACAAGTGCCATTACTTTTTTCTTCATAAAAAATATCCTCCTCTTTTACTGCTTGGCCTCTGTTACTTATAGACATAGTATAGTAAAAATGCACAGAAAAATATTTGCACAATCAGCCTGTATATTTGTAAATTAAGATATTTTTTGTGATTTTGTACACGTTATCCGTCTTTTTCTTTCTTCTGCTCTCTGTTTTGACTAATCTCTGATGGCTCTCCAAAGGATCTGGCTGCCCTCCATCTCCACTTCCTCTTTGTTCCCGTCTCCCTCATAGATCATGGTGGTCTGAGGTTCCATGGAATTGTTCACCACCGCGTAATGGCCTCTTTCCGGATAAGCATGGACCTCGCAGAGCGGGTTGTCCGCGTACCAGCGTTTCATCCCGTCCTCTTTCCCCGCGCTGTAATACAGGCAGCGGATCAGGAGCCTGGTATTTTCATGGCTGTAAGGAAGCCCTGCCACGTATACTCCCCGGCCCTTTCCGTAACCGTGAGCGCTCAGATGAACCTCCCCGTCGGAGAATTCCACGATCTCCGTGTCCTCCGAGAGGGCATAGACGTTGTTCACGCTCTCGCCGAAGTCAAAGACCTCTGTCCGGTCTTCTGTGAGAAAATGTTCTTCCAGAGCCTTTGTAAAATATTTATCCGTGGACAGGCTGAATCCCAGCTCCTTATCCACTCCCAGCACGTCTGCCAGCTGGAAGAACCGGCCGCCGCTGTGGACCGCCGACGGTTCCCCGATGCCCACAAATCCTCCGCCGTTCCACACAAAGCGGCGGACCGCTGTGACCAGATCCTCCTCAAGCCACCTCTCGCCCCCGGAAAATGCGGTCCGGGCCGCTCCCGCGTTGATGATCACATCAATGTCTTCCGGGATACCCTGTTTTTTGATATCGTCAAAGCTTAAGAACACCACATCCACCCCGGCTCCGCTTAAAGCCTCCAGCACTCCGAAATAAGAGTAAGTCTGCTTGTACCAGAGGGCATGGGCTACCATGAAAGCCTGCCAGGACCGAAGCTTTCCCCAGCAGTTGAGAACCGCCACCTTCAGGCCGCAGTAAGGCCGGGTGCCACCGATCCTGTCATAGATCTCCCGGAACTCATCCGTCACCTTCTCGATATAATCCACGAATTCCGGGAATTTATATGCCAGGCTTAAGTACCCGCCGTATCCGATGCGGTCCACCGGCTTGCGCATCAGGGCTCTCCTGGCGCAGAGCCAGTTCTCCCTGGCCTCCAGGCAGGGATCATTGCCCTCGTAGAAAGTGTCCGGGAAAAAGTAGGGCAGGAACCGGCCCTCGGTGTACCGCACTCCCGGGATGTCGGAGATCAGCCTCAGAGTGGCTCCGCCGCCTACGCTTCCCACCACAGCGTCAAGGCCGATCTCCGGAAAATACTTCCCGTAAGGTTCGGTTCCGATCCAGTTGTCCCCCAGGAACATCATGGCCTCCCGGCCCGCCTCATGGACCAGATCCACCAGTTCTTTCGCTTTTTTGGCCACAAATCTCTGGATAAAATCCATGTAGTCCAGATACCGTGGGGAGGGAACCCGGAAGGTGGAATTATAGTACCCGTTGTCCACGATGTCCTCGGGCCTGAGTCTGTAGCCGTACTCTTCCTCGAATTCCTCCAGAGCCTTCACCGAAACCGTGGCGCCGTATCCGAACCAGTCCACAAATTTCTCTTTGGCCCTGTCATTGAACACCAGAGTGAAATGGTAGAAAAAGGTGGTAAACCGCACCACGTCGGTCCTGGGATTGTCTTTCAGCCACTGTACCAGGTAATCCCTGGCGTACTGTCCGGAGGCAGTCTGACGGACGTCAAAGGGAATCTCATGAGGCTTATCTCCCCAGTCGTTGGTAATATGGTTGTACATCTGAGTAGGATCCCAGACGGCAAATACCAGAAAAGACACGGTGTACTCATGAAAAGCCGCGGCATCCCTCACGGTTACCACGTTTCGCTCCTGATCCACCTGCCACCGGTCAGGATCCACCGGTTCCCCCGCGGTCCGGTCCATGACCTCCCACCACCGTTTGCAGTCATGGACATAATCGGGCACCACCTGCTGGTCAAAATACCCTTCCATAAACGGGATCTCCACCTCCGGGCCCGCTGCGGTCACCCTGGTGCTCATCAGGTACAGCTGCTGGCACTCGTCCATATGCTCCCGGGCAAACTCATTGTGCCCCCGGGCCACAAAATAGGTGGTATAGACGGCAGCATCCAGGGCTTTGATCTCCTCCGGCAGTTTGGTGCCGTCGCTGTCCCGCAGGGCATCGGCCCCCCAGCGCTCCATCATCTCTTTTGTCTCCTCCAGAAAATTTCCTTCACTGGGAAGAGTAACACGGCCTTTGGTCTTCGACATTTTCCTTCTCCTTTCTGATCTGCCGGCCGGCGGCCTGCTTGCGGCCGGAGGCAAGATATGTTAAACTGATTCTATCCTCAGATTTTTCGTGATTCAAGGAGGCCTTTCCATGGCATATAAAAGCACCACTCTCAGGACCGCCCTGACCGTCCGCAATATCGTTTCTATCCATTATTTCGACTATATGAGCAACTTTACTTTCCCCGGGGAGAGCCATGATTTCTGGGAGCTTCTCTGTGTGGACAAAGGCGAGATCGACGCTGTGGCAGGAGAGGAACGCCACACTCTGAAAAGAGGCAGCATCATCTTCCACCAGCCCAATGAATTCCACAACGTGATCACCAACGGCCGTATCGCCCCCAGCCTGGTAGTCATCGCCTTCGAGTGCCGCTCTCCGGCCATGGAAGCCTTCCGCGGGCAGATCCTTACGGTCCAGGACACGGAAAGTGCTCTTCTGGCCCAGATCATCATCGAGGCCCGCCGGGCTTTCCTGGGACGGCTGGATGATCCTTACCAGGAAGAGCTGGTGCGCAACACCGTTTCTCCCGGCTTCGGGGCGGAACAGCTGATCAGAAACTATCTGGAAGAACTTCTGATCCACCTTTACCGCCGGTATTTTGCCAATCCTCTTCCCGTACCTCAGAGCCTGAGACGCCCCTTGATGGGGCATCCCAATGAAACTTATAATCGGGTTATCCGTTACATGGAGGAACATGTCAGTGAACAGCTGACCATCGAAAAAATCTGCAAGAACACATTGATAAGCCGCTCCCGCCTTCAGAAACTGTTTCAGGAGCTTCACGGCTGCGGCGTCATGGAATTTTTTACCCTGATGAAGATCGACACCGCCAAAGAGCTGATCCGCAGCAATCAGCTGAATTTTACTCAGGTTTCCGACCGCCTGGGCTATACCTCGGTCCACTATTTCTCCAGACAGTTTAAGAAAGTGACTCACATGACTCCTTCCGAGTATGCCTCTTCCATCCGTCTCCTGTCGGAAAAAGATCACGGACGGGAAATCTCTCATCCCTGATACTTTTTCACGATATCCTTCATCTGAGACCACTTTCGTTCCATGTCCGCAACCAGGGCAAACTGGGTCCGGCAGCGGTCCAGATTATGTCCTTCCCTGCTGGTATGGAAATAGGTGTCTCCCTGAAGGTAATCGGTGAGGAAACGCATACCGCACTCCAGAGTCATCATCCTGGCGCCGTAAGGCAGCATGTCGGTCTCCGTCTCTGTCAGCCGTCCCTCGCTCCCCTCCAGGAATCCTCTGGTGTAGATCTCAAAAAGAGGCAGGGACAGGGACACTTTGGACAGATCTCTCTCATCCTCCTGGGCGGTGTTGGCGCCGAAGCGGATGGAATCGCCGTAGTCAAAGATGGAAAATCCCGGCATGATGGTGTCCAGATCGATGATACACAGAGCCTGGCCCGTGGCGTCGTCGATCATGATGTTGTTCAGTTTGGTGTCGTTGTGGCTCACCCGCAGAGGAAGCCTGCCTTCCTTCTGCAGATCATAGGCAAGGCTCATATCCTTTTCCCGCTCTCTCACGAACCGGATCTCATCCTGCACGCCGGCCGCCCTCCCCATGACGTCTTCCTCCACGGCCTTCTGGAAGGTCAGGAACCGGGCCGCGGTGTTGTGGAAGTCCGGGATGGTCTCTGTCAGCTCATCCGCCGGATAGTCTGCCAGAAGACACTGGAACCGGCCGAAGGCTTTGCCGCTCTGATAGAAATCTTCCTCTTTCTCCACCAGATTGTAGCAGGTGGCCCGGTCGATGAACAGGTAAGCCCTCCAGTAGTTTCCGATGCTGTCCTGATAGTAATCCTTTCCGTCTTTTGTGGGAACCAGGTTCAGAGTCTCCCTGTCCGGATCTCCGTGGTTCTCCAGGATCTGGCGGCGCAGGAAGGAGGTCACTCCCTTCACATTCTTCATAAGACCGTCAATATCCCTGAAAACATCATGGTTCATCTGCTGCAGGATATAAACATACTCCTGCCCGTCCTCCTCACAGACCAGACGGAAGGTCAGGTTGATATGGCCGCTTCCGTAGGGCTCACAGCTCTTCACCTGTCCCTTTACCGCAAATGCCTCCGCTGCTTCCATCTTTCTAACTTCCTTTTCGCTCATGTCAGTCCTCCCACAGTTTTTCCGGATACAGTCCCTGGTCTTTCAGCTGACGGATAGCCTGGACCACAGTCTCCTTGTCCTCTTTGTAAGTTACGCCGTACCACCGGTCCCGGCTTTCAAGGACCGTCACCTCGGCTCTGCCCTCTTTCAGGATCTCGTCCACTACAAAGGGCAGGAAGTACTCGCACTTTAAGGGATTTCCCGGAACCTCTCTCTCCAGAAACGCGGCAAAGCGTCTGTCAAGCTCATCCAGGATACCGGGGGTAAATCCCCACAGGTTCATGGACACCACTGTGTCTCCCGGCAGAGTCACCCAGGTAGCCCCGTCGTCTTCCGTGTAAGCCCCGTCGTCACCCCGTTTCTCGATCCTGGTCCTCTCATGAATATCCACCAGTTTTCCGTTATGATCCGTAGTGCAGACGCCTCTGGCCACATATCCGTTCTCCGTCATGGTGTTGTTCAGCTGATAGCCTACCATGGCGTACTGATATTTCTCGTCATCGCCGCAGGTGGTCAGCTGGCGGTACATCTCCCTGAATGCCTGCTTTCCATAGTAGTCGTCTGCGTTGATCACGGCAAAGGGCTCATCCACCACTCCCTTACAGCAGAGGATGGCATGTCCTGTGCCCCAGGGCTTTACCCTGCCCTCGGGCACGGAAAAGCCTTCCGGGATCCGGTCCAGCTCCTGGTACACGTACTCCGTCCTGATCCGCTTCTCCATGCGCCTGCCTACATTCTCTTTAAACTCCTTCTCGATGGCCTTCTTGATGATAAAGACCACTTTCTCAAACCCGGCCTCTCTGGCATCGAAAATGGAAAAATCCATGATGATATTTCCGTATTCGTCTACGGGATCGATCTGCTTCAGACCTCCGTAGCGGCTTCCCATCCCCGCAGCCATGACCACCAGTACCGGTTTCTTTCCTTCGCCCATAAGACTACCTCCTTTTTCTTTAAGTATACCTGAACAACCCTTGAAAAATCAATAGTCTGCGGCTTGTTTTATTTGTATGATCGTTCCTTTTATTTGCACGATCCTCTTTTATCTCAAAGAGATTCGCTCCGGGCCTTCAGAGCTTCCTTAAGTCTTGCGATCTCGTTGGGATAATAGTCTGTAACCGAGTACTGTCCTGCTTTTTCCATGTATTCCAGGGCCTTTTCCAGATTCCCTCTCCTCTCCTCCACCTTGGCCAGATCCTCATAGCTTTCAAAACAATAAGGACAGCTGCAGGTAAATACCCGGCACTCTAGGGAGATGGCTCTGCGGGCCATCTCTTCGGCCTCCTCAAGTCTTCCCAGATGGACCAGAACATCGGAGATCCCTTCATAACTGCAGCAGTCGTCGGGATCTTTGTCAAGATCTGCTTTATAGTTTTCCAGAGAGCGCTCATAACACTTCACCGCCTCTTCCCTGCGGCCCAGCGCTTCATATACCTCTCCCAGCTTCATGAATCCATATGTGCTGTCCGGAGCCAGCTGGGCGGCCTTCTCCAGATAAGGAAGGGCCTGTTCCTGGTCCTTCACCTCATTGGCCAGGAATTTACCCATAAGCCTCCAGCATCTGGCGTTTCCCGGAGACAGATCGATGGCCTTCTGATAATACTCCCGGGCCTTATGCAGATCCCCGGCCCGCTCATAGCACTGGGCGATCTCCCGGTATCCCCGCTCTGTCTGAGCAGGCCTTACCTCGATATACCGGTTCAGACACCGGACGGCTTCCTCATACTTCTTTTCTCTGTAGAGGATATCCGAACAGAGGAGCAGAAGGGACCCATCCTCGGGCCATTTCTTCAGACACTTCCCGATCCATTCTCCCGCCTTCTGATCTTCATGGAGACGCTTTAAGAGCCGGCACAGATCTCTGGCTGACTGGAGATTTTCCAGCTCTGTCCCCGCCTCATAGGCAGTCACCGCTTCCTTCCATTTGCCCTGCTTCTGAAGGACATCTCCCAGGCTGTCCCACGCCTCACCGACGCCTCCCTGCCTTTCGATCGCTTTCCTGAGCCAGGTCTCCGCCTCCTCAAATCTGTTGATGCGCTCCAGGGCCCGGCCCATACGGTAACAGATATAATAGCCGTCCTCTCCCTGGTCCATAAGTCCCCGGTACACGGCCGCCTCCTCCTCATAGCGTTTCAATCCCCGGAGAATCCCGCCTTTCAGATACTGTCTCCTGAAGGTATCCCGTTTTTCAATGGCCTCCAGGACCCATTTGAGGGCCTCCTCATACCTCTCCATGTCAAAATAGAGCCAGGCGTATTCTTCACTTACCATTTCCGATCCGTCTGTTCTCTCATAAAGCTCCTTCAGGACTTTTTCCGCCCCGTCATAATCCTCCAGCTCACGGAGAGCCTTTGCATAGTCGTACAGCACCTGTGCCGGCCGGTATCCCTGCTCCATGATCTTCTCTGCCTCTTCCCGGACCTGTTCGAACTGATCCATGTCAAGAAGAAGCGCCAGGCGCAGGTTAAATGCTTCCCGGTGAAAACCGGCTTCCAGTGCCCTGGAGCACATGAGAGCCGCTTCTTTGGAGCGTCCGTCTTCCTCCAGGATCCGGGCCTGCCTGTAAAAGATCTCCGGATTCGGAGAAAATGTCTCCGCTGCCAGGCCATACAGCTCCAGGGCCTTCTCCCTGTGGCCTGCAAGTCTGTAGTCTTCTGCCAGATCCATATACAGTTCCAGGGATCTGTTCTTCTCCTCGCAGCTGTCCCAGATGGCTTTTCTGCATTCCAGAGCCTTCTCATAGTCCTGCAGGCGGCTGCTGCTCTCCGCCATCATATACAGCCACTGCCCCGTCTTGTCCTGGGGAGGCTCCACCTGACTGAGAAGCTCACGAACTCTGTCATAGCGCTTTCCATCCCAGCAGACCACTGCCAGCTCCCAGGGATCCTGGCTGCCTTCCTCCTCCAGCTGAACGGACCAGGCTCTTGCCACCTTTATGATCTGTTCCTCCAGATAATCCCAGGATTCCTCTGTGCAGGCCCTGGCCCGTTTCAGCATGCCCAGAGCATCCCTCAGGCAGTTTTTTTTCTCCATAAAGCTGCCGCACAGCTGCCAGTATCCGGAATTATCCGGCTCCTCTTTTACCAGTCCCCCCAGGATGTCCTCCAGCTCCTCGTCGTCTACCTGTTCCCGCTCTGTCTCCAGAGCCAGCCGGGCATACCAGTATCTGGCGGAGGCCAGGTCTCCGTGTGTCTTATAGAGCTGTTCTGCCAGCTTCCAGGTCTCTTCTTCCTTCCCCTGAATCATGGAAAAATGGCGGATCTTCAGCACAGTCAGATCCGGATGATCCATATCCATGGCCTCCAGCTCCCCGATGGTCTTCTCCGCCAGCTCCCGGTCCTTGTCTCTCAGAGCCGAGCGCAGCTGAAAACATGCTTCAAAAAATCCTTCATAGTCAAAATCATCCCGCACAGGAGTCCTGTCGTATCGGAAAGAATCCTCTTCCCTGATGCGGTACATCAGATATCTGACAAATCCTTCCGAAAAACGGCGGTACAATTCCTCCTCTGCCTCCTGCCAGCCGAAAATCTGATCCAGGGCCTGGTAGCAGTCATGAGGTATATGGAAATGATTCATCAGAAAACCGAGCAGAGCCCATCCGGCCTCCTTCTGGGTCTCCAGATCCTGACACACGGAAGCAGAGGCCAGTGTTTTCCACTGGTCCGGACAGATACGTCTTCCGAAATCCCGGTACACCTCCCCGGCCTCTTTCACCAGATCCCGCAGCTCCCTGCTGTCCATCATGGCTGTTTCCTGAGCCCCTGCCGTTTCCGCAGCGATTTCTAAAGCCTCCTCCATGGCCTGTCTCAGAGCCCTGAAGCCTTCCGGGTTCTCCTCCGGATGAAAATGAGGAAGCTGCTTATAATAAGCCTTCCGGATTTCCTCCTGATCCTCCGTCTTCCTGATTCCCAAAATCTCCCAGCAATCCATTATCTCTCTCCTTCTTTAAACCGGGCCTCTGTCACATACCATCTGGATGTCACTGCCTCGGTGGAAAAACCCATGGCTTTGTATAAGGAATACGCCGCCGTGTTACTGTTTGATACCCCAAGAGAAAGGGTCCTGATACCGTACCGGGCCGCTGCTGCTTCCACCTGCCTCAGCATCTTCTTCGCCAGTCCCCTGCCCCGGAACTCATTGAGGATCCCCAGGCTGTCGATCTCCAGTTCCTGTTCCTTCTCGATGAGCATCACGAAACCTATGGTCTGGCCCTGATTCTTCACAAAATACAGGTGCCATCTGCTGTTGGCCAGCCACTGGCGGATCTCATCCTCTGTCAGGGTAGCCGAGTTGGGAACGTGATAGAAGATCTCATTATAGAGGCTGCACAGGACGGATACCTGCCAGGGATATACTTCCTCCCACTCATCGCTCCACTCTTCCCCCTGACCCGGAGTCAGGGTCTTCTTCATCATCAGCATATCGTGTCCGTGGCGGAAGGTATAATGTCCGTACTTCTTTTCCGGGATGATCCGGTCCGTCTCTTCCTTGTCACACACATACACCTGCCTGGCCCCGTTGCGCACGGCCTGGTGAGTGACCCTGGTCAGCAGCCGGTCAAAATCTTCCTCTCTGCACCGGTTGATAAATATGTAAGCCTTTTTCTTGGCCGGGATCTCCGTCTGGATCAGCTGGTAATCCCAGTCTTCATTTTTTCCTGTGATCTTCTTTCTCAGCTCCGTCTCATACTCCATTCCCATGAGAGTCAGGCCTCTCGCAGGAGCCGTAGGGCCCGCCGCCTGACGGTTCCTGGCCCGGAGAATCTCTTTCACGTGTTCCGGGGGATACACTTCCATGCCCACCTTCATGAGGGTTCCCGCAATGATGCGCACCATATTGTACAAAAATCCGCTTCCGCTGATCCGGATAGTGATCATATCCTTCTCCTCGATCACATCGGCCCGGTAAATGGTCCGGACCGTCTCCTCCGCCTGCCCTCTCACAGTGCAGAAGCTTTTAAAATCATGCTCCCCTACCAGATAGGAAGCCGCCCTGCGCATCTTTTCCACATTGAGAGGAAAATAACAGAAGTGGGAATACAGTCTCAGGGTCGGCATATTCACCTTCCTGTTCAGGATCCTGTATTCATAGGTCTTGACACAGTTCTGCTTTCTCGGATGCCAGTCCCCGGCCACTTCCTCCGAGGACAGGACCCGTATATCTTCCGGCAGGCGCTGATTCAGCGCAAAGCAGATCTTGTCTGCCGGCATACGGTTTTCCGTATCAAAAACCGCCACATTGCCTTCTGCATGTACCCCCGAGTCTGTTCTGCTGGCTCCTTCCACCGCTGTCTGCTCCCCCAGAAGCTCCGTCAGGGTCCTGTTCAGCATCTCTTCAATGGTGATGCCGTTAGTCTGGAACTGCCACCCGCAGTAGTTGGTCCCGTCATAGGCCAAAACCATTTTTACACGTTTCATAAACACCCCTCCGCTATCTGACCGTCTTCACTCCGATGATTGCTGCCAGATAAATCCCGTAAATTATATAAGCCATATAGTCTCTCCTGTTATAGCGGAGAGGCTTCATTTTTGTCCTTCCCTCACCGCCTCTGTAGCATCTGGCCTCCATGGCCATAGCCAGATCCGTGGCCCGGCGGAACGCGGAGATAAACAGAGGCACCAGAAGAGGGATCATGCTTTTTGCCTTCTGGATCAGATTTCCGCTCTCAAAGTCTGCCCCTCTGGCCATCTGGGCCTTCATGATCTTGTCCGTCTCCTCCACCAGGATGGGGATAAAACGCAGGGCGATGGACATCATCATGGAGATCTCGTGAACCGGCACCTTCACCTTCTTCAGAAAACCGAGACTTTTCTCCAGACCGTCGGTCAGCTGATTGGGCGTGGTGGTCAGGGTCATAATAGAAGAGCCGATGACCAGATAGATAAGCCTCAGTCCCATAAAACAGGACATGCGCAGCCCCTCCCTGGTGATCCTGAGAAATCCCAGCTTTATCAGGACCTGGCCGTCGGTCAGAAACAGGTTGAAACTGACGCTGATCAGCAGCAGAAAAACAATAGCTTTCAGCCCTCTGACCATAAAGGAAAACGGAACTCTGGACATCTTTATGGCCGCTGCCAGAAAGGCCGTGGCTATGACATAAGCTCCGATACTGTCTGCAAGAAACAGAGAAATGATAAACACCATGGTGCCGAACAGCTTGGTCCGCGGGTCCATGCGATGGAGAACGGAATCCACCGGATAATATTGTCCTAATGTAATGTCTCTAATCATCTTTCCCTCCGCCCAGCAGCTTCAAAATAGCATCCCGTGCCTCCTCCACTGTGGTAATCTCGTCGTCAACCGGCACTCCCAGGTCCTTCAGCTCATGCATGATATAGGTGACCTGAGGCGCCGCAAGGCCCATGGCCTCCAGTTCTCTGTAATGTTCGAACACTTCTTTGGGCGGACCGTCAAATGCTTTCTCCCCCCGGTTCATGACGATCAGCCTGTCCGCGTATCTGGCCATGTCCTCCATACTGTGAGACACCAGGATAATGGTCATGTTCCTCTGTCTGTGGAGCTGACGGATCTCCTCCAGGATCTCATCCCTTCCTTTTGGATCCAGGCCTGCAGTAGGTTCATCCAGGATCAGCACCCGTGGATCCATGGCCAGAACGCCTGCTATGGCCACGCGCCGCTTCTGGCCTCCCGACAGTTCAAAGGGAGACTGTTCCCAGTATCTCTCCTCAAGTCCCACCAGCTTCAGCGCCTCTCTGGCTCTCTGCTTTGCTTCTTCTCTGCCCAGCCCCAGATTTTTGGGGCCATAGCATACATCAGAAAATACATCCACTTCAAAAAGCTGGTGCTCCGGATACTGAAACACCAGCCCTACTTTGGATCTCAGCTCTTTCAGGCTGTACCCCTCGCTGTGGATATCCGTTCCGTCATAATAGACGGTACCTTCCGAGGGTTTGATCAGCCCGTTGAGATGCTGGATCAGAGTCGATTTCCCGGAGCCCGTGTGGCCTATAAGCCCTACAAATTGTCCGTCGGGGATCTCGAAATCAACATGTTTCAGGGCGTACTGTTCCATGGCAGTCCCCCGCCCGTATATATAAGTCAAATTCTCTGCTTTGATTGACATATTCTTCTCCTGTTATCTTCGGATCTGTCCCGGAAATCTCTCTTCAAATACAGGGAGCAGACAGTCCATCAGTTCCTCCTGGGACAGGATTCCGTCGGGGATCTTTACCCCTGCCTTCTTCAGCTCATAGGCCAGTTCTGTCACCTGGGGTACATCCAGACGGTACCCTTTCAGCTCATCCACTCTGGAAAAGATCTCTCTGGGAGTCCCGTCCATGACCAGCTTCCCGTCATCCATGACGATGACCCGGTCCGCATGGATCACTTCCTCCATATAATGAGTGATCAGTATCACGGTGATGCCTTCCTTCTGGTTCAGTTCCCGGACCGTTCTTATGACTTCCTTTCTGCCGTTGGGATCCAGCATGGCCGTAGGCTCATCCAGTACGATACATTCGGGCCGCATGGCCATGACTCCGGCAATAGCCACTCTCTGTTTCTGGCCTCCGGACAGCTTGTTGGGAGACTTATAGCGGTAAGCCGTCATTCCCACCGCTTCCAGACTCTCGTCTACCCGTCTCCAGATATCCTCCGTAGGCACTCCTATATTCTCGGGGCCGAATCCCACGTCCTCCTCCACCACATTGCCGATAATCTGATTGTCCGGATTCTGAAATACCATACCTGCCTTCCTCCGGATCTCCCACACTGCCGTCTCGTCGGAAGTGTCCATACCTGACACCCAGACCGTGCCCTCTGTAGGGGTCAGGATCCCGTTAATATGTTTGGCAAAGGTAGATTTCCCGGAACCGTTATGCCCCAGGACCGCCACAAAACTTCCTTTCGCAATATCCACATCCAGATTGTCTATGGCCCTGTCCACCTCTTCGATGTTCTCTTCCTCGTCTCTTCTTATATAATCATATATCAGCCTGCTCGCTTTAATAATTCCCATATCTGACCTTTCTCTTCTTCTCATATGCTTTTTCATTGTAGAAGAATTTACTTCAATAGTCAAGCTAAAGCCCAAAAAAGAAGAGGACCCCTGAAATCGGGAATCCTCCTCTTTTTATCACTGAACCCACATACCGGCTTCATTTAACCGGTATCCGTCGATCTCCGTATTGGTCAGCATCTTTCCTTCACTGTCCAGGTAGTACCACTCTCCCGGATTTACCTGCTTCCAGCCGGTTACCATAGCTCCGTCCTGATCCAGGAAATAGCGGCTTCCGTTGCTGTCCAGCCATCCGGTCTGCATCACGCCTTCCTCGTTGAGATAATACCATCTGGAATCCAGCTGCTGCCATCCGGTCTGCGCAAACCCCTCCTGATTAAAATAATACCAGCTGCTCTGCACCAGATACCACTGGTCCGTCACATAGTTTCCGTCTTCTTTCTGGTACTTCTTTCCCTGGCTGAAGGTCCTCCATCTGCCCCGGGTATCTCCCAGGCCTGTGGCCTGATACTCATCGGACTCCACCCATTCTCCGGCGCTGTACTTTTTCTGGCCTGACTTGGGAACGGCCCGGACGGAAAAATTGTACCAGGAACCGTCATCCATATAACTGCTGAAATCCGCTTTGGTTCCCGTCACCGTAAGAGTCTTTACATGGATGTCTCCATTGACATACAGTCTTACCTGATATTCCCTGGCCTTATCCACTTTCTTCCAGCGGGCCACCCCTGTCTGGCTGCTGTCCCAGTAGGCTTCTTCTGTGGCTCCCAGCTGCTCTGCCGCCAGAGCCGGCATACAGCACATGATCACCATCAAAACGGCTGCCGCCAGAATCTTCATGACACTCTTGCCATGTCTCATGTTCCCGTCTCCTTATGCTCTATTTTTTCCAGATACCGTTCTGATCTACATAGAAAGTATCGATGGTCGTATTCACCGCCATGTTGCCGGAACCCGGATAGAAATAGTACCAGTTTTCTCCTACCTGATTCCATCCTTCCATCATGGCACCGTTCTGGCTCATACAATAAGTCTTCCCGTTATTCTGAAGCCAGCCCGTATGCATGGCTCCCTCCACACCGTCGGCAGCAGTGTTGAGATAATACCAAACGCTTCCCGCCCGGATCCAGCCCACGGACATCTCCCCGCTTTCCTGAAGATAATAGGTGTGGCCGCCCTTGGTCTGCCAGCCGGTGAGCATCCTGCCGTCGTTGTCAAAGAGATACCACTTGTTATTCAGCTTCAGCCACGAATTCTTCTGATAGGAACCGTCAGGATACCGGTAATACCAGGCTGCCCCCGACTGGATCCAGCCTACCTGAGAACTGCTTCCTGTCTGCTGCCCGGCGTTGTCCGTCTGTCCTGTTCCGTCAGACACATGCTCCTCGTCGATATAGATCTCGTCCGACTCCAGCCAGTCGCTTTTCTGTCCGTACTTCTTCTGGGTATCGGTGTAGGGCACTGTCCGTATCTTATACTTATAAGTTCCCTTCTTCGTCATATAGGGATAGAAATTGTAGGAAGTTCCTTTATAAGCCTCCAGTTTCTTCACCACGCTGCTGCCCCGGTACAGATAGACGTCGTAATAGCCGGAACTGATGCTCTCGTCGTCCTCATCCTCTTCGTACCATACGGCTCTCCCGTAGCCGGAATCCCTCCAGGTGGCCTCCGACGGCGGACTGTAAGTCCCCTTTATCCCGTTGATCTTCACCGTGACTTCCAGCTCATCCGAAGAGCTCCTTCTGGCAGACACAAAGGTGCCTCCCTTCACCGACACATTGCTGCTGGAATAACTTCCGCGGAACGAATAGTCGTCATCATCGATGTCCAGATAGATCTTCATCCTGGGCTCATCTCCCACTCCCAGCTCCTTCCTGGTGGAAGATGTCCACTCCGCGTCCCTGACAGAATACCTGCTGGAATTGGTGGCTGCATAAGTCCCGCTCTGAGCCTCCGTGGTATCTGTATATATGGTAATATTCTCATTGAGCCGCTCGCCGGCCTCCGTATCACATCCCACACGGATCGTCACCGAACTGACCGTCTTCGTAGCCCCGAAGCTTACTAAAGGAGTCCCTGAAACCATCAGGCACACCATAGCCAGTAACCCCAGACATTTCTGTTTCCTCATATGCGGCTACCTCCTTCCATTTATCTGATTATATTATAAAACAAGGTCCCGCTTTGCGTCAACTTACGATATCCTTTCTAACTCTTTAAGATATGGGGGCCTGAACGTAAAAAAGAGTCCGGACTGACATCCGAACTCTCCGTCTTCCTTATACTAACTCCAGCAGCACTTCCATGGCTCCGTCGCCCTTGCGCATACCGATCTTGACGATTCTGGTATAACCGCCGTTGCGGTTCATATACTTGGGAGCGATCTCATCAAACAGCTTGGCCGGCAGATCCACCATTTTGGTGTTTTTCTTTCTTCCTGCCGCGGCAGCGGGAACCTCTTTCACCGGATAGAGAACCTTCAGCATCTGTCTTCTGGCATGAAGTCTGGAGGGCAGATCTTTCTTGATCTCCTTCTCCACCTCATCGAAAACAGTAACTTTCTTGCCGTCTACGACTTCTTTTACTCTCTTGCCGTCCTTGTCCTTGCGGGGAACTTTTGCCGTAACCTTTACGGTCTCAAAGTTGTCTTTCTCTCTCACTGCCATGGCGATCAGGCGCTCCGCGATCTTGCGCACTTCCTTTGCCCTGGCCTCGGTGGTGACGATCTTTCCGTTGTATAACAGAGCGGTAACCTGATTTCTCAGCAGTGCCTTTCTCTGACTGGAATTCTTTCCAAGTTTTCTGTATCCTGCCATAGTTCTTTCCCTCCATAAATATGTGGAGACGGCTTCCTGCTTCATCGGACTTACGGAAGCCGCATCCCTGTTTTTACATACCGGTCCCCCGCTTCATCGGACTTACGGGAACCGGCACATTTTCCTGTCTCTGATCCTGTCTACTCATCACTGGGATTCAGCTGCAGACCCAGTTCCTTCAGCTTTGCCAGCACCTCTTCTAAGGACTTACGGCCCAGATTGCGGACTTTCATCATATCCTCGGAAGTCCTGTTGCACAGTTCCTCCACGGTGTTGATCCCCGCTCTCTTCAGGCAGTTGTAGGAACGAACCGACAACTCCAGTTCGTCGATGTTCATCTCAAGGACCTTCTCCTTCTCATTGTCTTCCTTCTCTACCATGATCTCTGCAGTCCTGGCGTTTTCGGAAAGATCAATGAACAGGTTCAAATGCTCGCTGAGAACCTTTGCCGCAAGGCTCACCGCCTCGTCAGGAGCCAGAGTACCGTTGGTATAAACATCCAGAGTCAGTTTATCGTAATCGGTAACCTGTCCCACACGGGTATTCTCCACTGACATGTTCACACGCTCCACAGGAGTGTAGATAGAGTCAATGGCGATGACGCTGATAGGCAGATCCTCTCTCTTGTTCTTATCGGCACTTACATAGCCCCGTCCCTTGGTGATGGTCAGTTCCATGTAGAACTTGCTATCCGGGCCGCCGCTTAAGGTGGCGATGACCTGATCCGGATTCAGGATCTCGATATCCGGATCAACCTGAATATCAGCAGCCGTAATGACGCCTTCGCCTTCAAATTCGATGTAGGCCGTCTTTACTTCGTTGCTGTCACTGTTGTTCTTTATTGCTAAACTTTTGATGTTCATGATAATCTCAGTCACATCCTCCTTGACACCGGGGATGGAACTGAACTCATGCAGTACTCCGTCGATTTTCACCTGGCTCACAGCAGCTCCCGGAAGAGAAGAAAGCATGATCCTTCTCAGAGAATTGCCCAGAGTGGTGCCGTAACCTCTCTCAAGTGGTTCTACTACAAATTTTCCGTATTTTTTATCTTCTGAGATCTTTTCAATCTCAATGTTTGGTTTTTCGAAATCAAACACTAATAGCCCCTCCTTTTTAGTCCTGCATGTCGAGGCCTTCCTACCCAAATCTCAGGGTTTATTTGGAGTACAACTCGACGATAAGCATTTCGTTTACCGGAACATCAATCTCATCTCTGGTAGGCAGCTCTTTTACGGTTCCACGCAGATTCTCCTGGTCAACTTCCAGCCATGCGGGAACCATCCTGCCTGCAGTTACTTCCAATACATCTTTGTATCTCTGAGAAGATTTGCACTTCTCTTTTACTTCGATCACGTCGCCGGCTTTTACCAGGTAGGACGGAATGTTGACGCACTTTCCGTTTACCAGGATATGCTTATGGTCTACGATCTGTCTGGTCTCTCTTCTGGTACGTCCGAATCCCATACGGAACACTACGTTGTCCAGTCTTCTCTCCAGAAGGATCATCAGGTTCTGACCTACCATGCCCTCCATCCTGGAAGCTTTTGCATAGTAGTTTCTGAACGGTTTCTCCAGCACGCCGTAGATGAATTTGGCTTTCTGCTTCTCTCTCAGCTGGAGACCGTACTCGCTTACTTTTCTGTTTGCTCTCTTTAACTCTCTGTTGGACTTTTTATCTATTCCTAAATAGATGGGGTCTAAACCAAGTGATCTGCATCTTTTAAGAACAGGAACTCTATCAACTGCCACTTTTCGTACCTCCTAAATTAAACTCTTCTACGTTTTGGCGGACGACATCCGTTGTGAGGAACCGGTGTCACATCCTTAATACTAGTTACTTCAATACCGCATGCAGAAAGTGCACGGATTGCTGCCTCACGCCCTGAACCAGGTCCTTTTACCATAACGTCTACAGATTTTAAACCATGTACGATAGCTGCCTTCGCAGCAGTCTCTGCAGCCATCTGTGCTGCATATGGAGTAGATTTCCTTGAACCTCTAAATCCCAGACCACCGGCACTCGCCCAGGATAATGCATTACCCTGTGTATCCGTTAACGTCACGATCGTGTTGTTAAAGGAGGACTGGATATGTGCCTGTCCGCGTTCAACGTTTTTCTTTACGCGCTTTTTCGTCACTTTTTTTGCAGTGGACTTATTTTTAGCCATTTTAAACTAACCTACTTTCTTCCTGATTGCTTGAATCATCGTCTCCTGTTTTTAAAACATACAACTTGATTCTGTTCTCGTGTTAATACCTTCTGTTTAAGACTTATTTCTTCTTGTTCGCCACGGTCTTACGGGGACCTTTACGGGTTCTCGCATTGGTCTTGGTCTTCTGACCGCGAACCGGCAGACTCTTTCTGTGACGGATCCCCCGATAGCAGCCGATCTCCTGAAGTCTCTTGATGTTCATGGCGATCTCTCTGCGCAGGTCGCCTTCCACCATCTGAGTCTCTGCGATCACAGCAGAAATCTTCTTCACTTCGTCATCGGTCAGATCCTTCACGCGGGTATCGGGATTCACGCCTGCATCCGCGAGAATACGATTGGAACTTGCGCGGCCAATGCCGTAGATGTAAGTCAAACCAATCTCAACACGTTTCTCTCTTGGTAAATCAACACCTGAAATACGAGCCATGTGTGTAGTACACCTCCTGTAAATTTTGATTCTTAACCTTGTCTCTGTTTGTGCTTGGGATTTTCACAGATAACTCTGATACTGCCCTTGCGCTTAATGATTTTGCATTTTTCGCAAATCGGTTTCACTGACGATCTAACCTTCACAGCAATTCTCCTTTCTCTTGCACGTCCTTCCAGCGGGGGACATCCGGACACACCGCACCGGGCGTATCCTGGGTATATACCTAAGTTTCCTTTAGATATATAGGTCAACCGGGATTACTTTTGGGCAAAGTTCACCCAGTACTTCAACAAAGTCGCTAGAGCATTATAGCACCTTTTTTTGCCAAATGCAAGTAATTTTTTACTTATCTCTCCAGATGATCCTTCCCTTGGTCAGGTCATAAGGCGACAGTTCGATGGTAACTTTATCTCCCGGCAAAATCTTGATATAATTCATCCGCAGCTTTCCGCTGATATGGGCCAGGACCTGGTGTCCGTTCTCCAGCTCCACCTGAAACATGGCGTTGGGAAGCTTCTCAACTACAATGCCTTCAATTTCAATCACATCCGCTTTTGACATACGGTTTTCCTCCTATAAACTTACTAATATTCTCCTGTTTCCTCGGCTATGACAATGGACGCCTCCTGCAGTCAGGTCCGCGACAGAATCTCCGGCCCCTCCTCCGTTATGAGAATGGTGTTCTCGTAATGAGCAGACAGAGAGCCGTCTTTCGTGATGACGGTCCAGTCGTCGTCGAGCCACCGAACTTCATACCGGCCTGCATTGATCATCGGCTCCACTGCCAGGGTCATGCCCGGCTGCAGCCTGATGCCTTTTCTTTTTCTTGCAAAATTAGGCACCTCCGGATCCTCGTGGAGATGGGTCCCAATCCCGTGTCCCACCAGATCCCGGACCACCCCGTACCCGAATCTTTCCGCATAGGTCTGGATAGCGGTTGAAATATCATTGAGATGATTGCCTGTTTTCGCGTATTTTATTCCTTCAAAAAAGCATTGTTTCGTGACTTCGATCAGCTGACCGGCTTCCGGACTGATCTGTCCGACTCCGTGGGTCCTGGCGGCATCGGAATGATAGCCCCTGTAGATGACTCCGGCATCCAGACTGACGATATCTCCTTCGTCCAGGATCCGTTTTTTGCTGGGAATCCCGTGAACCACCTCGTCATTGACCGATATGCAGATAGAAGCAGGATATCCTCTGTAATTCTTAAAGGAAGGAACGCATCCGTAGCTGCGGATGATCTCTTCCCCCAGCCGGTCGATCTCCCATGTGGAAATTCCCGGCTTCAGGGCTTTCTCCAGTTCCTCATGAGTGATGGCGAGGATTCTCCCCGCCTCCCTCATAAGCCCAATCTCACGTTCTGATTTTATGGTAACCGACATGATGCTTAAACTCCCAGGATCGCTGTAATGTCACCAAATACTTCTTCCATATTTTTTGTGCCGTCAACTTCTCTGAGGACTCCGGCCTTCTTATAATAATCGATCAGAGGCTGAGTCTGTTCATGATATACGTTCAGACGTTTCTGAACCGTCTCCGGCTTGTCGTCATCCCTCAGCACCAGCTTCTCGCCGCAGGTGTCGCAGATACCCTCCTGCTTCGGCGCGTTAAACTGAACATGATAGGTCGCGCCGCAGGCCACACACGCCCGGCGTCCGCCCATACGGCTGACGATATTTTCATCAGGCACGTCTACATTGACCGCATAGTCGATGGCCTCTCCCATTTCGCCCAGAGCCTTTGTCAGGCTCTCTGCCTGGGGAATGGTCCTTGGAAATCCGTCCAGGACGTAACCGCCTTCGCAGTCGGCCTCATGGATCCTGTCCATAAGCATGCCGATGGTGATCTCGTCAGGCACCAGCATTCCCTGGTCCATGAAAGTCTTTGCCTTCATGCCCAGCTCGGTACCGCCTTTAATGTTGGCTCTGAAGATATCGCCGGTGGAGATGTGCGGGATCTGGTATCTGGCAGCGATCTTTTTTGCCTGAGTGCCTTTGCCGGCACCCGGAGCACCTAACATAATAATCTTCATATGGTATTCCCTCCCCATTTTTAAAGTCGATAAGGAGAAAGGGCCAACCTGCTCTTTCTCCTTATCAAGTGCATTAATCGTTCAAAAATCCTTTATAATTGCGCACAAGCATCTGGGATTCGATCGCTTTGATCGTCTCCAGGACAACGCCTACGATGATGATGAGGGATGTCCCTGCAAAAGACAGATGGGTGATGGTAAAAAGACCTGAAACGATAATCGGAACCAGGCTGACCACGATCAGGCCGCATGCACCGATAAACACAATATAGTTCAAAATATTATTCAGATAATCAGATGTGGGCTTACCCGGACGGACGCCCGGAATAAATCCTCCCTGCTTCTTGATGTTGTTGGCAACCTCCAGCGGATTGAAGGTGATGGATGTGTAGAAATACGCAAATACCACAATCAGCACCAGATAGATCACGAGACCTATGGAGTAGGCCGGCTGTTCCGGTCTGAACCAGGAGTTGGAGCTTAACATGGTCAGGATCCATCCCCCCGCACTGGCATAATTCACATGGAAAAACTGTGAGATCACCACCGGGAAAGACATGATGGATGAGGCAAAGATCACCGGGATCACGCCTGCGGTATTGACCTTCAGCGGAATACTGGAGGACTGGCCGCCTACCATTCTTCTGCCCTGCATCTTCTGGGAATACTGAACAGGGATCCTTCTCTCGCCATCCTGAAGGATGATAACAAACACTACCATGGCTGCGATGACTGCCAGGATGATGATCGCGGACACCACTGCCACCGGAATATTCCTGCCTGCCATAAATCTGGTGTAAAGCGTATTTACATCGTCGGGCAGACTGGATACGATATTAAAGAGCAGTACAACAGAAATACCGTTTCCCACTCCATTTTCTGTGATCCTCTCGCCGATCCACATGAGGAGAGCACTTCCGGCAGTCATAGTCGCCACCGCCACGATAACGCTTCCAGCATTGAAATCCAGGAGAAGACCCTGGCCGCCGAACCCTACTGCCATGGCAGTGGATTCGATCAAGGCAAGTGCAACCGTCACATAACGGGTATATTCGGCGATCTTCCGTCTCCCGTCCTCGCCTTCCCTCTGCATCTCTTCCAGCTTCGGGATGGCGATGGTCATCAGCTGCATGATAATGGATGATGTGATATACGGTGTGATGCTAAGTGCAAAGACAGACATGCTGGTGAAGGAACCACCAGTCATGGCATCAAAAAAGTTAAATGCATCTCCTGTCTGTCTTGCAAAAAAATCGGCAAAATAGCTTGTATTAACTCCTGGAATCGGCAATTCGGATCCAAAGCGGATTACTATCAACATCAGAAATGTGTATAGTAATTTCTTTCGTATGTCTTTTATACGAAATGCATCTCGGAGTGTTTTGAACATATCAGATCACCTCGCAGGTTCCACCAGCGGCTTCAATCTTAGCTTTTGCGCCCTCGCTGAAGGCGTTTACTTTAACCGTAAGCTTTTTGGTTAATTCTCCGTCTCCAATGATCTTGACTCCGTCTTTGGGATGTCTGACGATGCCGATCTCCATTAAAGACTCAACCGTAACTTCTGCTTCGTTCTCGAATCTCTCCAGTGCGCTT
>Ga0137306_100223_pt1 | contig 90183 bp, 75 predicted proteins | sample Inofroosms_March_FD_97187 | JGI IMG/M metagenome (GOLD analysis project Ga0137306, IMG submission 97187) | Mouse cecal microbial communities from Vienna, Austria - N-Acetylneuraminic and N-Acetylglucosamine D2O microcosms_March | ecosystem: Host-associated > Mammals > Digestive system > Large... | reverse complement strand
GAAATCCGGCGTTCCCAATGCAATCCGGGTATTCCGGGAGATGCGGGAGCAGGGAATCCATCCCAAGTCTTACGGCATCCGCCTGGACAGCGGCGACCTGGCTTATCTGTCCAAGCAGGCCCGTAAGATGCTGGATGACGCAGGATTTCCCGATGCGGTCATCGCGGCTTCTAACGACCTGGATGAGATGTTGATCCATGACCTGAAGATGCAGGGAGCGAAGATTACCTCCTGGGGTGTTGGGACCAATCTGATCACCTCCAAGGGCTGTCCCTCCTTTGGCGGTGTATACAAGCTGGCGGCCATCCAGGGGGCGGACGGGGAATTTGCCCCCAAGATCAAAATTTCCGAAAATACGGAAAAGATCACCAATCCAGGCAACAAAACTATTTTCCGTGTATATGATAAAGAGACCGGAAAGATCCGCGCGGATCTGATCTGTTTTGCTGACGAGACCTTTGACACGGATCAGGACCTGCTGCTCTTTGACCCCAACGCGACCTGGAAAAGGACCCGTCTGCCGGGCGGAAGCTATCGGATGACAGAGATCTTAAAGCCCATCTTCATCAACGGCGAGTGCGTATACCAGTCGCCCTCCGTCATGGAGATCGCGGCGTACTGCCGTCAGGAGAAGGAAACGCTGTGGGATGAGACGAAGCGTCTGTTCTTCCCCCACCGGGTATATGTGGACCTGTCGCAGAAATTATACGACACGAAGGAAAAGCTGTTGAATGAGATGAGTAAATAACACATGACCAGACGTGCCGCACGAAACATGCGGCACATGAACTGTTTATCAATCAAAGAGAGGTATCATTTATGAAAATTATTGTACTGGCCGGCGGCTTATGCCCCGAGCGTGATGTTTCCCTTGTATCAGGCGCGGGGATCTGCCGCACACTGCTGGAGAAGGGCCACGATGCATTTCTTCTGGATGTGTTCATGGGACTCCCTTATGAAAAGGATCGTCTGGAGGAGGTGTTCACCCTCCCGGATCATGGCCTGCATATCGCGGATCGAATCCGCACCGAAGCCCCGGACCTGGCGGCTGTCAGGGCTTCCCGCCCGGATCAGTCGGCCTCCTTTTTAGGCCCCAACGTGATCGAACTGTGCCGCATGGCGGACATGACGTTCTTAGGTCTCCACGGCGGCGAGGGGGAAAACGGAAAACTGCAGGCCACCTTTGACCTGCTGGGCATCCGGTATACCGGGCCGGATTCTCTGGGATGCGCGATCGCCATGGATAAGGGGATCACGAAACACATTTTCCAGGAGACCGGGGTCAGTACCCCGAAGGGCGTCTGCATCCATAAGAATAAGAACAAGAAGGCACTTCCGGACCTGGGGCTGTCCCTCCCCGTGGTCGTCAAGCCCTGCTCCGGCGGTTCCAGCATCGGCGTCTATATCACCCATACCCAGGAGGAATACGACCATGCCCTGGCGGCTTCCTTTGAGATGGAGGACGAGGTGGTCATTGAGGAATACATCAAAGGGCGGGAATTTGCCTGCGGGATCCTGGACGGAAAGGCGCTGCCGCCGATCGAGATCATTCCGAAGACGGGGTTTTTCGACTATGCCAATAAGTACCAGGCCGGCGCGACCGAGGAAATCTGCCCTGCCGATCTCAGTGATGAGATCACCCGGCGCATGCAGGCGCTGGCCGTACGCGCCTTCCATGTCCTGAAGCTGAATGTCTACAGCCGTGCGGATTTTCTGCTGGATGAGGAGGGGAGGCTATACTGTCTGGAGGTCAACACCCTGCCAGGCATGACCGAGGCAAGCCTCCTGCCCAAGGAAGCCAAAGCCGCAGGCATGGAGTACGGCGACCTGTGTGAATGGATCATCAAAAAATCCATGGAAGAGCGGTACGCGGTGGAAAGGACGGACACCTTATGAAGCATATGACGTTGACCGAGATTGCAAAAGCCTGCGGAGGAATCCTTCACGGGGGCGGCAGTTCTGCCGCAAAGGAGGTTTCCTCTGTCACCATCGACAGCCGGAAGGTACAGAAAGACAGCCTGTTCATTGCCTTCAAGGGGGCCAGGGTGGACGGGCACGACCTGATCCCTCAGACCATCGAAGCCGGAGCCTTATGCGCCCTTTCGGAAAGGGATCTGGGTGACGTGTCTTTTCCATATATCCGCGTGGAATCCTGCCGCCAGGCGCTGAAAGACCTGGCGGAGCACTACCGCCGTTCCCTGGACATCCGGGTGGTGGGCATCACCGGCAGTGTGGGAAAGACCAGTACAAAGGAAATGATCGCTTCCGTGCTGTCGCAGAAGTACTGTGTGCTGAAAACGGAAGGGAACTTTAACAATGAGGTAGGCCTGCCGCTGACCGTATTCAATCTGCGGGAGGAGCACGAAGTCGCGGTCCTGGAAATGGGAATCAGCGATTTTGGGGAGATGACGCGTCTTGCCAGGATCGCAAGGCCGGATATCTGCGTCATTACCAATATCGGCTGCGCGCATCTGGAACAGTTGAAGGACAGGGACGGCATCCTGAAAGCCAAGACAGAGATGCTTGCCTTCATGAACCCGGAGGGACACATTGTATTCAACGGGGATGACGACAAGCTGAGTACATTTATCCCGGAAAACGGACTGTCCCCTGTTTATTTCGGCCTGGGTGAGTACTGCTGCTTCCGGGCGGAGCATGTGACGGACCGGGGGCTGCGGGGAACCGACGCGGAATTTATCACGCCGGATTCCCGGTTTACGGCCCATATCTCCATCCCTGGAAGCCATATGGTGCATAACGCCATGGCGGGCACTGCGGTGGGACGCATCCTGGGACTGACAGATGAGGAAATCCGAGTCGGAATCGAAGCCCTGGTTCCCCTTGCGGGACGCAACCATCTGATCGAGACTGAACACTTCACCATCATCGACGACTGTTATAACGCCAATCCCGCGTCCATGAAGGCATCCCTGGACGTACTGGCGAAGGCAGATACCAGGACCGTCGCAGTCCTGGGGGACATGGGGGAGCTAGGTGAGAATTGGAAGTCCCTTCACCAGGAGGTCGGCCGGTATGCCGCAGAGCTTGGAATCCATGTCCTGATCTGTATCGGGGAAATGGCGGAAGCGATCGCGGAGGGTGCCCGGACCGTCAGCAAGGCGCAGGCGTCCGTCGGCAAAGATTTTGTATCGGAATCTACCGCAGCTTCCGATGCCGGGAGCACTGCCGTCTTTCATTATCAGTCAAAGGCTGATTTTCTTGCAGACGCAGGCGCCTTACTAAAGGCCGGGGATTCCATACTGGTCAAGGCTTCCCATATGATGGAATTTCCGGAGATTGTAGCGTTTCTGGAGAAAAATTGAACGATCATCTGAGCCGCCTTTTTTGTGACGGGCGATCTGATCCTCATATTATAGTAAAAACAGCCTTCAGCAGTTTTTTCTGCTTCGGCTGTTTTTCTGTTACTTTATTTTACGGCTGGCTTTTTTTGCTTTTGCGGAAGCTGGGCCAGTATGATCGCGGTAAATACCAAGACACACCCCAGCAGTTCCTTCAGAGAGAGACGCTCGTTCAGGACCAGCCATCCGGTCAGCACCGCAAAGACAGATTCCAGGCTCATCAGCAGGGAGGCTACGGTGGGATTCAGATGCTTCTGCGTCACGATCTGCAGAGTATACGCCACCCCGCTGGAAAGGACTCCCGCATAGGCCAGCGGCTGCCATGCCCGAATAATCTGAGAGATCTCCGGATGCTCCCACACCAGCATGGGAACTGCGCTGATACATCCGCAGACAAAAAACTGGATACAGGAAAGCCGGATGCCGTCCACCCTAGGCGAGAAATAGTCTACAGCCAGGATATGCAGGGAAAAGACTAGCGCGCACAGAAGTACCATGAAGTCTCCATAGGAAATGGAGAAGCCTTCCTTGATGCAGAGCAGGTACATCCCCGCCACTGCCAGAGCCACGCCGAGCCAGGTCTTGTTCCCCACCTTTTTGCCGAGGATCAGCCCCAGAAGCGGCACGATCAGGATATAAAGCGCAGTAATAAATCCTGCTTTTCCTGCGGTTGTATACTTGATACCAATCTGCTGCAGAGAGGTGGACAAGGTCAGGATTACACCGCAGCATAAGCCGCCGGAGAGCAGTACTTTCTTGTTCTGTTCCCTTGTCCCTTCTTCCGTCTTCTGCCCATCGTGTTCTGCTGTCTCCTTTTTCTGCCGGTCCATGAACCAGATCACGGGAAGCAGCACCAGGCTTCCCATGAAGCTTCGCACACAGTTAAAGGAAAAGGGGCCCAGGTAGTCCATTCCCACACTCTGAGCAACAAATGCGCTTCCCCAGATCAAAGCTGCCAGCATCAGCAGAAAATTATATTTCAGGTTATGATTCATCTTACATTTCCTCCCAAATCCGGGCATGCCGGATGATCGTATTTTTTATTTTCGCTCACCGGTTAACCAGCGGCCTGTAGATCAGGAATATTTTCTCAGTTCTCGATCAGCTTTTTCCGCTTCCAGTTCCCCGTCCGATACCACAGGAATGAAATCGCAAAGTTTACAAACCATCCCAACGGCACCGCATACCAGACAAACTGAATCCCGAAAAGCGGGGAACAGAGCTGTGCCACCGACACCCGCAGCCCCAGGTTGACCAGGTTTGCGATCATGTATACCTTCACATCCCCGGCCCCACGTAGAATCCCATCCGTTATCGCTTTAAAACCAAGGAAGCAGAAAAACCATCCGGTAAATCTCAGATATGCCGTCCCGGTTGAAAATGCGACCGGAGATTCCGATGCCTTTACAAACATGGAAACGATCGGGCCGTAAAACAGCTGTGAGAGCAGGATGATCCCCGCGCCGAAACCAATTACGATCTGAAATGCCGCGCGGTAGCCTTCCTCCACCCGGTCCTGATTCCCCGCGCCCAGGTTCTGTGCGGTAAAGGTGGACATGGCATTCCCGGTCGCGATCATGGGCACCACACACACCGATTCCAGACGCATTCCGGCTGAATACCCAGCTACTGCTGAGGATCCGAACTGGTTCACCGCGGACTGGGTCAGCAGCATTCCAATGCTGACAATAGACTGCTGTATGATAGAAGGAACCGCAATCCGAACCCCGCTAGAAAACATGGCGGAGTCAAACTTTTCCACTTTGCCTTCCGTCTCATATTGCTTTAGAAGCCGCATCAGGATACCAAAGGAGATCACGGAAGAGATGCCCTGTGCGATCACGGTCGCAATGGCAACTCCCGCCACCCCCAGCTTCAGTACCGCCACCATCCACAGATCCAGCACTACATTTAAGATCGAGGAAAAGATCAAAAGCATCAGCGGGATCTGAGACTTTCCCAGGGCGTTAAAGTTTGCGGATAGTATATTGTACATAAACATGAACGGCAGCCCCGCAAAATAGATCTGCAGATACAGAACCGCGTCTCCAAATATATTTTCCGGAGTCTTCAAGGCATGCAGGATCGCCGGATTCACGAAAAAGCCCAACAATGCCATCAGCACACTGAAAATGCCGAACGCAATCAAAAACGTGTAGATCGATGTCTTCATCTCCCGATATTTTTTTGCCCCCAGATATTGGCTTGCAAGGACCGAAGCCCCCATTCCGCTGCCGATCGCCACCATGATGAACACTGTCGTAAAGGAATACGACGCCCCTACGGCCGCCAGCGCGTCCTCCCCCACAAGATTTCCGACGATCACAGAGTCCGCCATGTTATAGAACTGCTGAAACAGATTTCCAATGATCATCGGCAGCGCAAAAAGCAGCATGGAACGCCCCGGCTTCCCATTGATCAAATCCAGCTTCATCTGATCTTCCCCTTTCCTGATTCATTTTTATATATCCAGCCCATTATATAATTTTTTTATCAACGTGTAAATTGTTTTTTATTGTTTTCTGCAAAACTGTCTCTTTGACAGATTTTCTATGTCTTCTGGTGTATTGATAAGAAGTTTTATCTGAGCATAAGCTTATTGGTTCACTGGTTTTTCCGTATAAAAAGGGAATGTCCGCGCCGAAGCATTAGACATTCCCTTATGTACCTTATCATTATATTGCCGCTTATACGGCTATCCGGAAAAGCAGCTCATGCTCTACAGTGTATCTTCCCGGCGTACATATCCCGGTTTTTCAGGCGGCGCAATCACTTCTTTTGCACGTATGATCTTGGCACGCTTATCCACAACCTGGTTCTCAATGTGAGCGTTTTCTCCGATTAGCGCCCCCGGAAGGATCACGCTGTTTTTCACAACCGCTCCCTTCTTGATCACGCATCCGCGTCCGATCACGGAATTTTCCACGGTTCCTTCGATCAGGCATCCGTTGGAGACAACCGAATACTTCACGCTACTGTCCTCAAAGTACTGTGTCGGGCTGGAATCATTGGTACGTGTATAGATCGGCCAGTCCTCGTCGAAGAGGCTTGCTGCCATCTTGCCGTCAATCAGAGACAGGTTCGCGTCATAATAACTCTTGAAATCCGTGATCGTTGCAAAATATCCGCGATGCGCAACTCCGCGGATGTCCAGCTCTTCACATTCCCTGTTGACGATCTGCGCCAGAGTAAACATGGAGGAGAGCTTTCTTGCCTTTTTCACCAGCTCCACAAACAGGTCCTTCTTCATCACATAGGTATCCATCGAGATGTTCCTGTTCTTCGCGGTACCGCGGTTCTTCTCGATAGACAGGACACCCTTCTGCTTGTTCAGGTTGAGCAGGTCGCAGTTCAGATACATCTCCTTCGCATTATCCACGGAATGATACAGCATCGTAATGTCTGCTTCGGATTCAATATGTGCCTGGAGCAGTGTATCGAAATTCTGTGTAAACACCATGAAGTTCGGTGTGATGATCACATACTGCTCATGCATCCTCTCAATGCAGTCGATGTTCTCATAAAATGCCGCAATATCCGTATTGTAGATGTCATTCTCAGAACTGTTCTGTGAAAACAATACCTGCAGCTTGCCCCGCTTGGAATTGATGCTGTAATGACGTCCTGTTCCAAGATGGTCGATCAGAGAGCGCGGTTTTCTCCTGACAAAAACCTTAATCTGCTCAATGTCACTGTTGCTGAAATTGGAAATCGGGAAATCGATCACACGATATCTTCCCAGGAAAGAGAACGCCCCGATCGTACGGTGGCTCTCAAGCCCCTCAACCCATATATGATTACCGGATGTATTCACAATACCAAATGCTTTAGCCATATTATTCAACCCCCTTTACACGCTTCGCAACCAGCTCGATATGTTCGCTGTCCGCGCTTCCCACGACAGCCTCTTTTCCAATCTTCACTCCGTCCGCAACCAGGGCGCGGGTAACCACTGCGCCTTCTTCCACTGATACGCCCGGCATGAGCACGCTGTCGATGATCTTTGCTCCGGCGCCTACTTTCGCGCCAGTAAACAATACGGAATTCTTCACTTCACCCTCAATCACACAGCCCTGTGTGATAAAGGCGCGCTTGATGTCCGCTTCTGCTCCTACATAATGAGGCAGGGTTGTAACATCTTCTGTATAAATTTTCCAGGTAGGGTCACTTAAGTCGAGTTCATTCTTTTTATCCAGAAGATCCATATTGGCTTCCCAAAGGGAATCAATGGTTCCTACATCCTTCCAATAGCCCTTGAACTTGTACGCAAGCAGTCTCTTGCCGTCGTTCAAAAGCGTGGGGATGATGTCCTTGCCGAAATCGTGGTTCGAATCCGGGTTCTTCATATCCGCAACCAGCAGCTTGCGGAGCTGCTTCCAGTCAAAGATATAGATACCCATGGAAGCAAGGTTGCTCTTCGGCTTCTCCGGCTTCTCTTCAAATTCGTAGATCACGCCGTCTTCATTGGCGTTCATGATACCGAACCGGCTTGCTTCGCGCATGGGAACTTCGATCACGGCGATGGTAGCATCTGCCTTGTTTTCCTTATGGTAATCCAGCATCTTGGAATAATTCATCTTGTAGATATGGTCTCCAGAAAGTACAAGAAGGTATTCCGGATTATATGTATCTATAAAATCAATATTCTGTGAGATCGCATCCGCAGTTCCGCGGTATACGTCCAGATTCGCGTCAGCCTTCTCACGCGGCGGCAGAACATAAACCCCGCTGCCCTTCGCGTCCAACCCCCAGCGGCGGCCCATGGACACGTAGCTATTCAGCAATACCGACTCATACTGGGTCAATACTCCGACAACGTCAATCCCGCTGTTTGCGCAATTGCTCAGCGGAAAATCCACGATGCGGTATTTTCCGCCGTATGAAACGGCAGGCTTGGCAACTTTATTGGTCAGATCGTGCAGCCGCGACCCTCGGCCGCCGGCTAAAATCATTGCTACCATATTATTTTGCTTCATAGTGAACCCTCTCTTTCATAGATAAATAGTAACTGTTTTCTATTATACAATTAATTCGATATTTTTTCTACAATTTCATGCAAAAAACACCTTAAAATATAGAAAATTTTGGTTCTTCTGCTTGCAGGATGCTAAAGGCACTGATATTCTTTATTACAGACAGCCGTTTTTTTCATGAATTTGTGAAATATATCTGTAAACACTATACTATTGCCCCCCAATTTTATTGAATCTTATCAGCCAGATACTTTTATGAGAAAAGGAGAGTTTTATTATGATCAGAAATTTCAGAATGTCCCCTTCTTTTCCGTACCGCGTTCAAACCTTTTTCCGGATCTGCGGTATGCTGATGCTTTTTTCCGAGATTTGGAAGCAGGCCTGTCTGACCTTTTTTCTGAATCATAGCTCCTATGACTGGAGATATTTTCCGTTCCAGCTCTGCAGTGTTCCCATGTATGTTCTGCTGGTTCTTCCGTATGCGAAAAGCCCCTTTTTGCGCCGTACCTTCCTGACCTTCCTCATGACCTTCGGATTGCTGGGAGGGATCGCCGTCTTTGCGGATACCAGCGGGCTCCATTACCCGATCCCCGCACTGACATTTCATTCTTATGCGTGGCATGTGCTTCTGATCGGGATCGGGATCCTGGCTGCTTTCGCTTATGAATTGGAAGGATACGCCTCCCTTTCGAATGTTGATCAGAAGGAGCCGTCTGTTTCTCCATACCCGCAGGATTTTAAACGCGCCGCCCTTTTCTATCTGGCCTGCTGCGCCGTTGCAGCCGGGATCAACCACATTTGCGGCCGCTTCGGAATCATCAACATGTTTTATATCAATCCGGCATACCGAATGGAACAGATCATATTTTATGATCTGGTTCCTCTGCTCGGCAACCTTACTGTGATCTTTCTCTACATCGGCATGACCATCCTGGGAGCCGGACTTCTGTTTCTTCTGTGGAAGCTGCTCCTGCCCCGGTATGCTGCTATATGCCGCTCTCATCCTTCCGGAACAGGTCGTCCCGTGTAATATTGTTGAGCCATTTTCCGCTGCGGTAATGCCTGAGTACCCATGGCCATTTTACAAATTCATCGGTACACAGAAGAAAATAGACCCACATGACCGGGAGTTTGAACACAAACGCTGCCAGGAATCCAAGAGGGACCCCATAGCACCACATGACGATCGTATCACAGATAAATCCAAATCTGCTGTCGCCTCCTGCCCGGAAGGCCCCTGCGATCAGCGTGGTATTGACTGCCACTCCCATAATATAATATGTATTGATCCACAGCATACATTTCAGATAATGCATGGCCTGTGCACTCAGGGACGAAGATGCGTATGTCAGTACAACAGGCATAGCAGCCACCACGATCAGCCCTCCGATCGCGCCGGAGATCACTGTCAGCTTCATAAGCTTTTTCGCACCGTCCCGTGCTTCTTCTATCTCATTTTCCCCGATTACATTTCCAAGCAGGATCCCCCCTGCATTTGCCATCCCAAAACAAAGTATGGTTCCGAAATTGCGTACCACGACGACAAATGAATTGGCGGCAACCGCATCCGTCCCCATATGTCCCATGACAACCGAATACATTGCAAATGCCACGCTCCATACGATATCGTTTCCCAGAGCCGGCAGAGAAAGTCTTACAAAATCTTTGAACAGCAGCCGGTTTCGTACAAACAGATATCGGAGGTTCAGCTTGATGGTACTTTTAAAATAAGATACCACAAAGCAGGCAATGAGCTCGGTCAGCCTTGAAATGGACGTGGCAAGTCCCACTCCTGCCGCTCCAAGCCTGGGAGCGCCGAATAATCCGAAGATAAAGACCGCATTTAGGATGATATTAAGCGAGAAAGCAAGGATATTGAGCGCCGTACTGATGACAACCTGTTCCACACTGCGCAGGATTGCCAGGTAAACCTCCGCAATACCGCAGCACAGATAGCTAACGCTCATAAAACGCAGGTAAGAAGCGCCTACTGCGATCAGCTCCGCGTCATTGGTAAAGAGCTCCATCATAATATCTGGAATAAGAAGCGCAATCCCGCAGAATACTATGGAGATCGCCAGTGAAAAACGAAGCGCGATTCCCTCTACAACCTGGATTGCTTCCAGATTCCCTTTTCCGTAATACTGTGCGCACAATATAGTGGCTCCTGTACCCAGCCCGTAAAATACCATAAAAAGAATATTGGCATACTGAGACGCCAGCGATACAGCGGATATGGCCGACTGACCCACATAATTCAGCATGATCACATCCGCCGAGCTGACGGCGGAACTCAGCAGATTCTGGATGATGATCGGCAGCACCAGTTTAAATATCCGTCCATAAAAAGTCCTTTTTTCTGTTACGTTATTTTGCAGCATTTTTATCTCCTGTCCTGTATATAAAATTTTTCTAAGGTTCCCAAATCTTTCCTAAGTATAACCGATTTTATATACCCGTTCAAGACAGAGTCATTGATTATCTATCACGACACTGCGCAGCATCCACAGACACAGCAGATTGGGAAGCGCCATAAACGAATTGAACAGGTCGGACAATGTCCATACAAAGTCCAATGACAGAACTGCCCCCAGATATACGGCAAAAATATATAACATATGATACTGCCTTAATCCATTTTGTCCCCACAAATACCGGACCGCACACTCCCCGTAAAAATTCCAGCCGATGATCGTCGCAAAAGCGAATAAGATCAATGCCGCCGACAGGACCAGGCTTCCATCTACAAACATGCCGCCCGATATCTGAAGAACGGAAAATCCCTTTTGGAGTAAACCGTCTAACTGGGAAAATGCAAGGAAACAGAGCTGGTCAGGCGAGGCATGCAAAAACAGTTCGGGATGGCTCAGCATACTGCTGACTACCGCAATTCCTGTAATCGCACACATCACTACCGTATCCCAGAATGTGCCGGTCATAGATACCAGCCCCTGCTGTCTGGGTGAACCGGTACGGGCAGCTGCGGCAGCCATTGGAATAGACCCCAGTCCCGCTTCATTGGTAAACAGCCCCCGGGAGATTCCTGCCCGCATCCCGGTCATGACCGCTGTACCTGCTGCACCGCCGATAACCGAACGTGAGGAAACGGCGGACCGTAGTATAACTAGCAGTGTATCTGGAAGGACTCCCCGATTCAGCCAGATCAACAGAAAGCAGCCGCCCAGATAAAAAATGCTCATGAAGGGCACAAGCCATGTACAGATCTTAGCAATCTGACCTGCCCCTCCCACGATCACAACGCCTGTAAGAGCCGCCGCCGCGATTCCAATCAGCTGCGGTGATATTGCTTTCTGCTCCAGAACCGCGGCTGTAATGGAATGTGACTGCACGCTGCTTCCCATCCCCAGCGATACCAGGATCACCGAAAATGCAAACACGACCGCGGCGCTTTTCTGATGAAGCACGTGTTCCATCACATACATAGGGCCGCCCCGAAATGTACCATCCTCCTGCTTCACACGGAAGCGTACAGAAAGATAGCATTCGGCGTAACAGGTAGCAATCCCCAGCACACCGGTGATCCAGCACCAGAAAACGGCTCCCGGGCCACCGATGGCAACTGCCGTGGATATCCCGATAATATTTCCCGTTCCGATGGTTGCCGCAAGGGATGTAGCAAGTGCGGAAAAGGGCGACACATTCCCTTCCCAGCCTGCCTTTTCTTTCTTCCGGCTGCCAGCCTCCTCCCGGCTTTCATCCGGACCGGAAATGCTGAGACGGATTCCCCTGGGAATCTTTCTCTGGATCACATGCAGGCGAACCGTAAAATAAACATGGGTGCCCAGCAGGACCACAAGCATGGGCAGGCTCCACAGAAGTTTCTGCAGAGACTGAACAGCATCAATAATACAGGACATGAAATAACCTTCCGTGGGACCTATTGCTTCTATGTATATGAATCTTCCTGCCCGGATATGAATGACAATTTTTCCAGAAGGATATTCACATCAATGGGCTTTGAAAGAAATTCGTCCATCCCGCTTTCCATTGCCCTGTCCCGGTCTTCCTTGAATGTATTGGCCGTGCAGGCGAATATCGGAATAGTCTTTGCATCTGGCCTGTCCAGCTCCCGTATCTTTTTTGAAGCACTGCATCCATCCATGACCGGCATCTGCATATCCATCAATATAATGTCAAATTCTCCGGGGGTGGATTCTTTAAATATGCGGACTGCCTGCTGTCCGTTTTCCGCATGGATCACCTGGAACCCCCTTTCTGTCAAAATTTCGAGCAGGATTTCCCAATTCAGCTCATTGTCCTCCGCCAGCAGGATCCGAATCCTTTTTCCACCGCCAGGCTTCTTTTTTGTTCCCGGACAGCCGCTGCTTCGGGACATCTGCTTCCTGTAATCCGGCGCCCCCTCTGCAATGGCGGAAGGAATGACTACGGTAAATGTGCTCCCCTGGCCGACCTTGCTCTCTACAAGTATCTTTCCGCCCATGGACTCTACGATCAGACGGCTTAACGGCATGCCGAGACCGGTTCCCTTTACCTCCCCGGACAACGTATTTTGTTCCTGGCTGAACAATTCGAATATCTTTTCCACAAATTCTTCGCTCATTCCGATCCCTGTGTCTTCACAGCGGTATTGCATCTCCACACGGCTTTTATCTATTCTTCTCTGACTTACCGACAGGGTGATCTGTCCGCCTGCGGGAGTGAATTTAGCGGCATTTCCGACAATATTCATCAAGACCTGTTTGATTCGTGTTTCATCGGTTTCTATACAGGGTATGGAAATTTCCTTCTTGATCGTAAATCCCACACCCCGGTTTACAATATTGTCATGCTGCATGGACCAGACAGCGTCCAGCATGGTTTCCAGCATGACCGGTTCCATGACCAGATCCACTTTTCCGGCCTGCAGCTTAGATACATCCAGAACGTCATTTACAAGGGCGAGCAGATAGTTGGCCGTGCCGTAGGATTTTTGGATCCAATCCTTGACCTGTTCTTTTTGCTGCGCCTGTTCCACCTTGTCGATATTGAGCATCATCATATGATTCAGTCCGATCAGACCGTTGAGCGGGGTTCGTATCTCATGGCTCATATTGGATAAAAATTCACTCTGTGCCTTTGCCTTTTCCGCCGCTGTCCTTGAATTTTGACGGGATATCATTATGGCCGGCAATATCAGGAAAACGGACAGCATGATGAACATCGGCATGTTTGATGCTGTTTTATACATCTGCCAGATATAGACTCCCGCTGAAATACTAAAGCTTGTCACGCTAAGGCCGGACAGGATCATACGTATCATTTTACTTTCTTTATTCATGACCTCCACCTTCTATTCCATATTTTCTTTCTCAGCACAGATGCGGTTCCTGCCAGTACAAAACAAAGTACAAGCCAGAATACTGCCGGACTTTTTTCCTGTTCCCTATTCTGAATCCGTGTATTTCTGGCCGGCGTCGGGTCCGCATTTCTGAAAATTCTGGTAATCGGTTTCAGAACTTTCCCTGCCAGCTGCTTCTGTTCCTCGATCCTAAACGTTATCTGCTCCTTTTCCTGATTTCCCGCCAGGTCCTCTGCCAAAACCAGAATCTGATAATCTCCGGGCTCCTGAAACGACCTGGTAAAAATCTGGCAATCCGCTTCCAGCTTCATTTTTTCGCGGTTTATCCTGATTTCTTTCAGATATTCTCCTTTTCCATCCACGGAAATACTGACTGCAGCCATATCCTCGTATGAACTGCCGTCTTCCACATCATAGACCCGGATCCTGGGCGGAGTATGGTCAATCTGGAACACCGCCTCCGCCGTAGCTTCATTTCCTGCAGCATCCACAGCTTTAATCTGCAGCATCCTCACCCCTTCCTTTGTCACTTTTTTTCCTGCGGTGTAGAATGCTCCATCCAGAAAAATATCATAAGAATAGTCGGTCACATCCTGAACAACCTCTTCTTTTCCGTAATTCCACTGAAAATACGGTACATATACCCCCTGCATCTGATCTACATAGCGGATTACAGGATTGGTCTGATCTACAATGACCTGGCTGTCCTGCCTGCTCTCATGGCCTGCCCTGTCCTTTGCGGTCATATGGATATCATAAACCCCGTCCTCTTCCAGCGTAATGTCCCATTCGATCTCCTGGGGGCCGGAAAAGGGCTCCGGTTCTTTCTTTTTTTCCTCCATCAGCTCTCTCTTTTTGTCGGAGGTAACTTTCCAGACCTCCATACTTGCAGATGCAAGGTCGTTTTCTTCCTGAATCCGTATTTTGCCTTTTACAGGCTGTCCTGCGATCATATGGTCATGAATCTCATCACTTTGAATGGCAGGAGCATTCTTGTCAATATAGGCCAGTCTGCTTTCTGACTGAAAATTACCTGCCCAGTCCAATACCTCGACAACTACGGGAATACCTTTTCCTCCTTCTGAAGAGATATCTACTGTAAATCCGTCCTCCATAGATATGATTCCCGTTTGGTATCCATTTTCCCGATGTATCGTGACCTCTCCTCCGACATAGCATTTCAGGCACTGAATCCCAGAGCTCAAGTCCGGATCCAAAACTTTTACATTCACTCTCAACGGATCCGAGCGCCAGGCATCTATCTTCCCCTCCGCTTCAATCCGGATGTCCGGAGGCTGGCTCTCACAGAGGAGCACTGCCGACATTCCAGATTCTGACCGGTTCCCGGCTTTATCCACGGCATAGGCCTCTACCCTCCCATGGAATCCCGGATTCAGTATGAGGCTACCGCTGTCACCTGTCATCGTTCCTGCAGCGCCATCCCCTGTCCTGTAGTAAATCGCTTCCATACCGCTGCCCTCATCCGTGCTTTTCAACGTCAGTTCTATAGGTTCGTTCGTCAGGATGGAGTCGTCCCTGATTGCTCTGTTGTACAAAAAATTAACCTTTGACGGCTTTTTCGTATCGATCAGAAAATGGATTTCTTTTTCAAAAACGGTCTCCGGTTCGGCCGTCGGCAGGAAATCCTTTTTCAGTGTATCATTTTTTGAAAAATCATCCACTGCATCTTCCTCAGCCTTTTCCACTGATCCATTTTCTGCCAAACTGGCTCCGTCTGTTCCATCCCTGTCAGTTCTGCTATCTCCTGAACCATTTTTCCCTGCTCCATATTCTGCTGAACCATTCTCTTCCATACTGCTATCTTCTGAGTTACTTTCCCCGCTTCCATTTTCCTGCGCTTCGTTTCCTCCGGATCCTTCTCCTGAACTGCTTTCTCCAGCATCACTTCCTTCCAACTCATTTCCTCCTGTTCCGCTTCCTCCTGTACCGTTTCCTTCTTCTCCATTTTCATCCGGTCCGGTGAGGTCCTTTTCCATCCATACACGAAGTACATTTCTTCCATCTTTAAAATCTTCTTTTCCCAGATAAATGCTTTCTTGGCCCTGGCCATCCATCAGCTCTAAACTGCCCGTTTTTTTACTATTGTCTGCTGACAAAAATTCATATTTGGTGACCGCATCCGCCTGTTTATGGATAATACGTACTTCTGGAGCCGCTTTATAATAGCCCTGATTGCCGTCTGCCTCTTCGTAAAGAATCTCCGGCATGAGGAGGTCTTCCATCGACCGTCTCTGTTCTCTGATTTCCTGCCCTGCATAGGCCGTAACCGCATATACTGAGAGAAGTACCGCAGTACCTGTTCCCAGCAGATGCATCTTTATCCTCATCTATAGTTCCTCCTTTGTCCTGTACCATTTGCGCAGCATGTTATTTTGCGTCAATTTCCGGATTGCCTGCTTCTTCTGTCTTCTGATCATTTTCCAGAAGTTTTAAATTCGGATAAAGGCCTTCCAGAATTTCCAGTTCCTTCCTACGTTCTTCCTTTGTCATAGCTTCCATCCCTGCCAGTACCTCCAGAGACTTTTCTGCCAGTACCTCCGAATCCGGAATGCGCGACAGAGCCTCTTTAGCTGTCTCAAGCGCAATCTCTCTGCTCTGTTCCATTTCCAACGTGATCCGTCTGAGATATGCGGCTTCCAGCAGTTCTTCCCGTACCTCTGTCCCGCACAATTCCTGATAGGCATCCAGAGCCTGCTCCTTCATCTCCTCCCGGTCATATGCAGCGGCCAGGTAACGGAACAATTCCCTTTTCAGTTCTTCTCCCTGCTCAATGATCTCCTGATTGTCCGATGTTGTATTCTGAAATACATATTCCTGCAGGGAATCCACATTTTCTTCCAGTTCTTTCATTCCATCCTGCGGATACTCCCGGTTTACCTGTTCTTTTAAATCCGGCTTTTTTATTTCCTGTCTTGTGTTCTCTTCTGTGTCATCCTGTATGCTCCTTTCCATTTCCTGACTTTCCAGTTTCATCTTTTCCTGCCCCTCTGGCCGCATCTCTGTCCAGTTCTGGTCCTGTTCCTCTGATTTCCTGTTTTTCATAAAATTTAGCAATAATACTGCAAGGATTCCTGCTGTGATCAGCAGCAATATCCGCCATTTCTTCCATTCCTTTTTCTGCTCTTTTTTCCCTGGTTTCCGGTTTCGGCCGCGGAGGGACGGAAGTTCTTTATGAACCTGTTTTAAATCTTCATATTGTTTTTTTGAATTTTTACAAAGACATTTGTCAATGATCTTTTCCAGCCGATTTTCTTCCCGGCTTGTTAATGAAGGCTCAACATGTACGTTAGCCAGTATGAATTGTATGGTCTTGGCATAACCATATAGATCCAGGGAAATTCTTGTATTTTCCCTGATGTGAACGATTGGTTTTACAAAATGTTCCCGCATGGCCCGCTTCTGCATATTCCGCAGGACAAATTCATTGCTTTCTGCTTTCAGATCCAATAGTAGAAGCTTTCCTTCTGCTGTCACAAGCACGCTGTATGGATTCACATAGCGGTATCCCTGATTACTGAAGCATTTGTGAAAGTATTGAAGCTGGCAGAGAAGTTCTCTCATCCACTCAAACAAAAGTGCTTTTTCCATTTCCTTACAGCGCTTCAGTCTGTAGATCAGCAGTTCTCCCTGTATATAGTCCATTGCAGGCCGACAGCGTCCTCCATGTTCTATAAACTTTAAAACATCATAATGATCTTGAATTGATAAATCCACCCCTTTCTGTATGATTTGTAGTTGCTTTTCTCTAAAAAATCGAAAACTATAACCAGAACCGATCTTGATAAAACAGATTTCACATGATTTGGATTCAGAGTAATAGTATGATACTTTATTTTGGGCAAAATTGCAAGATATTTTGTATTTTTTATTTTTTATTCACAAAATCTTTGCTGCAGACGTTTTCTTAGTCCGCCCGCATTGCATGAATCAACACACCGTTTGTATGATGCGCTGTGTTAAATAACATTCTTCTTGCACATTTCTTCTGCTAATAATTTCATCGCCCCTTCTTCGTATCCAAGGTGATTTACTCCCATTTTATAGGGAAATACGAGGTGGGTGAAAGCAGGTAGGGATATTATGTTTAAGATTTTTGATGTTGTCCATAGAAATAGCATGCATCGGATTATGTCAGCAATAATCCCATTCTGCAACCGGTAGAAAAGAAAATTTTCTGTAAAGTGTGTGTTATGTGATTTTCATAAGAATTTCAGTCGGGGTAAAGACAGATATATCGAAACCTTCAAAATCTCTTTTGTTTCGAGTAACAATAGAATCGCAATGTATAGATTTGGCGCAAATAGCAACAAGACAATCCTCAAAATCCTTTGCCTTTTTCTGAAATGCAATAAGAATGTCATTGTTGGTAACGCTGCACACCTTGACAATTTCCAAAAGTTTTCCGACTGCCTTATATGCCTGTTCTGTGCTATGAGTATATTTTCTCACAAGATAAAAGATATCGGTAACAGAAGACGCTGATACAAAACCGTCTATTTTATGTTCTTCACACAGCTTCAGAACCTTGTAAGAATCCTCTACAAAGGGTTCCCTTTCCAATAATACATCAATGATTATATTCGTATCACACATTATTTTCATATTTTAACAGACGCTCCTCTCGTAAAGAATCCATATCAACACCAGAGGAAATACCGCCAAGCATTCCACGCAGGGAATCTACAGCAGTAACTTGTGGATTTACAACTTTAGCAACTGTTTTCCCATTACGAGTAATAAAGATATCTTCTTTGGTAATTAATTCAAGATACTTTCCGAAATTAGCTTTAAATTCTGTTGCGGTAACAACCATGGCTAAATCCTCCTATTCATTAATTTATTTTTATTATATGCGATTTTAGTGATAAAATCAATGAAATCATGCGAAACAAGAAAAAGTGATATTAAAATTCGTTCGATATGAGTGAAAAAAGCAAATATAAACTTCTAATACTCTCTTTTTTGTGCATGAAAAGAGAGGCAGTAAGCCTGGAGTGGAGAGATTGATCGAATTAAAGAAAAAACAGCCTTCCGCATCGTCGGAGCAACCCATCCGCCGGATAAGGAATTTTTCAAGCATCACGCGCTTTTTCTCCTTCTTTGTTTCAGGGGCGCCCAAAGGACACCCCATTATGGCCATTCGGCCGTTTCACAAGGTATACCCAAGGGCATCCCATCATGGCCATTCGGCCGTTTCACAAGGTATACTCACGGTACTAAAGCCGGCACTTCCTTCGTCGCTACTATGTCAACCCCTGTCCCGGCAATATCCGCCGCGATCACGTCTCCGATATGCACCGGTGCTTTAACGCAGACGCCCCTGAGGCTGTCCACACACTCCGCCATCTTACCCTTTGGGATGTCAGATTTCGTTTTCACGGAAACCATTTCCAACGCACCCCCTTCTACCATAACGGTAGAAGTCACGATCCGGGTCGGATTGGTCACTTCTTTTCTGGCATAATCTTCCCCTCGCTTACAGGTATGGCCTGTCACGCCGGTAATCCCGCCTTTCCCATCCATTTCTACTGTCACAGCACACCCCATGGGGCAGCCGATACAAGTCAGCTCTGTCTTATTCATCTCTTTATGCCTCCTCAATCTTCACGGTGATCTGTGCAAGCCCCTCATGCTCCTGAAGCTGCTCTTTTTTCAGCAGGATCTCCTCCATCTCTCCCGGAGCCATCACCGGGCGCTTTCTGTGAATGATCCGCTCCTCGTCCAGATACACACTGACATAGCATTTGGAGTAAACTGCACCCACACGGAAACGGACTTTCAGCTGTTCCTCCATTTTTTCCACTCGGATATTCGCCGGAACCGTATAACGTACACCCGATGTCGGGATTATTGGAATCACCTTTTCACCGGAATCTGTATCCGCATTTCCAAGAATATATTTCGCCGCATTCTTTCCTGCTGCCGCCGCTTCCTCTGACACGAAATCTACCAGATCATGGACATGCAGCACATTTCCGCAAGCAAATACTCCGGGGATATTGGTTTCCAGGCTTTCGTTCACGACCGGTCCGCTGGTCACCGCAGACAGTTCCACACCGGCTTCCTTGGACAGTTCGTTTTCCGGGATCAGGCCGACCGAGAGCAGCAAGGCATCACAGGAATAATATTCTTCGGTCCCCGGAATCGGTTTTCCTCTTCCGTCTACCTGTGCCAACGTGATTCCCTTTACCCGGTCCTTTCCGTCGATGTCAATGACCGTATGACTGAGTTTCAACGGAATCCCGAAATCGTCCAGACACTGCACGATGTTTCGTTTCAGACCGCCGGAATAAGGCATCAGTTCCGCTACCACCTTGACCTTTGCGCCTTCCAGTGTCATCCGCCTTGCCATGATCAGGCCGATATCACCGGAGCCAAGGATCACGACCTCCCGGCCGGGCATAAAGCCCTCCATATTAACCAGACGCTGTGCCGTTCCCGCGGAGTAGATCCCTGCCGGACGGCCGCCCGGGATGTTCAAAGCACCGCGGGGCCGTTCCCTGCAGCCCATGGCGAGAACGACTGCTCGGGCCTGAAGCACCTGTAGGCCCTCCTCTCGGTTCATAATGGTGACCTTCTTGTCCTCGGAAATGTCCATCACCATGGTATTTAATTTATAGGGAATATCCAATTCCTTCACACGGTCAATAAACCGCTGCGCATATTCGGGACCGGTCAGTTCCTCCTTGAAGGTATGAAGGCCGAATCCATTGTGAATGCACTGGTTCAGAATCCCTCCCAGTTCCTTGTCACGCTCCAGTATGATCATATTTTCAATACCGTTTTTTCTGGCTGCTTCCGCTGCGGCAAGACCGGCCGGACCGCCGCCTACAATCACCAGATCATAATTCTTCTGCATGATTTTTTCCTCCTGATATTTCAATCGCAGCATACTTAAGGCCGCTCTGCTGTTTCAAATAGTTATTAAATTTCTTTATTTTTTCCAACGATCAATCTGGAGCCTTTTCCGCATTTCGTAATTTCCGACATGTCCATATCCAGCTCTCTTGCCAGGATCTCCATAGTCCTGGGCGAACAAAAACCGGACTGGCATCTTCCCATTCCCGCACGGGTACGCCGTTTCACGCCGTCCAGCGACCTCGCTCCCAGAGGTCTGCGGATTGCGTCCAAAATTTCTCCTTCTGTCACCTTTTCGCAGCGGCAGATGATATTTCCGTAAGCCGGATTCTCCTTGATCAAAGTATCCTGTTCCTCGGCGGATAATGTTTTTGGATCCAGGATTCCTTTTCTTGTTGATTTATAATCTGCCTTTTCGGACGGATGCAGGATATTTACCACAATATCTTTTACATATTCCCCGACTGCCGGTGAACTTGCCAGCCCAGGAGACTCAATTCCGGCACAGTCCACAAAGCCTTTTGCGTCTTTGAGTTCTTCTATGATAAATTCACCCCCGTCCTCGTGGGCACGCAGTCCCGCGAAGGATGTGATGACCTGGCGCATGGGGATATTTTTTACAGACATCGCGGATTTGCTGATTACCTGATCTAGCCCTTCCCGGGTCGTAGCCGTTGATTCTCTGTCTTCCTGCTCGATGGCTGTGGGACCGACGATGATATTTCCATGAACCGTCGGAGACACCAGCACTCCCTTGCCGTATTTTCCAGGCAGCTGGAAAATGGTCCGGGATACCAGATTGCCTGCGGTCTTGTCCAGCAGACAGTAATCCCCCCGCCGGGGCGTGATATGGATATGGTCCGTGCTTACCATATTGTGGAACTTATCCGCATGGATACCGGCTGCATTGACCACCACCTTTGTCTCCAGGGAACCGTTGTCCGTAATCAGACGATAGCCTCTGTCGATTTTTTCAATCTTTTGTACTTCCGTGTCAAATCGAAATTCTACGCCGTTTTCGTATGCATTTTCCGCATACGCAATATTCAGCAGGAAGGGGCAGATCACCCCAGCGCTGGGCGCCCAAAGGGCCGCTTTCACATCATCAGCCAAATTAGGTTCCATAGCATGGACTTCTTCTTCCGTCAGGATCTTCAGTCCTTCCACTCCATTCGCAATGCCCTGATCATATAGTTCCCGTAAAAGTTCCTGGTCCTCCTCCCGGCAGACTACCAGGGAACCGCAGGGACTAAACGGCACATCCAGATCCTTCACTACCTGGGGCATCATTTTGTTTCCCCGTACATTCAGCTTTGCCATCAGGGAACCTGGTTTTGCGTCGTAGCCCGCATGTACGATCGCACTGTTTGCCTTTGACGTGCCGCAGCATACATCCTCCGCCTTCTCCACTACACAGATCTTCAGATCGTATGCGGACAAAGCTCTTGCAGATGCGGCGCCGGACACTCCCGCACCGATAATCACAACATCATACATTTTCTTTCCCTCCATCATTTCAAGGCACATCGCAGACTCGTGGGCTTGTTTTAACCCTCTGCTTTCAGAACAAAAAGGCTTCCTAATCAAGTAAAAACAAAAAGCCAGATGAAGAATAGACATATTCGTATATGTCTACTTCCTTCACCTGACCTTATCTCTTCGCTCAAAGCCTGAATGAACCTTACTTATGAAACCGTAACAATCCCGCCCGGGGAACCCCTGTAAGCGGAACATCACATCATTAAGTTTACTGAGTTTATTTTAACACGTAATACGTGTAATTACAAGTTATGATTTTTGTTTTTTTCAATTTTCGAGATTTTCTGTTACTGTTTACGTCACCCTGCATTTTCTGCATGGATTTTACTATTGCATTTCGTAAAATGCCGTACTACACTAAAGGCAGCGTTATTACTGGAAATGATTGAACAGGACGGTATCGTTTACAGTTATATGGCGCTCTGTTTTTGTATGTACAGATGTAAGTACAGCCAGTGATCAAGACGATGTACCAGAAAAAAAGAACATATGGAGGCGCATATCTATGGTAGCAAAAGAGGAAATCAAAGAAATCATTGAGGACACCCCTGTCATCATGGCCGTGAAGGACTGGGCAGGCGTCCGTCAGTGTATCGGTCAGGAATCAAAAGTTGTTTTCATCCTGTTCGGAGATATCTGCAACATTGATGAAATCGTAAAAATGGTCAAAGATGCCGGAAAGCTTGCGATCGTACACATGGATCTGATCACCGGCCTGGGAAATAAAGAGATTTCCGTGGATTATATCCGTAAATCCACGGAAGCCGATGGAATCATTTCCACAAAACCGGCCATGATCAAGCGTGGAAAAGAACTGGACTTGTTTACGATCCTGCGGTTCTTTTTGCTAGATTCCATAGCTCTGGAAAATGTAATGAAACAGGACGGTTCTTTTGCGGATATGATCGAAATCCTGCCAGGAATCATGCCAAAGGTGACCCGGTGCGTCACAGAAAGCCTTTCCATTCCTGTCATATGCGGAGGGCTGATCTCGGATAAGGAGGATATCATCAACGCGCTGAGTGCCGGGGCTGTAGCTATTTCTACTACCAATCCGGTCGCATGGGCAATGTAAGGAAACATGGACTTTTTAGTTTTTGTCTATTTTCCACAATTTTTGATTCTAACTCTTGACTTTTTTATTAAAAATGATATACTAAGAATAGTTTTTCCGATATGAGAGAATGAGACTGCAGGAAGACAATAGACATAGGTCTAAGAGTTCTGCGGTCTTTTTTTGTTCTCATTTCTAAATTTATGCCTGGAAAAGGAGGGGATACATATTCGTTTTAACAAATTATTCAAAAAGGAGGGGTATCAAATTATTGACCTGATGGTCAGAGAAAAGAGAAGCTGGTTAATGCAAAATAAAAGTGAGATAGAAAGGAACGATGATCTTAAAAAATACAAATGACGGGAGGAGAATACATGTCAACATCTAAATCATCAAAAATGGAACGCTGGATTATTTTATTTGTAGTAGCGCTTGTGGGAGGGATCATTACCAAACTTCCCTACATTAAAGACAGTTATTATTCGGCATTGAGAGCGGCTATGGGATTAACAAACACACAGTTTGCTTTCCTGCTGACCGCCTATGGAATCATGAATACGATCGTTTATATTCCCGGCGGTTTTCTGGCGGATCGCTTTTCGCCAAAATTATTGGTCGTGATTTCTTGTTTCGGAACAGGATTAGCAGGTATCTGGTATTCCTTCCTGCCTCCTTATCCCTACCTGGTTGCCATCCATGCAGCATTCGGTATCACGACCGTGTTCACATTCTGGGCAGCTATGGTAAAGATTACAAACAATCTGGGGTCCGGTGATGAGCAGGGAAAAATGTTTGGTCTTCTGGAAGGAGGGCGCGGACTGATCGGAACCGTGGTGGCGCTGGGATCCGTATGGGTGTTTGAACGATTTGCCAATGAAGTAGCGGGAGTACGCGGAACGATCATGTATTACAGTATCGCAATGATGATCGCCGGTGTTCTGTCTATTATCTTTATCAAAGATCCTGCAAAATTAGGAGCAGTAGAGGATGACGGATCAAAGCAGAAATGGAGCGATTTCAAAATCGTAATGAAGATCCCCCGTGTATGGCTTTGCGGTATCGTGGTAGCATGTAATTATATGGCAGTGATCTTGTTCGGATACATTACCCCCTATCTGACAGATATTTACGGCGTGTCAAATTCCGGAGCAGCTCTCCTTAGTGTTTTTCGTTCCTATGTGTTGATGTTTGCCGCATCCCTGCTGGCCGGCGCTATAGCTGACAAACTGAAAAGCGTGATCCGGTTCTGGTGCTACGGATATGTAGGTATGGCAATATTCTCGTTTGGCTATCTGCTGATTCCGAAAAACCACAGTCTTGTATGGGTGGTAGTCATTAACTTTGTTTTGCATGGTATGTTCCTGCTGGCTGTAAAAGCGCTGTATTTTGCGCCGATTGATGAAATGTATATTGGAAAAAAGCTTGCCGGTACTGCTTCCGGTATTATATCGATCGTGGGATATTCTCCAGAAATGTTCGGCTATACCCTGGCCGGATCGCTTATGGATAACAATCCTGGTGTAGCAGGATTTAATATGATCTTCATTGCTACAGGCATTTTCTCTATTCTTGGAATCATCGGTGTGGTTTTATTGAAAAAGTCAAATGATAATTACGGAAAAATGCTTGCACAGAAGGAACAGAAAGCGTAAAGGACAAGAATTAAAAAATTTCATAAAAACAGAACTAAATCATGAGAGGAGAAGATTCAAATGTTACAGACATCCATTAATACAGATTATAATAATGATATCCCCCAGTGGCCGGAAATCGAACATCAGTTAAAGTGCATCGCGGACGCGAAATTCACCCATACATCCTGGATTCATGACTGGGATGGCGATTATATGTATAGTCTTACGGAAATGCAATATGCCCGTGATCTCGTGAACGGATATGGCCTGATCGCACATACTCATCACGCGTCTGAAGGTTCCAAGGGCGGTTCCATCGTTGGAGATAAGATTATTCCAGATCCGGGAGAGAGATGCCCGAATATCCGGAAGGATTATTCCAGCCCGAACAAATACTTAAGAGAAGCCGGCGTAGATCTTCTGAAAAACCGAATTGAACTGTGCAGACATCTTGGTGCAAATACGATGGTGCTGCATATGTCTCTTCCGTATGCTCTGCTTCAAAGATCTCCTCAGGATAAAGAAGATTATTATGCAGAGGTATATAAGTCCTTTGATGAAGTACAGCCCTATGCAAAGGACGCCGGCGTGAGGATTGCTCTGGAGAATCTTCTGTTCAGCACACCGGAGCTGGAAATGGAAAAGTTTGACAGAATGTTTGACCGCTACGATAAGGACTTCATGGGAATGTGTTATGATTCCGGGCATGCAAGTGTTCTGTTCCTGGATAATTTCTATGAATTGTTGGAGAAACATCATGACAGGCTGTATGCGACTCATCTTCAGGACACAAGTTCCAGGGCAAAGGAAGATTGGAAGGATGACGTTGCCGCACTCCGCGGAGATAAGCACTGGATTCCTTTCACAGGTGTTGTAGACTGGAATAAGGTTGCTTACTGGGTTGCCCGTTCTCCGATCGATCTTCCGGCAGACTTTGAGGTTTGTCTGCAGTACGGAACCAAATATGACGATCCGGAAAAAGAAATGGCTGATCTGTCTAAGGCGCATGCAGCGGCAGAGCGGTTCCAGCAGATGGTACTTGACGAGAAAGCAAAGATAAAGTAATGGCATATGAGGAAAGTATGGAAGGAAATTGATAAATATGTTTATTTTATCACAGTGATACTGATCATTTTAATCGTGGTCACTGTGGCCATATGGCCTGATGTGTTTGCAGGCTGGATCGGCGCGATCTATAATGTGATCATAAAGAAGTTCGGTTGGATGTATATTTTTATGAACCTTTGCTGTTTCGCTCTGTTTTTCTATATTATCTTTGGAAGATACGGAAATATCAAGCTGGGCAGCGATGAGGAAAAGCCTCGGTTTTCTACCTTCAGCTGGGCAGCAATGATCTTTGCATCAGGGGCCGGATCAAGTGTGATCATCCTTGGCTTTGCGGAACCTGTATACTACCTGACCAACACGCCATTCCATATTGAGCCAATGTCGGAAGAAGCGTTTGAATATGCGCATATGTACGGACAGTTCCACTGGGGGCTGAGCGCCTGGGCTTTCTATGTGCCTGCCATCGTTGCGCTTTGTTATATGCTCTATAAGAGGGAAAGCCGGGACATTAAATTTTCTAATGCCCTGGTTCCCCTCCTGGGGAGCAAGTTTCCAAAAAGCCCGCTGGGTAAGCTGATTGATATTATCGTCGCATTCGGAATCGTTGCATCCATTACCACTTCGCTTGGCCTGGCCGTACCGGTTATGAGCAAACTGATATCCAGTGCAACGGGTATTCCGGAAAGTATCTATATGAATATCTTCGTATTTGCGGTCTGGTTTTTCATTTTTGGATGGAGTGTATTTCGGGGATTAGATAAAGGGATCCGTCAGCTGACCAATGTAAATATGGCTTTGATTTTTGGATTTCTTGCAATATTTATGTTATGTACCCCTATTGGGGAAATTTGGGGTATGGAGATCAACAGTCTGGGCCTCTATATAAGCCAGCTTCCGCGCGTCATGTGCTATACGGATCCCTTCGGGGATAAGGCATTTTTGAACGAATGGACGATTTTCTACTGGGCCTGGTGGCTGACCTTTGTACCGATCATGGGCATGTTTATTGCAAAGGTCTCAAGAGGCAGGACACTTAAACAGGTGATCACAGGCCAGATGATTTGGGGAACTTTAGGATGCTGTACATTTTTGGGCATCCTGGGAGGCTATTCACTCTACCTGCAGAAGAACGGCATTGTAGACCTGGTAAGCATTCTGCAGACAGAAGGAAATGAAGGGGTGGTTCTGGCGATCCTGGATACACTTCCTTTCAGTAAGCCGATCATCATTTTTGTGATCATACTTTGTTTTGTATTCCTGGCGACCACCATCGATTCAACAGCGTTGGTGTTAGGTACGGCGACTTCAGACAAACTAGATCCGGATCAAGATCCGCACTTATACAATCGTTTCAGCTGGGCTATTATGATTTTTGCGCTGTCAATCGCGCTTTCCATGAGCGGCGGATTGAGCCTGATACAAAAATTTGCGATCGTGCTTGGATTTCCGATGATCTTTGTAGTGATTTTGATCAGCATGTCTGCTTTAAAGGCCATGCGCGAGGATTATGCGGACAGGCATTCAAAGTAGATCCTTTGATGTATATCCCTTCGGGGCGCACGGACTCTGTCCGGTAGGATAATAGAACGGAAAACAGAAAGTAACATTGGGAATAAAAAAGGGCAGACAGATGCACAGAGCTGCCGGAAAATAACATTTCTCTACAATATATCATGGTAATGCCTGGAAAGTCATTGGTATATTGCAGATGAATTGTCATTCTCCGGCAGCCCTTTTTGGATACTGTCCATTTACATGTTCTGATTTATACACAAATGAAGTGTTTTTCTTTTTCCGTCATAAACGAGGAAACGATCTTCAAATTCCTTTCTCATATCAATGTATACGTCTTTTTCATACTGTTCCGCGATACGGATGATGTCATCATATGGCACGGCAGCGATAGAAAATTCTCTGCCGATCCGCACCGCGGCGTATCTTCTTCCATATTCCTCGCAGTCTTCCGGATCTGTGAATACCAGGAGCACGTCCTGATCATACAGAACGCCGTCCATGGTGAATCGGAGAAACAGCGCTTCATCCTTAGGATGCACTGTAAAAAGGCTTCTGGACTGTAAAAGGCTTTTGATGCAGTCCCAGTCTTTTTGAAGGCGCCTGGGCTGGTTGAGGATTGATTTGATGGTTCTGATCTCCTGAGGGGAGAAAGGCTGCTTTTGCGACGATGGCTGGGTTGTTTCGTGGATGTCCATACAATGTATCTCCCTTTTGCGTGTGATTTTTATTGTAGCAAGGTTAGGATAGCATGGTTATGCCGGGATGTCAATGCGCGGAGGATTCCACACACCTCAGCTTCCGGTCCAGTTCTTCCCACTCTTCCCTGGGCAGACTTGTGAACGGCCCATTCATCAGTTCTTCCAGTGTAAACAGTTCCTTTTCAAACGGAATATTCTTGAACCGGCACAGATAATCTTCTTCCAATATCTTCCTGGTCCCGGCATTTTCCATCAGCTCTTCAACAGGGGAATCAATGCTGTAAACCTTCCGGTAAGGCTTGGTCGGTTCATATTCAAAAACATACGTCCCCGTTTCCGCTTCCACCGTAACACTGCTTCCGGTCTGCGTGATTCTGCGGATTCCGCTGCTTTCGCTGATCTCATTCACATCCGCATCCGGCAGCACGATCTCTGCCTCTGCGTCAAACGGCACAGTCACAATAATCTTTAACTTCTTCCCATCAATGCTCCAGGAGCTCTTGATCATTCCCGACGCCGACCTGAGACACCCCTTTGCCCAGGAAATCTGATAATTGGGCAGCGGCGCAACCTGGAATCTCTTAAACCCGGCCCCCTCCTCCATGGGCTTGATCCCAAGCATATTGCGGTACATCCATTCCACAATGGAACCGTATGCATAATGGTTCAGAGAGTTCATCTCCGTCCCGCTGATCTTTCCGTCCGGGAGCACGGAATTCCACCGCTCCCACACAGTCGTTGCGCCCATCAGCACTTCATAAAGCCACCCCGGGAATCCCTTCTCCAGAAGCAGATGATATGCCAGGTCGTTCATACCGTTCTCGGACAGCATCCGGCACAGGTACGGCGTTCCCACAAACCCTGTATTCAGATGATAACGATTCTTTTTCAGCTTATTCAAAAGCCCCCTGCAAACTTTTTCATAGGCAAAGTCCGGCGTCAGGCCCATATACAGAACTATCACATATGCGGTCATGGTATCCACGCTCAGATTCCCTGCCGGAGTAAAATACTCCCGGATAAATGCATTTCGGATTTCTTCCGCAAGTGTTCCATAAGCTTCCGCATCTGCTTCCTTTTCCAGGATCTTCGCTGTCTTTGCCACAATGGTCGCGGAATGATAGTAATACCCGGATGCGATCATGTGCGGGTCGGTCGCCCCGTATACGCCCCCATCCACATTTCCGTCCAGGGCCAGCCAGTCGCCGTAATGAAAGCCGCTCTGCCACAGGCGCTTGCCGCCGTATTTGTCATCCTCGCCCTTCATAAAATCCACCCAAGCCTTCATGCTGCCGTACTGGCGCTGCAGGATGCCTTTGTCTCCGTAATGCAGGTAGACATTCCAGGGGATCACAGTGGCCGCCTCGCCCCATGCGGTGGAAGCGTCGCCGGGATAGTTCGCCACCGGAACCACATCGGGAACACTGCCGTTCAGTTTCTGCTGCTCCGCGTAGATATCTTTGCCGTATTTTGTGTAAAATGCATATGTATCCATGTTGAAGCAGGCAGTTCCGCTGAAGATCTGTGCATCCCCCGTCCAGCCGTAGCGCTCATCCCTTTGAGGGCAATCCGTAGGCACATCCACAAAGTTGCCTTTCTGTCCCCATTTTGCATTGTGTATCAGCTGGTTGACCAGCGGATCAGACGTCTCGATATCCCCCAGTTCCTCCATTTCGGAATGGATGACCAGTCCCCGAAAATCATTCACATCCGGCTCCCCTTCCCAGCCGGTGATCTTGACGAAACGGTAGCCGTAAAATGTAAAATGCTGCCGTACATCGCACACATTTCCATCTGCAATATAAGTAAATTCTGCCTTTGCAGTCCGCAGATTGTCATTGTAAAAATTCCCGTCCTGAAGAATCTCACCGAACTGGAAATACAGCTTCGTGCCCTTCGGCGCCTCACAGTGAAAGCCCAGCCAGCCCACCATGTTCTGTCCCATATCCAGTACCATCTCCCCAGCGGGGGTATGAATCAGCTCCACAGGCGTGATCCGTTCATGGATCTTGATGGGCGGGCTCAGCCGGGGCGCAAGCTTTCCTTTGTCCAGATTTGTCTTTTCCACCGGGAAGATTTCGCTGATATCCAAAGTCGCGTCATACACCTCTCCCGGGTAAATGCCGCTGGACACCACCCTGCTTTTTCTGGCCTGCCAGGTAGAATCCGTAGCGATCACTTCGGTTGTCCCGTCCTCGTAGGAAATGTGGAGCTCACCGATGCATGCAAGGCGGTCCCCATAGTTTTCACTGGTTTGGCGAAGGCCGTACCAACCCTTGTACCAGCCGTCGCCCAGCAGGACTTCGATTTCATTTTCACCGGAATGGAGCGAGACCTCATAGGTCTGGTACTGGATCCAGGTGTCATAGTCGCAGAAGCCGGGAAGGAGACACTCGTCCCCCTGCTTTTCGCCGTTTATGTAGAGTTCATAGAGGCCCACGCCTGTGATATACATCCTACAGCGGGCAGCCGGTCTGGCGACGGTAAATGTCTTGAACACGGACATCTGCAGGTCTTTAGGGGTACATGGGGTGATCCAGTCCGCCTGCCACTCTCCGCCCTTGGCGGTCTCAAACCATGCTGACGGGCTTTCCGCAGATTCTCCGTTGTCCGCCCAGACACGAACCTTCCAATAGTAACGTGTCTCCGGCTCCAGATCGATGGGCAGGGGAAATGCGGTACTGTTGATGGTGTCTGTCTCGCCGCTGTCGTAGAGGAGGGTTGAAAAATCCTCATTCTGTGAAACAAGGACCTGGGCTTTCTCCTGCTTCTTTGCCAGGGTGTCCCTCACTACATAGGAAATAGCGGGCTGTCCCAGGTCGTAGCCCAGAGGGTTGACAAGGTGATTGACTTTTAAGTGTGTGATTTCCATGATTGGTGCTTCCTTTCAGTTTTCATTACCTATAATATACTCAAATTCCCATCGTTTGTACAGTAAAAAGTCAATCCCGACAGATAAAATTATTTCATTTATGCAAAAAAGCCTACACATAGGTCACTACAGGCCGGTATTCTTTATCAGCCCCTGCGTAAGCTTCCCCAACACAGTTACCGAGCCAGCGCCTTCACGCCTTCCGTCAGCTCCGACAGCTTTTTCTCCGCGTCTGCGTCATCTATTCCTTTCACTCCAATATAAAATTTAATCTTCGGCTCCGTTCCGGAAGGGCGGATACAGCACCATGTCTCCTCATCTAGTTCAAAGTAAAGCACGTTGGATCTCGGCAGGCCCGTGGCAGTCTTTGTTCCTTTTACAAAATCCAGAAGCACATCCTCCCTGTAATCCCGGAACCGGGTCACTGCAAGGCCTCCCACGGTTTTAGGAATATTTCCGCGGATCCCCTCCATCATAGAAGCGATCTTCTTCGCCCCGTCCTGTCCTTTCAGTGTTACGGTACACAAGCCCTCCTTATAATATCCATAGGTCTTGAACAGCGCTTCCATCTGATCGCACAGGGTAATCCCCTGATGCCTGCAGAACGCCGCCGTCTCACAGAGCGCCATCACCGCTGCCACCGCGTCCTTGTCCCGGGCGTGGGTCCCCACCAGACAGCCGTAGCTTTCCTCATATCCGAATACGTATTCATGCTCTCCATTCTGTTCGAAGAACTTGATCTGCTCCCCGATGTATTTGAAGCCGGTCAGCGTCTCGATGAGATCCACCTGATAGGCTCCGGCGATCTCCTGCGCCATCTTTCCGGATACGATGGTGGTCACCACGGCGCCGTTTTGAGGCAGTGTCCCCAGGGCCTTTCTCTGGGATAAAATATATTCCAGAATCAGCATGCCGGACATATTTCCTGTAAAACTTTGATACTCCCCGGTGCGGCTGTCCTTCGCGTATACGCCCAGACGGTCCGCGTCCGGATCTGTGGCTAGCACGATATCCGCGTCCACCTCTTTGGCCAGCTTCAATGCCAGGGAAAAGGCATTGGAATCCTCCGGGTTCGGATAGGACACAGTGGGAAAATCTCCGTCCGGAAGCGCCTGCTCCATTACCACATGGACATTGGTGAATCCCAGTTCCTTTAGCACGCGCCGCACAGGAAGGTTGCCGGTGCCGTGGAGCGGGGTGTAGACGATCTTCAGATCCTTCCCCTCCTCCCTCATGATCTCGGGGTGGATCGCCAGCTTTTTCAGCGCTTCCATGTACCTGTCGTCCATCTCCGGGTCGATCACCTGGTAAAGCCCCGCTGCCTCTGCCGCTTCCCGTCCCATGGTCCTGACCTGTGCATAATCTGTGATAGCATTGACCTCCCCGATGATCTCTTTATCTTTGGGAGATGTGATCTGCGCGCCGTCCTCCCAGTAGACCTTGTAGCCGTTGTATTCCGGCGGATTGTGGCTGGCCGTCACCACGATGCCAGCCGTACAGCCCAGCTCCCGCAGCGCAAAGGACAACATGGGGGTTGGGCGCAGGGACGGGAAAATATACGCTTTGATTCCGTTTGCGGCCAGACACAGGGCAGCCTCCTTCGCAAATTCCGGGGACATTTTCCTGGAATCAAAGGCAATGGCCACGCCTTTTTTTTCGGCATGTTCTTTAATGATAAAGTTAGCAAGTCCCTGGGTGGCTTTACGCACGGTGTAAATGTTCATCCGGTTTGTGCCCGCTCCAATGATTCCGCGCAGTCCTCCGGTGCCGAACTCCAGATCCCGGTAAAAACGCTCCTCGATCTCATCCGCGTCTCCTGCGATCCCACGCAGCTCCGCTTTGGTGTCCTCGTCAAAATAAGAATCCTCCAGCCATAATTCATAAGTCTTTTTCGCATCCATGTTCAAATCCTCCTTGTGATATCGATTGGATTCTGTTTATGCTCATCCATCAAAACAGTGATCAGAAGTATAAAAGGTGCAACAGTCCATGCATTCATCAGACCTTGCACCTTGTATTTGTTCAAAAAAAGCGGTTTCAAACGAATCTAAAACCGCCAGTTTCGCCTATTCTGCAAAAATCTTCACCTCATAGGCCTCAAGCTCCGCTTCGCCTTTGACCACGTCTCCTGCGAAGAGTTCCCGCAGTTCCTTCTTCACTTCTACCTTCACGCTCTCCGGAGCATAGTTCAGCACGAAGAAATATCTCCTGCCATCCTTCTCCCGGACAGCCAGCTCGCAGCACTCGGGCAGTCCCAGTACTCCACCGTAAGGCGTCCCCACTCCCAGCTTTTTCAAAAATACTTTCGCCGTATCCAGCGCAAAGGCTCCGCCGAAGTAATAAGCCTCGCCCTTTCCATACCGGCTGCGGATCAATGCCGGTGTCCCCGCGTAATAGCTGGACGCATAACGTGCCAAAACCTCCGCATGCTCTCCCGCAGGTTCCAGCAGGTCATTGAATACTGCTGCTTCCACCTTCGTGCCGTCCCAGTCCGCCAGCACCCTGCCGTCGTCGGGCGCCACAAAGGAATACTCCGGGATATCTGTCCCCGTCAGCTCCGCCGCCTTTCCCGGCAGCTTGTCCATCACGCATCGTCCGCAGAGATCCTTGTACCCGGTCCTGCAGCCCATGACCAGCTTCCCGCCTTCGGACACATAGGTTTCCAGCACCTTCATCCGCGCATCCGTCAGAATGGAGGCATGAGGATAGAAAAGCACTTCATACTTCTGCAGTTCCTCCCACGCGGTATCATCGTTCAGATACACATAGTCAAAAGGCGTATGGGTCATCTGCAGCGCAGCAAACAGGGACTTCTGGCTGCATTTGTCCACCCGCTCATGCCACTTGTCCTGGTGGGCGTCCCAGATATTGTCGTAGTCCTTTAAGATCCCTACCTTCGCCGCATAGTGCGCGCCTGCGATTTCCTTCATCCCCTCCATTTTCTGGGCAATCTCACGGATCTCCCGAAGCCTGCGGTTGTCCCGCCCGGAATAATCCAGGATGCCGTGCCAGTACATCTCCGTTCCTACCGTGCAGGTCCGCCAGCGAAAATAACTGACAAAATCCGCTCCATGGGCAATGCTCTGCATGGTCCAGAGCGTGATCTGCCCCGGTCTGGGCGTGGGCGCTTCCATCCGGGTAGTCCAGCCGTTGGCGCCGCTCTGCTGCTCCATGATCCCGAAGATGGGGGAAATGGCTCTGGTCTCCGCCAGATTCCTGCTCCATTTGCGGTCCTTGATGGGATCCTCCGCCTGATAATCGTCCAGGCAGTACGCAAAATTCGGATAGGAATCGTAAGTCATGAAGTCCAGGCTTTCCTTCTGCATCGCCTGATTATCCAGATTGCCGAAAATTCCATTGGTGGTAATAAAGTCCTCTTTTTTACAGTATTTCCGGATGATCTCGGACTGCATCCGGACAAAACGCCGTGCGCTGTCTGAGACAAAGCGGTAATAATCCAGCAGATGATGAGGGTTATTGGTATTGTGGACCGTCTTACGGGGCACATAAACCTGCTCCCAGCAATTGTAGGTCTGATTCCAGAAAATAGTCCCCCAGGCCCGGTTCAGCTCCTCTATGGTACCATATTTTTCCCAAAGGAACTGACGGAAGGCAGCGGTATCGCACTCCGAATAAAATTCGTCCAACTCACAGTTCACTTCATTGTCAATCTGCCATCCGACAATGGCGGGATGTCCGCCATAGTGAGATGCGGACTTTTCTACAATATTGCGGCACAATTTCTGATATACGGAGGAATTGTAATTGTAGTGCCGCCTTGCACCGTGGCGGTAGAGCCGTCCTTCCTGGTCTGCGTTGAGCACCTCCGGGTACTTCTCGGTCAGCCAGACCGGCGGAGTCGCCGTTGGCGTACAGAAAATGACCTTCATCCCCTTTTTCTGCGCCAGCTCCAGGAAGGAATCGAAAAATTCGTATGTATATACTCCTTCCTCCGGTTCAATCTTGTTCCAGGCAAATTCCGCAACACGTACCACCTCAATCCCTGCACGAAGCATCCGCTCCAGGTCGTCCTCCCATAGAGACGAATCCCAATGCTCCGGATAGTAGCAGGTTCCCATTACGAAACGTTCACCATTTATGATCTCTCTCATCCGTTATCCTCTTCTTTCGATTGATATCTTCTATTATCTTATTCTATTGTTGATAGCGGCCAGGCCCCAGACCCGTCTGCTGCGCAGACTTTCGCTGCAAAGCAGCTCCTGTCTGGGGCTGATGGGCGTTCCGCCCAATATCAATTTGAAAAAACAGCCTTTCGCAAGTAAACTTGCAAAGTCTGCTTTTTCAAATTGCTGCTGCCCCGGATCATGACTCCATATTTTTGACATAAATCGCCCAATTCTGCTCTCCGTCATCCTCGATCTTCACATCCCGAAAGCTCTGGATATACGATTTGAACTGGGAATATCCGTAATCATGAACTTTAAAATCTCCGAACCTATTCCGGATCCGGTTTCCCAAAGTGCCCAGGGAAACCCCCTGCTTTCCCGCATTTTTAATCTGCTGCAGAATGTATTCCTCCAGCAGGTCCTTCCGGCTCTTGTCCTCATACAGCATCACAGAGACCTTTGTCCCGTCCTGTTTTAGTTTCAGCTTAGGAAAGGTCTCAAGAAACTTGGACAGCAGGCTGTACCCGTACCGGCGCACATCGAAATCAGGATACAGCTTCAGGAGACGGCTTCCCACCTCGCCGAGTCCGGTCTCCTTATTATCATTCTGATTTTCCATGATGATCTTGATCACAGCTTCTTCGATCTGATTCTTCACCACATCCACGCTGCTGTGCTTCAGTTCTTTGGCGGAAGCCGCCGCTGCCTGTACCTTTTCCGTATTTTCCATGGTACTGTCTTCCAGAAGGACTTCCAATACCGTGAAAATGTCGCAGGCTTTTCGAAAAGGGATCGGCGTCTTTTCCTCGCCCATACCGATCACCAGCTTGCCATTTTCCCTGAGACGGCTCGCCAGCTTGGTAAAATCACTGTCGCTGGAAACCAGGCAGAATCCTTCCAGCTCGCTGGTATAGAGCATGTCCATGGCGTCAATGATCATCGCAGAATCCGTTGCATTTTTTCCGTATGTATAGCTGAACTGTTGGATCGGCGTGATGCTGTTCTGAAGCAGGACCTCCTTCCAGCTCAGATTATACGGGCTTGTCCAGTCCCCGTAAATTCTCTTATACGTGATATTTCCATACTTGGACAGCTCGTCCATGATGGGCTTGATATATTTCGCAGAAACATTATCTGCATCAATCAAAAGAGCAATTCTATCTTCTATCATCTTCTCCTCCTACACTTTGCGCTCTTTTGTGTCTGCGCTCTTTTGCATTCTCCATATCGATCCTGAATCGCTGCAGCAAGGTGCAGGACACTCTGAATGGCAGCGAATCGTTCTCATAGTCGTTTCTCTTTCCAACACACTCCTTTCATGTCTTTCCATTCGAAAGCACCATTTTCAAAAGTCATATAACCATGCACAGACCCTTCCTTGGGAATGGATACGGAGCCCGGATTCAGATACCAGAACGTTCCCATATCTTCGCATGCCGGAATATGCGTATGCCCGTTCAGCAGGATATCCCCAGCCTTAAGCAGAGGCGGATTGTGCGGATTGAATACATGTCCATGAGAGGCAAGCATCGTCTTCCCGCCAATTTCCAGAAAACAGTAATCTGCCAGGATTGGAAATTCCAGGACCATCTGGTCCACCTCCGTGTCGCAGTTCCCCCTTACGCAAAGCAGCTCGTGCTTTACACTGTTGAGCATGGAGATGACTTCTTTCGGTCCATATTCCTTCGGAAGATCATTGCGCGGTCCATGATATAAAATGTCTCCTAACAGCAGCAGCCTGTCAGCGCCTTCCCTCCGATATGCCCCCAGCATCTGCCGGCAATAGTATGCGGAGCCATGTATATCCGACGCGATCATCCATTTCATAGTTCTTCTTTCCTTCCTTATGTAAACAATCCGCGGAGCAGATCTTCATAAAACACTTTACACTGCCCCGCATGCATTCCATCCTCCATGGGCTGTCTCAGATCCTCAGTCCCCGGACAATGCATATTTCCATAACTTTCCTTTTAAGTATATCCTAAAAACCAGCCCATCGTCAAATCATTTTATGTCCGAAGTGCTGCAATTCCCATTATTTCTGTGAATTTTCAAACATGATCCGGAATCATTCAGTGCTTCTTACTCAGCCCGCACCAGCAGACTCTGCTCCCGGATCTGCGCCGCCATTTCCCCGGAGGCGTCAAGCAGGATAACCGAACGGTTCCTTGCCGCAGAGGTTTCATCCAGCACACCGTCTTTCTGGTCGTTGATATAGAATGGATTCTCATATCCTGTCCCGGCTGTTTCCAGACGTGTGCCGTCAATTCCCTTTTCCATCAGCAGATCCCGAACAGCCTCCGCCCGCTTCTGGGACAGGCTGACGCAGCTTCCCGGATCCCCTGTTTTGGCGGTCGTCCCAACCAGCATGGCATGAAATTCTGGATGCCCGGCCATGTACCGTGCCGCACCCTCCAGCACTTCTTTTGCGGTTTCTCTGTCAACCAGTTCATCCGTATCCGGCAGAAATGCAATGCTTTCCTCGCCGAAGGTGACTGCGTCCAACTCCCCCAGATCTGCTTCCTCCCAGATTAATGCAGAGGCTCTTTCTACGACCGGCATGACGGAGACCTCCGGCACCTCTTCTTTTGCATAGCAGGATGACAGAGGCAGATCCGTCTTAAACTCCACCTCCGCTGCGCCTGCCCTTGTGAAAATGCCGTTCCAGATCTCTGTCAGTATTCTGCGGTCTCCTTCCGTGATACGGGACTGGGGCTGCGCCACGTCTCCAATATTATAAAAACAGACTCTTTGGATTCCCTCCAGATCAGGAATCGCTTCCTGTCCTTCCAGTACGTCCAGAACCTGCTCTGTCCGGATGCTTTCCAACGGAGTTTCCGTAAAATCCAGCGGCAGAACGGTTGTCAGCCCGGAATCCAGGATGATCAGTTCTTTTCTGCCTCCTTCTTCTGCCTGCAGATGCCGGGCCGCCAGCGCTACCGCGGACAGCAGGTCGCTCTCCTCTGTCCTAGCAAGCATCTGATCCGCCAGCTCCAGGATCTGCCGAGCGCGTTCTTCTGCGATGGATCTGCATTTTTCACTGCTGAGCCCCGCCTTTGTCTCGGGGATATCAGCTACGGACGCATAGGGGGCGCCGTCGTTTACTATGAGAGATATCGTGGAGCCGCTCCGCCCGCAGGCATCCAGAACAGCGTCATAGATAAGGGAAGTATTTGCCCTTGGTGCATTTGCATGGGCGCCGATAATGACTGCCAGATGGACCGCATTTTCTTCTTCCTTTTTTGAAGCCCCACAGCCCGCGGCAGACAGCAATATTGCCGTAGACAGCAGCAAAAGACAGCGCATTTTCCATATACGGATTTTTTTTCGTTTTTTTCTCACAGCTTCATCCCTCCTATTGCCTGTACCAGTTTGCTCTCTTCCAGCAGGAGCGTGGCCGCATTGGCGGTGCCGTCCTTCTCTGCAAGCCTTCTGCGGGCATGGATCTTGAAATATTGTCTGTAAAGCTCGATCTGCTGGCGCATGGTATCATACTGTTCCCGATCATACTCCTCCAGATTACATTCCGCCAGTTCCTGCTCCAACTCTGCGATCTGAACCTGATATTCGTCCCGCTGCTGCCTCAGACGGACATTCTGCAGGCGTAGAAGCTGGCGCCTCTTTCTGTCCGGGTCCTTTTCATAACTCAGGCCGAAGCAGACCGCGCTGGTCGCCAACGGTTCCAGAAGCAGGATCAGGGCGCAGGCATTCTGCGCCATTGTCACCCCGCGTATACTTGAATCCTGGGGCTTCAGATTTATATTACTCAATTCTATATTTTGCGGTTCCATATCCTGCAGTCCGGTACCTGGCGCTCCACTGCTGCCGCCTCCGCTATTCTGCATCCCGGAGATCACGATTCCGGCCTCCGACGCGAACAGCTCCTCCCGTGAGGTCCACCGCAGGATCGCAGTAGATACGAACAAAATCAGGAATACTCCCATAAATGCGGCCATCTGCATTTTTTTCAGTCCAGATCGGTCCTCTTTATCGTTCAGGCAGAGCGCCAGAAGCACTGGAGCTATGTTCAAAGCCCCTGCGATCACGATGGTGATAATGATGGTAAGGATCTGCTGCTCTGTCATCTGCAGTTCAAAGATACTGTACAGAGTTGCCATATCCGCGATCATACAGATGATGATAATGCTATTTTTTACATAGGGATTCAATAGAAAACTCTGACCTGCATGCTGCTTTTCCATTTCCGCCCTGATCATTGCATGATTCTGTTTCTTTCGGACATTATGTACGTTCTGGAACATATGCTTCCTCCTGCTCATTTTTCATGATCTGCTCCTCAAGCTCCTGCTTTTTAAGTCTAAGCCTGCCGAGCTCCACGTTCTGAATCTCCCGGATTCCCAGGCACGCCCGTTTATGCGCCTGGGCCTGCCGGTCGATATCGGTAATGCCGAGATTGCAGGTAATATTGATGACCGGGTCAAAATAATTTTCGTTGTACCTGTCACAATCCACGCTTGTCAGAAATGTATCAATCTCCTCATCCAGCGATTTGGAAAATTCGTAGATCCTCCTGGGGAATTGGTATGTGACCGGGCGGATCCCTACATTGCTCGCAGCATGCCAAAGCATGGAGCCACAGTCTAATTCCTTGCAGTCCCGGGGCAGCCCAATGGGCTTCAATGTCCTTTTAAAGAGCTTATTCAGTTTTTCCCCCATAGCGTATGACCTCCTTCACATAATCGTTGTCCTCCTTGTGCCAGTCCCGATACAGCTGATATGCCCGGTTATCAATGCTGACCTCCGGTACCGCTTTTGCATCCCACTCACGTCTTCCCCAGTGATACAACACACCGTGGCAGTAGCAGGAAAGCAGTGCCCTGAGCCTGGCCGCGGCAGCCAGCAGTTCCTCCTCCATGATCACCTCTTTTGTATCCAGCTCCTTCTGCACACGAACGATCTCACCGAACAATTCCCGGCGCCTGCTTTCCCGCTGCTTGTCCTCCCGTTTCCCGGACTCTGCCGCCCGAATCTCACGGATAGATTTTGCCGCTTTATTCTGGGCAGCTCTGGAAGGCGCTCCTTTTTGTTTCAAGGAAGTGTATTCCATAAGCAGCTTTCTAAGCTCCACTCTGGACGGCGCCAGCGCCTCTTCCATATTTTCCATCAGTTTTGCGGAATAATACTCAAAGTCCTCCTGCTTCCTTTTGATAAATCCAGACTGCATACAGCCCCATTCATCAATTTTGATAAAGCCTTTTCTGGCATGGAACCATCCCGAGAAAAATATCAAAAGCCGCGGAGTATGTAATCCCTTTAATCTTGCCAGGCGGCAAGGTATACCGTAGTCTCTCATATTCAAAATCCCTTCGTATCTAAATCTATTTTTCCCAAATCCCGATCACCAGTACGGTCATGTCGTCCTGGGGCGGCTCTCCGGTCCAGTTCAGCACCTGCTCCAGGATATGGTTTGCCATTTCCTTGGGATTCACCAGCAGCGTACCCTGGATGATCGTCTCCAGGAGGATGTCCTGCTCTCCCACAGGAAGCGCGTCCATGACCCCGTCTGTCACCATGATCACAAAATCTCCGTTGGTAAGCTGCCGCTCCACAGAGTCGATCTCAATCTGATGGAGAACTCCGATAGGCAGGCTGGTGGAGCTTAAGTGCTCTACCTTGTCCTTCTGGCGGATAAATGTGGAGGAGGCCCCAGCCTTGATCAGTTCGCAGATCCCCGTATAAAGGTCAAATACACTCATATCTACCGTAGAATAGTGGATCTCCTCCCGTCCCATGACCAGCGTGGTATTGATCATCTGGATAGCTGTCTTTTCCGGGAATCCCGCTTCCAGCAGCTCTTCCAGAAGCTCGATGACCAGCGTGCTTTCCTGACATGCCTTTTCCCCTGAGCCCATCCCGTCGGACAATGCCATGACCTGTTTTCCCCTTGGAAGGCTGATCATCATAAAATTATCACCGGAAATCTGGCTGCAGCCTTTTCCGACCCTTGCAACCCCCTGCAGCGTATAGTATGTCGGCCCTTCCTGGCAGATGATCGTGGTATAGTCCCGGCCCAGCGTCTGGGCATAGATTCCTTCCGGCACCAGACGGCGGCCCATGACCTCGGAAACCGTCCTGACCAGCTCCTTGCAGGTGATGTGCACCTCCTGCATGGCGCGGGCGGTCACGTGGACCTCGTACTTTCCTTCCCTGTTCATAAAAAAATTCGTATACAGTACCCGCACGCCTTTTTTCTTCAGCGCGGCTACAAGGCGTTTTTCCAGACGGTCGTCGATGAACAGGCTGTCCTCCAGTTCCTTCGCCGTTACCCGGATCATGTCCGCAAAGGTATCCATCTGGATGGCGCAGCCTTCTCTGCTCTGGGCCATCCGGTTGAGCCACATCATATTCTGGCGGGCTGCATGAAATGCCTCCAGCATTTCTCTCAGAAAGCGGGGCGCCATGATACAGCACTGCTTCAGCTTCCGTTTCGTCTCGGTATTCATCTCATTTCCATAAGTGTCTACCGCCGAGAGGACCTCATAGCCCATCTGGTAGGTATGGACAAAATTCTCTCCCCAGCACCAGGAGCATTTTTCGCAGTTCTGACAGACCTTCTCCTTGACCCATTCGAACATCCCGTCGATCTCATCGCTTGTAAAGGACTGCTTCTTTTCCCCCATCTGCAGAAATGTATGGGACAGCTGCTTCAGGGAATCCGCGAATCTTTCAATCTGTGTCACATAAGGACTGGTATGTAATACTTGTCCATCCTCCATCTATATCCCTCCTGATCTTTGTCGTTACTATTCACAGTCATTTCACATACATGCGCAAGACAGCAAAAAACTCCAGGTATCTCCCTGGAGTTTCTCTTTTGTAAATATCTGGTTCATTCCTCAGGCCGGAACAGGATCTCATTGGGATCCATCAGCCCCAGCTTCTCTTCCGCCACATCCCTGATGTAATCGTCGGTCTTTACATATTCTTTGTATTCCTCTACCTTCTCGGAACGGATATTCTGCTCTTCAATCTGTGCCTTAAGTTCTGCCTCCTGCTGTTTGTAAATCTGGTTCCGTGCATACAGATTCACCGAGTTCACAGCCAGCATGGCCGCCATGATCCCCAGCACAGTAACAATGATCACGATGCTTCTCTTATGCTGCCGGAAAGCCGACATCCCCCTGCGGTTATGCTTCCTGCCTGCAGGCATCTTTTTCTTCTGACTCATACAAATTCCCCATTATCGATAATTTAACAGCTCCCCTTGCCATAATCATTATTTTATTCGTTTTTCTTCTTTTTTTCAAGTTTATTCTTCCACTTTGTGAAGTTTTTTTTCAACAAAATTTTACAAAAAAAGGCCAGAAAATTCCCAACCACAAGTCCAAGTACGAAGAACCATCTGACATTCCCATAAGTTGTATGATACATTTGCCGGAACAGATAGGCGCTGATCCCGATCCAATAAAAAAAATCCTCCGTGCTGACCGCTGCCGCAGAATGCGGAACCAGTTTTCTCAGCAGCAGCAGTATCTGATAGCAGGAAAATGTAACGATCCCCGACAGGCCCGCGTATACAAATATCACGGCCTCTTTTCCAATTCCCAGCATCATGGGTCCGACCTACTTAAATAATTTTGCAAAAAAGTTATCGCTCTGATGTCCCGCCTGGCTCACGCTGGAATAAGAGATGCTGTCAATATTTCCAGACAGATCTACCTCACCCTTTTCCACACTGAGCCGGTTCACATGCAGATCTGTTCCTTTGACCATCAGCATCCCCTGTTCTGTCTCCAGCAGAATCTCATTCAAATCAAATGAAAGCACATCCAGCACACCGGTCACCATACTTGTCTTCCGGTTATTGATAACCAGCTTATGTGCCTTGACAGGCTGCCGTTCCTCCATATCTGTTCCCCCTTCGTTCATATCTGTTCATCCGAACATTGATCCGGCTACATATACCTTTTAATATATATGAAGGGTTGTTTCTCATTATGACTGTTTGTATGAATTTTTCAGCTGTACGGTTGCAATCCGAAGTCACATTTTTATGCAATTTATTGCAATGAAAATGCGACTTCGGATTAGCAACCTACCTCATTAATGAGTAAAATGTGACTGCGTTAGCTGGCACAAAAGTGCGAAGCACGGATTTTACAAATGAATGAGGTGGGTTGGATGCTCAAAGAGCATCCAACCATACATCTGAGAATTTTTTACTCAAAACAGCAGGAATATTACAAGTATCGGAATAAGTCCTTCGCCTCTTCTTTCTTTGTTGTGTCCTGGATATCCAGCACTTCTGCCTTGACTGTTTTCGTACCGAACTGGATCTCGATGACGTCCCCCACCTTCACCTTCACGGAGGCTTTGGCTACGTTGCCGTTTACAAGCACACGGCCGGCATCACAGGCTTCGTTTGCCACTGATCGTCTTTTGATCAGCCGGGATACCTTTAAAAATTTATCTAATCTCATAAATATCTCCTTTTCAGTCTGCCATGTAAAGAATATTCCCGCAAAGCAGCGAGCCAGACAGCCATGCCTGCAGGCGGCAGCATTTCTTACAGCGCAAAAATGCCTGCATGATCAGATCATGCAGGCATAATACACATCCTAACTAATTCACAGCGTCCTTCAAAGCCTTGCCTGCTTTGAACTTCGGTGCCTTGCAGGCTGCAATCTTCATGGTATTGCCGGTCTGCGGGTTTCTTCCTTCTCTTGCTGCTCTGGAAGTTACCTCAAATGTACCAAATCCAACCAGCTGAACCTTCTCACCCTTCTTTAATTCTTCCGTTATAACTTCAACAAAAGCTTTTACGGCTTTTTCGGCGTCCTTCTTGGAAATCTCTGCGTTTTCTGCGATCGCTGCAACTAATTCTGTTTTGTTCATGGATGTTTCCTCCTCTTTATTGTACTCGAACAATATACATTCTAAGAATATATTAAGGCAAAAAGCCCGCATGCCCACAGCCGACATGCCTGTGCTCATTGCCTACACGTAATGTTATACCTGTTTCTCCGTTCTTTGTCAAGGTATTTCCACGCATTTTGGCTATTTGTTATTACAGTTGTTACAGTTCACGGCCCAACCGGCCGCGAACTGTAACGCATCCAGCCCATTGAAAAGTCGCCTGACGGCGAGGGGCTGGATGCATGCAACCGCTATTTTGCCGGCCGGATGCCTTGCAGCAAGGCGCAAGGCACCGTGAACAGTAACTTACAGTTCGTTACTGTTCACACACTTTTTATGGGAATTACAGCATCCTGTCAATCATAGCCAGGACTTCTTTGCCCATTGCCTCAGATTTTGCGTCTGCATCTTCCATGGATGTTCCCTTTACGCCGTAGTAGAACTTTACCTTCGGCTCCGTACCGGAGGGTCTTACGCATACCCATGCGTCGTCTGTCAGGTCATAGTAGAGCACGTTGGAGGACGGAAGTCCGGTCCCTGTCACTTCGCCGGTCTCCATATCCGTGATCGTATCTGCCTTGTAATCCCTTGCCTTGAGCACCTTATAACCTGCGATCTCTGCCGGCGGGTTTTTCCGCAGCGTTTCTAAGATCTCCTGGATCTTGGCAAGTCCTTCGATACCTTTCAGGGTAATGGACTGGATGTCATCCTTGTAGTATCCATAGCGGTCATACATTGCGATCATCGCATCCCAGAGGGTCATGTCCAGAGTCTTGTAGAAAGCCGCCGCCTCGCAGAGCGCCATGGTCGCCACGATGGCATCCTTGTCTCTTGCATGGGTTCCGATCAGGCATCCGTAGCTCTCTTCAAATCCGAAGAGGTACTCGCCCTTGCCGCTTGTCTCAAATCCAAGGATCTGCTGTCCGATAAACTTGAATCCGGTGAGGCATTCGATCAGATCCACGCCGTAATATTTTGCAATGGCATCTGCCATATTGGTCGTTACAATGGTCTTGATAAACTTACCGTCTGCCGGAAGGCCGCCGTCGATCTCCTTCTTCTCGCCGATCTCATAATCCGCCAGAAGACACCCGGACATATTGCCGGTGAGGGTGTGATATTCGCCGTTCTTATCCTTTACACGGACGCCCAGCCTGTCCGCGTCGGGATCTGTCGCCAGCACGATGTCCGCATCAATCTCCTTTGCCAGCTTCAGCCCAAGCTCAAATGCTTCCGCAGCCTCCGGATTGGGATAGGAAACAGTCGGAAATTCGCCGTCCGGCAGTTCCTGTTCCTTTACAACATAGACATTTTCAAATCCCAGTTCCTTCAAAATGCGGCGTGCCGGGATATTGCCTGTGCCGTGGAGAGGCGTATAAACAATCTTCAGATCCTTTGCCGCCGCGTCGATGGCATCCTGGTGTTTCACCTGCTTTTTCAGTTCTGCGATGTAAGCATCATCAATATCTGCTCCGATGGACTCGTAAAGACCTTTTTCCTTTGCTGCATCCAACGGCATGGTCTTCATGGTGGTATAATCCTCAACAGCCTTTACCTCGTCCATGATCCCCTTGTCGTGAGGCGGGGTGATCTGCGCGCCGTCCGCCCAGTAGACCTTATATCCGTTGTACTCCGGCGGGTTGTGGCTTGCCGTAATATTGATCCCTGCGATGCAGGAAAGCTTACGGACCGCAAAAGAAAGCTCCGGAGTGGGACGCAGGGACTCGAACACATAAGCCTTGATTCCATTGGCCGCCAGGCAGAGCGCCGCCTCATCCGCAAATTCAGGCGACATACGGCGGGAATCATACGCGATCGCAACCCCCTTGTCCGCGCTTCCGTTCTTTATGATATAATTTGCCAGTCCCTGTGTCGCTTTCCTGACCGTATAAATGTTCATCCGGTTGGTCCCGGCCCCGATAATACCGCGCAGTCCGGCAGTTCCAAATTCCAGATCCATATAAAAGCGCTCTTTGATCTCGTTGTCATCCTCTTTGATTCCCTCCAGCTCAGCCTTGGTATCCGCATCAAAATATGGATTGGACAGCCATTCCTGGTATCTTTCTTTGTACTCCATCATAGTACCTCCTGATATTTAGTCTATAATCACTGCCATTCAGGCCGCACCCCATCTGTCCCCTTTCGCTTCTCTCCCTGACAGAGTACAGTCCGGCCAGACAGCCGCCTATTTGTTTATTATACATCAGCTCCTGGCAAAAAGGAAGGGATTTCCTGTTTTACATACAGGTTTTTCCATTCTTTTTTACAGAGAGAATGTAAATATCTTTTGAATAAACCGAATCTTTTCTTCCGTCTGCAAAACAGCGGTCTGCAGTTTTTCTACGCTCTTCTCCGGGATCCAGGCTTTGTTGGAATGATAATAGCTGTTGGCAGTTTTCCAGAATTTTTCCGGGTAAGCGGTCTTGAGCGCGATCACTTCCAGTTCTCCCGGAGAAAACGGCCTGATTTCTGCATATGCCTCCAGCATGGCACGGCCCAGGGATTCCTTCCATTTGTGCTTTTCCATGACCTTGCGCAGGAAATAATAAAGGTCCAGGACCTGCACATCTCTGTGGAAATGTTCAAAATTGGTGGTGGCAACAGGCGCACCTCCAAACCGGCTCTTTCCCGGCAGCATCAGAATATTATGGTAGTTGTAGTCCCCGTGTACCAGCAGCCCCTGTTTCAGGCTCTTCCGGTACAGCTCTTCATACTCCGAGCCCTCCAGCCTTTTGGTTACCCGCATGGCAAGCTGATACATGCTGTCAAAATATTTCAAAAACAGGTATTCAAATTCCCCTTTATTCACCTTATTCCGGATATAGCTCCGCACCTTTTTCAATTCCCGGTTATGGCAGAGAAACTCTTCTTTGAGATGTCTTCCCGAAGGCGGAAACAACTTCGGCTCATCCGGCTCATGAGGAATCTCCGCCATGGATACGGAAAATTGTCTCCAACACATGATCTCATGGAGACGCGCCAGGTTCCTGGCCGCTTCCAGAACATCTGCTTCCCGGCGCACATCGCACTCCCGCCCCGCATACCATTTTTTCAGCATATATCTGGTCTGGCCGCGGAATGTGCTGATCAGTTCCTTCTCCCGATTCCTCACCAGGGTGTCCACCTCCGGATACCCCTGCGACTCCAAATGGCACAGTAATGTATACAATAAGAGGGCACGCCGGTCAGACACTGCCGCCTCCTTCAACACCATTGTTCCTTCATTTGTCTCGCAAAAAAATGCACCCCTGATCTTGCGGGTGCTCATCACTTCGACGTCATATTGCTCCAAGACTTCCAGCTCGTACTCTCTCATGGCTGCCCCCTCATATTATAGGTTTCGTACCTGTTCAGTATTCCGGCAGATTCCGGCAATCCCGCCTGGTCCTGCCATACTGAACAGCTACATATGATCCGCTGAGCATCAGCTTTTCTATATCTATGAGAGAAACAGCCCGGGTATGCTAAAGTCCAAGCTTTTCTTTTACATATTCACACAAAATTTCTTTTTTGTTACAGTCCGGGTCGTCAATGACCCATTCCAGAAGCTCCTGGAGCATACTGCCAAGCTTCTGTCCGGGTTCCATACCAATCTCCATCAGGTCTTTCCCTGTCACAGCCAGGTCATGCAGCGTGACACAGTTCTCCTGTACCAGAGCCTCCTGATACAGTTCCCGCATTTTAATGATATTTTCCACTTTTTCGCGTTTTTGGTAAACGCTCTGCGCCTTCACATCCGCCAGCCGTACCGCCAGATAGTAAGGAAACAGTTCCACGCCGATCCGGTTCATAGCTCTCCGCACGTTCTGAGGCGTGGCCTCTACCCTGTAATCGTGGTAGCAGACCAGGCGCGTCACCTTTTTGATCGTTTCATTGTCAAATTTGAGACGCCGCATCACCACATTGGCCAATTCCTCGCTGATAAGGGCATGGCCTTTAAAATGATCTCTTCCATTTTCATCCGTCGTTTTCATAGCCGGTTTCCCCATATCGTGGAACAGCATGGTCAGGCGGAGTATCTTGTCCCTTTTCACATTCTTGATAGCATGCAGCGTGTGCTCTGCTACATCATACTTGTGGTGGGGAGTATTCTGAGCCACTCCTTCCATCTCATCCCACTCCGGCAGGATCACTCTCGTGATCCCCAACCGGTATGCCTCCCGAATCTGCTCCGGATGATTGGATACCAGAATCTTCACCAGTTCCGCCCGGATCCGTTCGGCGCTGACGTGCTGCAGGGAAGGCGCCAGTTCTTTGATGGCGGCTTCCGTGGACTTTTCGATGGAAAAACCGAGCTGTGCCGAAAATCGGACAGCACGCAAGATTCTAAGGGCGTCCTCCGAAAAACGCGCCTTCGCGTCACCCACGCACCGGATCAGGTGATAGTTCAAGTCTTTCATACCTCCGAACACATCCACCAGACGCACATCATCATTATATGCCATGGCATTGATCGTAAAATCCCGGCGCTTCAGATCTTCTTCCAGGTTGTTGGTAAAACGTACCTCCTTTGGATGGCGGTTGTCTTCATAGACTCCGTCGATCCGATATGTGGTCACTTCAAAACTGTCTTTACCAAGGAGCACGGTCACGGTTCCGTGCTCAATCCCGGTATCCACGGTCCTGCGGAACATCCGTTTGATATCCGCAGGTTTTGCCGAGGTTGTGATATCCCAGTCCTGGGGCTTCTTTGCCAGGATCGAATCCCGGACACAGCCGCCCACGGCATAGGCGTCATACCCATGCATCTGGAGATTCAGAATTATCATCAGAACTTTATTTGGCAATACAATCTTCACACGAACACATCCTTCTGTAACTAACTGCCGATTGACTGGTTTCCAGGAAGGCTGTCAGCCTGCCGCTGTCTCCTGGCAGCCATAGCCTCCGATTATAATTCGCAGTTCTTCACGGTTCTTGGGAAGGGCACCACGTCACGGATATTGGCCATGCCGGTGAGATACATCACACACCTCTCAAAGCCAAGCCCGAAGCCCGCATGACGGGTAGAGCCATATTTCCTCAGATCCAGATAGAACTGGTAGTCCTCTTCCTTTAAGTTCAGTTCCTTCATTCTTGCCAGCAGCTTCTCATAGTCGTCTTCCCTCTGGCTCCCGCCGATGATCTCTCCGATTCCCGGCACCAGGCAGTCCACAGCCGCAACGGTCTTTTGGTCCTCATTCAGCTTCATATAGAATGCCTTGATCTCCTTCGGATAATCTGTCACAAATACTGGACGCTTGAATACCTGCTCCGTAAGGTACCGCTCATGCTCCGTTTGCAGATCGCAACCCCAGGATACCTTATACTCAAACTTGTCGTTATTTTTGCTGAGAATATCAATAGCTTCCGTATAAGTCACTTTCGCAAAATCCGATTCCACTACATTTTTGAGGCGTTCCAGAAGCCCCTTGTCCACAAAGGAATTGAAGAAATTCATCTCCTCCGGCGCCTGCTCCATCACATAGGAAATCACATATTTCAGCATGGCCTCCGCAAGCTCCATATTGTCCTCCAGATCAGCAAAGGCGATCTCCGGCTCGATCATCCAGAATTCCGCCGCATGACGGGTGGTGTTGGAATTTTCCGCCCGGAATGTAGGTCCGAAGGTATAGATGCTCCGGAATGCCTGGGCATAGGTCTCGCCGTTAAGCTGTCCGCTAACCGTCAGGCTGGTTTCCTTTCCAAAGAAATCCTGTGTGTAATCTACGCTTCCGTCCGGGTTCTTCGGCATGTCTTCCATATCCAGCGTGGTCACCCGGAACATCTCGCCCGCGCCCTCGCAGTCGCTTCCGGTGATCAGCGGGGTATGCACATAGACAAAGCCTCTCTCCTGGAAAAACTTATGAATGGCGTAAGCTGCCAGAGACCGCACCCGGAATACGGCCTGAAATGTATTCGTCCGGGGTCTCAGGTGGGAAATGGTCCTGAGATATTCAAAGCTGTGGCGCTTTTTCTGCAACGGATAATCCGGTGCGGAAGCCCCTTCCACAGTCACTTCCTCTGCCTGGATCTCAAAGGGCTGCTTTGCCTGAGGCGTCGCCACCAGAGTCCCTCTGACGATCACTGCCGCCCCTACGTTCTGCTTTGAAATCTCCTGAAAGTTCTCCATTTTATCATGATATACAATCTGCAATGGTTCAAAATAAGAACCATCATTGACTACGATAAATCCAAATGTCTTGGAATCCCGGATGCTGCGGATCCAGCCTCCGACTGTTATCTGCTTGTCCAGATAAGCTTCTCTGTTTTTAAATAATTCCCGAATTGTCAATAATTCCATCTTAAAATACTCCTTTTTATTATAAACAATCTGTGCGGCAGATTGATCGTGCGTCTGCCAGCGCCTCTCCGGCAATTTCTTTCCGCTTTACAGTATATCTGTTTCCGCGGATAAAATCAACCTCATAATCCTGCAGGCGGAAGATTTTTAGTCAAGGTGTTACTGTGAGCGCCCGGTCAGGGTGTGAACAGTAACACCGTTTCTTGGCTCGTTGCTTCGCTTGAATAAATGTATTGACATCCTTATTTCCCGGAAGAGATGAAGATTCCTTCCACCAACGAGATTTCCTCCCTTCTGCATATCAATCCACACACGGTCCTGAAGGGAATGAATCTGTTGGTTGATAGCGATATTATTTACAAGAGAAGAGGGCTTGGGATGTTTGTAAAGGAAGGGGCGGTGGAACGGCGCCGGAAAGTCTACCTTGATCAATATCATGGCAAACCGGATCTTCGCAGACCAGGGGGATATCCTGATCGACGGCCTGCCCGCAAAGGAAAATATGGCGGTGCATGAGAAGATTTTCTGCATGAGCGATCAGAACCTGTATGACAGCACTCTGAAGATTCGCGATATTTTCAAGTGGACTGACCGGTTCTACGACCATTTCCATTCGGACAAAGCCTTCCGGATTGTGGAAATGTTTTCCCTGGATACGAGAAAACGGTTTCCCGCTCTGTCAAAAGGACAGCAGTCCATCTTTAAGCTGACCATAGCGCTGGCTCTGGATACGCCCTATGTGATCTTCGACGAACCGGTGCTGGGGCTGGACGCGAACCACCGGGAGCTGTTCTACCATTTATTGCTGCAGGATTATGAGGAGAATCAGAGGACCATCATCCTGGCTACCCACCTGATCGAAGAAGCGTCAAATGTGATCGGACGGGACGAACTGGGCACCATGAAGCTTATATCCTTGGCGCAAGGGAGGCCCTGCCCAAGGGCAGTCCGCTGTAGATCACCGGTATGAATCTGCATTTTCCTCGCTGCCATCGTCCATTTTGCCTCCATAGCCGGCATGCTTTCAATGGTGGATACGGCTGCCGGTATCGTGCTGCGCCGGCTCCTACCTGTTCATACGTCGGATAGGACTCAACAGAACAGCCGGAAAAACATCTTACCTTTCCTTATGAAACGGCCGAATGGCCATGACGGGATACCCCTTGGGAAAAAATGTACACCTTAACGCGCACTCGCACCGATAGAATAAAAATTGGAACTGCTTCCAAATATGACCCGCACACTCTGCAGGCCATATTTGGAAGCAGTTCCTGAATCTGTTGACTAACGCGGCAGTCACCAAATATCCATGCAAGCATGGCTGCTTGGCTCGTTGCTCCGCGGGAATAGAGCATCACGAAAATCGGATCTCGCCATTAGACAGCCTTGCATTGCACATGGATGTCGTCTGCTTCAAACGGGCTTTGATATCGCAGATCGTCAGCACCAGTCCCGGATACGCAATGTCCGCAACCAGTTTGCACCCGCCCAGGTTCTCGATCTCCTCCTGCTTCTTCGCCAGCTCCTCATCCATCTGTTCCAGCTTGATACGGTTGACGGAAAGGTCAAACTGGAGACGTTTCATACGTTCCAGCTTATCCGGACTGTTGGGGCGCTTTTCCAGCTTTTCCAGTTCAGTCTCGGCTTCCTCGATCACCTCAGCCAGCTCCTCCCGTTCGTATTCCATGCAGGGCTCGCCTCCCAGATAGATCCGTGTCTGGCTTTCGGATTTTGAGCCTACGGCCTTTGCACTGACTTTTTTGGCCGCCCGGATCCGTCCGCCTACTATGATGCCTCGGCCGGACCGGACCTGAACCTCCCCGTCGACATATACTTCGCTGTTGACAATACAATCGGCCTGCAGGTTCTCCCTGGCGTGAACGATACTGTTTTCCAAATATTTTGCAAAAATACTGCCGTCCGCCCTGACGACTGAATCGGTATTCCCAACAATCCCTTTGGCTACGACCAGATCCCCGCCTGCCTCTACAGTAGCTGACTCTACCACACCGTCTACCGTGATATTGCCTGCTGCCCGCACGCTGAAACCGCTGCACACTCTGCCGTGGATATGCACATCTCCCATGTAGTTGATATTTCCTGTAGAATAATCCACATTCTCGGCAATCTCCAGCACCGCTTTTACCTGAAAAGTCTTTCCTGCATATTCTACATGGCCGGCCTGGGTTGCCGTCAACTTGGTGCCGTCCTCACTGATCTCCGTATTCTGTCCTTTGGTAAGGGGCGCTTCTTTACCATCCTTTGCCGGGATTTCCTGATCCAGCACCGTTCTGCCCGGTTCGCCCGGAGTCGGCAGGACCGCCTCACAGATCACGCCTCCCGGTTCTACGCTCTGGAAAAAATGAAGCGACGCATAATCCACCCTGTCGTGCTCATCCACTTCAAACTTCCGTTCCACGACCCGATCAAAATGCTCAATGATCTGTCCGTCTTTTCCGTTGTGCGCCGGTTTTCCTTTTGCCAGAGTAAACAGAGAAAAATAAGGATTCCGGTCTTCCGGCAGACGCCTGAGCAATTCCTCGTCCACTCCGAACGAAATTCCCGTCTCGGTAAGCGCCTTATCTAGCATCTCCCGATCCAGATCCTTTCCTTCTCCTATCGGCGGAAATACGATCAACCAGGCGGAAAGCTTATCAGCCGATATATGGATGACCGGCTGCGCGTCCATCTCGATCGGCGGCGGTGTCGGTATCTCCTGCTGCGTACTCTGTTCTGATGACTCATTCTTCTGTGCCTCAGACTGTACACTCTGTCCTGCCGATGTATCTTCCTTCGCTGCAGGCTGCGCACCCTGCTTTATTAATAAAGCCTTTTGTGCGTCCGCCTGTGCCTTTTCTTCCCTGACTCTTACTTCTTTGAGGCGAGAATTAGCTGCCAGTGTGAGTACCCTCTGCAGACGTCCCAGCTCCTTTCTCAGCTCAGACTGAGAAAAATCTTCACGGCCTTCCAGCCGCAGTCTGGGACTTGACAGCCCTTTTGCCCTCTGTACCCGCATCTCACACAGCTTGTGCATCGCATGCCCCCTGGGCAGCTCCAGCTCCACTTCGGCGGCAGGGGGCGGAGGCGGCGCAGTTACGGCTTGTTCCTCCTTCTTCTCCTTACCCTCTTGCAACATATGGTCCGGAACCTGTTTGTCTCTGACCTGTTCTGATCTCGATCCAAAGAATCGAGCCCACATCTCTTTCTTGAAACCCATGCATTTCACCTCCTTCACATGGCGTTCACAGTGTATTCTGTAATTTTATTATACACTGTGACAGGCTGTACTAGCAAGCAATAAATAATGGAATTACCTGTAAATGTGAAAAAGGGGTTACTGATCCTGTCTGCGCACCACCGCGCATGCTATGATGAATCCAAGGAAGAGCACGGCCGCGATCATCCATCCGGTAAGCGCCGCGGTTCCCTGACCCACAAACTTGTCATAATACCCTTTCAGGTAAATCACGGTAATGATCAGCGGCAGGACATAGGACATGTAACCTTCCAGCCATCCCGGAAACTGCAGCCCCTTGCCTGTATTCGCTTCTTCCAGGAAGTTCGCCCAGCCCCAGCCATTTTTTCTGGTACAGAAGAGTACATACCCGAGACTGCCCAGCGGAAGCAGGTTATTCGACACGATAAAATCCTCCAGATCCAGGATATTGGTCCCCTCTCCCAACGGCTCAAATCCTGCCAGGACGTTGAAGCCCAGCACACAGGGCATGCTCAGCACAATGATCAGCGCCGCGCTCACCAGTACGCTTTTATTCCTGGACCAGCCGAAAATGTCTATATCAAATGAAATAATATTTTCAAATACGGCCACAATGGTCGTGAATGCCGCAAATGTCAGGAACAGGAAAAACAATGCGCTCCAGATCTGCCCTCCCGGCATCTGGGCAAATATATTGGGAATCGTAATAAAAATCAGGCTCGGCCCCGCTCCCGGCTCGATTCCGAAAGCGAAGCAGGACGGAATGATGATGAAGCCTGCCATCAACGCCACAAAGGTATCCAGCGCGGTAATGCTGATCGCTTCTCCCGCAAGGCTCCGCTCTTTCCCGATATAGCTGCCGAATATCATCATCGCGCCGATACCGATGGAGAGTGTGAAAAATGCCTGGCTCATGGCTCCGAAGATCACATTTCCAATGCCTATCTCTTTCATCTGGGCAAAATCCGGCACAAGGTAGAAGCGGATTCCTTCCCCGGCCCCTTCCAGAAATACGGAGTGGACCGCCAACACCAGCATGATGACCAGAAGAGCGCTCATCATCAGCTTGGAGACCCGCTCAATCCCCTTCTGAATCCCGAACTGGCAGACTGCAAAACCAATGACACATATCAGAGTCGTCCAGAACGCCATCACCGGTGCATTGCCCAGCATGTCCGAAAAGCCGGCTGTCACCGTATCCGTAGACGCTCCGGCAAATTCTCCCGTAATGCTGCGGAAGCAGTAGTACATCATCCAGCCGCCTACCGTGGTGTAAAACATCATCAGCAGATAGCTTCCGATGATGCCCACCCATTTCGTTATATGCCAGCCGCTCCCCTGGGGCTCAAGCCGTTCAAAGCCAGCCGCAACGCTGCGGCCGCTGCCCCGCCCGATGGCAAACTCACAGGTGAGCACAGGAATCCCCAGTACCAATAAAAAGAGCAGGTAGATCAGGATAAACGCCGCTCCTCCAAATTCCCCGCACATGTACGGGAACTTCCATACATTTCCAATACCGATGGCACATCCGGCAGATACCAGGATAAAGCCCAGCCTGGAACCAAACTTTTCTCTCTTCACTTTGTATTCCTCCTCAGTGTTCTTTTACTCCATTTTCGAAAACATGACTGTGCGTCATTGCAGTTTATACTATAATACGCCGCCGATTTTCGCCGGAAAACAGATGGCCTGCATGCGCATCAACGCAATTTATTTTATCATATGGAAAGAAACTCAGCAACTTATTCTTTCTTTTGATATTCCTGTGTACTGAAAGTCACTGTCCACGGTGCCTTGCACCCTGCTGCAAGGCATCCGCCCAGTAAAATAGTGGCTGCAGGCATCCAGCCCCTTGCCGCCAGGCAACTTTTCAATGGGCTGGATGCGTTACAGTTCGCGGCCGGTCAGGCCGTGAACTGTAACTACTGAAAGCGGAGCTGACAAACACGCAGCTCCGCTTAAATTTCTTCATTCTATAATATTATTTCTGTGCTTCGACCAGCTTATTCAGCCCTTCCATCACTTCTTCTTTGGAACACAATCCAAAAGAAACCACATTCCGGATCGGCATAGACGCGACCATGGCATTGTTCATCTCTTCGGTGATCGCTTCGTTTGTTTCCTCAGAGGATCCTCCAAAGAAAGAGGACATCTTATCCGCAAGGTACTGTCCGTATTCCCTCGTCCGTTCATCAGAGAAGAGCTCGCCCAACGTAGTGTTCAGGTGGAGTTTTAAAGGCGGCTTGACAGTAGAGTTCATCTGCACGGCCCCGGTCAGGCGGATATCCCGGGAGGACGCACCGATCAGGATCTCATACTGTCCACTGGCAGCGTACCAGTCCTTCATATCCATATTGTACCAGGCAAAGCTCCTATGATCTAGCGTCATGGTCACTGTCTTTGTCTCGCCCGGCTCCAGGGCCACCTTCTCGTATCCCTTCAATTCCTTGTCCGGGCGTCGGCATGCACCGCTGTTATCCCGGACATAAAGCTGTACGATCTCTTTTCCGGCTGCATTTCCGGTGTTCGTAATGTCCACACTGACTGTCAGAGTATCCTTGTCCGTCAGCACTTCCTTGTCCAGTTTCAGATTACTGTACGCAAATGTAGTGTAGGACAGCCCATAGCCAAACGGGAACGCCACAGGCATTTCCTTGGTATCGTAATAGCGGTATCCCACAAAAACACCTTCATGGTAAATGGTTTTCTCGCCGTCTCCGAAATTCAGATAGGACGGATTATCTGAAAGCTTGCAGGGAATTGTTTCGGCAAGCTTTCCTGACGGATTGACCATTCCATATAACAGGTTCACCTCGGCTTCACCTACAGCCTGGCCGCCCAGGTATGCTTCCAGCAGGCCCTTCACGTCGGCAAGCCAGGGCATTTCCACCGGAGATCCGTTGTGCAGGACTACGATGGTTTTCGGCTGTACCTTTACGATCTCCGCGATCAGACGGTTCTGGCATTCCGGAAGCCCCATATGTGCCCGGTCATAGCCTTCCGATTCGAAGCTGTCCGGAAGTCCGGCAAAGATCACGGCTTTGTCCGCATTCCGCGCCGCTTCCATCGCCTCTGCCGCCAGTGTTTCCTCATACACATCCCGATCCGCTGCGAATCCTTCCGCATAGGTTACATTTCCGGAAATACCTTCCATCCGTGACACCGCGTCCATGGCGCTGCTGACGCGGAAGCTGTTGATATGGGAGCTGCCGCCGCCCTGGAAACGCGGTTTTTTCGCAAAGCCGCCGATAAACGCCACTTTCTCGTTTGCTTTCAGCGGAAGTACATTTTCATTTTTCAAAAGCACCATGGACTGCTCTGCGGTATGGCGGGCAAAGTCGTGATCCTCCTCCATAGTAAATGGCTGCTCCTTCTTATTGTCCAGCCATTGGAACGAAATGCGCAGGATCCTCTCCACGGCCCGATCTAACACAGCCTCATCCAGCGTGCCGTCCTGCACTGCCCGGATGATCTCCTGGTCGTTCACGCCTCCGGAAGTGGGCATTTCCAACTCCAGTCCGGCTTTCAGGGCAGGCACACGCTCATTGACCGCGCCCCAGTCGGACATCACATATCCTTCAAAGCCCCATTCGTCACGGAGCACGTCGGTAAGCAGCCACGGATCTTCTGAAGCATAAGTACCGTTGATCCGGTTATAAGAGCACATCACCGTGTAGGGCTGGGACTTCTTGACTGCCGTCTCAAATGCCGGGAAATAGATTTCCCGCAGGGTTCTTTCGTCCGCCTCTGAAGAGTTGCTCATCCGGTTAAACTCCTGGTTATTCGCGGCAAAATGCTTGATAGATGTACCCACATGCTGAGACTGTACACCGTTTATGAAAGCAGCGGCGGTCTCGCCTGTCAGATAGGGGTCCTCGGAATAGTATTCGAAATTCCGGCCGCACAGCGGAGAACGCTTGATATTCACAGCAGGTCCCAGGACAACCGATACATCTGTAGCCTGGGCTTCCCTGCCGATGGTCTCGCCCAACTCCGTCATCAGCTTCCTGTCAAAAGAGCAGGCAGACAGGCAGGCAGGCGGAAAGCAGACTGCCTTGATACTGTCGTTGATTCCGAGATGGTCTCCCTTATCATCCTGCTTGCGCAGTCCGTGAGGGCCGTCGCTGACCATCACGCTGGGAATCCCAAGCCGTTCCACATGTTTAAGATGCCAGAAGTCAAGACCTGAGCACATGCCGGCTTTCTCTTCAAGGGTCATTTGGGAAATCAGTTCTTTGAGATTACGTTCCATAAAAATGTACACTCCTTTTTTATCTTTAATTTATTTATAGAATAGCATGTACTCAAAGAAAAATATAGCAATATCTTGTGATTTATAGCAAAATCTTATGATGAACTCCTCCCGATACACACTGGCCTGTGACCGCGCAGCATGGAACACGACATCTGGCCAATATCGTGATGGGGAGACACCCGGTCAGGATACTGTTACTGGAACCCCCAAAGGGTGTGAACTGTAACGAACAGTAACCAAAAACAGCCACTTTATAATGATTTTCCTTGACATTCCATGAAATCAACGATAAAATCAAAAGGTACTTTAAGCTAAATATTACTGTTTCATAAACTATTCACCTCATAATTCCAGAAAAGAAGGCTCAGAAAATTATGCTAGATACCAAATTACTTGTAGAAAGTATATACCATCTTATCCCAGAATTTGAATATCAGTTCACAAGGCCTGTAAAAAAATTAACCCAAAAGGAACTGACTAACTACCAGAGCAAGGTTCTGACCACACTGCAGAATATTCCAGAGATTTCTATGACCACTCTTGCCGACCGTCTTGTCATGTCCAAATCACAGCTTACCGCCACCGTAGACGTACTGGTTAAGCTGGGTTTTGTAGACCGTGTACATGATGAAAATGACCGGCGGAAGATCATCATTCACATCACAGAAAAAGGAAGTCGTTATCTGGCCCGTTCCAAATGTGCCGTAACAGATTTTTATGATCTGTATTTTTCCCAATTGACGGAAGAAGAACGTCTGAAATTATATATGGCGCTGGCTCAGTTATCAGAACTGTTATTGAAGATGAATCCTTTGTCCCAGTCTGTCACACAAGAGCAACTTAAAGAAATCATGGATAAATATGCGGAGTAAAAAAGAGCATAAAAAATGACGTGCTCGCGTCTGCGGCGATCTCGTCATTTTTCATGCTCTTTTCTCTACTCCATTTATTTTTGCTCAATTGTAAAATATTTGGCTACAAATGCACCCTCGTATACTACATATCCCGCTGCGCCGCAGGAATAGGTACTGTCCTCGCAGGTTACTATTTCTGTCCGGTCGATCATCATGGTCAGCGTTTCGCCTTTGACTGTGAATTGAAAATCATACCAGTGTCCCGGTATATAATTAAAATCTGTTTCTGCCAGCACTTTTACCTCATCCGCCATCCGCATAATGATGGACGCCTTCCCGCCTCCGATCACGGCCGCATAATATCTGCGGTGCCCTTTGGATCTGGCTATCAGGCCTGCCCATTTTGCATGTACAAATTGAATCGTAGATGCCGCCGAATAATCGAACCAGTCATCCGTACCAATACTCATAACTCCGTTATCCTCCGGATGGGAGATCGAGAAGGTAGCCTTAAAATCCGGACCTGTATGCTTTGTGCTGTTCATAAAGGACATCATCCATTTTGTCCTTGTTACAAACGGGCTGATTCCCGGGGTCAATTCGTCCGCAAGCCCCATATGGAAATGTTCCGGTGCGCCTTTCCAGTCAACCGTGCGGATGATCACCCTTCCGTCGCACCTTGTATCCGATAAAAATTCAAATCCAAGTTTATAGATCGCCCTGCCCTTCGTATCAGGAACTTTCCATGTAAACTCATTCTTCCCATTTTCCAACCTGTGTATTTCTTCCGCTTTCCATGTTGAGATCTCATCATTTTCATCATAATGCGAGATAAAAAATCTGAAATCCGGATTTTTATCGTTGTTACATTCGATCACGGTCCTTACTGTCTGCCCTGAATAAATGGCCGGGCTGGCATATACTTCAAAATAACTCGTGTCCGGCGCGGCTTTCGGCGCAGGATCCACATAAGTCTGAACAGAAACCGTAGCGCGTACCGAGCCAGACAGACCTGTATAATCAACCGCCAGCCCCGGGGTTCCGTCGATTTCTATGGTATTTGATATATTTCTGACTGCCTGATCAAAGACGGACTTATCATGCGCCATAAATCCCTGCACCGATCCCGGATACTCAAATGCATATTTTTCACCCGGATTCGCAATCTCTTCTCCATTGAGGGCGGCAGCTGCAGCTAATACTTTTCTTGCTTCCCTTACGGCATCCGAAACCACATCACCCCCATCCGAACTTACCACAAACATTCTGTCGGCAACCGGATTTCTGAAATCAGCCTGTTGGTCAATGCAGTCCAATCCCAGCCGGATCGCTGTCAGGCATCCTACATTCCCTCCGTTGCAATCCGTATCCCAGCCTGCCGAGACTGCGATGGAAATGCATTTCCGGAAATCATCCCCGCCCATTTTCAAAGCCATGATCACAGCCAGGTGATTCGTAACCATGGGGCATCCCCCCATATATCTTTCATAATCATGATGATCCTGGATCCACTGCCTTACCTCCCGCCAGTCCTGTGCCCTCTCACATTGCTCTAATACATCATCCAGCAGCTTGTTCAGCTCTCTCCCATATTTATTGTCTGCAATATATTTCCGGCATGTTTGGATCAGGCTGTCTATATTCTTCTCTTCAAAAGCCATTGCCTCCATTGCCGCCAGATATACGGCGCACTCCACTGCAATCCCGTCATGGCTGACCACTGCCGCTTCTCTTGCCATCCTTGCGGCTCTTTCAGGGTTTCCGGGATTCACCATTGCCCATGTGTCGATAAATATCTGTGAGCCGATCTGTTCCGCAATGATCATTCCATTCTTCTCTCCCGCTCCGCTGTACGGCGGCCTGATCCCCTGCTTTAAACGCAGGTAAGCGGAATGTTCGGTGGATCTGGAAAGCCCGCCCCACCATAGGATTGTTTTATCCTCTATGATATAGTTCAGCCAGGCCTCTCCTATTTGACCCGCTTTGATATCCGCAGGGTAGTCATTGTCCTCCAACGCCCTGTAAAATACAAATGTGCCGGAAATATCATCATCCGGGACAATGAACGGAGCGCCCGTTTTCTCTGCAACATAATAATCAATCTGCCCAAATTTCTTTTGTATATCCTCATAAGACCATCCTTCCACCGGACGTCCCATATATACCCCTATGATTTTTCCTAAGATTCCTGCATATATTTGTTCTCTGTATTTTAAAACAGCCATATGAATCCACCTGATCCTTTCCGGGCGCGCTTACCCCTTCACCGCGCCGCCAGCCATACCTTCAATAAATTTTTTCTGCAGCAGTAAGAATACGATGATCATCGGCAGTACCATGATCACAGCTCCTGACATGATGACACTGTAGTCTCTGGAAAAGCTCCCATTCAAATTCAAAAATTTAAGAGTCGCCGTAAAATTCTTTTCACTCTGCAGCAAAGTCGTACTTAGCAGATATTCATTCCATGAAAATAGTCCCACAATGCAAGCCACGGTTACGATTCCCGGAGATACGATCGGCATCACCACTTTCAAAAAAACCTGAAATGTACTGGCTCCGTCAATCCTTGCTGCCTCCTCCAGTTCATAGGGTACCTTAAGATAATATGTCCTCATCAAAAAGATCGGCATCGGAAGATTCCATGCGGCAATCGCTGCACCTACCGCAAATACATTACCGATCAGATGGGCTTTTACAAACAAACTGTACAGCGGCAGCATAAACATCTGCAATGGCACCGTGGTACAGATCATAAAATACAGCGTCAGAATCTTCCAGGTCTTAACCCTCCTTGTTGCCAGCACATATCCCATTGTTGACGAACCGATCACCCCGGTTACGATCGCTGTAAAAGTTAATTTTACACTATTGATGAATCCTTCCCCGAATCTGCCGACTTCCCATGTATATGAAAAGTTTTCAAAATGTATCTTTTGCGGAAAGGATAATGGGTTCTTCAGAATTTCGGAATGCGTCTTTATGCTGTTGATAAGCACCAGCACCAATGGCGCTAATGACAGGAATGCCAGTAAGGACAAAACCAGTATTGCCACCCAAAAGGATTTTGGCCTGTGAGTCCCCTTTTTCTTTACTTTATCCGCCATTATTCTAACGCCTCCTTTCGGCTGAACCATGTATAGAAGAATGCCGCTATGCATCCAAATACTCCGATCACCAGGGAAACCGCTGCGGCTTTTCCAAATTTGAACGCAGAGAATGCCATAGAGTATGCATAGGTACTCAAAACCTCTGTTGCATGTGCCGGGCCTCCGGATGTCATCAGATAAATATAGTCATACGTGCAGAACGAATAAATTGTAATTAAAATAAACATTAGCCGGACTGTCGGCATAATATTCGGAAGATATACATAATAGAACGTCTGCCATCCGCTTGCACCTTCGATTGCCGCGGCCTCGATCTGGTCCCCGGGTGTCTGCCGGAGCGCGGCAAGATAGATCACGGTCAAAAATCCCCAGTAATGCCATATATCAACCATTGCAACTCCGATGAGCGCTGTATCCAGGTTCCCCAGCGGAGAGGTCAGCTGCCATCCCAGTTTCTGCATAAATCCGATCAAACCGCCATTTGGACTGAAGATCATATTCAGCCATATAATCGCGTTCGTCGTAGGTGCCAGAAGGTAAGGGATCAGATAGACGGCCTGAAATGACTTGCTTCCTATATGAAATCTTGCCATGATCACTGCCGCGGTCATGGCGATCATGACCGGCACAGTGACAAACAGCATCGTCCACTTCAGGTTATTCATGACCGCGCGCCAGAATACCCAATCTTGGAACAGTTCCCTGAAATTCTGCAGCCCAACCCAGACTTTGTCATCCGAGATTCCATTCCACGTTGTAAACGCAGAATAAATCGTCTGAACTGCCGGAATCAAAATGATCAGCCCGCTTAAAAGCACTGCCGGCAATGACAGCAAATGATACGTTAAAGTTCCCGCCCTTTTATGCCTATTTACACCTTTTTCTTTTTTTATCTTCACGGTCTTCATCTCCATAGAAGCGATCCCCCAGCAACCTCTGTTTCATAACAGGCGATTGTTTTCCGCCTGTTATGACTGTTTTTTCATCCTAATCTGTTTTGGGTTCCACTAATGGACAGGTTTTCCCGCCTGCTATTTCTGCATCCAGTTCCGCCGCAACGGTCCTGCAAAAATCTTCCGGCGTTACCACGCCCTGCCATACTGTGTCCACATCTTCAAACGCCGTCAGCGTTGCCGCCGGGAAAAATGTTGCCGGATGGTATGCAAAATACCCCTGATCGATCTGCTTGATCGCTGCCTGCACAGATTCATAGCTTAACTTTGCCAGTCCGCTCATATCGCTGCCGTCATAATCACTCATCTCTTTGATCGGTGTCGTCCAATATCCGGGCCATCCTTTTGTCATGGACGCCGCAAAATCCGATGTCAGCATATAATCCAGAATCTTTGCACATTCCTCTGCATATTCTGTTTTTGAATTGATCGAAAAGTTAGAGTTAATAGAGACATCGTAAACCGCCTGTTCGGTATTTCTCGACGGCATACTAATAAATCCCACATTATCGACATCTGCCCCCATAAATGACTGACCGACAAACTGCGTATACAACGTCGGAGCCATGACCATTGCACATCGTTCATCCGCCAGCAGCTGTATCACTTCCTGAGAATCCAGATTGACATAATCTTCTCCTGACAAATAGCCTTTATCATACCATTCTTTTGTTATATCCACAGCCTCTGCCATGGCAGGATTGTCAAAGCTGTCTTCTCCCTCCAATACGCGATAGATCAAATCCGCTCCTGCATAGTGGTTGATGATCATAGAGGAAAAATGGTCATTGCATGGTTTCCAGCCTTTATTACCGGCCCCCAGCGGATAAATACCCAGATCAGCCGCTTTGTCAAGCAGATCCATCATCTCGTCCCATGTAACCGGCGGTTCCCATCCCTGTTTTTTAAAGAGTTCCTTATTATAATAAAGCCCTCCCACGCACATTCCTCCGGGGATCGAATATAAGCTCCCGTCCAGTGTCAGGGAATCATACATTACGCTCAAAACTCGGTCCTTCCAGCCATATTGTTCTGCATAATCATCCAGTTTCAGTACAAGATCCTCTTCTACATACTTTGACGTATAAGAAGGGCCTGAAGCGTATACAATGTCCGGCCCGTTTCCCGCAGCCAACGCTACCGGTATATCAGTATCTACTGTATTGCGAAATTCAAGGACCAGCTCATACTCATCCTGAGAATCGTTATACCAGCTATAAAGGACATTCTTCATTGTTTCCTGATAGTCTGTTGCCGCTCCCCAGAACCACATCGTAATCTGTTTCTTTTCTCCATCTGTTTTTTTCGAATTACCTTCTTTTTTTTCTGAATTTTCTTCTGTTTTTTCTAACCCACCTTCTGCTTCCTTCTTTCCGCAGCCTGCCAACATTCCGATTCCCATGATCACTGACATCATGATTGCAAGTATCCGTCTCTTTTTCATCCTGTTCTCCTTCCTGCCGTTGCGCTTCACTGGCCGGCCAGCGAACAATAACCTCGTATCTGCGATTCCGCAGACACAACCCACTCCGGCACCATTTCCAGCAGATTGTCTGCATATTCCTCAAAGTTTACATGATTGACCCTCTTGATCGTATCCTTCCATTCCTTCGGAACCGCATCAACACCGCTGAACGCTCCGGCCATCGCCCCGGCCATCGCGGCATTTGTATCGCAGTCTCCTCCCAAATTTACGCAATATTCGTTTACTTTTTTGGGATCTCCTTTTCCAAGCGCAAACAAACCGATTGCTACCGGTATAGAATCGGCAGCCAGATCGCCTCCTCCAAAGTATTCGTAAATCTCCAGCATTGCCTTTCTGGAATCGGTTGCTTTTTTTACTAACTCATATATAAAGCCGATTCGTTTTGAGATAGACGGTGATACTATAGGATGTCCATACTGACTGCCAATATCCGCCGCACGCATCGTTTCCCGGATGATCGTTTCGATATCGTTTTCTCCCCTGACGCATAACGCAACTCCCCACGCAACTGCCGCTGCCGCCGAAGTGCATACAGTTGTGTTATGTGTCGGCATACAGGTTTGATAAACATCCCTGACCAATTCGTCACAGGAAGAGTCCCGCAGCCCGTGAATGATCCCAACCGGACTGATCCTCATTGCCGACCCATTTGTATTGCCATATTTGCCGCTCTCTTCAATACTTCCGCCCGCTCGGATGGCCTTCAGCGCTCTTTCTGTGCTTGGTCCAAGGGGGCTTGCATATTTTCCCTTTACCCGGTCGGCCCAGGCCAATATCTCTGTCACAACATCCAGCGGAACGACTTTTTTATTACGTATAAAAGAATTCATCAGCGCCAATGCCTGTTCCGTATCGTCCGTGTACTCGCCTGCCTTCAAACCATCGTGAAAAATGTGTCCCTTTTCCGCAGGATAAAATGTATCAATCCATCCCCAGGTTTTCTCAATATAATCCGGCGTCATAAATGAAGACGGAACCCCGAGCGAATCCCCCGCAGCCATACCATACAAGCTTCCCAGTATCCTTTCTTTTACAGTTACCATTGTTTTCTCCTTTTGCTTTTTTGCTCACACATCATCCTGTCCATACTCTTTCCGGAAACTGCTCCGACAATCTCTCTGTCAGCATCTTCCAATCAGCCTCGTACTCCTGCCCTCCCCACTTTTCTATGGCAAAGCTCGCATTCGCCGCTCCGAAATATGCAGCGGTTTCATAACCATATCCGGAAAGAACAGCACTCATAAACCCACTCACATATGCATCGCCTGCACCTGTAAAATCCACAATACGATCCGGCTTTACAATCGGGATCGCCATGCTCTCATTATGATAAAAAACCTTACTGCCCTTGCCGCCGTCCGTGATCACAATACAAAGATCCGGAAAAACCTCCGCGATCCTTCCCTCTCCGCAATTCATTTCATCGGAAAGCTTTTTTGCCTCGCATTGGTTGATCATCAGAATCTCTACTTGATTCAAATAACTTTCAATCCGAGCTGTACTGATTCCTGTCATGATGATCCTTTTCTTCTGCTTTACTGCCATGGACAAGTATCCTTCTGTAAACCGATTAAAAACAGGAGCCACAATACACCATTCTCCCCCAAGCCTTGTTTCTCCCGGTATGGCTGCATCCGCCGCGCCTGCATGGGCGAAGCACATCGTGGCGCCGTCTTCCTGCATAAACATCCATGATTTTCCGCTTTGTCCTTCTTCATACGCAAGATGGCACATGATTCCTTTTCTTTTCCAATGCTCTTCCATCTCTATTCCTTCGGAATCTTTCCCTATCGGATAGCAGAGGACAGGAGCAGCTTTCCCGATGGAAGCCATTCCGACCGCAATATTAGGCGCACAACCACCCGGGACAAATGTGAAATCGCCGTCTTTGATCTGAACGATCTCTCCTTTTTCAGGCAGATGGTCGACTTTAAAAATATAATCGCCGATTGCCGCCGCTCCAACCACCGTTATCTGTTCCATAATTATATCACCCCCTTTGCCTCATGTTGTACTATTGTATAGTTGTCTTGTTTTATATACATCTTACTATCGGATCTTTATTTTGTCAATAGTATTATGACATTTTCCCCAAAATCCATAATGCTATTTCTTTATATTTCCTTCCATTTTCCTATATTTTTGATTTTTTCTCCATTTTCCCACAAATAGAGTTGTTTATTTTATTCCCTTGCTTTTTCTATAATTTTGATATATGATGTATACATCTATATACATGTTGAGTTGAACTACTAATTTACGAGGTGATTAAATGGATAAAAAAGGAATTGAGATTGACCGCTCTTCTCCGCTTCCGGCATATTATCAGATCCAAATGGATCTAAAGAACCGGATCCTTAGAAACGAATGGAATGAAAAAGAGCATATCCCGGGTGAAATAGAACTTGCAAAGCAGTATAATGTGAGCCGGATCACGCTTCGTCAGGCTCTTGCAGAATTGGAAAAAGATGGTTTGATCTATAAGGTTCGCGGGCGCGGTACCTTCATCGACTTAAAGTCCGTACCTATTATTACAGAGTTAAACTATTCTGTAGTATCGAATGATCAGCTTCCGCAGTCCGGATATAAGATTACGGCAAAAATACTGGAACAGCGTCTTGTAACGGATCTATTTCCTTCAGTTTCACAAAATCTTCAGCTTCAGAAGAATGATTCTGCCGTATATATCAAACGTTTATTTCTGATCCACGAAAAGCCGATTGCGATCTGCAGCTCGCACATTTCAGCAAAATTAGTTCCTGGATTAGAAGATACGCCGCTGATCAATGGTTCCATCTCGCAGACTTTGGCCGAGTGTTATAACCTGTACTCCGAACATGTTGACGATTATATCGAGGCTGTCCGCGCCACCCAGTCCGAAAGCCATCTGCTGGAACGTCCTTATGGGGTTCCTCTTATTATGCTCCAGGGGACTTCTTATCTGAAAGATAAGATACCGCTTGAATATTCGCGTACTTATTGGAGCGGGGATTCTGTCAGGTTCCACTTATCACTGCAGAATGGACAGACCGGATTTATCCCAACCGCATAGCAGGGGGGATTTTTATTGTGACACACGAAAAACACATCCCGAAGCCGGATACTTCGGGATGTGTTTTTTACTAACAGGTTAAAACCTGTGCTTCTTTTATTCTTCTACGTCGTCCAGCTTGGCGGTAAATTCGCCAATTACGCGTCCCATTGCAATGGCTTCAGTAATATTGGTTCCGCCCGGATAGAACTTGTTTACAATAGAGCCAAGCTCTCCAGCTGCAAACAGACGTTCAATCGGCTTTTCATCTGTGTCCAGAACACGGCCGTACTCATCATGCATCGGACCGCCCTGTGTATTAAGAAGTGCAGGCCAAAGCTGTATCGCGTAAAACGGAAGCTTTGTGATCGGTCCCATTTTGTAACAGTCTCTCTTAAACTCCGGATCATAGCCGTTGAGCGCTGCCTGATTATAGTCTGCAACTGCTTTTTCCAGCACGCCGGGAGCATATCCCAGCTGCTCGCCCAGATCAGCGATCGTATAAGCCTTTTTGATCCAGCCTTTTTCAATCTCTCTCTGATTGTCTTTGCTCCAGCCCTCCCAGGTAGGATCTTCCTGAATAATACCCGGACAATGTCCGATGATCGGTCCGGCCGCACGCACATTCTCATCAAAGATCATCCATGCGGGCATCCTCGGATAAGCCATCTTCTCTGCCTCACAGGCCGTAAAATCAAAGGCCATTGCATGAACATCCAGGCCGGACTCATTTAAGAATCTCTTCCCTTTTTGATCTACATACATATAATTCGGAGCATGCATTCCAATAGCGATCGGCTGCTCATGGTCTTTTACCTTATAGCTGACGCCGCAGGATACTCCGGTCATATGCCACATCTTCGCACCAAGCTTCGCGGTCATCGTCAAGCCGTCTCCTACGCTGCACAGCGTACCCTGGGCCATCAATTCCTGGCTTAAGTAATTAATCTGCATCTCTTTATTGCGGTTAAAGCCGCCGCATGTCAGACAGATGCCCTTCTTTGCACGGATGTTGAGCGTTCCGCCCGGTGTGCTGGCTTTCATACCTATCACTTCTTTTTTGCTGTTCGTGATCAGTTCCAGACCACGTGTCTCATACATAATTTCAATGTTCCGCTTATTCACGCCGTGCATAAGGGAACGGATCAGATAATATCCTCCGTTCATATCCGGATCCCCGCCATCCTTTGGAACAAACTGAGAACGTCCGCCAAGGCCGTCGGCTCCCGGGAGGAAATCCCATACCGCATTCGGCGCCGGAGGAAACGGAACTTTACCTGCTACCCGGAAATCGCACTCGCATTTTTCTCTGAACCAGTCGTGACTGCTCATAGAAACATCCACAAATTTGTGTATGAGCTCGTCCTTCACGGTATCATCGAATACTGCGCGGTAGTAATCATATACCTTTTTATCATCCAGGAATACACGTAAAGTGCCTCCGCTCAAACGTGTATTTCCTCCCGGCACTTTATCAGCTTCAATGACCAGAACTTCCGCACCGTTATCATGTGCCTCGATTGCGGCACATCCGCCTGCAGCCCCCAGGCCGACTACCAGAACGTCAACAACCTTATCCCACTTCATACATTTTCTCCTTTCAAATTAATTTTGATTTATGAATTATTTTTATATTTGAATTATATTATTTTATACATAATTTGTCAACATGAAATATTCTACTTTTACTTTCCTGCCTCGGCCCGCATCTGTGCGATCTTCTTATCTGTTAATGGATAGAACAGCATTGCGATAATAACAATGATCAGAAGAACCGCCGGGAACAGTGCAAACAGGATCGGAAGGCCTGCAATTGCCTGCTCCGTTACGTGATCTGCCTGAAAACCAATCGCATTAAGCCCGACACCCAGTATAAGTCCCTGGAAAACACCGCCTATCTTTGGAGAAAGAGATAATAAGGTCATCAAAAATCCTTTCAAATCTTTTCCTGTCTTTAATTCTGTATAATCAACCAGATTCGAATATACCGCCGCTTCCGCGGAATGCATAAATGAATACCCGATGTAGCCAATTGACAGTAAAATTGTAAAGAACAATGCACTGCTGCTTGAGAAATAAGAAATCAACATACTTCCGGCATAGATCACGCCTCCGACAATATAGGCATTTCGGCTTCCTCCCACAAGCTTAGATACAAACGGCGTAATAAAAGAGCCGCCGATCATCAGCGCAGTGCTCAGGGACAGGTATAATGTCAGCATTGCACGATCCTCCAGCACGTATGTGTAATAATAAACCGAAAGCGCAGTCACTGCAAAATAGGTTGCAATCTTCAAGATTCCGGCAATGAGGAACATCAGCATAGGGAAGGATATAATGCTTTTAACCATATCCAGAAAAGACACATTCTCCGCCTGCTGTTTATCAGTTCCTTCTGCCTTTGGCACAGGCTTATCATAGGGTTTTGCCATCATATACAGCTGATAGAATCCAAAGAAACAAAGGACAGACAGGATACCTGCAAATGCGGAATACCCGATTGCCGCAAACGCAGTGACCGCTACAAGACTAAGCAAAAACTTGGCCAGAGAATTCATCTGTATGCGGCACGCTGCATAGGACGCCCTGTCTGACGGATCGGGCGCCAATACTGGGAGAAGTCCCGTATACGGAGAATATACCAGGTTCCAGGAAACATAACACAATATGTACATCAGTCCAAAATAAGCCACTGCAGCGCCTCCTGAAAAACCAAAATCTGTAAATCTGAGCCAATTAAAGATCGCGCAGAAAATTGCCCCCCAAAGAATCCACGGACGGAATTTTCCGCTCTTAAAATTCGACTTTTGTATCAGGATTCCAATGATCGGGATGGAAATCGTATCGATCATGCTTGCGACCGCCATTGCAGATCCCATTGCTGTTGCCGACAGACCTACCGCCGTTGTCAGAAATGCGCTGAAGTACGTCGACGACAAATTCGTAATGATCGTGGTGAAAAAGTTGCCCAGGCCATACCGATAGCTCTGCACGCTATAGATAGATTTCTTTTTTTGCTGCTCCATAAAGTACCTCCTTTTTACTCACACTGTTTAGAAAACTATATCCAAGGGCATCCCATCATGGCCGTAACGCGTCGCCCTTTGGCATAATTTAGTTAGCTACATTTTACCATCATTTTCATAATTGTCAATATTTTAAAATATTTTTTATTTATAAACCATTTACAAATCATGATTTATTTGTTATACTTAGCGCAGATAAATCTGCAGCTTAGTCTACCCAAGGGCATCCACTATGGTCATTCGGCCCTGGAATCCTGTTGCGTTATTGCGAAGTAAGGAGTGTGTATGAATATGATGAAACTGCTTATTCCAATATCAGCGATCATTCTGAGTATTATCGTCGGAAACCGGTATCGGATCAATACCGGTATTATCGCCGGTTCCCTTGCTACGGTAATCGGTATCATCATGCTGCAGATGACCGCAGCCGACTTTTTTTCTCTTGTTCCAAGCAAGATTATATTCACAGTAACCGTGATCACGATTTTCTATGGATATTTATCGGAAAATGGTACTCTGTCCGCTGTTATTGATTACATGATCTATGCCCTCAAAGGAAATGCCAGGATGCTTCCTATTGCAATTTTTATCTTAAGTATCCTGATCAGCGCTATCGGTATCGGCGCGCCCACCGCTACTGCGATTCTTGCCCCGATCGTCATGTCGATTGCCCCCCGTATCCGGCAAAGCTCTCTATTATTGGGAGTATCTGTATCCTACGGCGTATGTATCGGCGGAAATTTTATCTTAAGCCAGGGAGGCATTATCGCGTCTTCTATCATCGAGGGCTCCTCTGTATTTACCGGGATGGGCAGAAACATGATGTTTCAGGCGTTTCTTCTGAGCACATTATTTTTCAGTTCCCTCTATGTCATGATCTACGTGCTTAGTCAACGCAAGGCCGTCCCTATGTCCGGTACCCTGGAAAAACCGGCCCCTCTTTCAACGGTGCAGAAGCAAAGCCTGTTATTAATGGCAGTTTGTCTGATCACAATCCTTTTATTTGCTCTGCTGTCACATTTTTTACCCAAAGGCCCACTGCAATTTTTTTTCACAGAGTTTGACCTGAGTTTTATCATTCTGATCGGAATATTTGTTGAATCCGCCTTACACCTTGCGCATTTTCCGGACATTGTCAAAAATCATATTCCGACGCAGACATTGATCTTTTTTACAGGAATGACACTTTTAATGGGAGTTTCTATTCGGGCGGGGATCGTAGAATGGCTCAGCTCTCTGGTGCAGGAAAATATTCCTCAATTTTTTGTATGTGCCATTTTAGCTTTGTTTGGAGGCATTATGAGTTGTTTCAGCTCTACGTTATCTGTCGTAATCCCGGTACTGTTTCCACTTGTTCCCAGTATTGCCTCCAAAATGGATCTGAATCCTGTGCTTTTATACAGCGCCATCTTTATTGGAAGTACAGGCGCGGGTATCTCTCCGTTTTCAACCGGCGGCCTGCTGCTGATCAGCAATTGTCAGGTTCGGGAAGAATATCATTCTCTCTGGAATAAATTTCTTCTTTTGTGCGGAATCAATATATTTGCTGCCTTCGCTGTCTTCCTGTTGATCGGGCAGCTGTAAATATCTGCTCTCTCACCACGCAGCGGCGGCGGTGGCGGCCGGAAAATCTAACACATCAGCCGGAGGTTTTTTGTTCTATCGGAAAATCCGGAGACGTTTTCCATAGAACGAAAAAAGCAGACCAATAATGGTCTGCCTCATGAGTCAAGACTTTATAAATTCTTTCTAGTACTCCATCCAGTCAGGAATTGAACTAATGAACTGTCTGGTTCGCACCAGTGCTAGGCAAAAGTTCGACGGCGATGTGGGTGCATCGGCTAGAACTTTTAACGACGCAATGGTGCGGAACAGGCAGTTTAGGAGTTCAATTTCTGGCCGGATGGAGTACTAGTACAATGTTGCAATTCTTTTTATGGTTTGATCGTTACTATTCACAGACGGACAGGATGCCTGATCACAGTCCGCAGTTTTTCCTCTGCTGCTCTCCGCGGGTCGCTCAGGTAGATTTCATGGTGAAATCTTGAATCCGATAAATCCAGTGCATATCCATTTTCCGCCGCAAACTCATCCATCCTTCGGATCGTCTCCGGCTCATGATCGTAGCTGCCGATATGCATACACTGGACGCATACCCCATCTTGGTAGGTAAAAAATTCCACTTTTGAAAAATCCGCTTTCTTTTTCGCCGCAGCTTCCTCCACGGCCCAGTCAAAATCTTCTTTTTTCACGAAATCCGGAAGCCGTATCATGGATATCCACTGAAAATCCTCTTTCCGGGAATAATCAATCCCGTCCGTTCCTTCCTGCCACCAGAGCCCTTCCAGCGGCGGCACCACATAGGAAAAATACCCATCGATCTTATGTGTCCCTTTATAACTCATTTTAATTGTAAACGCAATTCCATACAGCAGATTCATCGCTGTCTTATACTCCCCGTCCGGCTCGTTGGGATTGCCTCTTCCCCGGACCGCCACATAGTTCATCTCAGGGATCTCAATGATCCCCGGCTTTTGGGGCGGGAGATAGTATTCCTTGTACTCTTTTTTATAATCAAACGGCATAGATATTTCCTTTCCGATCATAAATCAATCTGTACTCGCTTTTTTCTTTTTTGGCTTCGGCATGGGCAGTTCCCGGCATGTCTCTGTTACAAATTCTGCCAGAAATCCTTTATCTTCCAGTTCCTCGATCAGGAAATGCGGCTTTGCCCCTTCATAGGGCGAACCGGTTTCCATCTTCGGCGCCAGGCGTTTCCCCGCCTCTGTCATCTTCACAAAAAACTGGTCTTCACAGATACATCCAAAAAATTTTCCGTCACAGTATAGTCCATATTCCCCAAACATTTTCCGATAGCTGACCGTCCCTGCATCGGAAAGCTGGTCTGCCACATATTGTACAAATTCCGGACTGCTTGCCATTGTTCATCCTCCTTCCTTAACATCATGCACCTATCCGGACAGGTATCCTTAGTTATACCCAAGGGCATCCCATTAAGGCCATCCGGCCGTTTCACAAAGTGTGCCCGCATACGCTGTTGTTCCGAACTATTGTGCATATTGTTTCCGCATATTTTCAATGATTTCCCGCATCTCCTTTTGGACGTCCGCCGGTTCCAGCAATTTTGCCCGATCGCCGAACGTCAGAAGCCAGCTGATCAGATTATCTTTATCCGTGTAGTCCGCATGGAACAAAAGTCTTCCGTCCTTCTGCTCTTTGAAGCAGTCCAGACCAAATTCCTCTACCAGACGCCATTTGCACTCTGGCTCAAAGACCGCTTTCACCCGGATACCCCCAGGAAAGATCCGTTCATTTTTGAGATCCGGCAGAGGCACTTCCCGCGGCTTATAGCTTACTCCAGACAGACTCAGCTCCGCCATGCGGTTCAGCTTGAACAGCCGAAAATCCCGGCACAGGGTACACCATCCCCAGACATACCAGCTGGACCAGCGGAAGATCAGATAATAGGCTTCCATTCTCCTTTTCCCTTCCTTTTTCGGTGAAAAGTAGAGAAATTCCAATTCCTGCCTGCCATCGATCGCCGCCCGGATGATCTCGATCTTGGGGGCCAGATCCGCCTTGTACCAGGAAGACAGGTCGATCAGGACAGACTGGTTTCCCTCCATAAAATCCGATCCGCCCGGGGAAAGCTTTTCCATTAAAAGGCCGTACTGGTTCGTACCGCTGACACTGTCCAGGCTTCGCAGCCCGGCCAGGATGTCCTGCATTTCCCGGGTCGTAAAGACGGTCCGGTCTACTTTGTAATTTTCCATAATGGTAATCCCTCCGCCAGCCCCCGGCATGGTCATGATCGGGATTCCAGCCCTGCACAGGTCTTCAACGTCCCGGTTGATCGTCCTTCTGGACACCTCAAACCGTTCCGCAAGGTATGGGGCAGTCACCATATCCTGTTGCAGCAAAACAGATAAAATTCCAATCAGTCGGTCAATCTTCATATGCGCTCCTTTAAAAAACAGGATAATTTATTATAACACAGGAAACAGGACAGCTGTATGTCATGTTTAAAATAAAATCTCCATCATGGCCATTCGGCCGTTTCATAAAGTATATGATTCCGGAATACGACCTTTTTCTGTCCTTTCCTGATCTCGCCGACCTCATAACAGTCGTGATATTGTTTCATATGCTCCGCAATCTCCCGTGCATACTCCTTTTCCACCACCAGCAGAAGCCCGGCTCCGCAGTTGAACGTGGAAAGCATTTCCTGTTCTTCTATATTACCAGCTTTTTTAATGTAGGTAAATATGGGCAGGGTTTTTAACTGCTTCAGATCAATTTCCGCACACAGTCCGTCCGGAATGATCCTGCACAGATTCCCTTCAATGCCGCCTCCGGTAATGTGCGCCATACCATGTACCCCATGTCCCCGGGTCACTGCTCTGATCGCTCTGTAGTACGGCGTATGGGGTTTCATGATCTGCTCGATAAATGTCTCGTCCTCTATCCTGTCCAGCTTGATCCGGGGGATTTTTTCCATTAATAAACGGATCAGTGTATAGCCGTTGGTATGAAGACCGTTGGAGGCCGCCGCCAATACCTTATCACCTTCCCGGATTCCTGATCCGTCAATGATCCGGTTTCTGGGTACGATCCCGGCAATGCTTGACGTCAGGATATACAGCCCCGGATTCACCACCTCCGGCTGGATAGAAGTCTCACCGCCCACCAGATCGCATTCATTTTCCCGGCAGGCCTCGGAAATCCCTTTCACAAAGGCTTTCATCGTTTCTTTTTCCGCCTTTCCGCAGACGATCGTATCCAGCACTGCAAGGGGCTTTGCACCCATCACAGCGATATCATTTACCAAATGGTTGATCATGTCATGACAAATGGATTCCACATATCCGTATTCCATGGCAAGCTTCTGCTTGGAACCCGGTTCCTCGGACTTCAGGACCAATACGGGATCCTCAATACCCGGAAATCCGATGTCGTACAGGGACGCAAAGGGCCCCAGACCGTTCAGCACGCGCGAATTTTTTGTTTTCAGATAAACAGCCATCTCCCTTTTCATTGCATCGGTATAGGAAATATCCACCCCGGCTTTGCTGTAGGAAAAAGTTTCGCTGTTTTTCTCCTGTCCCTGAAGGATCTCATCCACCGAAGTGTGCAGCAATCCGGCCAGTTCCACCAGGATTTCCACATTCGGCAGTGTACCATTTTCCCACTTGGAAACGGCCTGAAAAGAGACGTTGAGCCTGGCAGCGATCTCCGCCTGCGTCATGCCGAGCTGCTTTCTTTTACTTGTGATAAATCCCGCTATCTTTTTGTTATCCAGCATCTTTTGACCTCCGATCATTTATAATGGACTTTCAAACTCCATATCACTACGTTAGCTTTATCTTACCCTGAAAGATAACAGAACTGCAATAAACATTTATTTGATTTTATAGACGGGATTCAACCTGCAGTTGAGTATCTCGCCGCATACCAGGATATCGAAAACAATAGCCTCTTTTCCCCATTCACAAGGGAAAACCGAACATTTTTCTTTACAAAACACGAAAAATACACTAAACTAGTAATTGTAGTTTTCTGGCAGAGGAAAGAATACTCTGCACGTCTGTCTGATCAGCTTTTGGCAGAAGCATGGTCAGCTTTATCAAATCATACGGAGGTACTATATCATGAAAGGAAACGTAATCGTCGGTCAGTCAGGCGGACCGACCGCCGCTATTAATTCAAGTCTCGCGGGCGTATACCGCACCGCCAAGGATCGTGGAGCCGGCAAGGTCTATGGTATGCTGCACGGAATCCAGGGACTGCTGCAGGAAAGATATATAGATTTATCAGACTATATCACCACAGAACTGGATGCGGAACTTTTGAAGAGAACGCCTGCTGCTTTTCTTGGTTCATGCCGTTATAAGCTGCCGGAGATCCACGAAGACAGAGACGTCTATGATAAGATATTTGAGATTCTTGAAAAGCTGAATATTGAAGCGTTTATCTATATCGGCGGCAATGACTCTATGGATACCATCAAGAAGTTATCTGACTATGCCATCATCACCGGTTTTAAGACCCGTTTCATCGGCTGTCCGAAGACCATTGACAATGACCTGGCTCTGACAGACCATACGCCGGGCTACGGAAGCGCTGCCAAGTATATCGGTACATCTGTAAAGGAGATCATCCGCGACAGCTTCTGTCTGGAATATTCCAAGGGCCTGGTTTCTATTATCGAGATCATGGGACGAAACGCAGGATGGCTGACCGGTGCAGCTGCTCTTGCCAAGGGCGAGGACTGTTCCGGACCGGACCTGATCTATCTGCCGGAGGTTCCGTTTGATATTCAGAAGTTCGGCGACAAGGTAAGACAGATCCTGACTAAGAAGTCATCTGCTGTGATCGCAGTTTCTGAAGGAATCCGTCTGGACGACGGACGTTATGTGTGTGAGCTGGGACAGAGCATCGACTTCGTAGACGCATTCGGCCACAAGCAGCTGTCCGGTACCGCAAATTATCTGGCAAGCTACATTGCCGGAGATATCGGATGCAAGTCCCGTGCCATTGAGCTGAGCACCCTGCAGAGGTCTGCTTCCCATTGTGCTTCCCGTGTGGACATCCTGGAGGCATATCAGGTAGGCGGCGCCGCAGTGAAGGCAGCGGACGAAGGCGACAGCGGCAAAATGGTTGTCATCCAGCGTCTGTCCGACGATCCGTATCAGAGCGGAACAGAAGTGAAGGATGTGCATAAGATCGCCAATGATGAAAAGCTCGTTCCGAGATCATGGATGAATGAAGACGCGGATTATGTAACGGACGAATTTGTGAATTATGTACGTCCTCTGATCCAGGGCGATGTATCACCTGTCATGGTAGACGGAATCCCGAGACATCTGTTCCCGAATCCGATGACCGACGGAAAATAAATCAAAAAATAGCTTGACAAAGCCGTTCCTATATTATATACTAACATATGTTGTGAGCGGCTTCATCAAGTGTGTGCGATTAGCTCAGCTGGATAGAGCGTCTGGCTACGGACCAGAAGGTCGGGGGTTCGAATCCTCTATCGCACGTTTATAAAAGTCAAGGATTTCATATCCTTGATTTTTTATTTGCAGTTACTATTCACAGCCGCTTCACACACATGCACAAAATCAGCGGAGTGTTATTCCCCGCTGATTTTTAATCTAAAGAATTGATTCACTGATTCTGAAACCGCTCCGCCTGGCCGCTGATCAGTTCCGCATCGTCAAAATAGTTGATCTTCATGGCCGCCTTTACATTCTGCAATGTCTCCGCAGCTCTTTTCTCTGCCTTTTCGCTGCCCTTTCTGAGAATTTCGTACACATACGGGATATCCTTCTGATATTCCTTTCTCCGCTTTCTGATGGGCTCTAATTCTGCCTGCAGAACTGAATTGAGGAAACGCTTTACCTTCATATCGCCCAGTCCGCCCCGTTTATAATGGGACTTGAGTTCATCCAGGCTGGTATAATCCGGCAGAAATTCCGGGAAATATTCCGGCCTGCAGAACGCGTCCAGATACGTGAATACCGTATTGCCCTCCAGCTTACCCGGGTCCTCGATGCGGATATGGGTGGGATCTGTAAACATGCTGAACACCTTCTGCTTGATCTCTTCCGGTTCCTCGGAAAGATAGATACAATTGTTCAGCGACTTGCTCATCTTTGCCTTGCCGTCGATTCCCGGCAGCCGCATGCACGCCTGATTATCCGGAAGCAGGATCTCCGGCTCGACCAGGGTATCTCCATAGACGGAATTGAACTTTCTCACGATCTCCTTTGTCTGCTCCAGCATGGGAAGCTGGTCTTCCCCTACCGGCACCGTGGTCGCCTGAAATGCGGTGATATCCGCCGCCTGGCTAATCGGATACGTAAAGAACCCCACCGGAATGCTTGCTTCGAAATTGCGCATCTGGATCTCGGACTTTACGGTTGGGTTTCTCTGCAGTCTGGACACCGTTACCAGATTCATATAATAAAATGACAGTTCACACAGCTCCGGCACCTGGGACTGGATGAACAGCGTAGACTTCTCCGGGTCCAGGCCGCATGCCAGATAATCCAGCGCCACCTCGATAATATTCTGGCGCACCTTTTCCGGGTTGTCTGCATTGTCCGTCAGCGCCTGAGCATCCGCGATCATAATAAATATATCATCAAATCCGCCGGACTCCTGCAGCTCTACCCTTCTTCTCAAAGAACCGACATAGTGGCCCACGTGTAATCTTCCGGTCGGTCGGTCTCCTGTCAGCATCGTCTTTCCCATCGTTCCTTTTTCCTCCTCATTATCCTGTCTGAGTTATTTATGATTCCAGTGAAGTGTATCCCCGTTCCCCCGGCCTTTTGCATCAGGATCATTTGTTCTGCAGCATAGCCGTCCGTGAAATCCTTCTCTCGGCATACCTCCGTCCATCCGGCACATAGAAAAATTGATACAGCATATGCGCCATCACAGCCGCCGACGCTACGTCGATCACAGAATGCTGCTTCAAAAACATCGTTGCCATAATGATCAGCGCGGCAAGTATATAAGCCCCCGTACAGGCCGCCATATGCTTCTGCAGCGCACGGCTCTGACTGATGGCAATGCACGCAGCCAGAGAATTGTACACATGGATGCTGGGCATCACATTGGTCGGCGTATCCGCCCGGTACAAAAGCTTCACCATATCTACAAAAATATTATCCCGCTCGAATACGTAGGGCCTGATATTCAGCCCGTTTGGAACCAGCGTAGATACGATCAGGAAAATGGTCATTCCTGTAAACATCAGCTTCGCAAGCCTGTAAAATCCTTCTACATCCGTAAAAAAGAAGTACAACATCACCGCTGCGATAAATACAAACCACAGTAAATACGGCACAATGAAATATTCTATAAATGGAATCTGGTCGTCAATCGCCGCATGGATGACATGATAATTCTTTGTCACATGCGTTTCCAGATATAAAAACCACGGCATATACACCAAAAAATAGCTGAAGACCCATCCGTGCTTATATTTTCTCAGCAATTCTGCCGCCCTTTCCTTCCATGTCATATGAAACGCTCCCTCTGATATGATTTAAGTCTGCATATCCCCCTGTACTTTTTTCAGAACTACTTTTCATTCTCCCGATTATATCATGATTCCTCCGTAACAACAAGGATGTTTACAAAACATTCACACAAATCTTTTTATGTTTTTTGACAGTCCCCCGCTCCTTGGCAAGATCCGTCATGCACCGGCATCCGGCGGCGCGATCACCTGGATCTGTTCCGGCTCCAGGGCCGCATGGATCGTCTGTCCCCGGGCAATCGGTTCTCCATCCGCATGGATCGGAAGTTCCCTGCTCATTTTTATTTCAATCTCTCTGCACTGGTAAATGGAAATTCCCTTAAAGTTTACGTGCTTTCCAAAAAATGCGGTGGGGAGCAGAAGTAGGATCTTCCATTTCGGCAGCTCAGAAACAACGATCACATCCAGTATCCCGTCTCCGACCTGAGCCTTCGGGCAGAAGAAGAAGCCTCCTCCCTCGTAGGGATGATTCATGACCGCTGTAAAATATGTATGCTCAAACCTCTTCGTCTTCTCAGAATCCATCCGGATTTCCGCTGGCATCGGCTGTTCACTGAGGATCCATTTCAGCGCGATCGCCAGATAGGTCAGCTTTCCAAGGCCCAATTTGTTTAAGACCACTTTGATCGGAGAGACAGCGGCCCGATGACACACAGCAGCGTCAAAGCCAATCCCTGCGCTGACTGCAAACCGGTATGTCTGGTCTGGACAGATCACCCTGCCGACATCCATAGGAACCTTCCTGCCTGTTTCAAAGATATTTTCCAAAGCTGCATGGAGATCTGTCGGCAGACGGAGCGTCCTGGTAAAGTCGTTGCCGGAACCAGTGGGAATATATCCAAGAGTTACTTTGGCGCAGCTCTGGATTCCGTTCACCACTTCATCCACCGTTCCATCTCCTCCTACCACCACCAACGTATGCTCCTGTCCGTCGGCCGTGATCCGTGCCGCTATCCCGGCTGCATGGCGGGCGTATTCCGTGTAAAAAACTTCATAGTCAATTTTTCTTTTTTTCAATTCCGGTTCTGCCAGCTTCCAGATCATCCCGCCGCGCCCGGATCTGGATTCCGGGTTTACGATAAATGTATATTTCAAACCATACCTCCTGTGGGTTTTTGCCGCGGTTTTCAGCAGATCGTACTGTCCAGATATTTTCCAAGGGAACGCCTCATATTTCCCTCAAAGTCTGTCTCACCGCTGCACAGACACCACTCGAATACATTGCCGATAACGATCATCCGGACATCTGTGGTAAATGCTTCGATATCCACGTTCAGTCGGATGATCCCGGCCAGAGCCGCCTTTTCCACGTATGCCTGCACGGTCACGATCGGGTAGGGCCGCTCAGTCCGTAAGGCAGCGTTCAGCGCCTGGTTCTTCGGATTGTAATATCCGGACATAAATTCTACACCCAGCTCCCGGCAGTAACTCACATAGTTCAGATAGACCCTGATGATCGCGATCTTTGCCTCATCCGAATTGCGCGGAAGCTCCAGAAGCGCCGGATTGATACTTGGCTGCTCCTCGATATAGTAAGAAAGCAGGTCATCCTTTGTTTTAAAGTGATGATAAAAACTGCCGTTAGAAACTCCGGCTTCCTCGCAGATGTTCTTGATGGAAAGTTCTTCATACCCCTTCTTTTTCAATATCTGTTTGGCTGCCCTGAAAATGCGTTCCTTTGTTTCCTTTGATTTCTGCTGCTGCCTGGACAGCTCTGTGCTTTCCTTCATGTCTGTGGCCTCTCCCCTTCCGATTCACACACGTTAACTGCTCCGGTACTTTTTACAGATGCTTCATATTCATATATGCTTCAAATGCGGAGGGAATCGAGTACACGGTCTCTAATTCTTCCTTTTTTGCAAAGATCATCTCCGCACCGCAGTTTTTTTCCAATTCATCCACCAGCATTTCATATCCGGTCATATGCCATTCTACATGGCTGAAAATATGCTTTGCACTCTCCAGCTTCCGCACCCGTACCGGCGTCAGTCCGATGGATTTCCCATAGTCGGATGCTTCCTTCCTGGTCAGATGCCCTTCCACATTGGGCAGCTCATATAGACCGGCAAGCAGGCCTTTGTCCGGACGTTTACGGATCGCCATGCCCTGTGCGTCCCGGAAGATCAGAACTGTCCGTTTTTCAATCCTTCTTGCCTTTGCTTTCGCCTTCACAGGCAGTTCAGTCTGAATGCCTTTTTCCCTGGCTAGACAGAGTCCAGCCGCAGGGCACTCCCCGCACTTCGGCTCTCCGTTCGGCACGCACACGAGGGCTCCCAGTTCGATCAGCCCCTGGTTAAAATCTGACGCGTCCTGCTCAGGAATAACTTCCTCCACCGCCCGTTCCATCCGGGAACGAACACTGGCTTTCATAATATCTTCTTCGCTTGCAAGGATTCTTGAAAGAACCCGCAGCACATTTCCGTCCACCGCAGGCTTTGGAATCCCGAAAGCAAAGGAGCTGACCGCCCCTGCCGTATAATTTCCGATACCGGCAAGAGAACGGATTGTATCATATGTATGAGGGAATTCGCCCTGATATTCCTCCATCACCTGCCTGGCCGCCTTCTGCATGTTCCGCACCCGGTTGTAATAGCCCAGTCCTTCCCACAGCTTCATGAGCCGGTCCTCCGGCGCCTCCGCCAATTCCTTCACGGTAGGAAGCTCGGATAAAAACCGTTCGTAATAACGTTTTACAGCCTCCACCCTGGTCTGCTGGAGCATGATCTCGGACACCCAGATCCGGTAAGCGTCCCTGGTATTGCGCCACGGCAGGTCCCTTCGGTTCTTCCTGTACCATTCCATCACCGGCTCTGCCGCATCTTTCAGCCGGGGACATTCCAGCACCACAGGCACAGGATCCGCAATCTCGATCCGGTCGCCGCTGACCCGGCAGTCATAGGCCAGGATCTTCACCCCCGCAGCCTTTGCCGACTTCAGCGCTTCGCAGAAAGCGGGATGAGTATCCATATTGGGGGTAAAGTACCGGACTTCTTTCATCTGGATCACAAAAAATACATAAGCCTCATATCCTTCCCTGACCGCCTTTTCCAGCTCCTGCAGATGCTTCACCGCACGGTCGCTGGGGGCGTCCGGAAAACGTACCGCCCCCTCTTCTTCCAGGGTCACTCCCTTGACTTCTATGAAGATCCTCCTGCTCCCAGTCTCCACATACAGGTCGAAGCGGGAATTGCCGTATACAGTCTCCGGCCTGATCAGGCGGATATCAGAGAACAGCTGCCCCGATTCGATCCATTCCTTTACAACCAGATTGGGCGCCTGGGAGTCCATATTGATCATCCGGCTGCCTTTTTCCACACCAATCAGATCCCACTTCGTCTTCCGCGCGGGATTATCACTCTCCTGCACATAAATGGGCGCTCCCGGCGTCAGGAGCTCCGCGCACCTGCCTGTATTCTTTACATGGATGACCTCCTTTTTCCCGGCCAGCTCTGCATAGGCAATGAACCTGTTGGGACGTTCCAGAAAGGTTCCTTTTGAGATTCGTTCATATTTCATACGTGATCTTCCTTATATCGTCTTTCTTTGCTTTTCCGGTGATATCCGGCACCGTGAATCGTAACGATTGTACTACTTTTCCACGCTTATTTCAATAATATAGGGATGGAAATTTGGATTCCGGCCAGTTTGTTCACATGCGCAAAAAATCTTACCGGCTTCAAAATTCTGAAAAGCCGGTAAGATTTTCTTCATTCTTTTTAGAGCGTGTTATAGAATCTTTGACAAAAATTCCTGCAGCCGCAGGTCCTTTGGATTGCCGAAAAACTCCTCCGGAGTCCCCTGCTCCTTTACCTGTCCCTGGTCCATAAACAGGACCCGGGTGGCAACCTCCTTTGCAAACCCCATCTCGTGGGTGACTACTACCATCGTCATCCCGTCGTGGGCAAGCTGTTTCATCAGCTCCAGCACTTCCCCGACCATCTCTGGATCCAGTGCGGAGGTTGGCTCGTCAAACAGCATCACATCCGGATTCATTGCCAGAGAACGGACGATCGCGATCCTCTGCTTCTGCCCGCCCGACAGCTGGGAAGGATAAGCATCCGCCTTTTCTTCCAGCCCTACCTTCCGCAATAGCTGCATCGCCTCGGCATCGGCCTCTTCTTTATTCTTTTTCAGAAGCTTAATGGGAGCCAGCGTGATATTTTCTAAAATAGTCTTATGGGGAAACAGGTTAAAATGCTGAAATACCATCCCCATCTTCTGACGGTGCTTGTCAATATTCGTCTGCTTGCCTGTGATATCTACTCCCTCGAAATAAATATGCCCGGTTGTTGGAACCTCCAGCAGGTTCAAAGACCGCAGGAACGTGGATTTTCCGGAACCGGAGGGTCCCACGATCACAACCACTTCGCCTTTTGAAATCTCCTCCGAAACACCGTTCAGCGCATGCAGGCTGTCATCGAAAACCTTGTGGATATCTTCTACCCTGATCAATACATCTCCATTAGTGATCACTGCTCCTCAGCCTCCTCTCCAGCATATTCACCAGCTTCGTAAATATCATGACCATGACCAGATAGATCAGCGCCACGGCCAGAAGAGGCATGAATGCGTCGTATGTACGGCTTCGTATGATATCGCCGCCCTTTGTCAGATCCTGCAGCGCGATATAGCCGGACACCGAAGTCTCTTTCAGCAATACTATGAACTCATTGCCAAGCGCCGGAAGGACATTTTTAAATGCCTGAGGCATGATGATATAACGCATGGTCTGGCTGTAATTAAAGCCAAGGCTCCGCCCCGCCTCAAACTGCCCGTTGTCAATGGACATGATTCCGGACCGGAAGATCTCCGCCACATAGGCGCCGGAATTGATCCCGAATGCCATGATCGCGACTACGATCTTATTGATGTCCACACTGCCGAAGATCACAAAATAAATGATCAAAAGCTGTACGACCACCGGAGTTCCCCGAATCACTGTAAGATAGACGCTGCAGACAAAGTTCAGAACCTTCATCTTTCCGGTCTTGTCATAGGTAGATCGGATGATCGCGATCAGAAATCCGATCACGATTCCCAGGATGACTGCAAACAGCGTGACACGCAGCGTCACAGTCAACCCTTCCCAGATATATTTCCAACGGTCGTCCTGTATAAAATTATCGTTAAACCTCTCCTGAAATGTCTGCAGCATTCTCTATTTCCTCTTTATTCGTCTGCCGAGATATATTTATTTACAATCTCATCCAGTTTTCCGGAATCTTTAAGACTTGCCAGTGCAGTGTTCACCTTTTCCAGCAGGTCGTTGTTGTCCTTTGCGATCGCGATTGCGTATTCTTCTTCGGTCAGAGGCTCATCCAGTACCTTCAGCCCTTCGTTCTCCGCCACATAGACCTTCGCCGGTTCCCCGTCGATCACGACTGCGTCGATCTTATCCTGCAAAAGCGCCTGAACGGCTTCCATTCCCTTGTTGTAACGCTCTACTTCGGCGTCCTCGATATCCTCCGCGTAGATATCTCCTGTCGTTCCAAGCTGTACTCCGATCTTCTTTCCCGCCAGGTCATCCGGGCCTGCTGTCTCGCTGTCTTCCTTCACGATGATCACCTGCGCCGCAGTTGCGTAGGTATCGGAGAAATTGACATTTTTCTCACGGTCCGGGTTTACAGTCATGCCTGCAAGTCCCATATCCGCTTTTCCGCCGGATACTGCGGTAATGATAGAGTCAAATGCCATATCCTCGATCTTCAGCTCCATCCCTAACTCTTCCGCGATTGCCGCCGCGATCTCCGCGTCGATTCCTACGATCTCATCGCCTTCATGATATTCATACGGCGGAAACTCCGCGTTGGTTGCCATGATCAGGGTTCCGCCCTCTCCGGACGTTTCCTCCCCGTCTTCGGTCTCATCCGCTTCACTCGTCTGTGCAGCATTCCCGCTGTCTCCTGCGGATTTGTTTCCAGAACCACATGCTGCCATAGAAAATACACATGCCGCTGCCAATAAAAGGCTTAACAATTTTTTCTTCATAAATCTTTCCTCCTTAATTTCTTCATTCCGTATACTGCGATTCACAGAAAAATCATTCCGCGGTTATCCGCGGGCTATGTATGGCCGGGCTTTCTGCCTGACTTCTTCTATAGGTGAATTGCAGCATATGCATAAACATACATACAATTTTATATTTTATCATGTTTTTGCAAAAATACAAGACTTATCCATAATTTTTATTGTTACTGTTCACACGGTGTCGTGCATTTGCTGCACGGTATCCGGCCAATTCAGTGATGGGGCGGCATCCTGCCCATTTTAAGTCGCCTTCGGCGAGAGGCTGGATACAATGGCAAATGAAAAAAATCACCGGCCAGTCTTCCATATACTGTCCGGTGATTTTTTTCGATATGAGATATCATGCGTTATGCCGCAAGCAGTCCGGAAACGCCGAAATAGATCAGCACAACCACGCCCAGAACGATCCGGTAATATCCAAACGCTTTGAAATCGTGGTTTTTTATGTACTGCATCAAAAACTTGATGGCAAAGATTGATACTGCAAATGATACGCCGCAGCCGAGCAGGAGCAGAAAAATTTCGTTTCCTGCGATCCCCGCCCCATCTTTCAGAAACTTTATGATCTTTAAAAAACTGGCTCCGAACATGACCGGGATTCCCAGAAAGAAGGTAAATTCTGCCGCAACGCCTCTCGCAGTCCCGATCAGAAGCGCACCGATGATCGTGGAGCCTGAACGTGAAGTCCCCGGAATCAGCGCAAGCACCTGAAATACGCCGATGACCAGTACCATCGGTATGGTAAGCCGTGACAGCTTCGTCACCTTCGGCTGCTTATTCTTGTGGCTTTCCTCAACAATGATAAATAAAATTCCGTAGATGATCAGGGTGGCTGATACCACGTATGCGTTCATAAATTTTGCTTCGATCATATCGTCGAATAAAAGGCCGATCACCGCTGCCGGCACCGCCGCGATCGCCACCTTTACCCATAGCTGGATGGTCAGCATCTTCTGCTTCTGTGTCTTGGTCGGTGAAAATGGATTCAGCTTATGAAAATAGATCACAACAACGGCCATGATCGCGCCAAGCTGGATAACTACATTGAACATCTCGATGAATGCCTCGCTCAGCTCCAGCTTAATAAATTCCTCAACCAGGATCAGATGCCCTGTACTACTGATGGGAAGCCACTCTGTGATTCCTTCCACGATCCCCAAAATAATTACCTTTAATGCATCTAACATTGTTTTCCTCCTGTTTTAAAAAATGTTCAAATTTCCGAACAGCATCATAAAATACATGTTTTCCTCAGTTATTCATACAATGATTACTGCTGTTCTGAGTCATTGCAAAACGCATATTTAACAATAGCCTTTGCGGCCCCCTCATTGTCGTTTGTTTCGGCTATATAGTCAGCCGCCGCCTTTACATTTTCCTCGGCATTTCCCATGGCAACGCCGACTCCTGCCAGTTCCAGCATACGGATGTCGTTATCTCCGTCTCCGCAGGCCATGATCTCTTCCGGACGGATCCCAAGCAGCTTTCCCAATTCGATCAGACCTGTGCCTTTATCTACGCCGGCGGCATTGATCTCGATATTATATCCAAGTGAGGAAACCAGCACCAGTTCCCTGTGCTGCTTTAATTCCTTCCATGCCTGCGCGAGCTCTTCCATTTCCGCAAACAATGCCTGTACCTTATCCATATCCCGGTTCTCTCTCTCAACCAGTTCTGTCAGATCAGGAACAGCCTTTCTTGAGCTTCGGACATATTCCCACATGTGAGGATTGTGGTGATATCGGGAGATCCGGTCCAGCTTTTCGGCTTCTGCATAACCCTGTCCTTCAAAATATACCTCTTGTAATGTATCATACTTCTGTAAGATTTCCAATGCCTTTTTCGCACTTTTCAGCGGGAGCAGATGCTCGATCAGCACCTTTCCTGTCTGTGTATCCAGGATCCGCGCGCCATTGGACGTCAGCGCATAGCGTATGCCCGGGAAATCGCGCAGTTCCTCGGGAATACCCGTATAGGGGCGGCCGGTTGCCATAAGTACCAAGATCCCCCGTTCAATCGCCTCTGCAAGTACCCGTCTGGTATAGGGCAGTAATTTTTTATCTGATGTCAGCAATGTTCCGTCCAGATCCAGTCCGATCATTTTTATCTGATGCATATTGATTCCAATTCCTTCCTTAAAATACTGTAAGCACCCGGTCAGGGTGGGAAAACCTATGTTAGTTGCTGTGAGCACCCGGTCAGGGTGGGAACAACAACTATGTTAGTTACTGTGAGCACACTGGCCGGGTGCTCACAGTAACAGCATCCAGCCCATTGAAAAGTCGCCTCCCGGCGAGGGGCTGGATGCCCGCTCCATCACTGAATTGGCCGAATGCCGTTCAGCGGGTGCACGACATCGTGTGAGCAGTAACCTATGTTACAAACTTTTTACAAAAATATAATAACAAAAATTGATTAATTTTGCAATTTATAGTATACTATCATAGGCAATTCTTTTATTAAACATTTGAAAGGAAATTATTTTATGAAACCTCATATAAAACAGAAGATAACCAGGGGGCTGATGCCCTTCCGCGGAAGGGCTCTATGCTGTACAGGAGCGCCTGGCAGAAAATGTTCTTTAGGCATACTTATCTGCTCGCTGATCGTTACATGTTCTCCGCTCCCCGTGTATGCGACAAATATTGCGGATCTGGAAAGCAGGACCAGTTCGCTGAACAGCCAGCTTGAAGGTATTAATCAGGAAATGGTCAAGATCAGCGATGAAATTGCCTCCGCAAAGAACCAGATAGAGATCATTCACAGCGAGATCCTCCGCACCCAGGATTCTCTTGCTGATGCCCAGGCTGATGAATCGGAGCGTTATGACGCAATGAAGGCCCGCATTAAATATATGTACGAAGTGGGGAATGAATCACTGTTGGAAATGCTTTTTTCTGCGGACAGCATGACCGATTTTCTGAACAAAGCGGAATTTATTGAGAATATCAGCAGCTATGACCGTGATATGCTTGATAAGCTACGGACAATACGGGAAGATATCGCAGAACGTCAACAGATTCTCGTGAATCAGGAGGACTCTCTGGAGGATCTGCAGGCGCAGCTGGAAGAGAGGCGGGTGGAGCTCAATGCCACCGCAAAGGCGACCTCCACGGATCTTGCCACGTTCAATACACAGCTTGCCCTGCTTCGTGAAGAAGAAGCGCGGCAGGCGGAAGCAGCAAGAAAGGCTGAGGAAGCAAAAAAGAATCAACAGAAGCCGGTTACCGTGCCGACTGTATCAGAAGTTGAAAAGCCCAGCGTGGAGGAGAAGCCCAAAGAAGACACAACCGACGATACCGACGTGAACGGCGGTGCGGCAAATGTCTCAGGCGGCGAACTGGATATATTTGCAGCCATATTGGAATGTGAGGCCATGCAGGAACATGATTCTCTGCTGGCAGTTGCTACCGTGATCATGAACCGTATGAACAGTTCCATCTTCCCCAATACGATCAAGGAAATCGTATATGCAGAGGGGCAATTTGAACCGGTATGGACGGGCCGTCTGGACGCGGTCCTTGCGAAAGGCCCCAGCGATCTGTCTTACCAAGTAGCACAGGAGGCTCTAAGCGGAGCAAGGCTGCCTTCTGTTGCAGATTGCTATTACTTCTTATACGCAGGCGCTACTGATCGGCCTGGTGTAAATATAGGAAATAACCTGTTTTTCCAGTCCTGGTAGATTATATAAAAAGAACTGTGGCGGCCACAGTTCTTTTTTTGTATTATCATATTATTTTATAGATTATACTAACTCAAGAAGTACCTCTAAAGCAGCATCACCTTTCCGCTGGCCGATCTTCACAATTCTTGTGTAGCCGCCGTTGCGGTTTTCATACTTCGGTGCGATCTCGGTAAATAACTTTTCTACCAGGTCTACCTTCTTCGTATTCTTTTTCTTTCCTGCCGCTGCAGCCGGAACCTCTGTTACCGGGTAGAGAACCTTGAGCATCTCTCTTCTCGCATGAAGTCTGCTCGGCATATCTTTCTTAATCTTCTTCTCCACCTCATCATATACTGTAACTTTCTTTCCGTCAACGATTTCCTTTACTCTCTTGCCGTCTTTATCCTTGCGTGCAACCTTTGCTTTTACGGTCACTTCTTCGTAATTGTCTTTTTCCTTAACAGCTTTCGCGATCAGGCCCTCAGCAACCTTGCGGATCTCTTTTGCCTTTGCTTCTGTTGTTACGATCTTGCCGTTATTAAGCAGTGCGGTTACCTGGTTTCTGATCAGAGCTTTTCTCTGGCTGGATGTTCTGCCGAGTTTTCTATATTTTGCCATTGTTCTTATCCTCCACTTATTTGCTTATCGGGACAGCTTCCCTATAAGCCTGACATTTGGTTATGCAATCTTCGGGCTTATTAATCAAATGCTCCGGCCATGCGCTTCGGGCTTACTGGCCGGATATTTGGATTATCTATTCCTCACCTGAATTTAATTCCAGATTGAGTTCTTTCAGTTTCGCAAGGACTTCCTCCAGGGACTTGCGTCCCAGGTTCCTTACTTTCATCATATCTTCCGGCGTCTTATTCGTAAGTTCTTCAACGGTATTGATACCAGCTCTCTTCAGACAGTTGTATGAACGGACGGATAATTCCAGTTCATCAATACTCATCTCCAGAACCTTCTCTTTTTCATCATCTTCCTTTTCAATCATGACCTCAGCAGCCTGTGCGACTTCTGACAGGTCAATGAATAATTTCAGATGTTCGCTGAGTACCTTTGCAGCAAGGCTGACAGCTTCATCCGGAAGCAATGTCCCTCTTGTCCATACGTCCAGCGTGAGCTTATCATAATCGGTTATCTGTCCGACACGTGTATTCTCTACTGACATGTTTACACGGTCAACAGGCGTATAGATAGAATCTATCAGGATGACGCCGATCGGAATATCCTCTCCTTTGTTCTTATCTGCGCTGATATAACCTCTTCCTTTGGTAATCGTAAGCTCC
>Ga0137306_100222_pt1 | contig 90249 bp, 79 predicted proteins | sample Inofroosms_March_FD_97187 | JGI IMG/M metagenome (GOLD analysis project Ga0137306, IMG submission 97187) | Mouse cecal microbial communities from Vienna, Austria - N-Acetylneuraminic and N-Acetylglucosamine D2O microcosms_March | ecosystem: Host-associated > Mammals > Digestive system > Large... | reverse complement strand
GGAGCTGTCAAAATGAAGCTTTCACATCTTCTGAGGCAGGTTACTTACCGAGTGGTGAAAGGTACGAAGGATATCGAGATCCGGGCGCTCCGGTGCGATTCAAGGCTGGTGGAAAAGGGGGATGTGTTTGTCTGCATCAAGGGATATGAGACAGACGGGCACCGGCATCTCTCCGAGGCTTCCGAAAGGGGCGCATCGGCTGTGGTGGTGCAGGAAAGCTGTCCGAGATGCAGGGGGTGTACGCCGTGCTCTGGGCGCTGTGCATCTATAGAAGGGCTCGCGGTAATCAGTACGGCGGATACCCGCAGGGCTCTTGCGAAGATGGCCGCGGCTTATTATGGATATCCGGCAGAGGAGCTTCGGATCATCGGAATTACCGGGACGAAGGGGAAGACGACGACGGCTTATTTGATCCGGGAGGGCCTTTTGGCGGCTGGACACCGGACAGGGCTGATCGGCACGGTACAGATCGATACCGGGAAGCGGGTCTTATCCTGCGGTAATACGACGCCGGAGTCCCTGCATATTCAGGAGTATCTGCGGGAAATGGCAGATAACGGCTGCGACAGTGTGGTGATGGAGGTGTCGTCCCAGGCGCTGAAACTTCAGCGGACAGCGGGGATATTTTTTGCGGCGGGCGTATTTACCAATCTGGGAAGAGACCATATCGGACCCGGCGAGCATGCAGATATGGAGGAATATCTGCAGTGCAAGAGAAGGCTGTTTTTCCAGTGCGGGATCGCGGCCGGCAATGCGGATGATGCCTGTCTGGCCAGAATATGGAAGGGTACGCCCTGCAGGAAGGTTACCTACGGCATTGTCCCATGGGAGAGTAAAGACCAGAGGGGAGGGCGCGGACCGGCAGGCAGATGTATGCCGGATTATGCGGCATCGGAGATTATATATACGGATGACGGGGATGTGCTGGGAGTCGGCTGCCGTGTACGGGGCTTGGCGGCGGGAGAGCTGAGGCTTAGTATGCCGGGGCTGTTCAATATATATAACGGACTGGCCGCGGCGGCGGTCCTTGGAAGCCTTGGAATACCGGAAAGTGTGATGTTTCAAGCTTTTGAAAAGGTTCGGGTGCCCGGCAGGATGGAGGCCGTGCCGTCCCCAAAGGACTGCCGTGTCCTGATCGATTATGCCCACAATGCCATGAGCCTTGCGCAGAGCTTAAAGACCCTTAAGAATTATCATCCGGCGCGTCTGGTGGTGATCTTTGGGTGCGGCGGGAACCGTTCCAGAGAGCGGAGATTTGCGATGGGCGAAACTGCCGGGACGTATGCGGATTTTACGATCATAACCACGGATAATCCCAGATTTGAACCGCCGCAGGACATTATTGCTGATATTGAATGCGGAATCAGGCGGACGGACGGCAGATATATTATAATAGATGACAGACAGGAAGCGGTAGGCTGCGCGGTCAGGATGAGGGAACCGGGAGATGTGATCCTGATCGCAGGAAAGGGACATGAGACCTATCAGGAAATACAGGGCGTCCGGTATCCGATGGACGATAGAGAACTGGTGAGAAAATGTACGCAGATATAATCATAGACATTACACATGAAAAATTAGATAAGATATTTCAATATCGGATCCCGGAATTTCTGGAAGGGGAGCTTGAGATTGGAATGGAAGTGATCGTACCCTTTGGAAGAGGTTCGAGAGAGACCCGCGGCTATGTGGTTGGATTTTCAAAGCAGGCAGACTATGCAGAGGATAAGATAAAGGAGATTTTCAGGCGGGCAGAGGACGGCATGGCGATCGAGGCGAAGCTGGTGAAGCTTGCCGCATGGATGCGGGAGTCCTACGGCGGGACGATGATACAGGCGCTGAAGACAGTCCTGCCCATCAAACGCAGAGAGCGGGAACAGCAGAGGAGGAAGCTGGTCTGCCTTTTGGAGGAAACCAAAGGCCGGGAGCGTCTGGAGTTTTATTTGAGTAAGAACCAGAAGGCAAGAGCAAGGCTGATGGCGGCGCTTCTGGATGAGAGAGAGCTGGATTACGGCCTGGTGACAAAGAAGCTTCATATAACGGCGGATGTGGTACGGGCGCTGCAGGAACAGGGCGTGCTTGCAGTGGAGTCTGAAAGGGTTTACCGCAATCCGGTCATCGTTCAGGAGGAACGTTCAGGAGAGATTTCGTATACGCCCCAGCAGCAGGAAGCAATCCGGATTTTTGCTGAAGACTATGGACAGGAGCAGTATCAGACCTATCTGATCCATGGCATCACCGGAAGCGGCAAGACGGAGGTGTATATGGAAATGATACGGAATGTGGCCGCGAAGGGCAGGCAGGCTATCGTGCTGATCCCGGAGATTGCCCTGACCTACCAGACAGTGATGCGGTTTTACCGGAAATTCGGTGACCGGGTCTCGATCATGAATTCCAGAATGTCTGCCGGGGAACGCTATGATCAGATGCAGAGGGCGGCAGGCGGAGAGATTGATGTGATGATAGGACCCAGGTCTGCCTTGTTTACGCCATTTCCGAATCTCGGACTGATCGTAATTGACGAGGAGCATGAGAACAGCTATAAGAGTGAACAGGTGCCCAGATACCATGCCCGTGAGACAGCGGCCGTGCGAGCGGAGCTGGAGCATGCGAGTCTGGTGCTGGGATCCGCCACTCCCTCTCTGGAAAGCTATTACCGGTGTCAGACAGGAGAATACCGCTTGCTTGAGCTTACCAGACGGGCGGGCAGGCAGCCGCTTCCGGCCGTGTATACTGCAGATATGCGGCAGGAGCTGGCGGGGGGGAACCGCTCAATTTTCAGCGATATCCTTCACGATAAGCTGAAGGAGCGGCTGGAGAGAAAGGAACAGAGTATGTTGTTCTTGAACCGCAGGGGTTATGCGGGATTTATCTCCTGCCGGTCCTGCGGCTATGTGGTCAGGTGTCCCCATTGTGATGTGTCTCTGTCGGCCCATAACAATGGGAAGCTGATCTGCCATTACTGCGGCCATGAGGAGAGGAACGTACAGGTCTGTCCTTCCTGCGGCTCTAAGCATATCGGCGGCTTTAAAGCGGGAACCCAGCAGATTGAGGAGCTGGTAAAACGGGAGTTTCCATCGGCGGCGGTGCTTAGGATGGATCTGGATACCACAAGAAAGAAGGACGGATACGAGAAGATCCTGTCGGCATTTGCCCATGAGGAGGCAGATATTTTGATCGGAACCCAGATGATCGTGAAGGGACATGATTTCCCCGGGGTTACGTTAGTAGGGATCCTGGCGGCGGACATGTCGCTGTATTCCAGCGATTACCGGGCGGGAGAACGGACCTTTCAGCTGCTTGTACAGGCGGCAGGAAGAGCCGGACGCGGCAGGAAGGGCGGAGAGGTGGTCATCCAGACCTACAGCCCGGAGCATTACAGTATCCAGACGGCGGCCAGACAGGATTATACGGCGTTTTATAACGAGGAGATTGCTTTCCGGAAGCTGATGGGATATCCGCCGGCGGAGAACCTGCTGGCGGTGCTTATGACAGGAAAGGAAGAGGAGTATCTGGAAATGGCGGCGGGCTATCTGAAGGCCTATGCAGTGCGCATGGCAGGTGAAACGGTGGGAATCATCGGCCCGGCTTCGCCCTATGTAGGCAAGGTAAGCGATGTTTACCGCAAGATTCTCTACCTAAAATGCCCGAAATATGGTATGCTGATAAAAGTGAAAAATTATTTGGAGCAGTATATCCAGATTAATCCGGGTTTTCAGACACTGAAAATTCAGTTTGATTTTAACCCGATGAATATATTTTAACTGTATGAGGAGAGGAGAATTTGCATAATGGCACTAAGAGAGATTCGGCTAATGGGAGATGAGATTCTTACCAAACCGTGTAAAGAAGTAACAAAGATGACAATCCGCACGAAGATCCTGATCAATGATATGCTGGATACCATGTATGAGTCACAGGGAGTAGGGCTTGCGGCTCCCCAGGTGGGGATACTCAAACGGATCGTTGTGATCGACATAGGGGATGGACCGATCGTTATGGTTAACCCGGAGATTTTGGAGAGCTCCGGCGAACAGACCGGAAATGAAGGGTGTCTGAGCCTTCCGGGCAAGGCAGGCACCGTTACCCGGCCCATGTATGTAAAAGTGAAGGCCTTTGATCAGAATATGAAGCCGGTCATTCTGGAGGGAGAGGAGCTTCTTGCGCGGGCTATGTGCCATGAGATCGACCATCTGGAAGGGCGCATGTATGTGGAGCTTGCCGAGGGACCGCTCTTTGACGCAGAGAATGAGGAGGAAGAATAGATGAAGATTATTTTCATGGGAACGCCGGAATTTTCCGTAGGGACACTGGAAGCGCTTCTTCGTGCAGGGCATGAGGCAGTCCTTGTGGTGACGCAGCCGGATAAGCCGAAGGGCCGGGGGAAAGCGGTTGTCTGCTCTCCGGTGAAGGAGGCGGCTCTTGCCCATGGGATTCCGGTATTCCAGCCCCGCAGGATCAGAGAACCGGAGGCGGTTTCGGAGCTTCAAAAATATGAGGCGGATGTGATGGTTGTGGTTGCTTTTGGACAGATTCTTCCAAAGGAGATCCTTACTATGACCAGATACGGCTGTATCAATGTGCATGCCTCCCTGCTTCCCAAATACCGGGGAGCGGCGCCGATCCAGTGGGCAGTGATCCAAGGAGAACGGGTCAGCGGCGTAACTACCATGCAGATGGATGAAGGGCTGGATACAGGGGACATGATCCAGAAGACGGAGATCGTGCTGGATGAGAAGGAAACCGGAGGAAGCCTTCATGACAAGCTGGCGGAGGCAGGCGCGGCGCTGTGCGTGGAGACGCTGGAAAAGATAGAGAACGGGACGGCGGTATTTACCAGGCAGGGGGAGAGCCCCACGGTCTATGCGGGAATGCTGGATAAAAAAATGGGAAATATTGACTGGAGCAGGCCTGCAGAAGAAATTGAGCGGCTGATCAGAGGTTTGAATCCATGGCCCAGTGCATATACTATGTGGGACGGCAGGGTGATGAAGCTCTGGGAGGCAGAGGTGATACAGGAGGATTCCGGCAGGGAGCCGGGAACGATCGTCCATGTGGATAAGAAGACATTCCGTGTACAGACCGGGAAGGGAGAGCTTCAGGTTCTTGCCCTGCAGCTTCCGGGGAAGAAGCGGATGGAGGCGGATGCGTTCCTGCGGGGATACCATCTGGAGGAAGGTCTGATCCTTGGATAGAATGAAACAGGAAATAACAATTCACGGCGGAGGTGCAGGATATGTATTACGGATTTGGGTTTGATCCTACCTATATACTTGTATTGATCGGTGTCGTTATCTGCATGGCGGCATCGGCGAAGATGAACGCGGCATTTCGGAAATATGCACGCATTCAGAGCCATAACCAGATGACCGGGCGCGAGGCGGCGGAACGTATCTTAAGAAGCCAGGGGATCTATGATGTGAGAGTGGAGCATATACCGGGGAACCTGACGGATCACTATGATCCCAGAAATAAGGTGCTACGCTTATCAGATGCGGTTTATAATGCGTCATCGGTGGCCGCTGTGGGAGTGGCGGCACATGAGTGCGGACATGCACTTCAACATGCAAAGGGCTATGCACCACTGTCAGTCCGCAGTTCGCTTGTCCCTATCGCGAATTTCGGAAGCAGTATTGCATGGCCGCTGATCATTTTTGGTTTGTTTATGCGTGGAGATATGTCCGCAATGCTTTTGAATCTGGGCATCCTTGCGTTTTCTCTGGCAGTTTTGTTTCAGATTGTCACGCTCCCGGTAGAGTTTAATGCGTCCGGCCGTGCGTTAAAGCTGTTAAAAAATAACGGGATGCTGTACGAGTCAGAGGTGAGGGATGTGAGGAAGGTGCTGAGTGCGGCGGCTCTTACCTATGTGGCAGGTGCGGCTTCGGCAGTCCTGCAGCTTCTGAGAATCCTGATCCTTGCCGGAGGAAGACGCGATGATTAAGAGGGATGCTGTATGGGAAGTATGGTAAATGACAGAGAGCTGGTACTGGAGATTCTCCTTGCGGTGGACAGGGACGGCGAATACAGCCATATTGCTCTTCGGAATGTGCTGGATAATCATCAGTATCTGGATAAGTCAGAACGGGCATTTATAACCAGGGTTACCGAAGGAACGCTGGAGCATAGGATAGAGCTCGACTATATGATCGACCAGTTTTCCAAGGTGAAGACGGCGAAGATGAAGCCGGTAATCCGGTGGATTATCCGGAGCGGCGTTTATCAGTTGAAATATATGGACAGCGTACCGGCCTCCGCCGCCTGTAATGAGGCGGTAAAGCTGACGGTAAAACGAGGCTTCGGAGGACTGCGGGGATATGTGAACGGCGTTTTAAGAAGCATCAGCAGGAATCTTGAACAGATTGTTTATCCGGACAGGGAGGACGTCAGGAAATGGCTTTCCATAACCTATTCCATGCCGGAATGGATACTGGACAGGTGGCTTGCGGAGTATGACAAAGAGACAGTAGAAGCAATGCTTCGGGATTTTCTGCGGGAGAAGCCGGTATCGGCCCGGTGCAATTTGAGCAGGATCAGCAGGGAAGAGCTTGCAGAACGGCTTGAAAAGGAGGGGGTACGGGTTTCTCTGGACCCAGAGCTTTCCTGCGGCCTAAAGCTCTGCGGATTTGACCACCTGGGAGCGCTTGAGGCCTTTCAGGAGGGCTTGTTCATGGTGCAGGATATCAGTTCCATGAGGGTGGCAGAATGGGCGGAGCCGGAAGCCGGGGACTATGTGATCGATGTCTGTGCGGCGCCGGGAGGCAAGGCGCTTCATATGGCGGACAAGTTAAACGGCACAGGCTTTGTAGAGGCAAGAGACCTGACAGAGTATAAGACGGAGCTGATATGGGATAATATCAGAAGATGCAGGATGACGAATATCAATGCGGTGAGCCGGGACGCCGCGGCCTATGACGAGGCTTCAAAGGAGAAGGCGGATATCCTGATAGCAGACCTGCCCTGCTCTGGATTGGGAGTGCTGGGCAGAAAGACAGATCTGAAGTATAAGCTTACGCCAAAGGCTCAGGAGAGCCTTGTGAAGCTTCAAAGAGAGATCCTGTCGGCAGTGAATCCGTATGTGAAGCCCGGCGGGAAACTGCTCTATAGTACCTGTACGATTGACAGACGGGAAAATGAGGAAAATGCCCGGTGGTTTACGGATACATTTCCTGAATTTGAAAAGGTGCGGGAGAAACAGTTCCTTCCGGGAATCGACGAGGGCGATGGATTTTATATTGCGCAGTTCCGCAAAAAGTACCGAGCTCGGTGAATGGCATCGGATATGCGCATTTTTGTAAAAGAGGTAACAGATGGATAAAAAAGATATTTGTTCATATACATATAGTGAATTGCAGGATGAGGTGAAAAGTCTCGGGGAGAAGCCCTTCCGTGCAGGGCAGATTTATGAATGGCTTCATGTAAAGCTTGCGGAGGACTTTGATGAGATGACAAATCTTTCCAAGGACTTTAGGAGAAGGCTTGGGGAAGAATATGAGATACGGAGGCTGACTCTTGCAGAACGGCAGATTTCAAAAAAGGACCCTACGGAAAAATATCTTTTTGAGCTGCAGGACGGGAATCTGGTGGAAAGTGTCCTGATGAGGTATTCTTACGGGAATTCGGTCTGTATATCCTCGCAGGCAGGGTGCCGCATGGGCTGCAGGTTCTGTGCTTCCACCATCGGCGGTCTGGCAAGAAACTTAAGCACCTCGGAGATGCTCGGACAGATCTACCGGGTCCAGAAGCTTATCGGGGAAAGGGTTTCCAATATTGTGGTCATGGGAACCGGAGAACCGTTGGATAATTATGATAATTTTCTGAAATTTATCCACATGGTCAGTGATGACCACGGGCTCCACATCAGCCAGAGGAATATCACTGCTTCCACCTGCGGCATTGTGCCGGCTGTGAGGAGGCTTGCTGAGGAAGGGCTTCAGATCACGCTGGCTCTTTCCCTTCACGGCTCCAGTCAGGAAAAGCGGAGGCTTTTGATGCCTGTGGCGGAGAAATATGAGCTGTCAGAGGTGCTTGCGGCGTGTGAGTATTATTTTCAGAAAACAGGCCGGAGGGTGACCTATGAATACAGTCTGGTACAGGGGATCAATGACACGGATGAGGACGCGGCGGAGCTTGCCCGCATGCTTGGCGGCAGGAACTGCCATATCAATCTGATTCCGGTGAACCAGATCAAAGAGAGGAATTTCCAGAAGCCCTGCCGCAAAAATACCCTTGAATTCAAAAATAAACTTGAACATCATAAAATAAATGTTACAATAAGAAGGGAAAGAGGTTCCGATATTGACGGGGCGTGCGGGCAATTGAGACGGCGTCATACAGCCTCCCAAAAGGAGAACTAGATGAAATATTATGCAATGACTGATGTAGGAAGACGGCGTGAAGTGAATCAGGATTATGTATATGCGACGGACCAGCCGGTCGGTCCTTTTCCCAATCTGCTTGTGGTTGCGGACGGGATGGGCGGACATAAGGCGGGCGACTTTGCATCTAAGTTTACAGTAGAGGTTGTAAGGAGAGAGCTGGAGGCAAGCCGGAAGGGGAAGCCGGAGACGATTTTAAAGCGGATCGTGCAGACAGCGAACAGAGAATTGATCGAGGCCGCGAGCCAGGATGTAAAGCTGGAGGGCATGGGGACAACATTGGTTGCGGCAACAGTGATCGGCAATACCCTGCATTTTGCCAATATCGGCGACAGCCGTTTGTATTTGATCAATGATAATATTAGGCAGCTGTCGAAGGATCACTCCCTCGTGGAGGAGATGGTAAGACTTGGCGGAATCAAAGCAGAGGATGCAAGAAACCATCCGGACAAGAATATTATCACAAGGGCTATGGGCGTAAAGGCTGAAGCAGAGGCTGACTTTTATGAATTCCGCATCAAACGGGGAGATGTGATTTTGATGTGTACCGACGGCCTTAGCAATATGGTGGAGGATGAGGATATGTTTGGACTGGTCAAGGGGTCGCGGGATATCGTGGAAGCAGTCCAGATGCTGATTGACAGGGCTAACAGCAACGGCGGGAGAGATAATATCGGTGTTGTGCTTGCTGAGCCTATTGCCAGTGAGGAGAGTATATGGTGAGCGAGAATAAGTTAAATGAAAATAAAGTAAAAGACGGTATTTTTTTAGGAAAAAGATATGAGGTATTGTGTAAGATCGGCGCAGGCGGCATGGCGGATGTCTATAAGGGCAAGGATCATATGCTGCAGCGTTATGTAGCGGTCAAGGTATTAAAGAGAGAATTTCGTGAGGACTCTACCTTTGTGAAGAAGTTCCGTTCTGAGGCGCAGGCGGCGGCAGGATTGATCCATCCGAACATTGTGAATGTATACGATGTAGGCGAGGACCGCGGCCTGTACTATATGGTCATGGAACTGGTGGAGGGCATTACGTTAAAGGAATATATTGACAGAAAAGAGCGTTTGTCTGCAAATGAGGTTATCAGCATTGCTATTCAGATGTGTAACGGTATAGAGGCGGCTCATGAGAGGCAGATCGTCCACCGGGATATCAAGCCGCACAATGTGATGATTTCCAAAGACGGCAAGGTGAAGGTGACGGATTTCGGCATTGCTAAGGCGACCACATCTACGACGGTAAGCACCTCGGCTATGGGTTCTGTGCATTATACATCGCCGGAGCAGGCAAGGGGCGGATATGTAGATATCAAGAGTGATATTTATTCGGTGGGCATTACCCTCTATGAGATGGTAACCGGACATGTTCCGTTTAACGGGGAGACTGCGGTTGAGGTTGCGGTAAAGCATCTGCAGGACGAGATCACGCCGCCGTCGGAGTCTGTTCCGGATATCCCTTACAGCCTGGAGCAGATCATATTAAAGTGTACCCAGAAGAATTCAGAGAGGCGCTATGAGAATATGAGCGGCCTGATCCAGGATCTGAAGCATTCTCTGGTGGACCCGGAGGGCGATTTTGTGCAGATGATCCCGCTGAATAATGCGGATACCGTGATCATCACGGAGGACGACCTGAATGATATCCGGGGAGCCTATACAGAAGATGAGCCGGATGATTATGATTCCGATGACGGCGGATATTCTGATGATGGGTACGATGATGAATATGACAGCGGATATGATGATGGTGAGGAGTACGGCCGGGATAGTGATGAGATGAATCCACGCATGAATAAGGTCGTGAAGATCCTGACCATTGTAGTTGCACTGCTGATCCTGATCGTTCTCGGCGTGGTCGTGGGAAGAGCCAGCGGCATTTTTAAGTTCGGACAGGGAACGGAAGCCCTGGATTCGGAAGGGCGCTTAAAGGTTCCGCCCGTTGAGGGGAAGAAAGAGGGAGAGGCAAAGGAGATTCTGGAAGAAGCAGGATTGAAATGCAAGGTGAAGGCGAGGAGACAGTCGAAGAAATACGATGAGGGCTGCGTGATCGAGCAGAGCCCGGAGGCAGGAAAACAGGTAAAGAAGGGCACGGAGGTCGAGATCGTAGTAAGCTCCGGGCGCACTGCTGACGAGGAGACGGTTCCGGAGGTTGCCGGCATGGATGAAGCGGCGGCACAGAAGCTGCTGAACGATAAAGGATTTTCAAAGGTCACGACCGAGGCGGTGTACAGCGAGGAGCCACAGGGAACCGTTATCGGAACAGACCCGGCGGCGGGAACCAAGACCGCGAAGGATACGGAGATTGTAATGAAGGTCAGCAAGGGCTCTGAGAAGATTAGCGTGCCGAATGTGGTAGGGAAGTCAGAGAACGATGCGAAGAATGAGATCACCGGCGCAGGACTTCAGGTCTCCAGCGTGGATACGGAGTACAGCGAGAGCTATGCGTCTGGGATCGTGATCAGACAGGAGCCTGCCGGAGGCAAGGTCGATCGGGGAACCAGCGTAAGCCTGGTGGTTAGTCTTGGAAAGAAGCCGGAGGAGAAGCCGAAGGTTCCGGATGTGGTTAGTAATCACCCCTCTGAGGATAATGCAAGGCAGATGATTAGCAGTGCTGGATTGAGAGTGGATACGGTTACCTATATTGCCAGTGACAGCGTACCTGCGGGCTGCGTGATCAGCTGTGAGCCGGGAGTAGGAACTGAGCTGTCTAAGGGGGAGCCCGTAAGCCTGACAGTCAGTACAGGATCTTCTTCTTCCGGAGGGCCGGGGGGCGAACAATAGCATATGCAGGGAAAGATTGTAAAGGGTATTGCCGGATTCTACTATGTCCACATAGCAGAATTCGGTATTTACGAATGTAAGGCCAAGGGAATATTCCGAAAAGAGGGGAAGAAGCCCCTTGTGGGGGATCATGTAGAGATTGCTATTTTAAGTGAAGAGGAGAAAGAGGGGAGCATCCAGGCAATTCTTCCGCGGAGGAATGAGCTTGTCCGGCCGGCGGTCTCGAATGTGGATCAGGCTCTGGTGGTATTTGCGGTGCAGAAGCCGAAGCCTCATTTGAATCTTCTGGACCGGTTTCTGATTATGATGGAGCGGAAGGAGATTCCGGTTATTTTATGCTTTAATAAGCTGGATATTGCCGCAGAGGAAGATTTGGACAGGCTGCGGGATATTTATCAGCCCGCCGGATATCAGCTGGTATTTATCAGCGCCCGTCTTAAGAAGCATATGGATGAGATCAGGGCGCTTCTAAAGGGAAAAACTACTACCGTTGCAGGACCCTCCGGCGTGGGGAAATCTTCTCTCATTAACTGCCTTCAGGGAGAGGTGGAGATGGAGACGGGAGACATCAGCAGGAAGATAGACCGGGGAAGACATACCACGAGACATTCGGAACTGATCACGGTTGACGAAGATACGTATATTATGGATACGCCGGGCTTTAGCTCTCTTTATACGGAGGGTTCTGTGGAGGAAGAACTGAAATACTGTTTTCCTGAATTTGCGCCCTGTGAGGGGAAATGTAAGTTTCATGGATGCAGCCATGTCCATGAGCCGGACTGTGCAGTGAAGCAGGCAGTTTCAGAGGGCAGGATCCATGAGGTAAGATACCAGAGTTATCTGGAGTTATATAAAGAAATAAAAGAAAAAAGGAGATTTTGACCATGAAGTACGTGATTGCACCTTCGATTCTTTCGGCAGATTTTACCCAGCTTGGCAGCGATATCAGGCAGACAGAGGATAACGGGGCGGCATTTCTGCATTTTGATGTGATGGACGGAATGTTTGTTCCTAACATTTCTTTCGGGATCCCGGTTATGAAGTCCATAAGAAAAGCAACCAGACAGATCATGGACGCGCATCTGATGGTACAGGATCCGATCCGCTATGTGGAGGCATTTAAGGATGCGGGAGCGGATTTGATCACGGTGCATTATGAGGCCTGCCCGGATGTGAGAAAGACTCTGGTTAAGATCAAGGATATGGGGATCAGGGCGGGGCTTTCTATCTGTCCGGATACGCCGGCGGAGGCAGTGAGGGAGTATCTGGAGATTGTAGATATGATTCTGATCATGTCGGTCTATCCGGGAGCCGGAGGACAGAAGTTTATTCCGGAATCCTTAGACAGGCTCCGGGACGTGCGGCGGATGATCACGGAAGCGGACCGGGACATCGACCTGCAGGTGGACGGCGGCGTTAATCTGGATAATATGCGGGAAATTATAGACGCAGGGGCAAATGTGCTTGTTGCAGGCTCCGCTGTGTTCGGCGGAGACATTGGGGAAAACGTCAGAAAATGTATGGAGATATTCGGAGAATATGAGTAAGAATGCAGTAATTATAAGCGGCGGAACCCTGGACGAGGAGCTGGCGTTTAGTGTGCTGGATGGATTGGACAACCCGTGTATTATCGGGGTAGACAGGGGCGTAGAGTTTTTATACAGGCATGGTATCCGCCCAAGCTACATGGTAGGTGATTTTGACAGCCTTCCGGAGGAGATTGTCCTGTATTATAAGCAGAGAGGAGATGTGCCTATCCGGGCCTATAATCCGGTGAAGGATGCCTCTGACACAGAGATAGCGGTCCGGCTCGGGGTAACCCTGGGCTGTGAGCAGATGACGATCCTCGGCGCTACCGGAGGAAGGATCGACCATATGTGGGCAAATGTACAGAGTTTGATGATTCCCTTTAAGGCGGGAGCGGAGGCGGTGATAATAGATCCGCAGAACCGGATCCGTCTGATCGGGGGGGAGACCCATCTGCTTAGGGAGCAGGCATACGGGCCTTATTTCAGCGTATTTCCCTTGGCTGAGACCGTCAGGAATTTTAATATCCGCGGGGCAAAGTACCCTCTGCGGAATCATACACTCGTGCCCTGTGACAGCCTGTGCGTAAGTAATGAATTTGCGGAGGATGAGGTTGTCATTGATTTCTCCTGCGGGACTGTTATTCTGATGGAAACACGTGACAGGGGTGTTTCATAGTGCTATAATGGGACACGCAGTATGCTTAAGAAGAATGAGAGAAAGGAATGTAGGATAGATGAAGCTTGGAATCGTAGGTCTGCCCAATGTGGGCAAAAGTACGTTGTTTAATTCCCTGACAAAGGCGGGAGCAGAGTCTGCAAATTATCCGTTTTGTACCATTGACCCGAATGTTGGCGTGGTTACGGTGCCGGATGAACGTCTGGATGTTCTGGGAGAGATGTACCACACAAAGAGGATCATTCCGGCGGCAATTGAATTTGTAGATATTGCAGGCTTGGTAAAGGGGGCATCCAAAGGAGAAGGGCTGGGGAATCAGTTTCTTGCCAATATCCGGGAGGTGGATGCCATTGTTCATGTGGTACGGTGCTTTGAGGACGGTAATATCGTTCATGTGGACGGCAGCATTGATCCGATGCGGGATGTGGAGACCATTAATCTGGAATTGATATTCTCTGACCTTGAGGTGATGGAGAGAAGGATTGCAAAGACGGTAAAAACGGCCAGGAATGATAAGGCGGCGGCGAAGGAGCTGAAGCTTTTAGAGAGGATCAAAGCTCATCTGGAGAATGGGAAGCTGGCGAAGAATTTTGATGAATGGGAAGATGAAGAAGAGGAGCTTCTGTTTAAGAGCTATAATCTTCTGACTGGAAAGCCGGTGATCTTTGCGGCAAATGTTACGGAGGATGAGCTTGCAGATGACGGCGCTTCCAATACAGGGGTACAGGCTGTGCGGGAGTATGCTGAGGCGGAGCAGTGTGAGGTTTTTGTAGTATGCGCCCAGATCGAGCAGGAGATCGCGGAGCTTGAGGACGATGAACGGAAGCTGTTCTTGGAGGAACTGGGACTTGCAGAGTCGGGGCTTGAGAAGCTGATCAAGGCAAGCTACAGCCTTCTCGGACTGATCAGCTATCTGACTGCCGGAGAGCCGGAGGTACGCGCATGGACGATCACCAGAGGAACAAAAGCGCCTCAGGCGGCAGGAAAGATCCACACGGATTTTGAGCGTGGATTTATCCGGGCAGAGGTTGTGGCCTACGACGATCTGACGGCCTGCGGTTCCCACAATGCGGCAAAAGAAAAAGGACTTGTACGTCTGGAGGGCAGGGATTATGTGGTTCAGGACGGTGATATCATGCTCTTCCGGTTTAATGTATAGGAAAAGGACGCGGAAAGGAAGAAGACAACATGCATAAGACAATTGACTTTCCGAATCTTGGGATTCATCTTAAGAATGTTGGGAAAGCGGTCTCTGTTTTTGGTTTTGATATAGCTTTTTACGGGATTATTATCGGTATCGGTATCCTGGCTGGTATTTTTATGGCAATGCTGCGCGCAAAACGGACAAAGCAGAACCCGGAGGTTTATATTGATCTGGCGATCTATGCGGTGATCTTTGGGATCCTGGGTGCAAGGATTTACTATGTGGTGTTTTCCTGGAGCATGTATAAGGATGATCTGCTCAGTATTCTGAATATCCGGCAGGGAGGCCTGGCAATCTATGGAGGAGTGATCGCCGCGGTGATCACCGTATTCGTGTTTGCCAAGAGGAGGAAGCTTCCGGCAGGACAGCTTTTGGATACGGCCTGCTTCGGGCTTGTGCTGGGACAGGCAGTCGGGCGCTGGGGGAATTTCTTTAACCGGGAAGCCTTTGGAGAGTATACTAATGGATTATTTGCCATGAAATTGCCGCTGGACGCGGTGAGGAGTTCGGATGTGACGCAGCTGATGCGGGATCATATGGAGATGACTGACGGAGTGGGATATATCCAGGTGCATCCCACATTTCTGTATGAGTCTGTCTGGTGTCTGCTGGTGCTGGTGTTTATGCTGTTTTACAGCATGAGACAGATGTTTAAGGGAGAACTGTTCCTTGTGTATCTGGCAGGGTATGGATTTGGAAGATTCTGGATCGAGGGACTGAGGACCGACCAGCTTCTCCTGCCGGGAATCGGATGGGCGGTATCCAGAGTGCTGGCAGGCGTGCTCGTAGTATTTTCTGTTATCATAATTGTGAAGACAAGAAAGAGCATTGAGCGCAGAAGGAGGATGCACAGACGCAGAAAGCCGAGGGAACGGCTGCCGGAGCAATCCGGGACAGCGGAAGAGCCGGAGGAGATGGATATTGATTTGGATGATTTCATAGATTAAGTGAGAAAAGACTGCGTAAACGCGCGGTCTTTTTGTTTCGCAGACAGGCAGAAATGTACGGGAAAAGGAACAAAAAATAGCAGGTTAATGACTGGACTTTTTATAGGTCAGGGACTATAATAATTACATACGTCGAAAATTCTATATACCCTTTTGGGGGTATACCGGAGTGCAGAGTCTTTTGGGACAGGCACGCCGGAAAGTATAACATTTTCAAATTTAAGGAGGAACAAGAAAAATGGCGAGAAAAATGAAGACCATGGATGGTAATCATGCGGCGGCTCATGCTTCCTATGCTTACACGGATGTTGCGGCGATTTACCCGATTACACCATCATCTGTTATGGCAGAGGCTACAGACGAGTGGGCAACCCAGGGAAGAAAGAATATCTTTGGCCGGGAAGTACAGGTTACGGAGATGCAGTCAGAGGCAGGAGCGGCAGGTACTGTTCACGGCTCACTGGCAGCAGGAGCTTTGACTACTACATACACAGCTTCACAGGGTCTGCTTCTCATGATTCCAAACCTTTACAAGGTTGCAGGCGAGCAGCTTCCGGGCGTATTTAACGTATCTGCACGTGCTCTTGCGAGCCATGCATTATCTATTTTTGGCGACCACTCAGATGTATATGCATGCCGTCAGACGGGCTGCGCTATGCTCTGCGAGTCCAGTGTACAGGAGGTTATGGACCTGACACCGGTTGCTCATTGTGCGGCAATTAAAGGACGTGTTCCATTTATTAACTTCTTTGACGGTTTCCGTACCTCTCATGAGATCCAGAAGATTGAGACCTGGGATTATGATGATCTGAAGGAGATCGTAGATATGGATGCGATCGATGCATTCAGAAAGCATGCATTGAACCCGAATCATCCATGCCAGAGGGGTTCTGCTCAGAATCCGGACATCTTCTTCCAGGCAAGAGAGGCATGTAATCCATATTACGATGCACTGCCGGCTATTGTCCAGGAGTACATGGACAAGGTTAACGCTAAGATCGGCACAGACTATAAGCTGTTTAATTATTATGGCGCAGCTGATGCAGAGAGAGTTATCGTTGCTATGGGCTCTGTCTGCGACACCATTGACGAGACGATCGATTATCTTATGGCAGCAGGCGAGAAGGTTGGTGTTGTTAAGGTACGTCTTTACAGACCGTTCAGCGCGTCCGCATTGATCGATGCAATTCCGGATACGGTTAAGACGATCAGCGTATTAGACAGAACAAAAGAGCCGGGAGCACTTGGCGAGCCGTTATATCTGGATGTTGTTGCCGCACTTAAGGGTTCTAAGTTCGATGCAGTTCCGATTCTTTCCGGACGTTACGGCTTAGGTTCTAAGGATACGACTCCGGCAGAGATCGTGGCAGTATTCAAGAACACAGAGAAGAAGGTATTTACGCTCGGCATTGTGGATGACGTTACGAACCTTTCTCTTGATTCAGGCAAACCGCTTATTACCACGCCGGAGGGAACGATCAACTGTAAGTTCTGGGGACTCGGAGCAGACGGTACCGTTGGAGCAAACAAGAACTCCATCAAGATCATCGGTGATAACACAGACATGTATGCACAGGCATATTTTGATTATGACTCTAAGAAGTCCGGCGGTGTTACGATGTCCCACCTGCGTTTCGGAAAGAGCCCGATCAAGTCTACATACCTGATCCACAAGGCAAACTTTGTGGCATGCCACAATCCTTCTTATGTGAATAAGTATAACATGGTTCAGGAGCTTGTGGACGGAGGAACCTTCCTTCTGAACTGCCCATGGGATATGGAAGGCCTTGAGAAGCATCTTCCGGGACAGGTAAAGGCATTTATCGCAAATCATGACATTAAGCTTTATACCATCGACGGCATTAAGATTGGTAAAGAGATCGGACTGGGCGGACGTATCAACACCGTTCTTCAGTCTGCATTCTTCAAGCTGGCCGCTATCATCCCGGAGGAAGAGGCGATCGATCTGATGAAGAAGGCCGCTAAGGCTACCTACGGCAAGAAGGGTGACAAGATCGTACAGATGAACTACGACGCAATTGACGCAGGCGCTAAGCAGGTTGTTGCAGTAGAGGTTCCGGCAAGCTGGAAGGACTGCGAGGATGAAGGCCTGTTCACACCAGAGGTGAAGGGCGGCAGAGAAGACGTTGTTGCTTTTGTTAAGAATATTCAGTCCAAGGTAAATGCACAGGAGGGTAATTCACTTCCGGTATCTGCATTTACAGATTATGTAGATGGTACGACTCCATCCGGTTCTTCCGCATTCGAGAAGCGCGGTATCGCGGTTGACATTCCGGTATGGAAGGAAGAGAACTGTATCCAGTGTAACCGCTGTGCATATGTATGTCCTCATGCAGTTATCCGCCCGGCAGCTCTTACAGAAGAAGAGGCTGCTAAGGCTCCGGAGGGAATCAAGACGCTTGATATGATCGGTATGCCTGGCATGAAGTTTACCATGACGGTATCTGCTTATGACTGTACAGGCTGCGGTTCCTGTGCAAATGTGTGTCCTGGCAAGAAGGGCGAGAAGGCTCTTGTTATGGGCAATATGGAAGAAAATGCAGGCTCACAGGTTTACTTTGATTTTGGAACAGAGATTCCGGTTAAGCCAGAGGTTGTTGCGAAGTTTAAAGAGAATACCGTTAAGGGAAGCCAGTTCAAACAGCCGCTCCTTGAGTTCTCAGGCGCATGTGCAGGCTGCGGCGAGACACCTTATGCGAAACTGATCACACAGCTGTTTGGAGACAGAATGTACATTGCCAATGCAACAGGATGCTCTTCTATCTGGGGCAACTCTTCACCGTCTACACCTTACACGGTAACTCCGGAAGGTAAGGGACCGGCATGGTGTAACTCACTGTTTGAGGATAATGCTGAGTTCGGCTATGGTATGCTGTTAGCACAGAATGCCCTGAGAGAAGGATTGAAGGCTAAGGTTGAGCAGGTAGCGGCATTTGAGGAAGCATCCGAGGAAGTAAAGGCTGCATGCAGCGAGTGGCTTGATACCTACGGAAGCGGCGTTACCAACGGAACTGCTACAGACAAGCTGGTTGCGGCATTAGAGGGCTGCGATTGCGAGATCTGCCAGGATATCGTGAAGAATAAGGATTTCCTTGCTAAGAAGTCACAGTGGGTATTCGGCGGCGACGGATGGGCTTACGATATCGGCTTTGGTGGTGTTGACCATGTACTGGCAAGCGGTAAGGACATTAATGTAATGGTATTTGATACCGAGGTTTATTCAAACACAGGCGGACAGTCTTCTAAGGCTACCAAGACCGGTGCGATCGCTCAGTTTGCGGCAGGCGGTAAGGAGATCAAGAAGAAAGACCTGGCAAGCATTGCTATGAGCTATGGTTATGTATATGTTGCTCAGATTGCTATGGGCGCTGACTTCAACCAGACCGTTAAGGCAATTGCAGAGGCGGAAGCTTATCCGGGACCATCACTGATCATTGCTTACGCTCCATGTATCAACCATGGTATTAAGAAGGGCATGAGCAAGGCTCAGACCGAGGAGCAGCTGGCAGTAGAGTGCGGTTACTGGAACAACTTCAGATACAATCCTGCGGCAGAGGGCGGCAAGTTCACTCTTGACAGCAAAGAGCCTAAGATGGAAGGCTACAAAGACTTCCTGAATGGAGAGGTGCGTTACAATGCACTTGCAAGATTCAATCCTGAGAAGGCAGAAGTAATGTTCGCTCAGAACGAGAAGGAAGCTAAGGAGAGATATGAGTATCTGAAGAAGCTTGTAACTCTGTACGGAGCAGAAGACTAGGAACACATAGCGGTATCAGGTCTTGAAGTAAATGAAAATCAGACCCGCTGGCGAAAGCCGGCGGGTCTTTTAAAGAGGAAATAAGATGCTTTTGTTACAACAAATGATCGTATTGTTTATTTATATGCTGCTGGGATATTATGGAAGCAGGAGGGGCGCGCTGGATGCGAAAGCAGGAAAAGTGCTGTCGTGGATCGTGATCAATCTTGCCAATCCGGCGCTGCTGCTTAATTCGGCTATCGGCGGCGATGGAAAGGCTTCCGGAAGGGAGCTGCTCAGTACAGCGGTCATAGCAGTGCTGATGTTTGCGGTGCTTTTGATACTGGCCTGGGCCGCGCCGATGGTGTTTCAGGCATCCGAAGATGAAAAAGGAATATATAAGTTGATGACAACTTTTAATAATATAGGTTTTATGGGATTTCCAGTGATCGCAGCTGTATATGGAAGCGGAGCCCTGCTGTATGCCGCTATTTTTACGCTTCCATTTAATGTGCTGATCTACACTTACGGCATTGCCATGGTCAGGGGAAAGGATGCAGGGGGATTTCAGTGGAAGAGCATCTTTAATATAGGAGTGATTTCTTGTTTGGCCGCGGTTGTGTTATATCTGTCATCTGTGCCGGTTCCTGAGTCTGTGAAAACGGCAGTCAGCGGCTTAAGCGGACTGACAGGCCCTTTGAGCATGATGGTCATTGGAATATCCCTGTCTTCCATCCGTTTGAAGGAACTGTTTCTGGATAAGAAGCTATTGTCCTATGCGGCGGTGAAGCTTCTGGTGATTCCTATCATCGGAACACTGATCATCCGGCAGTTTGCTGCCAATGAGCTGCTGACAGCTGTGTGCATGATCATGCTTGCAACACCGGCGGCAAGCATGACAGTTATGCTGGCAGGGCAGTATGACTGCAATGTGGAGCTGGCATCCAAAGGCGTGGCGATTACGACAATTCTGTCTGTGATCACGATACCGATCGTCTCGTGGGTTGTGTTGTAGAACGGGGCTTAGGAGTAAAATATAGAAAGATAGAAGGAAAGGTTTGAAAAATGAGCAGAAAACCATTAGAAGAAATGAAGACGGCCGGAAGGATACTCCGGGAAACGGAAAGCTTGTATGTAATTATGTCGGACAGTACCAGACTGCCCTTCGTGGTGTGCGATGCAGAGACCTATGATGATGAAATTCTGGTATTTGACAATCAGGAGTCGGCGCAGAATACTGTGGATACCCTGACAGGAGAGGGATACCTTGTACGGAGCATGATGCTTCCAGTGGACAAACGGCTGGCCTTTTTCTCCAGTCTGTTTTCCATCGGGGTAAATGCTGTCATGCTGGATAAGGGGATGGAAAAACAATGCGGCCTGGAGCTTACGCAGTTCATTACCAGACCTGAGGTGCCGAGATTTTCTGCAGAGGCGGCAAGACAGCTTAAAACAAATAAAAGTACCGGACTTCTGGTGGAAAATCCGGAATTTCATTTGACGGCGGTTTATTATATCCAGAAGGTAAGAAACCGGAAGGCAGAGCGGTATCAGAAAGAAGCCGGTGAGCTTCACGAGGAGATGATGGCCCACTACCGGAAAGGGTACTATCTTGCGGCAAGGCTTGAGGACGGCGGGATACCGGTTCTGAAAAAGAAAGAGGGACTGGGGCTGCAGCCTTTATTTACAGATATACAGGAGTTTTCAAAATTTCAGCGGGCGAATGCAGGCATGAAGCTTCAGAATCTGATCGTATCAGAGAAGGATTTCTTGAAGATCATGGTAAAGGAGGCATCCGGAATCATCATCAATCCTTTTGGGATAAGTCTGGTGCTCCAGGTGAAGAGGAATCCCGCCGGGCGGGCCTAAAATTTAAGATTTCATGAAGAATTCTAAAGAATCGAGAAGGATTATTGAGAATCTGTAAATATACTGCTATACTTTATTTCATGGAAAACTTACTTGAAGATGACAGCAGGGAATAAATATGGATAAAAAGCAGAGAATACCGGCTGGGGTGATTCCGGGATATAGTTTATTTCCTATCACTCTGGCTATACTATTGAATCAGACAGCATACTATGGAAGCAGGATCATTGCAGGAGAATGGCATCACTATAATCTGGAGACCAGACTGGATCTTAGTATTCCATTCTGGCCGCCGGCAGTATCGGTTTATTTTGGAAGCTATTTGTTCTGGGCGGCCAGCTATATTCTGCTTGCAAGGCAGGAAAAGAAAGAAGTTTATCATTTTTTCTTTAGCTTGGCATTGTCGAAAATTGTCTGTATGGCTTTTTTTCTGCTGCTGCCCACAACAAATACCCGTCCGGCCGTGGAGCTGGAGGGCTTTTGGAATCAAATGATGATCTTTTTGTATTCTGCTGATGCGGCAGACAATCTTTTTCCGTCCATACACTGTCTGGAGAGCTGGCTCTGCTTTGCAGGGATACGGAACAGGCGGGGAACGTCTCTGCGGCTTCAGGTATTTTCCGGTGTGGCTGCAGTTTTGATCTGTGCTTCCACACTGCTTACGAAGCAGCATGTGATCATCGATGTGATTGGCGGTGTCGCTCTGGCGGAGCTGTGCTTTTATCTGGGGAAAGGGAAGCAGGCTTTAAATATATATGGGAAATGCATGGATAAAATAAATACAAAAGTACTAAGATTGTAAAATATGGTACAAGGTATGATGAGAATTGGGGGACTTAAGATGATTGGCTTTTATGATTATACAGTAATTCTTACATATGTTGGATTCTGCTCCGGCATGGCGGGAATCTTCTGTGCTTCGGCGAAGCATGTGAGGCTGGCAGTGTTTTTTCTTGCATTATCCGGACTCTGTGACATGTTCGACGGGAAGATTGCCAGAACGAAGAAGAACCGGACGGATGATGAGAAAAGCTTTGGAATCCAGATTGACTCGCTCAGTGATATGGTCTGTTTCGGCATACTTCCTGTAACGATCTGTTTCCGGCTGGGGATGAAATCTGTTTTCAGCAGGGCGCTTCTGACACTGTATGCGCTGGCTGGTTTGATCCGTCTGGCATACTACAATGTTATGGAAGCAAAACGGCAGGCGGAGACAGATGAGAACCGAAAGTATTATCAGGGACTGCCTATTACCTCGATGGCAATTGCACTGCCGTTCTTGTTTGTGATTTCGCCGCTTCTGCCGGATTATCAGACGTTTCTTGTGATACTCCACATTCTGGTAGCTGGAATCGGAACGTTATTTATCCTAAATTTTAAAATGCGTAAATTATCTGTAAAGGAACTGATACTGCTGGTTATGGCAGTGGCGGCATCGGTGGCGGTTATTGTTTTTGTATGGCATAGCTGGTGGAAGCTGCTGCATTTCTATAAATAGTAGGGGGAAGAAGATGCATCTTACTGCAGACAGAGTGGGGAGAATAGAGAAGGAAAACAGCATGCAGGACAGGCTTCTGGAATGGCTGTATGCCCATGGATCAGGCCGTGTGCTGCTTTGGCTGCTCGTCCGGCCTTCCGTGTCCAAGATGGGAGGAAGGCTTCTGGGCTCACGATTTTCCAGACTTATCATCCCGCCCTTTATCAGGAGCCATTCGATTCGTATGGATGAGTATAAGGCAGAAAGCTTCCGCTCCTACAATGATTTTTTTAAGCGGGAGCTAAAGCCGGGCGCCAGAAATATTGCGGCGTTCCCGGATGTTTTCATCAGCCCCTGCGACAGCAGGCTCAGCGTTTACAGGCTGAACGGGCAGGAAGAGTTTCGGGTGAAGCATGCCGGATATACGTTAAAAAGCCTTCTGCGGGATAAGAAGCTGGCGGCCAAATTTGCCGGGGGATATGTCTGGATATTCCGTCTTTGTGTGGAGGATTATCACCATTACATCTATGTGGATAATGGAAGTGAGCTGATACGGCGCAGGATTCCGGGTGTATTTCATACAGTGAATCCTGCGGCAGGAGAGCGGGTTCCTATTTACAAGGAAAATACCAGAGAATATTCCGTGATAAAGACGGAGAATTTTGGCGGGATAATACAGATGGAGGTGGGAGCCCTGCTTGTGGGCCGGATTGAGAACCGTAAGAAAGTGGATTTCGTGAAGCGAGGGCAGGAGCGGGGCAATTTTGCTTTTGGCGGTTCTACGGTGATCCTGATTACCGGAGAGGGAAAAGTACAGCCGGATCCGGATATTCTGGAAAATTCCAGACGGGGGATCGAGACGAAGGTGAAGCTTGGAGAGAGGGTCGGAAAGGCCGGGTCATAAGATAAGGATTCTCAAAGTTGATGTTGACTTTTACGGGTAAAAGTGATAAAACTGTACTATATGAATAACAGCTTGATAGAGGCGCGGTTTTTATCAGTACCATACAGTGATAGTCCGGCAGACTGCTGCATGGGAAAGGGGAAACTGCCGAAGACAGATCCTTGGCCGGAGGGCTTGTCTGGGACGCAGCAGAATATGCTGCGGACTGTCACGATGACGTGGAGCGCTATCTGATAGGTGCAGGAATATTTTAATGTATTCTTTCATGCAGGGATTGGAGTCATGAATGGCGTTTAAAGCGTTATTCATGGCTTTTTTATACTATATAAAGATCAAAAAAGGAGAGAGGGAATTTATGAGAAACATGAAGAGAAAAGCTGTATGGGCATTTTCTACAGTTATGCTGATGGTTTTATGCTGTCCGGTTATGGCTCTTGCCGCGGATGAAGCAGAAGAGTATGTACCGTCTATGTACGCAAGCTTCTGGGCATTGGTTCCGCCAGTTGTGGCGATTGTGCTGGCTTTGATTACCAAAGAGGTGTATAGCTCTTTATTTATCGGAGTGCTGATCGGAGGCCTGTTCTATTCAGGTTTTTCCTTTGAGACGACTATTACCCATGTGTTCCAGGACGGTATCATCGGAGTGCTGTCTGACAGCTATAATGTAGGTATTCTGGTATTTCTGGTCGTTCTCGGCATTATGGTATGCCTGATGAATAAGGCAGGCGGATCTGCGGCCTTTGGGCGCTGGGCAGAGGTACATATTAAGAGCCGTGCAGGCGCGCAGCTTGCAACTATTCTGCTGGGAGTGTTGATTTTCATTGATGATTATTTTAACTGTCTGACGGTGGGAAGCGTTATGCGCCCGGTGACGGACAAGCACAATATCTCCCGTGCAAAGCTGTCTTACCTGATCGATGCGACAGCGGCTCCGGTCTGCATCATTGCGCCGATTTCATCCTGGGCGGCCGCCGTAACAGGCTTTGTAGAGGGAGAGGACGGACTGTCCATTTTCGTGCGTGCGATTCCATATAACTTCTATGCACTGCTTACGATTGTTATGATGCTTGGGCTTGTACTTATGAAGGTGGATTACGGCCCGATGAAGACCCATGAGAAAAACGCGCAGGAAAAGGGCGATCTGTATACAACGCCTGACAGGCCTTATGCGAATGCGGAGGAAGAGACGGCAAGCAGCAAGGGAAGCGTTATCGATCTGGTATTCCCGATTGCATGTTTGATCATCTGCTGTGTGATCGGAATGATCTGGAGCGGCGGCTTCTTTGCAGGAGAAGGATTTGTTACTGCATTCTCGAACAGTGATGCATCGGTCGGGCTGGCAGTAGGAAGCTTCTTTGCATTTGTCATTACGATTGTGTTTTATCTGCTCCGCAGAGTTCTGAGATTTCATGAGTGTATGTCCTGTATTCCGGACGGATTTAAGGCAATGGTACCGGCAATCCTGATCCTGACGCTGGCATGGACGCTGAAGGCAATGACAGACAGCCTTGGCGCGGCAGAATTTGTGGCGGGAGCTATGGAAAATGCGGCAGGCGGGCTGGTGAACTTCCTTCCGGCAATTATTTTCCTGGTTGGCTGTTTCTTAGCTTTCGCAACAGGAACCTCATGGGGAACCTTTGGTATTCTGATTCCTATCGTGGTTGCCGTATTTGCAGGCACCAATGAGACGATGATGATCATTTCTATTTCTGCATGTATGGCGGGCGCCGTATGCGGCGATCACTGCTCGCCGATTTCCGATACCACCATTATGGCGTCGGCGGGAGCGCAGTGCAACCATGTGAACCATGTGTCCACACAGCTTCCTTATGCGCTGACGGTAGCGGCAGTATCCTTCGTAACCTATCTGGTGGCGGGCTTTGTACAGACGGCGTTTGTTGCGCTTCCGGTAGGAATTGTTTTGATGATTGTGACATTGATCATTTTGAGAAAATCCGGGGAAGGGAAAGAAGCTTCGTCTGAAAAGTAAAATATAGAAATTTTGGGTAGCCTATGGACTTTTATAAGATCAGTCCATGGGCTATTTCATTTGTGAAAGTTGTGATTGTAGCGGAGGAGTGCTATAATTACGGAGAAGAAATCGGAAAACATATTACAGAGATCATAAGAGGGAGGAATATTAGATATGGATATTGGCACAACAGGTATATTATCGTTGCTATTTAATAGCATGGTAAATGATGGAAACACTATAACCGAATCAGTTACGGCAGATAATAGTTTTAATGATTTTTATAAAGAAACTGCAATTGAAAATGTCAAAGCGGATATTTACAATAAATTTAACATTAAAGTAAACGTATTTGTCAGCAAAACGGAATGTACGATTCCCAGGGACGTATTATATCAGATGAATAGCGATGCTGCATTAAGAGAAAAGATATATACGGTATTAGCTGATTATAAAAAAACGAAAAGTATGCTGGCAGGTTTTAATCCGCCGGTAAAAAAATATACGCTTGCGTTTGATGAAAAGGGAAATGTGCTTGCATATATTCTGGAACCGGATATGGAGAAATTAGAAGAAGATTTTGGTAAATCAAAGAATAAAAATTGTATAGTTAACAGGTCATCTTTAGAAACTTATAGTTACAATGAAATAATCAACATTTTTTTAAATGGTTCGTTCCAGGGATTTGAGATACAGCAGGCTATGATAGCGGCACAATTTCTGCAAAGACCAAAGATAAATTTAACGGATTAATGAGTCATTTTTAGGCATTGGAAGTATATATTCAATAGGTGTAAAAAAGGAAAAAATATGTTACACTAAGACAGTGTACTTAGGCATACTCTCCGGGTATCCCTAATGGCTGTCCGGTCGTTTCACAAGGTATGGGAAACGAAGAGAATATAAGCAGAATTTTAAGAATTGGAGATTGGTCAATGAGTGTTAAAGATGTATCACAATACGAGATTATAAAAGAGCAGGAGCTGAAGGATGTGAAGTGCCGCGGCTATCTTCTGAGGCATAAGAAGAGCGGCGCCCGGGTGGTTCTCATGGAGGCGGCTGATGACAATAAGGTCTTTTCCATCGGTTTCCGTACGCCGCCGGAGGACAGTACCGGCCTGCCGCATATCCTGGAGCATTCGGTGCTCTGCGGGTCGAAGAATTTCCCGGTGAAGGATCCCTTTGTGGAGCTGGTGAAGGGTTCTATGAATACCTTTCTGAATGCGATGACCTATCCGGATAAGACGGTGTATCCGGTGGCGAGCTGTAATGATAAGGATTTCCGGAATCTGATGCATGTGTATCTGGATGCGGTGTTCTACCCGAATATTTATCAGCATGAGGAGATTTTCCGGCAGGAGGGGTGGAGCTATAAGCTGGAGAGCGAGGAAGCGGATTTAGAGTATAACGGAGTTGTTTATAATGAGATGAAGGGAGCGTTTTCCTCACCGGAAGGAGTGCTTGACCGGGTTACGTTAAATACTCTGTTCCCGGATACCTCCTATGCCTATGAGTCCGGCGGCGACCCGGAGGAGATTCCGAACTTAAGCTATGAGCAGTTTTTGGCCTTCCACAAGAAATATTACCATCCTTCCAACAGCTATATTTATCTGTATGGGGATATGGATATGGAGGAGAGGCTGATCTGGCTGGATCAGGAATATTTGAGCAGATTTGACCAGATTAAGATAGATTCTAAGATCCGGTATCAGGAGCCCTTTATGCAGATGAAGGAGGTAACCCTGCCTTACTCAATCACTAGCGGGGAGCCGGTGGAGGACAATACCTATCTGTCCTACAATAAGGTCATCGGTACAAGCCTTGACAGGGAGCTTTATGTGGCGTTTGAGATCTTGGATTATGCGTTGCTTTCCGCGCCGGGGGCGCCGCTTAAGAAGGCGCTTTTGGAGGCAGGGATCGGCAAGGATATTATGGGCTCCTATGACAATGGAATCTATCAGCCGATTTTTTCTGTGGTGGCAAAGAATGCCAATGTGGAGCAGAAGGAGGCTTTTGTAAAGCTGATTGAGGGACTTCTTGCGGAAATGGCGGAGAAGGGTATTGATAAGAAGGCGCTGGAGGCAGGCATCAACTATCATGAGTTCCAGTACCGGGAAGCGGATTATGGACGGTATCCAAAGGGGCTGATGTATGGGCTTCAGATTATGGACAGCTGGCTGTATGACGAGAAGGAGCCGTTTCTGCATATACAGGCGTTAAATACCTTTGAATTCTTAAAGAGCCGGATGAACACCGGGTATTTTGAGGATTTGGTCCGTAAGTATCTGTTAGACAACCAGCACGGGGCGGTTATTGTAGTGGAACCGGAGCAGGGACGTACTGCGCGGATGGATAAGGAGCTTCATGAGAAGCTGCAGGCATATAAAAACAGCTTAAGCAGAGAGGAAATATGTGCTCTGGCAGAGCAGACGAAGGCGTTGGAGGAATACCAGTCTGAACCGTCGGATGAGGAGGCCTTAGCAACGATCCCGGTGCTCCGGAGGGAGGATATTTCCAGAGAGCCGCAGCCGGTTTATAATGAAGAGATGAAGATAGCGGATATCCCGGTGATCTTCCATGAGATCGACACCAACGGGATCGGTTACGTGAGCCTGCTGTTTGATATGTCTAAGGTGCCGGAGGAGCTGCTTCCCTATGCGGGAATCCTGCAGGGCGTACTGGGCATCATTGATACCGAGAACTATGAATACGGCGAGCTGTTTAATGAGATCAATTTATATACCGGCGGGATCGGCACATCGATGGAGTTGTATCCGGATGTGACGAAGGTCCGCGAGAAGGAATTTAAGGCGACCTTTGAGATTAAATCCAAGTCTCTGTATGGTAAGCTTTCGGTGGCATTTGCAATGATGAAGGAAATCCTGACCCGGTCAAAGCTTGGGGATGAAAAGCGGTTAAAGGAGATTCTGGCGATGACCACATCAAGGCTTCTGATGCGGTTCCAGTCCAACGGGCATGTGACGGCGGCGCTCCGGGCGCAGGCCTATGCTTCCCCGTCGGCGAAGCTGAAGGATATGACAAATGGAATCGGCTATTACCAGAAGGTATCTGCGATAGAGAAGAATTTTGAGGAAGAGAAGGGGCTTCTGATTTCCAATCTTGAGAAGCTGGCAAGGGCTCTGTTTAGGGCAGATAATATGATGATCAGCTATACCGCAGAGCGGGAAGGGCTTCCTGCTCTTGAGGCAGAGGTGAAGGGCTTTGCAGAAGGCTTATTTACAGAGGATGTAAAGCTTGGGGAAACAGACCGGTGCATCATTCACTGTGAGAAGCTAAACGAGGGCTTTAAAACGGCTTCTAAGGTACAGTATGTGGCGAGATGCGGTAATTTCATTGACGGCGGCGCATCCTATACCGGCGTCTTGCAGGTGTTGAAGGTAATTATGGGATACGAATACCTGTGGCAGAATATCCGGGTTAAGGGCGGCGCTTATGGCTGTATGAGCAGCTTTAACCGGATTGGAGAGGGCTTCTTTGTATCCTACCGGGATCCGAATCTGGAGCGCACCATGGAAATCTATGAGGGCGTGGCAGAGTATCTCCGTAACTTTACGGCCAGTGATTTTGATATGAATAAATATGTGATCGGCACTATGAGCAATCTGGATCAGCCGATGACGCCGTCCTTAAAGGGCGACCGCTCTCTGAACCTGTATATGAACCATGTGAGCGAGGATATGCTCCGGGAGGAACGCAGGCAGGTATTGGAGGCAGACCAGAATGATATCCGCAGGCTTGCGGCTGTTGTGGAGGCCATGATGAAAGCGGATCAGATCTGTGTGATCGGAAGCGAGGAGAAGATGGAAGAAGCAAAGGATATGTTCGGTGTGGTAACCGGATTTTAAGGAGAGTACATGGGAAAAAATTATAAGTCAGGGTTTGTAACGCTGATCGGGCGGCCGAATGTGGGGAAGTCTACACTGATGAATTATCTGATCGGACAGAAGATTGCGATTACTTCCAATAAACCCCAGACCACGAGGAACCGGATTCAGACGGTGCTTACCAGAGAGGAAGGACAGATTATTTTCGTGGACACGCCGGGAATCCATAAGGCGAAGAATAAGCTTGGGAATTACATGGTAAATGTGGCTGAGCGGACGTTGAATGAGGTGGATGTGGTGCTGTGGCTGGTTGAGCCGTCCACATTTATCGGAGCCGGGGAAAAGCATATTGCCGCGCGGCTTAAGAAGGTAAAAACTCCGGTAATTCTGGTTATTAATAAGGTGGATATGGTTAAGAAGGAAGAGGTGCTGCTTGCGATTTCTGCCTATAAGGATATCTATGATTTTGCAGAGATCATTCCGGTTTCTGCGCGGAATGGGAATAATGCGGATGAGCTTATCAGAGAAGTGTTCCGTTATCTGCCTTATGGACCGCAGTTCTATGATGAGGACACGGTTACAGACCAGCCGGAGCGTCAGATTGTTGCGGAGCTGATCCGGGAGAAGGCTCTGCACTGTCTGAATGAGGAGATTCCCCATGGGATCGCGGTTGTTATTGACAGCATGAAGAAAAAAGGGAAGATTATGCACATCGATGCGGTCATTATATGCGAACGGGATTCCCACAAGGGGATAATTATTGGAAAACAAGGAAATATGTTGAAAAAGATTGGCAGCACAGCAAGGTATGAGATTGAGAAAATGCTGGATTTACAGGCAAATCTCAAGCTTTGGGTTAAGGTAAAGAAGGACTGGAGAGACAGTGATTTCCTTGTGAAAAATTTTGGATACCGGGAAGACGAATAAAAAGACCCTTCCATAGGAGAACCTAACTCTTAGGATGAGTACATTCTGGGAAGTTCCCTACACATGCTGTCTGTGCCGCCCTGTCCGCCTGCTCTGAAAACTTCGGTACAGGAAACAGGGTGAGACAACATTCCAGTGAACTAACTGCTAACTGTGACCAAGACGCTCGGAAGCTTCCTCGCGCCTAAGTCTTCGTAAGCAGTGGATTTCACTTCCATTAAAAACGTCTCTGAAATGCCCTGTTTCCTGTACCGAAGTTTTCAGAGCAGGCGGACAGGGCGGCACAGACAGCAATGTGTACGGGAACCTCAGAAATACTCATAACAGAGGATGAGGTGAGATTATGGAAGAAAGGTACTGGAACAAATTTATGGCATCGGGAAGTGTACACGACTACTTAAATTACCGGGGAATCGCGATCTGCGCAGAGGTGATGAGAAGGCACGGGCAAGGCTCGGATAGCAGAACAGGGGACATTTCAAGTGAATCAGATAACGGTAATGGGTATGGTCCTATCAGCCATGCCCATCGGTGAGTATGATAAGCGGGTAGTACTGCTGACAAGGGAACGGGGCAGGATACCGGTATTTGCAAAAGGGGCAAGAAAGCCGGGAAGCGCGCTCAGTGGCGGCGTGATGCCCTTTTCCTTTGGAGAATTTACAATTTATGAGGGGCGGACATCCTATACGCTGATGTCGGCCTCTATTTCTAATTATTTTGCGGAACTCAGGGAAGATGTGGAGGGCGCATACTATGGCTTTTATTTCATGGAGATTGCAGATTACTACTGCAAAGAGGCAAATGACGAAAGAGAGATGCTAAAGCTTTTGTATCAATCCCTTCGGGCAGTTATAAAGGACAGTATTCCCAACCGCCTGATCCGGCGTATCTTTGAGCTGAAGGCGGTCTGCATCAACGGGGAAGCGCCGCAGGTGTTTCAGTGTGTGGTATGCGGCGATCGCGGCAGGGAAGGGGAATTCAGCGTGAAAAAGGGTGGCAGGGTCTGCAAAGAATGCAATAGGGATGTGTTTGACGGCATAGAGCTGGAGACCTCCACCTGGCATGCCCTGCAGTATATTGTCGGTTCCAGTGTGGAGAAGCTGTATACCTTTACTGTGTCGGAGGCCGTTCTTAAGGAGCTTGAGACAGTAATGGAGCGGTATCTGGACGTCTATGTGGATAAACGCTTTAAAGCATTAGAAATACTGGAGAGCATGAATATCCGGATTTAAGTAGAACCTGTATTGTGATATCCGTCGACTATTTCTTTCATGGAAATAGACTGTAAGCTGCTTTTTAAATCATTACGGATTTTATCATAGGGAGCTTCCAGCACAGAGTGTATATTCCTGCCGACAGGGCAGAAAGGCGAGGGCGATGTGTGCGTGCCGATCAGTTTGTTCAGCGCGTCCGGCTCTACTGCCATACAGATACGGTATAAATTGATTTCTTCCAGCGGACACTGCAGTGTTGTGCCGCCGGTTCCAAATTTGACGGAAAGGATTCCGTCTTTTTTTAGTGCGCTCATGATATTGCGGATCGTAACCGGATTGCAGCCTGTGGATAATGACAGCAGTTCGCTTGTTACCCGTTTGCTTTCCCCGTATTCATTTATGAAAATCAGGCAATGGATTGCAATGGAACATTTTGTGCTGATGTGCATGGTATAGAACCTCCTGTTACCAACTAATATGGATTGTATCAGTATACCACAGATATTCATTGGTGTAAATCTTGACATTACACCATGCGGAGTCTATAATATAGTGTAATTCTAAAAATTACACAGGAGGCGGGGATATGAAATATGTTCAATTGATTTTTAGCCCTACGGGGGGTACAAAAAAGGCGGCTGATGCGCTCACAAAGCATTGGGCTTGTGATGTGGAGACTGTTGACCTTTCTGATGCGGAAGCGGATTTTTCGCAATACATGTTCAAGGAGGAGGATGTAGTCCTGATCGCGATGCCTTCCTTTGGAGGGAGGGCTCCTGCCGCCGCGGTTGAGCGGCTGCAAAGGATTCATGGCAATTCTGCGGCATGCATATTAGTCTGCGTATATGGAAACCGGGCGTATGAGGATACGCTGGCAGAGATGGAGGATGCGGCCAGGGAAAGCGGATTTAAGGTTATTGCCGCGGTTTCCGCTGTGGCAGAGCATTCTATCATGCATCAGTATGCGGCGGGAAGGCCGGATGCAAGGGATCTGTCACAGCTTGAAGCATTTGCCTTACAGATTAAAGAAAAGCTGGGCTCTTCCCAGAATGCCGGAAAGGTTCAGATACCGGGAAACCGTCCGTACAAGAAAGCAGGCGGCGCGGGACTGGTGCCAAAGGCGGCCAAAAACTGTATTGGCTGCAGCCTGTGCGCGGGGCAGTGTCCGGTAAAAGCGATCGACCCGGCTGACCTGAAGTCGGCCGACAGTAAGAAGTGTATTTCCTGTATGCGCTGTGTAACGCAATGTCCGCACGGTGCAAGGAAAATAAATGGGGCGTTGGTTGCCGCCGCGTCTCTGGCTATAAAAAAAGCCTGCTCTGTAAGAAAAGAGAATGAACTCTTTATTTAATATGAAACATAAAAAGTGATATATTTGTAGCTTTTTTGTTGACACAGTGTGGAGGAAGTGATATATTTATCTTATCAAGAGATAAATATATCACTTTTTGAGATGACAGGAGGTTGTGATTATGAAAAAGGCACAGGTAAGGCGCATCATTGTTTCCGGCATTGCATGTATCCTGCTTATGGCAGTATCAGCGTGGTATTCGATAACCTTTAATGATTCCAGATTGGTAAAGCCGATGGATGCTTCGGAATATTCTTTTCAGATACGGGATCTTCCGATGCTTATATCGACTATTTTATTGATTCTGTATGGAGTGTATTTAGTTTTTCTGCTGGTGAGAGCGATTTTGGATGAGAAGAGCAGGGAAACACAGATGCAGACTACCAGAAGGATTAATCCTAAGTATGGATTTTTTGGTTTTTTCGGGCTTTTCTATGAGGGGAAGCTGTCCGGAACATTTATGGATGAACGGTTTCGGGAGAATCAGATGAAAGCTCATATGAAGGCGAATCAAACTGCGGTCAAGATTATTTTTCTTGCCACACTGGTCTTAGGGCAGGGGAAGCTTATCGGTAATCTGGAGTATACATTGATTGCTTTCGTTATTATTGTGGCGCTGTCTCTGGCATTGGAAGTATTTTTGGGTGAGTACCTGCTGTATCGCTATGACCATGACGATCGGATAGAAGAAAGTGAGGAATAGGGAGTGTCGGATTTTGAATGCAGGCTGAAGATGTACAGACAGCTGAAGAATATGACGCAGGAGCAGCTCGCGAATCAGGTCGGAGTGCGGAGGGAGACGATCATGCGGCTGGAAAAGGCGCAGTATAACCCTTCTCTGAAGCTGGCTATCGATATTTCAAGGACGGTGGAGGCTCCCATTGAGGAAATATTTATCTTTCGGTAGTTTTTATTACATTTTTCAAAAAGCCGGTTGGGCATAAAAGATACACGGCTGCTTCCACTGCTGATTGTATGGCTAAAAAGGAGTGGGAGCAGCCCTTGAAATAGAAACGGTGGTATATAGTATAACGATACAAAGATATGCGTGCTATCCGTCTTTTTTAGAAAATATGTCCATTCTTTTTTATAACGTCCTGATACCAGTAAAAGCTGTCCTTTTTGCTTCTTGCGTAGGTGCCGCTTCCGTCGTCCATTTTATCGACATAGATAAAACCGTAGCGTTTTCTCATTTCTCCTGTAGTAAAGGAAACCGGATCAATGCATCCCCACACGGTGTATCCTATTACATCCACACCGTCTTCCTCAATTGCTTTAACCATTTCCCTGATATGGTTGTCCAGATATTTAATTCGATTGTTATCATGTATTTGTCCGCCGTCTACTGTATCTTCGTAACCGAATCCGTTTTCGACAATAAAAAGAGGAAGCTCATACCGCTCATAATACTGATTTAACACATAGCGCAATCCCTCCGGGTCAATGGTCCATCCCCAGGGTGTCATCGGAAGATAGGGGTTTTCTACTGCGTCGGGACTAGCGGCTAGGTCGTTTCCAAGTTTTTCTACAGAAGGATCCGCACACATAACGCCGCTTAAATAATAGCTAAAGCCGATATAATCTACACATCCCTGTGCAAGCGTCTTTAAGTCGGCCTCGGTAATATCAAGCTCATATCCCCGGCGCTCCCATTCTTTTAAGGCATAGGAAGGGTAATGCCCTCTGGCATGCACATCGGCAAAAAACAGATTGAACTTCCGGTCCTCTCTCTGTGCCAGCAGAATATCTTTTGGATTACAGCTGTAAGGATACAGCGGAGAAGCGGCAATCATACATCCGATCTGGAAATCCGGATTGATCTCATGTCCCTTTTTTACAGTCATAGCGCTGGCTGTAAACTGATAGTGTGCGGCCTGATAAACAACCTTCTCCCGGTCGTCGTTTTCTTTGAAAAGAATTCCGGAATTTGTGAATGCATAGATATTGTTTGATACAATCATCTGATTATTAATCTCATTAAACGTCATCCAATAAGTAACCTTATTACGGTATCTTTCCATCACAGTATAGGCAAAACGAGTATAAAATGTTATCATTTTCCGGCTTCTCCAGCCGCCGTATTTTTTGATTAATCCATAGGGCATCTCAAAATGCGATAGGGTAACTATTGGTTCTATTCCATATTTATGCAGCTCATCAAACAAATCATCATAGAATTGAAGTCCTGCTTCGTTGGGCGTTTTCTCGTCTCCCTGTGGGAAAATACGGCTCCATGCTATACTGGTGCGGAAACAGCGAAAGCCCATTTCGGCAAATAACCGGATATCCTCTCTATAATACTCATAAAACCGAATTCCTTCATGATTGGGATAATATTTATCCGCCAGAATCCCGTCTGTAATTTCTCTGGCCTTCTGCCTGCTTCCTCCGGTCATCACATCTGCGGCACTCAGTCCTTTGCCGTCAGTGTTATATGCACCTTCCACCTGATGGGCGGCTACTGCGCCGCCCCATAAGAAATTTTTTCTCATCAAAACCAAACCTCCTTATTTGATAATCTTGTATATGAGTTCTCCTGCCTGTACTTTCCCGGAAACAGCAATTGATATTTCTTTATAATCATCGGCATTTGTTACCAGTATCGGTGATGTAAGCGAATATCCTTTCTTATGGATAAATTCCGGGTCAAACCGAAGCATTGGCTGCCCTTCCTTTATCTGGTCTCCCTGGGACACCAGTACCTCGAAACCCTCTCCGGCCATCATGACGGTATTCAGTCCAATGTGGATCAAGATTTCCACACCATTTTCGGAAGTTAGTCCAATTGCATGCTTTGAAGGAAATACCACCGTAACCGAACCGTCACATGGCGCTTTTACAATGCCCTCCGAAGGGCGGATGGCAAAGCCTTGTCCTGCCACGCCGCTGGCGAATACTTCATCCTCTACATCTTTTAATGGTATGATGTCTCCTGTTAATGGTGATTTGACCTGCTCTATTCCCTCGGTTTCTTTTATACTATCTTTTTCTGGTTCATTTACCTGTTCAGAGGTTTCAGTTGTATTTTCCGGCTCTGCTGCAAAGTCTTCCATATCTTCTGCGCTGATTCCCCAGAAATAGGTCATCAGTGCGCCTGCAAGCAGTGCTGTCGAGATGCCCAGCAGGTATGACATAAAGGGTGAGTAGGTTCTCATGGCAAGGGAGAAAATATTGTGAAACACAAAGGCGTCGCAGGTCACATGCAGCGCTCCGTTAATTGCCCCGCCGATACCGCTGGCGATTGCTACCACGGCCAGAAGGCGTTTGTAATTCATGATAATACCATAAAGGATTGGTTCTGTTACTCCTGCAAATAAACCGGTCAGTATGGTGGGTCCTGCTACTTCGCGGATTCGTGAATGTTTTTTTCCTTTCAGGTATGCACCAAGAGCAATGCCAATCTCTGCAAATACCGCACATACGCATACGCCCTCCAGCATATCTCCGCCGTACTCGTTCAGGTTCTGAATCGTTACTGGCGTAAAGCCCCAGTGCGGCCCCAGAAGTGTAAGGAATGGATAAGCTGCACCTAAGACCGCTCCTGCCAAAATTCGGCTGACTCCAAAAAGCCACACTACTGCATCAGATACCTTATTGCCAAGAATTGTACCAAATGGACCGAACACTATAGCGGTAAACGGAACCATCAGCATTAGGGAAATCATTGGATTCAGGAATAGCTGTAACTCTTTTTTTATTATTTTTTTTAGCAGATTTTCCAGCAGGCTGTACACAATGACTGCAATGAAAATCGGGAAAACCGTTGAAGAATAGTCAATCGGCGTTACATGGATTCCAAGGAAATCTGCATTCCCTTCCATAGAAAGCAGGCCGGTAAAATTTGGATCTAGAAGCGCCGCCCCGATAGCGCCGCCCACATACATATTTCCGCCAAACTGTTTTGCCAGCGTAATTCCCAGGAAAACAGGCAGGAAATAAAATGCCGCATTGCCGGCCGCTGATAAAATCAGGTATGTCGGTGCATCGCTTGGCATTAAGCCAAATTCAATAAAAACTGTCAGTAGGGCTTTTACCATACCTGCGCCTGCGAGCAGTGGAATCAATGGAGAAAAAGCTCCAGATATGACCTTCATTACCTGATCTGCAAATTTCGTTTTCGTTCCTTTTTCATCCTTTGGCGAAGTTCCGCTTCCGCCGATATGTGCTGCTGATAAAATAGCATCAAAATAATCATTGACAGCCGGCCCGATGACCACCTGGTACTGCCCGCCGCTGATCACCACCTGCAACACATATTTCAGTTTATTGAGGGCGTCCTTATCTGCTTTGCTGTCATCTTTTAATTCAAAACGAAGTCTGGTGGCGCAATGTACAAGACTGTTAATATTCTCTTCGCCGCCTACCAATTCCACAATCTTTTTTGCTTCTTCTAAATATTTCACAGTATAGCCTCCTTTAAATTGGTTATTCAGTTTGATTGATTCGGTTCAGATGCAGAGCCAGATATAAAATTTCCGCTTCTCCCACATCCCACCCATAGGTCTGGTTCAGAAAATGTGCAATCTTTCGGGCACATTTAAAATCTTCCGGACATTTCTGTGCAATTACTTTTGCGATGTCAAGATCCATTTTAAGAACCTCTCTGTTCATCTGCCTCCGCACAAAATAGCGGATATGGGCAATGAACCGGTTAACATTAAAATCTTCTTCATGAAACTCTCTGCCGTAAAATAATTTGGCGATATTCAGAATATTCTGAATAATCTTTGTGTACTGCATGGTTTTTTTCATGCTGCTTGTACTGAAGTTTGCATTGATGAAATGCAGAGCGATAAAAGCCGCCTCCTGCTCTGGAATCTGATATCCAGTCTTTGCCTTCAGTTCTTCTACAACTTCTCTTGCAAACTGGTATTCATTCGGATAAATCAGCCGTATATCCCATTCCAGAGGCGTACCAAAATAAAGTCCGTCCTTTGCACGCTCCATCATCATTCCTAAGTGATCCGATAAAGTCAAAAGAATACTATCGTTGCAGTGATAGCCTAATCGAAGCTCACCCCGTTTGATGATACCGCTGGCCAGTTCGATATCCCCCACGGTAATCCGCTTCAGCAGACTGTCAAAGTCCTTCCTGCCGCCTCTGCCATTTAACACAAAATGCTTTTCTACCAGAGACGGATTAACAGGCTGGCCGGGTTTCATATTATAAGCGACACCCCGCCCCATAACAACGGACTCCTGTTTCGCGTCATCCAGTACTAATGCCACATTGTTATTTAATGCTTTCAACAGCTTCATGGCTTTCTTCTCCTTTGCAATTATTTTGTACGTTTCATTTTTTAAAACGCAAAAAGGCATGACTAAAAAAGCATGTACAAAATCCGTACACCTTTCAGTCATGCCTGCTTTACCAGTAACACTTTAAAGCAAGTATACACATAAATACAGATTCCGTCAATATCTTTTTGGAAAAATACCGATTGTTCTACTTACAGTAAACCATTGAAAATTGTCTTCCGCAATGGAATTTATCAGCACTGGAAAACCTTTCTTATGTGAAATATAGATGGATATTCTGCACAAAGTGTAATAGCATTGGGAGTGAGCAATGACAAATTCCCGGCATTCAGCGAAAATGAATGGAACAGATGACTTGAAAAGTCATATCATAGAAGTTATAATAACCGTTAAGGGTCACGCCGGATGGTGAAATGAAGCATAAAAAGCATATTTATCAGGCGGCTTCCCGAAATCATATAATAAAGAAGAAAGAGGATAAACTGATGGCAGAAAAGACGATGGAAAAGATAGTAGCGCTGGCGAAATCAAGAGGATTTGTATATCCGGGTTCAGAGATTTACGGCGGTCTTGCTAATACATGGGACTACGGCAATCTGGGAGTAGAGCTTAAGAACAATGTGAAGAAGGCATGGTGGCAGAAGTTTGTTCAGGAGTCTCCCTACAATGTGGGTGTTGACTGTGCGATCCTGATGAACCCGCAGACATGGATTGCCAGCGGGCATCTGGGCGGTTTTAGCGATCCTTTGATGGATTGTAAGGAATGCCATGAGCGTTTCCGCGCAGATAAGCTGATTGAGGATTATGCGCATGAGAACAGCATTGATATCGGCGACAGCATCGACGGATGGAGCCATGAGAAGATGCAGGATTTTATTGCGGAGCATAAGATTCCATGTCCGACCTGCAGCAAGCATAATTTTACAGAGATACGTGAGTTTAACCTGATGTTTAAGACCTTTCAGGGTGTAACAGAGGATGCAAAGAATGTGGTATACCTGCGTCCTGAGACAGCACAAGGCATCTTTGTGAACTTTAAGAACGTACAGCGTACCTCAAGGAAGAAGATTCCGTTTGGTATCTGCCAGATTGGTAAATCCTTCCGAAATGAGATTACACCGGGCAATTTTACTTTCCGTACCAGAGAGTTTGAGCAGATGGAGATGGAGTTCTTCTGTGAGCCGGATACAGACCTTGAATGGTTCGCTTATTGGAAGAAATACTGTCTGGACTGGCTGAGCGCATTGGGCCTTAAGGATGAGGAGGTCCGTTACCGTGATCACGACCAGGAAGAATTGTCCTTCTACAGCAAGGCTACTACCGATATAGAATTCCTGTTCCCGTTTGGATGGGGCGAGCTGTGGGGGATTGCTGACCGTACCGATTATGACCTGTCCCAGCATATAGAGGTATCCAAACAGGATCTTACTTATTTTGACGATGAGAAGAAGACGAAATATGTGCCGTATGTAATCGAGCCTTCTTTGGGAGCAGATCGTATGGTGCTTGCATTCCTGTGCAGTGCATACGATGAAGAAAATATCGGAACCGAGGAGAAGCCGGATATGAGAACCGTACTCCATTTCCATCCGGCGCTTGCACCGGTGAAGATCGGCGTGCTTCCGCTTTCTAAGAAGCTGAAGGACGGTGCAGAGAAGGTATATGCACAGCTTTCCAAGAAATATAACTGCGAGTACGACGAGCGCGGCAATATCGGAAAGCGTTACCGCCGTCAGGACGAGATCGGTACGCCGTTCTGCGTAACCTACGATTTCGATTCGGAAGAGGACGGAGCAGTAACCGTCCGCGACAGGGATACCATGGAACAGGAGCGGGTAAAGATTGAAGACCTGAACGCATATTTCGAGAAAAAATTTGAATGGTAGAGTGAAACGAACACTGAGATGAAGCGGAGCGGAATCGAAGTGCGTTCATGGAAGGAAATAAAGCGCAGGAGAATATGAAGAAGATATATTTTGACAACGGCAGCACGTCATGGCCGAAGGCGCCGGGAGTGCCTGAGGCTGTGGCCAGGTTGCTTGCAGATGGAGCATTTAATATTAACCGGGGAAATTATGAAGGCGCGTATGAGATCGAGGGCATGGTGCTGGATACCAGAGAGCAGCTTGCCAGACTTTTTCATGCCCCGGATTCTAAGGGAGTAGTGTTTACGCCGAGTGTGACCTATTCCCTGAATCTATTTTTAAAGGGGTTTCTGCATCCGGGCGATCATATTGTTGTGACCGGCCTGGAGCATAATGCGGTCATGCGCCCGCTGGAGCAGCTAAAAGGAATCGGCGTGTCCTACACGATAGCGCCGGTGGATGGGGAAGGCAGTCTGAATATAGACGGCTTTGAGGCCTGTATTCAGGAGAATACGAAAGCGGCGCTGGTAACTCATGCATCCAACGTTTGTGGGACGGTCGTTCCGATTCATGAGATTGGAAGGCTCTGTGGGAAATATGGATTGATATTTGGTGTGGATACGGCGCAGACTGCGGGAACTCTGGATATTGATATGGAGAAATGCAGGATAGACTTTCTGGCGTTTACCGGGCACAAAGGACTGCTTGGGCCTCAGGGGATCGGAGGATTCCTTATATCGGACCGTCTGGATAAGCAGATGACGCCGCTGATTGCCGGAGGAACCGGAAGTATCTCGGATTCTCTTCGTATGCCGGAGCAGCTTCCGGATAAATACGAGAGCGGTACCATGAATCTTCCGGGAATTATGGGACTGCATACAGCGCTTAATTTTCTGGAGGAGATTGGTACCAAAAGGATACACAGGAAGAAGATGGAGCTTACAGAGTATTTCCTTCAGAGGGTCAGAGAGATTCCTGAGGTTCGGATTGTGGGAAAGCAGACCTGTGAAGATAGGGTGCCGGTGGTGTCGTTGGATTTTCTGACCAGGGATAATGCGCTGGCGGCCTTTGAGCTGGAACAGGAGGCCGGGGTTATGACCAGGGTCGGGCTGCATTGTGCTCCTGTGGCACATCGGTCTCTGGGGACATTTCCGGGAGGGACAGTAAGATTTGCTTTCAGTGCCGCAAATGAAAAGGATGAAATCGACAGATGTATAGAATCCATGAATAAGATTGTGCAGTTATAGATACATTGAATAGGAAAAACCTTCAAATTGATTGTTGGATTTGCATAAAAATGTTACTCTTAAGGAAAGAGATTATGGCAAAATATATCAATAGGAGGTAGTTTTACATGGCTGATAATCACAAAATGTGGGAAGAACTTGGGATGAATCTGGAGCTGCACGATCAATTGTGCGAGGTGCTTCCACAGGCAGTAGGGGATGTTTTCTTGTCACAGGAGAACCGTCCAGATGGAATGGACTACTATGATATGGTAGTTGCAGACATCCACGGCATCCGTCCGTCAGAGCTGATTGCTCATCAGGAAAAGGGCGGTAAGGTGTTTGGAACCTTCTGTGTTTATGTACCAGATGAGGTGATTTTTGCGGCAGATGCAATTGCCACCGGACTCTGCGGCGGTTCTCAGTTCTGGGTACCTGGTGGAGAGAAGGTTCTGCCTACCAATACCTGTCCATTGATCAAGGCTTCGGTAGGCGCAAGGTTAGACCGTACATGTCCGTTCTTTAGAATTGCGGATATGTATATCGGCGAGACCACCTGTGACGGAAAGAAGAAGGCGTGGGAGATTTTGGCCGAGGATGTGCCGGTCCACGTGATGGATCTTCCGCAGATGAAGCGCGCTAAGGATGTGAAGGCATGGGCAGAAGAGATTACGGCTTTGAAGGAAGTTGTAGAGGAATTTACCGGGAATAAGGTGACAGCTGAGAAGCTGGCAGAGAGCATTAAGCTGATCAATAATAAGAGAAAGGCGCTTGCAAGGCTGTATGAATGCCGCAAGAATGAGAATGTGCCGATCAGCGGTACAGACGCTCTGGTGATTTCCCAGATTGCATTCTATGATGATCCGTCCAGATTTGCCCAGATGACCAATAAGCTGTGCGACGAGCTGGAGAAGAGGATTGCGGATGGTATCAGTGTAGTACCGGCAGGAACCAAGCGGATCATGCTGACGGGGACACCGCTTGCAATTCCGAACTGGAAGCTTCATAACATTGTTGAAACCAGCGGTGCCGTGGTCGTCTGTGAAGAGATGTGTACGGGAACACGTTATTTTGAGCGGTATGTGGACGAGACAAAAGAGACCGTGGAAGAGCAGATCAGTGCGCTTGCAGAGCGTTATATGGGCATCAACTGTGCCTGCTTTACACCGAACCATGCAAGGATTGATGATATTGTCCGTCTGGCAAAGGAATACAAGGTTGACGGTATCATCGATGTAAACCTGAAGTTCTGTAACCTGTACGATACAGAGGGCTATTTTGTTGAGCGCGCGCTGAAGGAAGAGGGCATTCCGGTGCTTGGAATTGAGACGGATTATACAGACAGTGATGCACAGCAGCTTCGTACCAGAGTCAGTGCATTTATTGAGATGCTGAACAATTAAGATGAATCAGAGTGAGGGAGAAATGATGCCGGAGATTCAGCATTATGTATTATTTCCCAATCATGATAATGCCATGAGGCTGTACAGAGAGTTGAAAAAGCTGGGGGTTCGGGCGGTGATTGCCCCTACCCCCAGAAGTGCGAGCAAATGCTGCGGCGTATCACTGATGGTGGAGAGAGAAGACCTTGAGACAATCCAGAAGACAGCAGAGGATAAGGGAATTGAGGTCTTAAAAATTGCGGAAGTAAAGAAGGATTTCAATCCCCGCAGGGATAGGTATTGTTAAATATATTGGGATAATGGCGGATGAAGAAATCCGCGGCAGAAATAATCGGATACAGAGGGAGAAAGAAATGTACTATGTGGGAATAGATATCGGCTCTACAGCATCGAAAACAGCAGTACGTGGTGATAAAGAATTTATGTTTGTACTGCCCACAGGCTGGAGCAGCAAGGAAACAACCATGACGATCAAGGAGAAGCTTCTGGAGGAAGGTATCGATATTGCATCCGATGAGGTCAAAGTTGTTGCTACGGGTTATGGAAGGATTGCCGTAGATTTTGCAGATTATGTGATTACAGAGATTACCTGTCATGCCAGAGGAGGAAGAGAGCTGGCGGGGGAGGACTGTACTATTATCGATGTAGGCGGACAGGATACAAAGGTAATTCTGGTTTCCGGAGGCATGGTGCAGGACTTCCTGATGAATGATAAATGCTCAGCCGGCACAGGGAAATTTTTAGAAATCATGGCAAACAGGCTGGGAGTGACGCTGCAGGAGCTGTTTGATATGGCAGGTACGGGAGAAGTCCTGTCGATCAGCTCTCTGTGTACGGTATTTGCAGAATCTGAGGTGATCAATTACATCGGCGAGGGTAAGAAACGGGAGGACATTGCGGCAGGTGTGGTGGACTCGGTAGCGGCTAAGGTTGCACAGCTGGCAGGAAGGAAGAACGTGTCGGATAACATCATCCTAACTGGCGGAATCAGCAACAGTACATATTTTACGGATATTCTTTCCGGGAAGCTGGGGAAGAAGGTGGAGCCTACGGAAAACGGCAGATTTGCCGGGGCGATTGGCGCGGCGCTTCTGGCGGAGGAAAAGAGCAGAGGCAAAAAATGATCGTGGATTCAGAGGGTATGCCCGGTATGTGCGGCGGGAGATATGCTGTAAAATCATTTGACAAACAGACTGCCGATTTATATAATTGAAACAATAGAAAACAGGGGAGCTCGTGTGACGGGCTGAGAGGAAGTAAGCAGCTTCGACCCTTTAACCTGATGCGGATAATGCCGCCGTAGGAAGTCATAAAGTGATTTTTTCGGAGGTACCCTATGGGTACCTCATTTTTATAATATTAGGAAACATCGTTCCAATTCCTTATAAAGAGAACGAATACCGGAAAGGAGAACTATATGAGATTAATCAGAGAGGACCTGCTGTTGTATGCAGTGACGGACAAGCGCTGGCTGGACGGAGAAACCCTGTATAGTCAGGTGGAAAAGGCGCTAAAGGGGGGAGTAACCTTTGTACAGCTCAGGGAGAAGCAGCTTGAGGAAGAGCAGTTTCTTGAAGAAGCGCTGGAGATCGGGAGGCTATGTAGAAGCTATGGCGTACCGTTTGTTATCAATGATAACGTGGCAATTGCGGCGAAATCAGATGCGGACGGAGTCCATGTAGGGCAGGATGATATGGATATTGGTTCTGTCAGGGTGCTGCTCGGCCCGGATAAGATTATCGGGGTATCTGTCCATACTGTGGAGGAGGCACTCGCGGCGGAAGCAGGAGGAGCCGATTATCTGGGGACCGGATCGGTATTTTCGACCGGAACAAAGAAGGATGCGAGGCTCCTGCCAGATGGAATGCTGCATGATATTTGCAGTGCAGTGAAAATTCCGGTTATTGCAATCGGAGGGATTGAAAAGGACAATATGCATAAGCTTCAGGGAAACGGCTTAAGCGGAATTGCTGTGGTTCATGCAATTTTTGGACAGCCGGATATTACGGGGGCCTGCAGGGAGCTGAAGGAACAGGTAAAGCGGATTGTTTGGGAAGTTTGATGCAGAGGAGAAGACAGATATTTATGAAAACAGTATTAACAATTGCCGGAAGCGATTCCAGCGGAGGAGCCGGTATTCAGGCAGATATTAAGACAATGCTCAGCAATGGCGTGTATGCTATGAGTGCAGTTACAGCTTTGACTGCGCAGAATACAGTTGGAGTGACTGGGATTATGGAGGTATCCCCGGGATTTCTGGCGGAACAGTTAGACAATATATTTACGGATATTTACCCGGATGCTGTGAAAATCGGCATGGTTCCGTCCAGTGCATTGATACATACCATTGCAGATAAATTGGAGGAATACGGCGCTGAAAATATTGTGACAGACCCGGTTATGGTTTCGACCAGCGGGGCAGAGCTGATCGGCAGCGGGGCAATGCAGGCGCTAAAAGAAAGGCTGCTGCCATTAGCCGCGGTTCTGACGCCGAATATTCCGGAGACGGAAGTGCTTACCGGCATGAAGATCCGGACGGAAGAGGATATGCTTCGGGGAGCGGCCGAAATCAGCAGGACTTATCACTGTGCGGTGCTCTGTAAGGGCGGTCATCAGCTGAATAACGCTAATGACCTTCTCTACCGGGCGGGAAGCTATAAGTGGTTCTATGGGAAACGCATCAATACGTCTAACACCCATGGAACCGGCTGTACCTTATCCAGCGCTATTGCGTCGAATCTGGCGAAGGGGTATGACTTGGATATGTCAGTAAAACGTGCAAAGGAATATGTTTCCGGCGCCCTTGCGGCAGGACTCCGGCTGGGAAAAGGATGCGGACCTATGGATCACGGCTTTGACATCAGGAGTAGATTTAAAGGCCTATCCTGATGCGGTCATTACGGACTGCATATCTGCCGGAAGAGGAGCCTGAAAATCCATTGCTTCTCCGGTTATGGGATGAGGGAAGGAGAGCCTGTGGGAGTGCAGTGCCTGTCTTTCGATGCAGGACATGTCCGGATTATACAGGTAATCACCGATTAAGGGATAGCCTAGATATTTCATATGGATGCGGATTTGATGGGTGCGTCCGGTTTCCAGCTTCAGCGCCACAAGGCTGTGCCTCTCATCGGCGGCCACAAGCCGGTAATGGGTAACGGCCGGTTCGCCCTGCTCCCAGTCTACGGTCCGTTCTATGATGGTTCCCGGTTTTCTTGCCAGCGGAGCTGTAATCGTCCCGGATTCCGGGGTTACATGCCCTTTCGTAATAGCAAGATATTCCCGATGCACTTCTCTTCTTCCGGTCATGGCCGAAAGAATGCCTGCGCTGACCAGATGCTTTGCCACAACCGTCAGGCCGGATGTATCCCTGTCCAGCCGGTTACAGCACCGGAAGATAAACGGTTTATCCTGTTCCCTGTAATACCAGGCGAGTGCATTGGCCATGGTATTGTAATAATTATTTAGAGAGGGATGGACGGGCATCCCGGCAGGCTTGTTGATCACAATAATGTCTTCGTCTTCATATACGATATCCAGAGGCAGCTTTACCGGAGGAATCTTTTCCGAGCACCGGGTCTCGGTAATGCAGACGGTTAATCGGTCGCCGGCGGAAAGGGTCTGGCGCATATAATAATGGACGCCGTTGACCAGAATGCTCTCCGGCATCCGTTTGATCGAAGCAATATTCTGGGAAGAATAGCCCTTACGCTTTAGATATTGTTCTACACGGAGTCCGTCTTCGGATTCCTTTATTTCATAATAAATAATTCGAGTCATTGCATTTCTCCCGTAAATTCGATAAGATAAATCCGTAGATATCATAGCATATTCTATAAATTTAGAAAACAGGTGAAAATAATGGCAAAGCTAAGCACACTATGTTATATCGAAAAGGATGGACAATACCTGATGCTTCACAGGAATGCGAAGAAAAACGATGTCAATGAGGGCAAATGGATCGGCGTGGGCGGACATTTTGAAGAGGACGAGAGTCCGGAGGAATGTCTGCTGAGGGAAGTGAAAGAGGAGACAGGGCTTACGCTTACTTCTTATAGATACCGGGCGATGGTTACCTTTGTATCCGGAAACGGAGTGACGGAATATATGTCGCTGTTTACGGCAGATGGATTTGAAGGGGAGCAGATACCCTGCAATGAAGGGGATCTGGAGTGGGTAGAAATCTCCCGCATTGAAGAGCTGAATCTGTGGGAAGGGGATCTGATATTCCACAGGCTTCTTCTTGAGAGGGATACTTTCTTTTCCCTGAAGCTGGTGTATGACGGGCATGACAAGCTGGTCTATGCCGCGCTGGACGGGAAAGAGATGGAGATAGGTTATCATCAATGACGGAAAGGGGCACTTTTGATGGCTGATACATCAGAAAATAAGCCAAAATATAAAGCAGGAAGGCATATCTGCATCGGTGTTCTCGCTCATGTGGATTCTGGCAAGACGACGCTTTCAGAGAGTATTCTCTATGAGACCGGAAGAATCCGCAAACCGGGGCGGGTGGATCACGGGGATGCCTGTCTGGATACCCATGAGCTGGAGAGGAGCAGGGGGATTACCATATTTTCCAGTCAGGCAGAGTTTGTGCTGGGAGATAAGTCCATAACGCTTTTGGATACGCCGGGGCATGTGGACTTTTCCGCCGAGATGGAGCGGACGCTGCAGGTGCTGGATTATGGGATTCTGGTCATTAATGGGGCAGACGGGGTACAGGGACATACGAGGACTTTGTGGCGGCTGCTTAGGAGGTATCGGATTCCCGTTTTTCTTTTTATTAATAAGATGGATCAGAATGGAACGGATGGGCAGCGTCTGATGGAAGAGCTTAAGGAGCAGCTTTCAGAGGGCTGCGTTCCGTTTCAGGAGGAGCTTTCCGGTGAAGCCTTGGAAAGCATAGCTGTAACCGAAGAGGATGCCCTGGAGGAGTATCTTAAGGCGGATGTCCTGTCAGACAATACGATACGAAGCCTGATCCGGAGACGGAGGATTTTTCCGTGCTATTTCGGTTCGGCATTAAAAATGCAGGGTATTAAGGAATTTCTTCAAGGGCTGGAGTGTTACATGGAAGCGCCGGAATATCCGGAAGGCTTTGGCGCGAGAGTGTATAAGATTTCCAGAGATGCTTCCGGGATGCGCCTGACCCATATGAAAATAACCGGCGGAAGCCTTAAGGTGAAAGAGTCTGTGACGAACCGGAAGCCGGATATGGATGAAAAGCCGGGCGGGGAGATGAATGTCTGGGAAGAAAAGGTCAATCAGATCCGGATTTATTCGGGGGAGAAATATGAGACCGTGCAGGAGGCATCCGCAGGAATGGTCTGTGCGGTGACAGGACTCAGCCTGACTTATCCGGGAGAAGGGCTGGGACAGGAGAGGAAGTCTGCTGCGCCTGTGCTGGAACCGGTGCTGAGTTACCGGGTCATCCTGCCGGAGGGGACGGATACCCATACGATGCTTTTGAACCTGCGCAGGCTGGAAGAGGAAGACCCTATGCTCCGTATCCTGTGGAATGAGGAGCTGGGAGAGATCTACGTGCAGATTATGGGGGAAATCCAGCTTGAGATATTAAAGAGCCTGATTGAGGAACGATTTAGTATCAGAGTATCCTTTGATACAGGAAATATTGTATACAAAGAAACTATTCGGAAAGAGGCAGAAGGAGTAGGACATTTTGAGCCGCTGCGTCATTATGCGGAGGTGCATCTGATCCTGGAACCGGGAAAGCCGGGGAGCGGCCTTGTATTTTCTTCTGAATGCAGCGAGGATGTACTGGATAAAAGCTGGCAGCGCCTGATATTGACTCATTTGCAGGAGAAGGAGCACAGAGGAGTTCTGACGGGCTCTGTGGTTACCGATATGCGGATTACGCTGGCGGCAGGACGCGCCCATTTAAAGCACACAGAGGGCGGGGATTTCCGCCAGGCGGTCTACCGCGCGGTCCGGCAGGGATTGATGCAGGCAGAGAGTGTGCTTTTAGAGCCCTATTATGCTTTCAATCTGGAGATTCCCTCAGAAAATGTGGGACGTGCCCTGAATGATATCCAGAAAATGCACGGGGAATTTGAACCGCCGGAGGCGGACGGGGATTTTTCTGTGATAAGGGGAAGCGCGCCGGTGTCCGGGATGCGGGATTATCAGCTGGAAATTGCGGCGTATACCAAGGGCCGGGGAAGACTGTTCTGTACCCTGAAGGGCTATGAACCCTGCCGTAATGCAGAGGAAGTGATAGAAGCTGCCGGATATGATCCAGAGGCAGATACGGAGAACCCGCCGGGTTCTATATTCTGTTCCCATGGGGCAGGCTATTATGTGCCCTGGAATGAAGTGTTTCAGTATATGCATATAGAGAGCCAGCTAAAGAAGCAAAGAGAGCAGGAACAGGAAGAGAAACCGGCAGGCCGGAGCATGGGAAGGAGCAGCCTATCCGGCAAAAAAGCGCCTTCTATGGCATCTGCTGGGCAGAATGCCGCAGAAGAGAAGGAGCTGGAGGATATTTTTATCCGTACGTATGGGAAAATTGAGCGGAGGAATCCGCCGGGAAGACAAATTGTGGCGGTTTCAAATGAGAAAAAGCAGGCAGAAAAAGAGAGAGTCCGCAAGGAATATCTTCTGGTGGACGGGTACAATATTATATTTGCATGGGAAGAGTTAAAGGTACTGGCGGAGGACAATATTGAAGCCGCAAGAAATAAGCTGATGGATATTCTAAGCAACTATCAGGGATTTAAAAAATGTACGCTGATCCTGGTGTTTGATGCCTATAAGGTAGAAGGAGAAGCTCTGGAGATCCAGCGGTATCACAACATCCATGTGGTATATACCAAGGAGGCGGAGACCGCCGACCAGTATATTGAGAAGGTAGTGCATGAGATTGGAAGGAAGTATCAGGTTACGGTTGCAACCTCCGACGGAGTGGAGCAGGTTATTACAGCCGGACAGGGCGCAAAGCTGATTTCTGCACGGAAATTTGAGGAAGAGGTGCATTTGGCAGAGCGCCAGATCAGGGAAGAATGGGAACGGCACAGACAGAGCGGAAGAAATTATCTGTTTGACCATATGGATAAAGAACTGGCCGGACAGATGGAAGATATAAGACTTGGAAATAGAAGGTGAGTTTTTTTGCGGAATGGTGTATAATATGGGCAGGAAGCAAACAGACTAAATTTAAGAACAACGGGAAAAGGAGGGCAATATGGCAGCAATACATGTTACGTCAGATGATTTTAAAGAGGTTGTTTTGAATTCGGATAAACCGGTTTTGGTAGACTTCTGGGCAAAATGGTGCGGACCCTGCCAGACGATGGGGCCGATTGTGGAGGAGCTGGCAGAAGAGCTTCAGGATATGAAGGTATGTAAGCTGGACATTGATGAGGCGATGGAGATTGCAAGACAGTACCGCGTGATGTCTATCCCGTCATTTCTGATTTTTAAAGACGGCGAGGTTGCGGCAAGGACTGTTGGAGAGCAGACGAAAGCAGAGCTTATGGCGTTTGCAGACCGCTAAATATATGGAGAAGTTACTAAAAAATCAAAATAATTTACCAGAAATACGGTATAAACTCCAATTGAAATATGCAGTACATGTGCTATAATTATTCCTGATACGAGGAAATCATAAACAAATGATATAGAACCAGAGTATGAGGAGGAAATATTATGGCAGCAAAGACAATAGCAAAAACTGCGGCGAAAACTGCTGAGACGAAGCCGGCAGACGCAAAGAAGGCTGAGACTAAGGCGAAAGAGACAGAGACAAAGGCGGCAGCTGCAAAGAAAACAGATACGAAAGCAAAGACAGCAGAAGTAAAAAAGGCTGAGAAGAAGCCTGCCGTAAAAGCGGCGAAAAAGCCTGTGGCAAAGAAAGAGATAAAGGTCAATGCTTATGTGGAATATCAGGGCAGGAAGGCGGAAGAGAAGACGATCATCGCCGATGTAAAGAAGGCATGGACCAAGTCTGGCGGTAAGGTTGGCGATATTAAGACTATGGATCTTTATATTAAGCCGGAAGAGAATGCTGTATATTATGTGATCAACGGTACAGAGACCGGAGCCGTTGCATTTTAAGCCGGACTGCTGCGGTACAATAGCGGAACGGCTGAATTAAGAGACGCAAAGGAGAAAGACAATGAATGAGGTAGTAACACGTATTGACCAGATAACCGGGACAGGCCTGCTTTTTCTGCAGAACATGACTGTACTGATCATCACGATCGTGATAGGACTGATCATAGGATTATTTGGGCTGAAGCTGGTAAGAGTGTGGGCCGCATTCGTGGGATTTCTTCTGGGAGCGGCGGCAGGCGGCGGGATTGCCAGAACGGCGGAGCTGCCAGAGATGGCCTCGGTGGGTGTTATGCTTGGGGGTGCGCTTCTTATGGCGGTGCTTGCCTGTATATTTTATAAGGCCGGGATATTCTTCTATATGATATTTCAGGTTACCGGGCTCTGCGTGTTGATAACAAAGATGAGCACTCTGCCGGTCCTCGGCATTAGCCTTGCGCTTGGATTGATTACTGCGGTGGTTACGATGAAGGTTTTTGATCCGCTTGTAATAATTGTGACGTCTGTAAGCGGAGGGTTTCTGATGGGCAGCGCCGCAGTTTCTATGGTGGGGCTGGACGAGAATATCCTTGCAGTGATCGTGGCTCCGGTTGTGCTTATTATCCTGTGTATGTGCGTACAGTTTATTATGCGTTCCCGACAGGTGGGCAGGAAGCAGGAAGAGAAGGCAGACGCGAAGAAACTGCAGATATCCAGAGAGACAGAGGTTGAGAAGGCAAGGATGCTTCTTGATGACGATGATTTGGAAGAATCAGAGGATGTTTTTGACTACGACGATGACGATGATCCGGAAGATGAGCTGGAGGAGCCGGCCGGTTCGGATCCAGAGACAGACCTGGAGGAAGATGAAGATTTTCAAATAATAGAATAGTGTACAGATTATGGGACACCTCATCTGCTATAGTCAGCTATAGGAAGTGAGGTGTTTTTTTATGCGTAGAATAGGAAGAATTATACTGATGGCGGCGGGGCTGGTTATGATGTGCGTTATTTTGGTGATATCTGGATTTGTGGAAACCGGGGTGCCGCCTCTTGGGTATCTTGGGATGTGGACGGTCTGCGCAGGAGCAGTCTATTACGGAGCCGGGGAGGAGAATTCCTGATCTGCCATGTGCAGGGTGTTTCTGAAGGATGAGACAATCCTATGGGAACATGATATAATAATCCATAAAATGATGCAGAGGAAAGGTACGGTGAGGATAAATGAGACAGGAAAGATTCAAGATGGAACGGCCGGGACAGGTGGAGGAAGGACAGGAGATCCGCATCAGTGAACGGAGCCCCAGCGCAGGAAGGTATACCTATCTGGTGGAGCCTTCCGTTGCAATGTCGGGGATTTACCGTACAACGGAACGGATCAAGGCAAGGACAGGAATAATCCGGAAGATTGAAGAGACGGATCGGGGGTTCTATTTAGTTGTAGAATTGGAAAATTAGAAAATAGTGAAAAAACTAACGGGAGTGTGCGGAAATTAACAAGAATGGGTGAAAAATAACAGGAATGTGTGAAAGTTAACAATAATCCGTGTAAATTTTTGTAGAATTTAGACAATTTGTGTGCTAAGATACTATATAGGTTAAGCGTGAACTAAATAATATAGAGAGGGAGGTAATCACATGCTTTCTAAGAAGTCTACGGTTTCGTTTCGTGGAACTGAAGAACAGGAAAAAGCACTGCTGGCGGTAATCGAAGAGCTGAGGGATGAAAAGGGCGCCTTGATGCCGATCATGCAGAAGGCACAGGATATCTATGGATATCTTCCAATTGAGGTACAGACTATGATTTCCGATCATACTGGTATTCCTTTGGAGAAGATTTACGGAGTAGCTACATTTTACTCTCAGTTTAACTTAAGTCCCAAGGGCAGATATCAGATTTCCGTCTGTCTTGGCACGGCATGCTATGTAAAGGGCTCCGGCGATATTTACAACAAGCTGATGGAGAAGCTCGGCATCGTTGGAGGAGAATGTACGGCGGATGGAAGATTTTCGCTGGATGCATGCCGTTGTATCGGCGCCTGCGGACTTGCGCCTGTTATGACCATTAACGACGAGGTGTATGGACGTCTGAAGGTTGAGGATATTGATGATATCCTTGCAAAATATGAGTAGCGGTGAGTCAGAATTTGAGAGAAATGGAGGAACAGTATGAAATCTCTGGAAGAATTACGTGTAATTAGAGAAAAGATGCAGGGAACTGTAGAGTATCGTTCTGAACATGAATCTCTGGCAGATGCCTTAGCGTCAGAGCATGGCAGGTACCGCGCTCATGTACTGGTATGCGGCGGTACAGGATGTACATCATCCGGAAGCCAGAGGATCAGAGAGAGATTAGATGATGAGATTAAGAAGAACGGTCTGGAAGAGGAAGTATGTGTGATCAAGACAGGGTGTTTTGGCCTGTGTGCATTGGGGCCGATCATGATCGTGTATCCGGAAGGAGCCTTCTATTCTATGGTAAAGGAAGAGGACATTCCGGAGATCGTTGAGGAACATCTTGCCAAGGGCAATGTAGTTAAGAGGCTGTTATACGATGAGACAGTAAAGGGAGATGAAGTGCTTCCGCTGCAGGAGACGAACTTCTATAAAAAGCAGCACAGAGTTGCTCTCCGCAACTGCGGCGTGATCAGCCCGGAGGATATTGAAGAATACATAGGAACACATGGATATGAGGCATTGGGTAAGGTGCTGACAGAGATGGAACCGAAGGATGTCATTCAGATAATCCTTGACAGCGGTTTAAGAGGCCGGGGCGGCGCCGGATTCCCCACAGGCATGAAGTGGAAATTCGCCGCGGCCAATGAGGCAGACCAGAAGTATGTCTGCTGTAATGCCGACGAAGGCGACCCGGGTGCGTTTATGGACCGTTCCGTATTGGAGGGCGATCCCCATGTTATACTGGAGGCAATGGCGATTGCAGGCTATGCGATCGGCGCTTCGCAAGGATACATTTATGTACGTGCGGAGTATCCGATTGCGGTAGAGCGTCTGAATATAGCTATCGCTCAGGCAAGAGAATATGGTATGCTGGGCGAGGATATTTTCGGAACAGGATTTAAGTTTGATATTGAACTGAGGCTTGGAGCAGGAGCGTTTGTATGCGGCGAGGAGACTGCGCTGATGACCTCGATTGAAGGCAACAGAGGCGAGCCGAGACCGCGTCCGCCGTTCCCGGCATTGAAAGGTCTGTTCCAGAAGCCGACGATTTTAAATAACGTTGAGACTTTGGCAAATATTCCGCAGATCATCCTGAACGGTGCAGAGTGGTTTGCCGGTATGGGTACTGAGAAGTCCAAGGGAACCAAGGTATTTGCCCTGGGCGGCAAGGTTAATAATACAGGACTTGTGGAGATTCCGATGGGAACGACGCTCCGTGAGATCGTAGAGGAGATCGGCGGCGGTATTCCGAACGGGAAGAAGTTTAAGGCGGCTCAGACCGGAGGACCATCCGGCGGATGTATTCCGGCAGAGAAGTTCGATACGCCGATCGATTACGATAACCTGATCGCAATCGGTTCTATGATGGGCTCCGGCGGACTTATCGTTATGGATGAGGACACCTGTATGGTGGATATCGCCAAGTTCTTCCTGGAATTTACAGTAGACGAATCCTGCGGTAAGTGTACGCCGTGCCGGATCGGCACCAGACGTATGTTAGAGATCTTGGATAAGATCACAAAGGGGCAGGGAACCATGGAGGATCTGGACAGACTGGAGGAGCTGGCTGCTCACTTAAAGTCCAATTCCCTGTGCGCACTGGGACAGACAGCGCCGAATCCGGTACTTTCTACCCTGCGTTACTTTAAGGATGAATACATAGCCCATATAGTAGATAAGAAATGTCCCGCAGGCGTTTGTAAGGATCTGCTGCAGTACAAGATTGATGCTGATAAGTGTAAGGGCTGTACCTTATGTGCGAGAATTTGTCCGAATGAAGCAATCGCAGGCAAGGTAAAAGAGCCTCATGCAATCAATCCGGATAAGTGCGTGAAGTGCGGAGCATGTATGGAAAAATGCCGCTTTGGCGCTATTTACAAAGAGTAAGGGAGGATGGAGAATATGGAAAATATTAATCTTACAATTAATGGCCTTAAAGTATCTGCGCCGGCCGGTTCTACTATCCTTGAGGCGGCCCATCTGGCGGGAATCAGGATTCCTACTTTATGCTATTTAAAAGAAATCAATGAAATCGGCGCATGCCGTATGTGTATTGTTGAGGTGAAGGGCGCAAGGAACCTTGTGGCTGCCTGCGTTCACCCGGTGAATGAGGGCATGGAGGTGTATACCAATACGCCGAAGCTGATCCAGGCCCGCAAGAAGACTCTGCAGCTGATTCTTTCCAATCATGATAAGAAGTGTCTCTCATGCGTAAGGAGCGGCAACTGTGAGCTGCAGCAGCTCTGCCATGAATACGGAGTTGAGGACGAGAATTATTTTGAGGGTGAGAGTAATCACTATGAGCTGGATACTTCCGCAGCGCATATGATCCGCGACAATAATAAGTGTATTCTCTGCCGCCGCTGTGTGGCAACGTGTGAGAAGGTGCAGGGGATCGGCGTGATCGGGGCAAATAACCGGGGATTTGATACGTTTATTGGTTCTGCCTTTGATATGGGACTTGGCGAGACAAGCTGCGTATCCTGCGGACAGTGTATTGCAGTCTGTCCGACCGGCGCGCTGTATGAGAAGGATTACACGGACCAGATTTTAGAAGCGATCGCTGATCCGGAGAAATACGTAGTGGTTCAGACCGCGCCGTCTGTACGTGCGGGACTTGGCGAGGAATTCGGATATCCGATGGGAACCGATGTGGAAGGCAAGATGGCGGCGGCTCTTAGAAGGATTGGATTCGATAAGGTATTTGATACAGACTGGGCGGCAGACCTTACGATCATGGAGGAAGCCCATGAGCTTCTGGATCGTGTGCAGAACGGCGGCGTACTCCCGATGATTACCTCCTGCTCACCGGGATGGATTAAGTACTGTGAGCATTATTTCCCGGATATGACAGAGTATCTGTCAAGCTGTAAGTCACCGCAGCAGATGTTCGGCGCTATGCTAAAGACCTATTTTGCAGAGAAGGAAGGCATTGACCCGGCGAAGATCGTATCTGTCAGCGTGATGCCTTGTACGGCAAAGAAGTTCGAGATCGGCCGCGACGACCAGAATGCGGCGGGCGTGCCGGATGTGGATATCGCGATCACAACCAGAGAGCTTGCAAGGCTGATCAAGCGTTGCGGCATTGAATTTACCGTACTTCCGGATGAAGACTTTGACGATCCTATGGGCGAATCTACCGGCGCCGGAGTGATCTTCGGAGCAACCGGCGGCGTTATGGAGGCCGCCTTACGTACAGCTGTTGAGACGCTGACCGGAGAAGAGCTTGCAACCTTAGAGTTTGAGGAAGTCCGTGGAACAGAAGGAATCAAGGAAGCTTCCTACAACGTAGCAGGAATGGATGTAAAGGTTGCAGTTGCATCCGGCCTTGGCAATGCAAGGACACTTCTGAATAAGGTGAAATCCGGTGAGGCTGATTATCATTTCATTGAGATCATGGGATGTCCGGGAGGCTGTGTAAACGGCGGCGGACAGCCTCAGGTATCCGGCGATGTACGTAACTTCACGGACGTACGCGGGATCCGCGCAGGCGCTCTCTATAAGAATGATGCGGCAAAGAAGATTCGTAAGTCTCATGAGAATCCGGCAATCAAGAAGCTCTACGATGAGTATCTGGGAGAGCCGGGAAGCCATAAGGCACATGAAACTCTTCATACAACCTATGTAAAACGTACAATTAATTAAGAGATTATCCCTATAAAAATCGGAGCAGAAATGCCTAACATTTCTGCTCTGTTTTTTTACAAAAGGCCGGAGGATGTGATACAATAAATGAGTAAGATAATTTTGGCTGTGAAAGAGTGTTGGATAGGGAGTTTGAGGAGGCCGGAGCGGATCATATTGTAAAGTCACCGGATGAGATTATGAGAATATAAGGAGGAAACGGCAAGTGAAGGTAATTGATTTTAAGGATGCGGGCTGTAAGCACTGTTATAAGTGTGTGCGGTATTGTGAGGTGAAGGCGATTTCGGTTCAGAACGAGCAGGCACATATTATGGAGGATCACTGTATTCACTGCGGTCAGTGTCTGGAGGTCTGTCCTCAGAATGCCAAGACCTTTGCCAGCGATATGGAACGGGTAAAAGGGTATCTGAAGCAGGGGATCAAGACGGTAGTTTCCATTGCGCCGTCTTATTTGAGCGTTCTGGAATTTGATAAGCCGGGCCAGGTGGTGGATGCCCTTCTGAAGCTGGGATTTTCGGAGGTTAGAGAGACTGCAGAGGGAGCGGCGCTGGTGACCGCAGAATACCGGAAGCTCTTAAGGGAAGGGAAGATGAGGAATATCATTTCTACCTGCTGTCCCAGTATCAATGATCTGATTGAGAAATATTATCCTTCGCTGGTGCCGATGATGGCTCCGGTGGTTTCTCCGATGATCGCCCACGGCCGTTTGATCAAGAGCATTTACGGACCGGACGTGAAGGTAGTATTCTTAGGACCCTGTATCGCCAAGAAGGAAGAAGCGGTAGGCGATGCGCGCGTAGCAGGAGCAATCAATGCGATCCTTACCTTTGAGGAGCTCATCAAGTGGTGGAAGCAGGCGGGAATTGACGTCTGTAAGTGTGAAGAGAAGCCGATGGGCAATCCGGATCCGGGCGTGAACCAGCTTTATCCTTCCAGCGGCGGCGTGATCACATCCGTGCTGGCAGACGCAGGGAAGGATACCTATCATAAGATCCATGCAGACGGGATCAAGACCTGTATGGAGCTTCTGGAGGAGCTGACCAGAGGCGAGGTCAGCGGATGCTTTTTCGAGCTGAATATCTGTGAGAGCGGTTGTATCAAGGGGCCGGCATCGAACCGTTGGCAGCGTTCTATGCTGAAGGCAAAGATGGATCTGGAGGGAAGGATCCGGCACCGGGAGGATGCCAGAGGAATTGACGGCGGCGCTGTTTCCATGGAGAAGATATTTACGGATAGAAGCGTCCATGACCGTATGCCGACGGATGAGGAACTGACAGAAATCCTCCATGGTATGGGCAAATATACCAGAGCAGACGAGCTGAACTGCGGCGCCTGCGGCTATGCATCCTGTAGGAATAAAGCTGTTGCGGTATTCCAGGGTAAGGCAGAGATCAGTATGTGCCTGCCTCACGCTGTGGCGCAGGCCGAATCCATGTCCAATGTGGTGCTGGATGTGACGCCGAATATGATCATTGTTGTGGATAAGGATCTCCGCATCAGAGAGTGCAACAGGAGAGCGCTGGATAAGCTGGGCGTGTCCAGGGAGGAGGCGCTGGAGCGGTACATATTTGAATTTATCGAAGTTGAGGACATTGAGGAGGTTCTTGCTTACAAAAAACCTATTTTGAATAAGAAGATGAATCTGGAAACACTGGATATGGTGGTGAAGGAGACGATTATTTATATTGATTCCAAGGAATCGGTACTGGTGCTTTACTGGGATATCAGTAATGAGGAAAAAGCCAAAGAGCAGCACATGAATCTGAAGATGGAGACCATTGAGATCGCACAGAAGGTTATTGACAAGCAGATGATGGTAGCGCAGGAAATAGCGGGGCTTTTGGGCGAAACTACGGCAGAGACCAAGGTAACGCTGAGCAAGCTCAGGGATTCAATTCTGGATGATGGAGAAGATTAAGATGAGTGTAAGTGTAGATATTTGTTGGAAAAGCTTTAATAAGAATCATGAAGAGCTGTGCGGCGATAAGGTAGAGGTTCTGAAAACAGATAATTCTAATATCGTGATTCTGGCGGACGGCATGGGAAGCGGAGTAAAGGCAAATATTCTGGCAACGCTGACTTCCCGGATCCTGGGAACCATGTTCCGGGAGGGCGCTAAGATTGAGTCCTGTGTAGAGACTATTGCGAAGACGCTCCCCATCTGTAGGGAAAGAGAGGTTGCCTATGCCACCTTCAGCATTCTGCAGGTGTTCCACAACGGGGAGGCGTACCTTGTGGAATATGATAATCCGAAATGTATCTTTGTCCGGAATAAGGCGATCGTAGATTATCCGTATAAAGAGCGGGTGATTGAAGGGAAAACTATCCGGGAGTACCGGTTCCAGGTGGAATTGAATGACTGCTTTGTGCTGATGAGCGACGGCGCGATCTGGGCTGGGGCGGAGGAAACCATGAATTATAACTGGGAGTGGGATGACATGGCCCAGTATACGCTGCGCTGTACCAAGGAGACGCTGTCAGCGGCAAGGCTGGCGGCCATGCTGAGCCAGGTATGCTTTGACTTGTACGGACAGAAGCCGGGGGATGATACTACGGTGGCGGTTACCCGTATCATTCAGCGGCGGACGATCAATATTTTTACCGGGCCGCCCTCAAGGAAGGAAGACGATGAACGCCTGATGCATGATTTTATGAAGCAGGAAGGCAAGAAGATCGTATGCGGCGGTACCAGTGCAAATATTGCGGCCCGTGTTTTAAAGAAGGAAATTGTTACGCTGGTAGAGCATGCTGATCCCACGGTACCGCCGATGGCAGTGATCGAGGGACTGGATCTGGTAACAGAGGGAGTGCTGACCATTGGGAAGGCGCTGGATCTTCTGCGGCGCTATGAGAATGATGATTTTGATGAGGCATTTTTTGATGAGCTGGACGCAGATAACGGCGCCGCGAAGCTGGCAAAGGTGATCATTGAGGAATGTACGGATTTGAAGCTGTTTGTAGGAAAGGCCATGAATGTAGCACACCAGAATTCCAATCTGCCCTTTGACTTAAGTGTCAGGATGAATCTGGTGGATCAGCTGAAGGAATGTGCGGAGCACCTTGGAAAGCATGTGACAATAAAATATTATTAGGATGCCGGATAACAGCAAAATGTATAAAAATAACAGCAAGAAATAGATAGACGGTGCGGAAGAAAAGCCGTATGCTGAGAACAGGGTAGTGGAAGCATTAGAACGAGGGGTGTGGGAAGCAAACATTTGTTCTGAATGATATATGATAAAAGGAAAAGGAGCGGACGGTATGGATGAGCAGAAAACAGGCAGGGTAACAATCCCGACAGATATGGATGTAGTACCGGAGACTCTGGAGCTTTTGAAACGCTGGGGGGCAGATGCGATCAGAGATTGTGACGGAACCGATTATCCAGAGGAGCTTAGAGATGTGGGAGCAAAGGTATATGCTACCTATTATACCACCAGAAAGGATAATGTCTGGGCAAAGGCAAATCCAGACGAGATACAGCAGATGTATATTATGACTTCCTTTCACACAGCAGAAGAGAAGGAGCTGAGGATTCATCTGATGGATCATTTGTATCCGGATATGCTGGCGGTAAATGCAGACGATGATATCAGGCGCTGGTGGGAGGTTATGGACCGGACGACCGGAAAAGCGGTTCCGGCGGCGGCGTGGGATTATGACAGAGCAGCCGGCGACGTGGTGATTTGCGAGGCGGAAGAATTTCACGAGTATACGGTCAGTTTTCTTGCTTATATTATGTGGGATCCGGTTCATATGTATAATGCTGTAACGAATGACTGGAAGGATGTGGAGAAACAGATTACCTTTGACGTGCGTCAGCCGAAGACCAGGGCTTATTCCATGAAGCGGCTGAAAAAATACATTCAGGATAACCCCCATGTGGATGTGATCAGGTATACAACCTTCTTTCATCAGTTCACCTTGATCTTTGATGAGCTTGCAAGGGAAAAATATGTGGATTGGTACGGTTATTCTGCATCGGTAAGTCCATATATTTTAGAAAAATTTGAAAAGGAGGCCGGGTATCCTTTCCGGCCGGAATATATCATAGACCAGGGCTATATGAATAATACATACCGGATCCCATCCAAGGAGTACCGGGATTTTATGGCATTCCAGAGACGGGAGGTCGCAGAGCTGGCGAAGGAGATGGTGGATCTCACGCATGAATGCGGGAAGGAAGCTATGATGTTTCTGGGAGACCATTGGATCGGGATGGAGCCTTTTATGGACGAATTTAAGAAGATCGGCCTGGACGCAGTTGTGGGAAGCGTGGGAAATGGAGCTACGCTTAGACTGATCAGCGACATTGAGGGCGTGAAGTATACAGAAGGGCGTTTCCTGCCCTACTTCTTCCCAGATACCTTCCATGAGGGAGGCGATCCGGTAAAGGAAGCCAAGGTAAATTGGGTGACTGCAAGAAGAGCCATCCTTAGAAAGCCCATCGACCGGATCGGATACGGAGGATACTTGAAGCTGGCTATGCAGTTTCCGGAGTTTGTCAGCTATGTAGAAAGCGTCTGCAGAGAATTCCGTACATTGTACGATAACATAAAAGGGACGACGCCTTACTGCATTAAGCGGGCCGCTGTTCTAAACTGCTGGGGAAGAATGCGTGCTTGGGGAAATCACATGGTGCATCATGCGATTTATTATAAGCAGAATTATTCCTATGCGGGTGTTATTGAAGCATTAAGCGGAGCACCTTTTGACGTAAGCTTTATCAGCTTTGATGATATCAGGGAGAACCCAGAGCTTCTTGACGGTATAGATGTGATTTTGAATGTGGGCGATGCTTATACAGCCTACTCAGGCGGAGCAGAGTGGAAGGACGAAAGGATCATCACGGCTGTCCGGAGGTTTATCAGCCGGGGAGGCGGCTTTATCGGAGTAGGCGGGCCGTCGGCATACCAATGGCAGGGAAGGTATTTTCAGTTATCCGGCGCATTGGGAGTAGAAGAAGAGACCGGATATACTCTGAATATAGACAAATATAACTGGGAAGAGCACGAGCATTTTATCACCGAGGACTGTAAAGGAGAAATCAATTTCGGAGAGGGCAAGAAAAACATCTACGCTTTAGAAGGAGCTGTGGTTATCCGCCAGATAGAAGAAGGTGTACAGCTTGCCGTTAACTCCTTCGGGAAGGGAAGATGCGTCTACATCAGCGGCCTGCCCTACAGCTTTGAAAACAGCAGGCTTTTATACCGGGCGATCCTCTGGTCGGCGGGAGCAGAAAAAGAGCTTCATCGGTGGTTCAGTACAAATTATAATGCAGAGGTTCACGCCTATGTAGAGAATAAAAAATACTGCATAGTAAACAACACCTATGAACCACAGGAAACAGTCGTATACAAAGGAAATGGAGAAAGCTTCTCCGTATCCCTGGAAGCCAATGAAATCCGCTGGTATGAAATAGACTAAGAAAGAATCCCTTAAGCATCCGTCTGGCTGCCAGGGGAAATGATACGAACAAGAAGCTGCCGGTCACTTGCCGGCGGCTTCTTGCTATCTAGGAAAGCCCTCCGGATTTCCTGGATAACAAAAATAAGATGCGCGGCTGCGCGCGCGGAACAAAAGCTGCGTTGATAAAAATCTGGTAACGAGGGAGTGTGCGAAGCACACTTTTGTTCCGCTGTAAAAGGATTATCTGGAGGTACTCTGCTTCCGGTACTGTGCCGGCGTGATATTCAGTTCCTTGCGGAACACCTGCGAGAAATAAGACTGAGAAGAGAAGCCTGCCGCCTGTGCAATCTTTGCAATGGGATAATCTGTAGTCTCAAGCAGATGCCTAGCCTCGTTCAGCCTGCGGCTGATCAGATAATTGATCGGCGACGTTCCCTTATATTTCTTAAAAGCATGTACCATATAATACTTATTCATATAGGTCAGTCCGCTTAACATCTCCAGAGTAATATTTTCTGTAAAGTGTTCATCCAGATACTGTTCGATAAAGCGGCATTCCCTGGAGGCCTTGTCTATGGAAGCAGAATCCAGCGTAGACTTGGTGTCCCGCATAAGAAGCAGCAGCAGGATTTCCAGAAGATCCTGGCAGACTTCTGTATAATGCTCCTTTTTCTGCTGCAGCTCCTGAAGGATAGCCTTCAAATAGAATAAAATCTCCGTGCGGTGATCCGGAAGATTATAAATACGGTAATCGCTCTGAGCCTGCTCGGAATGCAGGAACAAAAGGCCGTCAAGCCCAAGGATTATATATTCCAAGGCTTCCTTGCCATGGTTAAATTCGGTGTGCATGACGTTGGGATTGATGATGATCAGATCATCCTTTCCTACAAAAAAGGTCTTGTCTTCTACCTGAAACTTACCGGTTCCATTTACTACAAAGAACACCTCGGTAAACGGATGGGCGTGCATGACGCTCTGCCACTTTGTATCATACCGGGAATGGGTAATATAAAGTAACTGTGTATTCAGGGTACGGATCAGTCTGGAATCCGGCTTTGGGAAATCCGGTTTATATCTCTGGTAAGGCATGTAAACTCCAATCTTTTTAAATATTGAGCCGCTTGTGTATAAAATATACGAAAGAAACAACTTCATTATACTTGAAACTGATAATTGTCACAATGATTTTGCGGAAAAAAGTTGATATTTGCAGATGAAAAAGCAATATCTATAAAAAAGTAGACAAGATACGTATAGGAATTAAGCAGAATATAGGTTATGATAAAATCAATCAGTCACTTGAAACGTCAAAGAAATTAGGAGGAGAAGAATGAAAAAGGAAAAGTTAAGAAGATGGCTGGCAGCCGGACTTACAGCTGCTATGACAATGACCTGTCTGGCAGGCTGCGGCGGCAGCACAGGCGGAGATGGCGGTGACAGCGGAGACGGCGGTGCAGACGGGGACGGACAGGTTTTGAAGGTTGCGGCGCTTGAGAGCGCATACGGCGCAGATATGTGGACGGAGGTTGCGGCGGCCTTTGAGGAGACTCATGAGGGCGTTACGGTTGAGGTAACCACAGACAAGAAGATTGAGGATAAGATTACTCCGGCAATGAAGAGCGGGGATTATCCGGATGTAGTACACTGTGCGACCGGACGTGACGCGGCGCTTACAGAGACGCTGACAAAGGAAAAAGGACTGGCATGCCTGGATGAAGTTCTGGATATGACAATCCCGGGTGAGGATGTAACCGTGAAGGATAAGATTCTTCCGGGCTTCCTTGATACTCTTGGAACGATGCCTTACAATGACGGCAAGACATACTACGCTCCGATGTTCTACAGCCCATGCGGATTATTCTACAATGCAGGGCTGCTGAAGGATAAGGGCTGGGAAGTTCCTACTACATGGGAAGAGATGTGGGAGCTCGGCGATAAGGCAAAGGAAGAGGGAATTGCACTCTTTACTTATCCGACGACAGGATATTTTGACGCATTTACTTATGCACTGTTAGAGTCTTCAGGCGGAGCAGATTTCTATAATAAATGTATGACTTATGAGGATGGAATCTGGGAGTCTGACGAGGCGACGGCGGTATTTGAATTGATCGGAAAGCTTGCCGAGTATGTAGAGCCTACCACAGTCGGCAATGCGAATGACGAGGGCTTTACGAAGAATCAGCAGTTAATCCTTGACAACAAGGCTATCTTCTGTCCGAATGGAACATGGCTGCCGGGCGAGATGGCAGACGCACCGAGAGAAGACGGATTTGAGTGGGGCTTTACCGCAGTTCCTGCAGTTGCGGCAGGCGAGAAGCCGTCATCCTTCACGTTCTTCGAGCAGCTCTGGGTTCCTGCAGAGGCAAAGAATCCGGAACTTGCAATGGAGTGGGTTGCATTTATGTATTCCGATAAAGCTGCAGAGATTTTTGCAAAGGCAGGAGCAGTTCAGCCGATCGACGGAATTTCCGAGCAGCTCAGCGATGAGAACAAATTATACTATCAGATATATGATAATGACGCGGCTGTTGCAGTAATGGGCGGCTTTGCAGCTACAGAGCCTGTAGAGGGTGTATCCATGGCAGATTCTCTGTTCAAGGCTGTTGACAGTATTGTAAGCGGCGACAAGACAGTAGAAGAGTGGCAGGCCGGAGTAGAAGAGACAAGTGACAAGTTAAGAGACGCGATGTAGTAACAGGTAGAATCAGGGCGGGGGGACATGTAAGTGTCCCCCTGTCCCGTCTTATAAGAATATCTGGCATACATGGATGCAGGAGTGTGAATAGTACACTGCTGCCACTGGTATGAAGGGAGTCATACCAGGACTATTGAGAGGAGGGCGGAGAATGAAGAGTAAAAGAGGCAGAAATGGCTTTATCGCAGTGTGTATACTGCCTTCCGTCGTTTTGTTTATCATATTTATGCTCATTCCCACGATCAACGTATTTAAGATGTCCCTGTATAAATGGGGCGGGTTCTCGAATAACAAGACATTTGTCGGCACGAACAATTTTAAGATTCTGTTTCAGGATGACAAGTTCTACCGGTCGTTTCAGAACTCCATTCTGCTGATTGTGCTGGTGACGATTATTACCATGGCATTTGCACTGATCTTTGCGGCAATCCTGTCCAGGGAAAAGATTAAGGGACAGAACTTTTTCCGGATTATATTCTATATACCGAATATCCTGTCCGTAGTTGTAATTTCTGCGATATTTTCGGCAATTTATGATCCGAACCAGGGACTGCTTAACAGCATCCTGTCCGTATTCCGGGCAAAGGATGCGGCGCCTATTCTGTGGCTTGGGAACCAGCGGCTGGTAGTATACAGCCTGATAATCGCTATGGTATGGCAGGCGATCGGATACTATATGGTAATGTATATGGCAAGTATGGCCGGAGTACCGGAGAGCCTGTATGAGTCGGCTAATCTGGAAGGCGCGGGAAAGTTCTATCAGTTTTTCCATATTACGCTGCCGTTAATCTGGACAAATGTGCGTACCACGCTGACTTTTTTCATTATCAGTACCATCAACCTAAGCTTCCTGTTTGTGCAGGCTATGACCAGCGGAAAGCCGGACGGAGCCAGCGAGGTGTTCTTAAGCTATATGTACGGACAGGCATATACCAATTCCTCTTACGGATACGGTATGGCAATCGGAGTTGTAGTATTCCTGTTCTCCTTTGGGCTTGCAGGACTGGTGAATCTTGTAACGAAGCGGGAACCGCTGGAATTTTAGGAGGGAGAGATTATGGATAAGACAAGCAGACGGTTGTACAAACTGTTTATCTACGCGGCGCTGCTGGCTCTGGCAGTCAGTATTATTGTGCCGGTCGGCTGGGTATTTCTCGCTTCCATCAAGGAAAATTCCGAGTTTTACGGCAATCCGTGGGCGATGCCCAAGGGCGTTTATATCCAGAACTTTATTGATGCATTTGCAGAAGCAAGGATGGGAGACTATTTTATGAATTCCGTCATTGTGACTGCGCTGGCGCTGCTGCTTCTTTTGGTGCTGGCGCTGCCGGCCGCATATGTGCTGGCCCGCTACCGGTTTCCGGGCAGTAAGCTGTGCAATATTATGTTTATGGGCGGATTGTTTATCAATGTGAACTATATTGTGGTTCCGATTTTCCTGATGTTCGTGGATGGAGACCGATGGCTGAATCAGGTGATAGGTAGAGGATTCTTCCTGAACAATCTGTTTATTGTTGCGCTGGTATATGCATCTACGGCGCTGCCGTTTACCATTTATCTGCTCTCAGGATTTTTTGTGACAATCCCGAGGGATTATGAGGAGGCGGCATTTGTGGACGGATGCGGATATTGGAGAACCATGATACAGGTTATGATGCCTATGGCAAGGCCCAGTATTATTACGGTAATTTTATTTAACTTCCTTTCCTTCTGGAATGAGTATATCATTTCCATGACGCTGCTTACCGGAGAGGAGCAGACGCTTCCGGTAGGATTGATGCGTCTGATGCAGGCGCAGCAGGCGGCCGCAAATTACGGCAGACTGTATGCGGGTCTGGTAATCGTCATGCTTCCGGTACTGATCCTGTATATCTGCGTACAGAAGAAGCTGACGGAGGGCATGAGCCTGGGCGGATTGAAAGGATAACACGGGGTAGCATATAGGAGGTAAATAGGTTATGAATAAATGGCTGGTCAGATTGATAGCGCTGATTGCTTTTGTGATATGTATTGCCCTGATCGTAACGGGACAGAGGACGGTGGGAGTTATGCATCTGATGAAGATGATGGCGGGGCTTCTGGGGCTTTTGGCGCTGCTGTTTGTGTATAATAAGACACATCAGTGAAAAAGGAGCGGACAGTAAAATATTGTTATACAAGGAGAGAACGGAATTGCTGTGAATAACAGGATTCCGTTCTTTTTCTTTGTCCCGAAATAATCGTTCTATTTATCTGCAAAAATCAAATATTAGGTTAAAAAATACTGTTCGCGGTCTATTTTCACGCAATTGGCGGCCAGATTGTAAAATTTTAAGAAATTTCGTGTAAACTTATTTGTAAGAACTGTCAGGAGCGTTTTACAAATGAGGAGGAACGGCTATGAAGAGAAACAGATGGAAGAAACAGGTCAGACCGATGCTCTGTTTTCTGCTTGCAATGCTGCTTGCGCTGCAGGGGACAGAACCCATTTTTGTTCAGGCACAGGAAATGATAGAGAACCGTCAGAGAGAAGTGGATTTTACAAGACCAGAGCCCTTGACAGAAGAAGAGGCCGGCATTGTTAGCGGCGGTGAAGAACAGACTCTGCAGCAGGAAGAACAGACCGGGGAGCAGACTCAGCCGGAGGAGACGGAGCAGTCGGCAGACGGAACCGGGCAGAGTCAGGAAGCGGCCGGGCTGCAGGGAGGAGAAGCGGCCGGGGAAGCAGCAGAGGATCCTGTGGCGGAAGAGGCCAGCGGGCTTATACTTAAGGAGCCTTCCGATTACTATCCTCTGCCGGAGGAACCGGAAGGAGAGCTGGTAGAGTATGACGAGGAGTCCCGTACATACCGGACAGGAGAGAAGCAGTATACGACCGTGATCGGCGGATATGTGGGTACCTATAAGGATGAGGAGGGAGAGATTCAGCTTGTAGATAATACGCTGACAGAGGCAGAGCAGAAGGAAACGAAGAGCAGCGGAAGGAAAAAAGCGAAGGCTGCCTCTGCCGCAGTGCAGTCAGACCCGGCACAGCCGGGGGGCGCACAGGATGCATACCAGAATACGGCGAATGATTATACCGTGCGTCTGCCGAAAAATATCACGGAGGAGGCCGGAATCGTTATCGAGAAGGAGGATTACCGGATAGAGATAGTACCCTTACAGGGTGATTATTCCCACTCTATGGCAAAGGATAATGCTATCCTGTACAATCAGGTGTATGACGGAATTGACGTGCAGTATACCGTTCTGGATACCAGTATTAAGGAAGATATTGTATTACAGAAGCCTGTAGATAAGGAAAACTATGAGTATGAGCTTCGCATGTCAGGGCTTGCTGCGGAGCTTCAGGATAATCAGGTCTATTTGTATCCCGAAGGGAAGGGTGTGGAAGATGCCGTGTATATTCTGGAGGCGCCTTCCATGATGGATGCAGCTGAGGCAGTCAGCTTTCACATCGAGCTGGAGCTTCGGAAGGAAGAGGGAAGGACAATCCTTTCCGTACGCCCGGATCAGGAATGGCTTGCAAGCCCGGAGCGCAGGTACCCGGTACGGATTGACCCGACACCGGTATATATTGGAAGGGGAAGCTTTAATCTGATTGGAGTGGAGCAGGGAAGCCCCAATGTATCGGTAGGGGACAATAATTACCCATATGTAGGCTACGATGATGGAATCAAATCCTGTAATCTTGCAGATTATGGGACTCTGCATATGACCTGCCGTACTTATATCAAGGTGAATACAGACTTTTCCATGATCCCGCCGGAGTCAAAGATAGACAGTGCGGTATTTGCGGTAAGCCAGCGGACAAACTACAGCGGCGGCGGTTCCCAGTTCGGCCTGTACCGGGTGGATAACGGCTGGAATACGGATATCACATGGAAAACCCAGCCTATGAACCATGAGTTTGTAGATGTGAAGAATGCCAGCGGGGGAATCAATGCATACATTTATTACGATGTCAAGGATTTGGTAAATGACTGGGTACAGGGAACCCGGGCCAATAACGGCATGGTTTTAAAGGCAATCGACGAAGCGTCCGGTCTTGGAGCCGCGATGCAGTGCGAAGTGCTCAACAATCGAAATTCAGCATACGGACCGCAGCTTTCCATCCAGTGGTCGCCGGCAGAGGATCCTTATCTTAGGGATATGTCTATTGATGATACAACCGTAGAGCTCCGGCCTATGACGGAGAAGAGCCTGACCGGGAAGCTGACCTTTGACGCGGTATTTCCAGACGGCCTTGCAAAGAGCAAGTCTGAGGTAGAATACTATCTGGTTCCTGACGAGGAAGAAGATCATCATGAAACCGATGCAAAGCCGCTGTATTATTTCCCGGACAGCACAGAATTTAACAAGCTGTTCCCGGAGGCAAACAAATACTACAGCAAGGATTCTAACTGGCAGGGAGCGCTCTATACCGGACTGGAGCAGGATAAGCTGTACCGGTTCAGAGCAAGGGCCGCGAAAGAAATAGACGGAGAGTATGTCATCGGCAAAGAGGCCCAAAGCGACAGCTTCGTCATATATCAGGTGAAGCAGTATGACACCTTCCCCAAGATAGCGGCCTATTACGGAGTGCCTCTTGCGGATATTATGAAGGATAACCGGGTGCAGGATGCGCTGGTCATAGCGAATAATACCATATTTGTGCGGAATCCAAAGACCAATGTACCCTACAATCCGCCTGCGCTTACAGACATTGATAAGATGCGGATTGACGGAGCATTGATGGGGCGCGGCCTGCACTGTGAATTCGGCTTCGAGCCTGTAAACCTGAACACCGGGAATTTCTACATGGAGCAGCAGGATGTATCCATGAATGAGCTGGGCGGAGAATTTACCATCACCAGAAGCTACAATTCCAAAGCGGCAGACAAGAATTCCCTCTTCGGAAGGGGCTGGAGCTTTGACTATGACCAGTCCTTAGCACAGCTGGAGGACGGTACAATCCTGTATCTGCGGGGGGACGGAAGCGTCTTGTTCTTTGACAGGAATGAAGACGGCAGCTATACTGCTCCGGCAGGCTATCCCTATGAACTGAAGGCTGTCTCCTATGAAGGAACAGAGCATGATGAAATCGGCTGGGAATTGAAGGATGCAGACCAGAGTGTATGGTCCTTTGATAAATACGGTATGCTCCGGTTTGTGACGGACGTGGACGGCTTTCAGACCTCGATGGACTATGATGAGAGCTACAGCCTGAAATCCATCACAACAGCCTCCGGGAAGGTTTTTCAGATCAAGCAGACAGAGCAGGGATATATCGAACAGATTACCCTTCCAGACGGAAATAAGATTTCCTATGAGTATGATGAGAGCGGGAATCTGATCAGCTGTACCGATGCCGACGGCGGCGTGAGCGCTTATCAGTACGACGGGGACAGCCGTATGGTAAGCTGGAAGGATGCCAATGGAAATACGGTTGTCAAGAATACATACGATGAGGAAAACAGAGTCGTAGAGCAGACAGATGCCAATGGAAATACGGCAAAGCTGGAATATGGAAAGAACCAGACTGTAACCACAGATAACGAGGGAAATAAAACTACCTACATTTACGATCATCAGTACCGCACCACCTCCATCACATATCCTGACGGGTCAAGCTGTAAGAAATCCTACAACAGCGAGAATCAGCTGGCACAGGAAACCACGGCAAAGGGTACAAAGAGCTACAGCTATGACCAGTTTGGAAATGTGGCAGCAGAAACAAGGGAAGACGGAGCCGTTTCCTCTTACAGCTATAATGAGCAGAATAAGCTAGTGTCCTACACGGATTACGGCGGGGCAGTAACGGCCTATACGTATGATGCGGCCGGGAATCCGGTCACGGAAACCAGAGCCGACAGCAGTGTTATCACCTATGCATATGATGACCAGCACCGGATTATTTCCAAAACAAACGGCAGAGGAATCACGGAAAGCTATGGCTATGAGGGGGCAAACCTTACCAGCTATACCGACGGAGAGGGGTATGTCTGGACATACAGCTATGACGGGATGAACCGGCCGCTCACACAGACCGATCCATTAGGAAATACGAAGTCGGTTTCCTACAACGGCAAAGGGGGCATAACCAGCGAGACGGCGGCCGACGGCGGAGTAACGGCGTACAAGCTGGACGGGATCGGAAATATCAAATCCATCACCGATGCTATGGGAAATAAGACCAGCTTCTCCTACGATGCCATGTACAACCTGACAAAAGGGAAGGATACAGAGGGAAATACCATTGCTTATGCCTACGATAAGAATTATAATGAAATAAAGGAAACGGATGCAGAGGGTAACACTATTACCCGTACCTATGATGCAATGGGGCGTATCATAAGTGAGAAGAATGCGGATTTTGGAGAGAAGAAGTACCAGTATGACGCGGCCGGGAATCTGACCGGCTATACCGATGGGGAAGGCGGCACCACCACATCAGAATATAATGTTCTGGGACAGGAAACAAAGGTCACCGATCCGCTGGGAAATGTGACAGCCTATACCTATGATGCGAATGGAAATGAAACCTCCATCACCTATGCGGACGGCTCGGCAGTATCCAGAAGCTATGATGTCATGGGACGTCTGGTATCCGAGACGGACGAGATGGGTGTGGTGACCAGCTATAGTTATGATGCGGAGGGGAATCTGATTTCCGTATCGGACGATGGCGGAAGAATCTGGAGCTATGAGTACGACCGGAACAACCATTGTGTTAAAACCATTAACCCGGAGGACGGAGTAAGTACCGCCGCCTATGACGCGGCCGGGAGGCAGATCAGCTATACCAGCGAAGAAGGGCAGACGGAGGAATACACGCTGGACAAGGCCGGAAGAGTTATAAAGACAAAGAATGCCCTTGGCGGTACGGTGAAGAATACCTACGATTTGAACGGCAGCCTGCTCAGCACTATGGATGCCAATGGAAATACCACCGAGTATACCTATAATGGCAATGGCTTTGTTACTGCCGTGAAAGATCCGAAGGGAAATCTGACCGCTTACCGGTATGACGGACTGGAGAATGTATCCGAAACCATTGATGCCCTAAAGGGTAGTACCAGCTATAGCTATGACTCCCGGAAGAAGCTTCTGTCCATGACCGATGCAGAGGGAGGCGGCTATCAGTATACCTACGATAAGAACGGGAACAACACATCCATTGCGGGACCGGAAGACGCTTCTGTTTCTATGAAATATGATGCCGCCGGGCGGCTTGTGCAGGTAAAGGATGCGTTAGGCTTAAAGATATCCTATAAATATGACAGTGTAGGACGGGTTATTTCTGAGAAGGACAATGCTGGCAATTCCTTAAGCTATACCTACGATACAGGGGGCAGCCTGACCAGTCAGACCGACCAGACCGGACGGGTGACAGCCTATACCTATGACAGGTATGGGCGGCTCACAGCCATTCAGGAGCCGGACGGCAGCACCACTGCCTATGAATACGATGTTATGGACCGGGTGGTTTCCGTAACGGATGCAGAGGGAAATAAGACTGTACTTACCTATGACAAAGCAGGCAATCAGCTGTCCATGACAGAAGCGGATGCGACAGTCTGGCAGTATGCCTACGATAAACTGAACCGTGTCACCAGCATCACCAATCCGTTGGGAAATACGGAGAGCTATGAGTATGACGCCAATGGAAATATTCTGAAGGCAGCAGACAATAACGGAGTTGTTACTGCATTTACCTATGACGGGAATAATAACCGGATCAGCGTGACGGATGGAAACGGCGGCACCACCGGCTATGAATATGATGAATTAAACCGGCTCATCAAAGAAACATCCCCGGCAGAGGCGGTAAAGGAATACCGTTACGATGCACTCGGCAGGCTGATCCAATACAAAGACCCGGAAGAATTGATTTTTGAATACCGCTATGACGGGCTTGGCAATCTGACCGAAGAGATTTCCCCCAAGGGGAAGATTACGGCGTATACCTATGATCTGCATGGCAATCTGCTGACCAAAACTGATCCGAAGGGCAATACTACCAGCTATGAAATGAACCTGAATGATCAGGTGACAAAGCTGACGATGCCCAATGAGGGAAGCTACAGCTATCGTTATGATGAGGCGGGAAGGCTTCAGAGTGTTGAGACGCCGCTTGGCTATCAGTCCTTCTTCCAGTACGATCTTGCAGATAATATCGTGAAGGAAAGTAATAGCCTGGGACAGACTGCATCCTATACCTATGACCGTCTGCACAGGATGGTATCGTCTAAGGATGCGAAGAGCGGAACCAGTGCATTTGCTTATGATATCCGGGGAAATGTGACCAGTGAGACCGATGCGCTCGGTAGAACCTATACCTATTCCTACGACGCATTGAGCCGGCTTACCCAGATAAAGGATCCGCTGGGGCAGGAGACAAGCCTTGTCTATGACCCGGTAGGAAATCTGACGCAGATGACCAGGCCGGGCGGAAGAGTCACCGGCTATCAGTACGACAAGAATTATAATCTTACCGCATACACAGACGCGATGGGAAACCGCACCGCTTACAGCTATGATGCAGAGAACCGCCTGGCAGCAGAAAAGGATGCGCTGAAGCAGAAAATTAAGTATCAGTATGACAAGGCGGGCAGGCTTACTGGAGAGACGGATAAATCCGGGCATACCACGGGCTATGCTTATGATAATCACGGTAATGTGATGACCGTTACAGATAAGACCGGGCTGAATACACAGTTTGATTACGATGATAATGATAATCTGATCAAGGTAACCGATGCCATGGGCGGGGTGACTACCTACGGCTATGACAGTATGGATCAGCTCATCTCTTACACCAATGCGGCAGGCAAGCGGAATACGTATACCTATGATCTGGAAGGGAATCTGACATCAAGAACCGACGGCTCAGGGCGTACAGAGCAGTATGCTTACGATGCGTCCGGCAGGCTTACCGGATACATTTCGCCCAGCGGGAAAGGAATTCGGTATGATTACGATAAGCTGAACCAGCTGGTAAAGAAATCCTATGAGGATGCCGGAGGCGAAGAGACGGAAGACAGTGTTACCTACGCTTACAACAGCGCAGGAGAACGGGTCTTTATGCAGGATGTTACAGGAAAGAGCCGGACAGAGTATGATGCATTGGGCAGGATTATAAAGGAAAGGAACGGCTCCGGAAAGGAAGTAACCTATACCTATGACGATGCAGGCAACATTGCAGAAACCGGCTATCCTGACGGCACAAAAGTATCCTACGAGTATGACCTGAATGATAACCTGATCCAGGTGACGGACCGCAATGGAAAGGTAACAAGGTACAGCTATGATGCTTTGAACCGGATGACAGAGGTAGTACGGGGAAACGGCACAAGGAGCACCGTTTCCTATGATGCCGGAGACCATATCACAAGGATTGTGAATATCTGCGGTTCCTGCGGAGCAGAGATCTCCTCTTATGAGTACGAGTATAATGACCAGGGTTATGTGATCCGTGAGCAGGCATCCGAGCTGGAGGCGGGAACAAGAAAGCCTCTGAGCTGGGATGAGTGGTATAACCGGGGCGGACAGAAGAAGGAACTCAGTAAGGCAGACTGCGAGCATCCGGAAAAGACGGTAAAGACATCCCGGAGCTATGAGTATGACGATAACTGGGAGCTGACCCGCTGTACGGAGAAAGAAGAAGGCGGCAGTAAGACCATCCACAATTATACTTACGATAAGGCCGGAAACCGGACAGAATATGAACGGATCATAGACGGCGTATCCAAGATGAAATACAAGTATAAATATAATGATTCCGGCCAGCTTATTAAGCGGACAAATGCAAAGATATGGGGAGATCCCGGTACAGTATACAACTATGATGAGGACGGCAATCTGATCCAGGAATGTGATAAGACTAACAGCGCAGATCCGATAGAGTATGAGTATACAGCAGAGAACCGTCTAAAGGTAGTGAAGGAGGGCGGAACCGTCCTGATGGCCGCCATGTATGACGGCGATAACAACCGGGTATTTGAAATCGACAATACCTATAAGTGGGAGGACTGCTACGGAGATACTGTCCTGATCCCTGAATCCCAGAGGACTGAGAACGGGGACAGCCCGAAGGAGGAGCTGGCATCCCTGATCAAGGGAGGCGTAAAAGCCAAAGGCTATACCCTGACGGAATATATCAATGATGCAAATAGAGAGCACACAGAAGTCCTTGCAGAATATAATGCCGACGGAAGCCTCCGGCAGGCATACACCTACGGAGAAGCGGGCTTCGGCGGGCGTCTGGCAGTGGATAAGACAGGCGGCACAGGAGGGAGCAGCTACTATCTGTATGACGGAAGAAACAGCGTGACCGGGCTTCTTGCAGAGACCGGGGCTCTGACAAACAGCTACCGCTATGACCCATACGGAGAGCTGGCAGCCGGAACGGCAGACGGGGTGAACTACTACGGCTACCGGGCAGAATCCGCGAATACAAAGACAGGCTTCCAGTATCTCAGGGCAAGGTATTACAATCCGGAGAATGGCAATTTTGTTACCGAGGATACCTATCCGGGAGAGCCGGAATACCCGCTGACCAGAAACCGGTATACCTATACCCTGAATAATCCGGTGAATTACGCAGACCCGTCCGGCCATGCGGTGCCGAAGCTGAAGATAGGCAGTCTTGGTACGGTTATGAGAACGGCGGTAAAAGGGATTCGTGCGGCTGTCGGAATATCAGCAGGTATAGCCGGTCTGCGTGGAGCAGGCTCTGCACGTACAGCTAGTGGAAAATCTGTTACAAAAAGCTATAAGAGCAGTCAATCTGGTACAGCAGGTAAGATTCCTGAAACAACAAGTCTGGCCAGAAAAACAGCACAGCTGAAAGAGAAGATCAAGAGGGAATTATGTAATACGGACAATTATGTTATAGCACTTAAAGCAATGACTGGATGGTATAATCGTCAATGGGCTATGCAGCAATTGTTGAAACTGGGACAATCACCATATCTTAAGTGGGGACTCGGCCTTGCAATTAGCCTGTATGGTGCGAACAAGCTAGGGGAAGGGGCGGCTATAGCTATTGGGGGCGTAATGTCAGGCGGTGGAGCAATTGCTGTAATACCGGGTTTGGCAGAAGCTTCTATGGGAGCTGGTGCTATATATATTGGAAACCTCATTATGAATGATGCCAAGTCAGAGATTCTGAGTGGACAGGCCAGTAGTTCTTTCGGAGGGAATACTACTGGAAAAACAAGTTCGGAAAAGCCGAAACCTACACCGGAAGAATTGGCGGCGAAAGTTCCTGATAAGTATAAGAAAAGATATGAATGCAAAGGATTTGCTGATGCTATGGAAAAACTGATGAGAAAAGAAGGGGTAAGCGGGAGAAAAGTGAAAATAGAAAGTATTGATAGCTATTTTATACTATCTGAAAAGCATGATGTGATTTCAACAAATGGAAAACATGAGGCTATTCAGATTGATGGGAAAATATATGATAATTTGAACCCGAACGGTATTTCCTTGAAGGAATGGAAGCATGATTTAGGAATAGACGAGATGCCTTGGGCATTTAAGTATGACGATACGATTTTTATAAAATAGTCGAAAGGAGAGAAATATGGATATAGAGCAATTTATAAATATAATTAAACTTAGACCGGGTATGTTTATTGGTGACGCAAATATCAATAATATGAGAAATTTTATTGGTGGATGTTTATTTAATAATTTAATATGTGATAGAAAATATCCAATAGATATAACTTTCAAAAGGGACTTTCATGATTGGGCAAGACGAAAGATAGAAAAGAGAAAAGGAATTATATTCGATTTGGACGTAGGTTATGATTATTATATCGAGGCAGTCTGTGAAAATGGAGAGCAGGAGATTGCATTATTCTTTGAATTGTGTGAAGAATTCTTTGAGGAAATGAGGAATTTAGAGGGTTGATTTTCCGCTGAAAGCGGCCGCCAAACGTATGTACTACTTTAGGTATATGGCGATTGCTTTCAGCACACTGATTGTGGCTGCTTTTAGCAATATGGAAAATTAGTAACATTGAAGGCTTATTTTGGAAGGAATTGTAACTGAGAGGATATATTATGGGAAGTGCAGGGAAAAGCCGGATGAAAGGAATAAGGCTGTTTGTTATCTGCTGTATCGTTTTTCTTCTGACAGGCTGTATAGATAATGAATTAGGTGATGAAAACGAGGACAGAGCCAATGTGAACCAGAATTATCTGAACTATAAGCAGGATATATATTGTGAATGGGGCAGGGAAAGTGCTTTCTATAAGGACAGGATTTACTATTTCCAGAGCGGAGATGAACCGGGTATCTATAGCATGGATACCCGGGGAAAGGATAAACGGCCTGAGGTTTATGTAGAGAATATCAGGAAATTACAGGTAAGAGATGACGGGATCTATTATGCGGCGCCAATAGATGGAGGCTACCCAAGGCGGTATACGATATACAAAAAGGACTGGAAGTCTGCTAAAGCACAGGAATATTCCATTAAGAAACCATACTTAGAGCATGGAGAAGAGAATGTATGGGATTTTTATATACAGGAAAGTAATACAAACGTTGTGGTGGATATTTGTGCAGAAATTCCTTGGATGAATTTGACTTTTCAAGTGTTTATTGTTGGAAAAGATAATACGCTGATATCTATGTCGGAATATGAGGACTATTTGGCGGATTATATTCCGAAAGAGATAGAAGATAAGAGAACAAATATATTCGGTTATGAGGATTTGTTGGTTATGACTGAAACAGGACTGGAGAGCCGGAAACGTGACGAGTTTTCAGAAAAGTATGTTATAAATATGGGTGAGGCGAATCTCACCATTTATGATGGTATAAAGAACGAGACGGCTTTTTTTAGAAATTATACTGTTTATAATAAGAATCAAATGAACAGTATGCTTCAAACCATCTATGGAGAGACGTTTGTTATATCAAATAGAAATTATCTGCTATGGGTTCCGAAGAATGGACAGACTGCTGTTCAGAAGTTAGAACTGCCGGAAATTACAGATGTCCGTTACTCCGTCTTGGACGGGGCGGATCTGCTGGTCATAGCCGATCAGGATAAAAAGCAGGAATATTTTTACCGGGTCTCGCTGGAAACGGCAGAAATAAAAGAAGCAGCTGCAATAGAGGAAGGACAGAAGGTACTAGCGGTATATAAAGACATGCTGTATACCGTTTCGGAGGATGCGTTATATGTGTATCAATATGGTGAAAAAGGCTATGAAGAGAAAGAACATGTGGAGTGGAAGGAGAAGCTTGAGAACACCTGCAAATTAGAAATGAGCGGAAATGTTGTATTTGTATATGATGTGGACGAGAAGAGCGCGGAATTCGTTTTGAAAGAATATCAGGTGTTAGATATTTTTTATATGCAGCAGATGGTTTTGAGGTCATGTCAGAACTGATAAAATAGACTAAAGGAAAGGAAAAACAGTATGGATATCGAAAAACTAATAAAAATAATAAAGGGAAAACCTGGAATGTTCGTAGGAGATAATTTAAATGTGAAAGGGGTAAGCTTATTTATCAATGGCTTTCTTTATAGCAGTATAGGAAATAAGAGCGAGTATAAAATAGACACTCTTTTTCGGGAAAATATTGATGAATGGGTGAGATGTGCGGTTGAACAGAGAGAAGAAATAAGATTTGAAGAACAGAGAGGATATGTATATTATATAGAAACGGTTTGTGAAAATGGGGAACAGGAAATGGCATTGTTTTTTGAGCTGTGTGAGGAATTCTTTGAGAAGCAGAGAAATCTAAATGGTTGATTTATTTAGAAGATCTAACAGTAAATTAAGGATGGAGCATTGCCGGTGTTTTCACGATGTTTTGTGATCAGGAGAAAAGAAGGAGAGATGATACAAAGATGAATGTAGAACAAGCATTACATATAGTAAAACAGAGTCCGGAAACATATATCGGTACACCAAGTATCAATGCACTACGGCTTTTTATAAGTGGTTTTTTATTTAATAATTTGAGTTGCAATAGAAATTATCCTATGGATATATGTTTTAAGTGGGAGTTTCGTGATTGGGCAAGACGAAAGATAGAAGAGCGAAGAGGAATTATATTCGATTTGAACGTAGGTTATAATTATTATATCGAAGCAGTCTGTGAAAATGGAGAGCAGGAGATTGCATTATTCTTTGAATTGTGCGAAGAATTCTTTGAGGAAATGAGGAATTTAGAGGGTTGATTTTCCGCTGGAAGCGGCCGCAAATGGATATGCATGAATTGTAACAGAGAGGTTATGGGAAGTGCAGGGAGAAGCCGAATGAAAGGAATAAGGTTATTTGTTATCTGCTGTATCGTTTTGAATTTTACAGGTTGTGTAAATAATGATTTAAGGGAGCAAAATGAGGATAAAGCCAATGTGAACCAGAATTTTCTGAATTATAAGCAGGATATATATTGTGAATGGGGAAAGGAAAGTGCTTTCTATAATGACAGGATTTATTATTTCCAGAGTGGAGATAAACCGGGTATCCATAGCATGGATACCCGGGGAAAGGATAAACGGCCTGAGGTTTATGTAGAGAATATCAGGAAATTACAGGTGAGAGATGACGGGATCTATTATGCGGCGCCAATGGAAGGAGCTTACCCAAGGCGGTATACGATATATAAAAAGGACTGGAAGTCTGCTGAAACGCAGGAGTATTCTATCACAAAGCCACAGTTAGAATACGGAGAAGAGAATGTATGGGATTTTTATATTCAAGATGATGAAACAAAAATTGTGATAGATGTCTATGCACAACTGTTTGAATTGAATTTAATTTTTCAGATATTTACTGTTGGGAAAGATAATACGTTGATATCTATATCGGAATATGGAGATTATCTTGCGGACTATATTCCGAAAGATATAGAGGATGAAAAAACAAATATATTTGGTCCTGAGCATTTAATGATTATGGCCGAAATGGGATTGGAGAGACAGAAGCGCGGCGAATATTTAGAAAAATATGTTATAGATATGGCAGGATCGAATATTACCATTTATGATAGCGGGAAGAAGGAGATGGTATGTTTTAGAAACTATGCTGTTTACAATGAAAACCGAATGAACAGTATGCTTCAAACCATCTATGGAGAGACATTTGTTATATCAAATAGAAGTTATCTGTTGTGGGTTCCGAAGAATGGACAGACTGCTGTTCAAAAATTAGAGCTGCCGGAGATCACAGATGTTCGTTACTCCGTCTTGGACGGTGAGGATCTGCTGGTCATAGCCGATCAGGATAAAAAGCAGGAATATATTTACCGGGTCTCGCTGGAAACGGCAGAAATAAAAGAAGCAACTGCAATAGAGGAAGGACAGAAGGTACTAGCGGTGTATAAAGATATGCTGTATACCGTTTCGGAGGATGCGTTATATGTGTATCAATATGGTGAAAAAGGCTACGAAGAGAAAGAACACGTGGAGTGGAAGGAGAAGCTTGAGAACACCTGCAAATTAGAAATGAGCGGAAATGTTATATTTGTATATGATGTGGATGAGCAGAGCGCGGAATTTGTTTTGAAAGAATATCAGGTGTTAGATATGTAGTTATTTTTGGAAAAGCAATGGGTTGTGGCAGGAAGGAAAATATGAATGTAGAACAAGCATTACATATAGTAAAAGAGAGTCTGGAAACATATATAGGAACACCAAGTATCAATGCACTACGGCTTTTTATAAGCGGCTTTTTATACAATAATTTCAGATGCAATAGAAATTATCCTATCGATGAACGTTTCATGTGGGAGTTTCATGATTGGGCAAGACGAAGGATAGAAGAGCGGAGAGGAATTATATTCGATTTGGACGTAGGATATGATTATTATATCAAAGCAGTCTGTGAAAATGGAGAGCAGGAGATTGCATTATTTTTTGAATTGTGTGAAGAATTCTTTGAGGAAATGAGGAATTTAACCGAGGAGATATGTCATGAGAAGTGCAGAGATGAGTGATATTTGTGTGCATTGCTAATATCAATGCAAGGTTGATAAAAGAACGGGAATCCTAATCCGTCAAATAAAACTGGAAAGCGGCTAAAAACTCATGGATGGAAGGTGAATGATTAGATGGAAGCATATGGTGTAATTAGTGGAAAAACTATAGAATTAAAAGAGATTATATTAATGGGAGATAATGACGAAATAATGGAATTGATTCCATTTATTAAAATATCATTAGAAAGGAATGCTTTTTATTCCGCGTCAGGAGAAAAGTGTCATACACATTTTAGTGAATGGAATAGAGAATGGAGATATGGAGATTTGGAAATTACGATAAGTTCTAAGAATACGGAAAATGAGAGGAAGGACAGAAAAGGAGAAAGAAATGCCATATAGTTTAGAGTTGTTAGTGATGGGTCAAGATAAGCCTTCTGATATACCATTTAAAACACCGTTGAAACTAGAATGGGAAAATGGAAATATAGGCAGATTAAGACTAAAAAGAATGTGTCCGATAATGAACAGTGTTCAGGGAATATGGTACAATTTATTATTAAAAAATGAAGTTTATTTTCGCAATACAAATCTTTTATATGAAACGGATTTTGACCAGCTTGTTAATATTGAATTGTACCCTTGGGTAGATGAGGAGGTGAAGGAAAACTTTACGCCTTTTGGAATAAAAAAAGAATATTTTCCGGAGGTGAAAACGGTGATTGGTTATTTGATGAATCAATCACCAATACGACAGATTATGATTCTTCCGCTGCACACAAGAATAAAAACAGAAGTGATTCAAGGGCTCATTCCATATGATGAATATTTTGATATGATTCTCCGGAAGGAGATTCCCTTTAATGTGTGTACGATAGTATGTAAGAACAGGTGAAAAAGAGGTATCTAGCATTTGAGAGAAAAGCAGCTAGTAAGGCAACTTGTTAGAGTCAGGAAAAGATGGAAAAATCCTGAATCTTAGAGGACTAAGGACGGGGACAGCCAGAAGGGAATCTATCAGGGGGAAGCGAAATGAATGATAAAATAATTATGCGAAATATAAAAGACATAGAACAAAAAATGGAGGTCTTAAAAAAAGATGCTTATGAATATAGTTGGGAGAATTATATAATTCATTTTTTCTTTCATAGAGATAAAATATTAATTAAGGTAAAAAAAGGGGTTATATATGCAGTAATTCCATGTAGTGCAGAAAACAGAAGATTTGTAGGGGAATTTTATGAAGATAATGGAATGGAGTGTATGGAAGGAAAATTTGAATTACTTAGTCATGTAAAGGCTTTATATAGCATATTTTTTGGAATATGGTATTTATTTCGATATCGAAGCAAAACGTATGAGCAAAGAATTGTGGATTATTTAAGGAATATGCTGTTGTAGCGGCTTGTGACCAGAAGAAAAGAAAGAGAAATTATCTTAGCGATGAATGTTTCATGCGGCAGTTTGGTAATCTCCGAAGGTTTTGCAGTCAGGGGAAGGCTGACAGTGCAGTGCACAGAGGAACTTCAATCTGCACAATGTAATCTTCAATCCGGTCAATGACATTTTCATTTATGCCCATCTCATAGGAAAAGCCGTGGAGTGTCAGGCTGTGTTTTTCTGCAAATTCGAGAATTTCTTCGTACCGCTTTGGTATTTTATCCAAGTCACCCTTATGAAAGGCTCTCAGGTACTTACCGCCGGGCGACATGTGCAGGCCCTTCTGGTATGGGAGTAGGGGAATCTCTATGAACAGTTTGGAATAATCATCAAAATTTCCTTTAAAAAGACTGGAAACGGGAATCATGGATCCATAGGCGGCATGATGCAGGCGCCCAAGATGGTATTTTTCCGTTTCGGCCGTAATAAGCTCAACTTCCTCTTCAAAAGTAGTGTCTTTTGTAATATCTACTGTAATCAGGCAGCGTTCTCTTTTTTCTATCACGCTAATCTCAGAAAGATCCATTGTCACCAATGCAGCCATATTCTGGCGGTGTGTGCAGAGGGTTTCCCGGACGGCCTGCAGATGGGTAATCCGAAGGTCAAGACCGGCTATCTTTTCGTCCAGAAGGTTTTTCAGGTTTTCAGCGGAGCGGTTCTTCATGAAATCCTGTATGGCTTGGATAGGGACTTCCAGCTCCCGGAGCAGGAGGATGGTTTCCAGCAAGGGGCTCTGGTGGTAATTATAGCAGCGGTATCCATTTTCTGGGTTGATAGAAGCAGGCCTGAACAGGCCTATCTCATCATACCACATCAGTGTTTTTTTGTTTATGCCATGGAGGGCGGCGAATTGTCCAATGGTAAGGGACTGGTCTTTCTTGCTCACTTTCCTGTCTCCTGTTAAACATATAAAAATTTCCGGGCAGCTATTGACCGTGCTGTTACTGTACGGTTTATCATACTGTATACAGGAAGAAAATGCAAGGTGATCGGAGGAAAAATAGATGGAAAATTCAAATGCATACGAAAAACCTGTAACTCTGAAAAATATTGTGGGATTTGCCGTGCCGACGATTGTCATGACGGTATTCATGTCCTTCTATACAATGGTTGACGGTCTGTTTGTGTCAAATCTGATCGGTACGGACGCGCTTTCGGCAATCAACCTTACGGCGCCAGTGATCCAGCTTGTTACGGCAGTCTCTACCATGCTTGCCACCGGAGGCAGCGCAGTCATTATGAAAAAAATGGGGGAGCAGAAAACGGATGAGGCAAAGGAAGATTTTACATTTCTGATTATCGTAAACATCATTGTGGGGATTGTCATGTGCGCGGCCGGGTATCTGGCAATGGATTTTATATTTGCAGGAATGAACCTTTCTCCGGCTATAGAAGGATACTGTGTGGAATATTTAAGCCGTTATTTGGTATTCACTGTACCAATCCTTTTGATGAACAACTTTACGCTTTATATGATTGCCAGCGAAAAGGCAGTCCTTTCCCTGGTCTGTTCAGTGACGGGCGGCATTTTGAACATGGCGCTTGATTATGTGTTTATTGCCGGATTTGATATGGGGATCAGTGGTGCGGCTGTTGCAACGGGGCTTGGATATTCTGTAACTGCAGTTGTCGGTCTGTTTGTTTTCAACCGGAGAAAGAGCCTGCTGCATTTCAAAAAACCTGTATTCCGATTCAGGGTTCTTGCCAGTGCGGCTGCCAATGGGTGCTCCGAGATGGCAACCGCACTTGTTACCGGTATTGTTACAATGATGTTCAACTGGACAATGCTGTATTATGTGGGGGAGGACGGCGTGGCGGCGGTTACCATCATCATGTATGTGCTGATGTTTGCCAGCTCCCTTTATACGGGGTATTCCTACGGCGTGGCTCCAATGCTGAGTTTCTATCATGGGGAGCAGAATTTCGGGAAGCTGAGAAAGCTGGTTGAGATCAGCATGAAAGTGATTGCGGCAATCTCCGGGATTACGGTTGCGGCATCCATGTGTCTGACAAGGCCGCTGGTTTCTGTATTCGCCCGCCCGGATAACCCGGTTTATCATCTGGCGGTAACGGGAAACAGGATATGTACAATAGCATTGCTTTTTATCGGATTTAATATTTTTGCCAGCGGGATGTTTACCGCTTTATCCAATGGGATTATTTCAGCCATCCTTGCATTTTCCAGATCCTTTGTGTTTATGCTGATTACCATGGTCACGCTTCCCCTGTTTTTTGGAGTGAACGGTATCTGGCTGGCAACGCCTGCGGCAGAACTGATGGCTCTTGCCCTGTCCGCATTTATGTTTCTGAAATACAGAAAACGGTATGGGTATTAAGGTGAAAAGTGATTCTCTGTAACATTTCGCGGACATTTGCCTGTTAAACTATAGTGAAAGGCGAAAATCTGCCATTCACTATAAAATTTAAAGGAGTGTGGATATGAAGAAGATTTTGTTGGTAGAGGATGATGCCCTTTTAAATAAAACGCTGACTTACAATCTGATTTTTGAGGGTTATGATACCGTATCAGCCCTGAATGCAGGTACAGCAGCCGAGTTGCTGATTCAGGCGGAATATGATCTGGTGCTTCTGGACATCAATCTGCCGGACGGCAGCGGCTATGACCTGTGCAGGCTCATAAAGCCAGAGAATCCCGATACGCTGGTGATTTTCCTGACTGCCAACGACCAGGAGAGCGGCCAGATTCGGGGCAATCCGGCTGGAGAAGAAAGACGTCCCTCTGATTGATACGTTGGCGATGGCCTTAAGCGGTATTGTATATGCGGCGGAGAAAAAGAATATTTCCGTTACAGTGGACTGTCCGGAGGATCTATCCGGGTCTCAGCAGAACAATGGGAAATGTATGTAAAGCTTAATGTGTCAGATACAGGCAAGGGTATCTCGGAGAGTAACCAGGCGTCTATTTTCCGGCGTTTTTACCGGGAGGAAGAAGTACACGGTGACAAGGGCGTGGGTATTGGTCTGTATCTGACCCGTGAGATTATAACACGGCAGGGCGGTATTGGGATTCTGATAGGCATCCTGCTGGGTATGGGCGGCGGCCTGCTTCTGTTCCCAAAAGGTTTTCACGGGGGTTATTATGGGGTAGCTGTATTTCTGACTGTGGTGGTCTGCTGGTTCATGGTATCCGTCTCAGTTTACAGACTGGTCAAAATAGCTGCGGGCATCTCACCGCTGGAGGCAATGCGTTTTTCCACAGGTCAGGAAAAGGTACACAACAGAAAGAAACACCGGAAACTAAGTCCTGTATCCATGGGATTTGCAAATTTTTGGCGCGACCGCAAGAAGTCAGTGAGTATTGCAGTATCCTTAAGCTTGGGCGGAATCCTTCTTCTGGTGGTGTCCTTTATGGTTCTGACGCGGTTGCCGGAGCAGGCTGCAAGGCTGTTTTTTCCGGACTATTTGATACGGTGAAGACGGCAAACGGACATGGTGCGCTTGCTATGGATTCCGCAGCTCTGTTCGCGCCGGAAGGATTGTTTCTTGACCTCCATCCCGAAATCGAAAGCTTTGACTATTCCTGGAGCATTGTCAGCGACCCGAAAAAAGCAGAGTCTGTGGAACGCAGTTTGCAGGAGATTGTATACGGCCGCAGCAATCTTGGACTGGATACCATAGATGCGCATATCGAATATGAGAAAATGCAGAGCAGCATTATTTTTGGCGGCCTGCAGGCTCTTTCCTGGCTGAGCTTCCTGTTTGGCGTTGTCAATCTGATTAATACGACACTTTCCAACCAGATGTCCAGAAAGCGGGAGAACAGCATCCTGCGCTCCGTTGGCCTGACTGGGAAGCAGCTATGCCGGATGAATGTCATTGAGGGAATGTGCTATGTTTTTTTTGCGGCGCTTACGGTCCTGATCTTGGGGCGCCGCTTTCCGTGGCAGTCTGTGCGGAAGTAAGTAAAGAATCCTTTGCCGGTACAGTTGTCCCATATCAGTTCCCGTTCCTGCAAATGGGGCTGTTCCTCCTTGTGCTGTTTGGCATGGAGGTGATCCTGTCTGTCTGATGGTGCGCAGGCAGAAAAAGCAATCCTTAGTAGAGCAGATGCGGGCGATGGAGTGATTCCGATGGAGTGATTGATAGATTTTTATTCAGCATTTCACGGCGACAGATAAACATTTCACTGCAATCAGATTGTTTTGGCATTTCCGACAGGCTATAATAAAATGTCTGTCTATGGTGGCGGCAAAAGTTTATCTTTTGCCGCTGGCGATATAATGACGAGGAGGTGGCGCATTGATCCGTATTGCAATCTGTGATGATGAAAAACATATGTCTGATCCTATAAGGTCTTTTGTTTCTGATTTCTTTCGTAAAAAGAACCGGGAGATCAGCCTCCGCATGTTTTCCAGCGGCCAAGAGCTGCTGAACTACAATGAGCAGATCGACATCCTGTTTCTGGATATCCAGATGAAGGACATGGACGGTATGGAAACTGCAAGGAAACTGAGGGCGGATAAGTTCCGTGGCTTTTTGATCTTCATCACGGTACTGAAAGAGATGGTATTTCAGTCTTTCGAGGTACAGGCCTACGATTATCTGGTCAAGCCGGTGGATAAAAAACAGTTTGAAAAGACGATGGATCGCCTTTACGCTTCCATGCAAAACGCCGGCGAAGACAGCCTGTTGGTGCAAAAGGGATATGAGGGGCGCATCATCCCAAAGGATGAGATTGTTTTCTGTGAGGTTATAGACCGGAAAATATATCTGAACCTGGCTTCCGGCGAGGTTGTTGATTATTATGAGCGGATTGAAAATGTGGAATCGAAGCTGGACAGCCATTTTTTTCGGTGCCACAGGAGCTATCTCATCAATCTGAAGCATTTAAAAGGATATAAAAACGGGACTGCGTATATGGATAACGGCAAAGAGGTTCCCGTATCACGGCTGCGGGGCAAGGAGTTTTCCGGTGTTGTCCTGCAGTATATGAAGAATATGTAATGCTTTTACATATGAGGGCAGGTAACATGGCTGAGTATTTAGATTTTTTCAATATGTGCATTATGGGTGTGATTGAGACGTCCTTCCAGTTTTATTTTCTGGCAAAAATCCTGAAAAAGAAAATATGGCTTCCTTTTCATTTTCTGTTTGCAGTTTGTACGGTGATTGTTATCCGTTTTCTTTCGACCGGTACGATCATCGGATTTATGACGCTTGTTTTTCTGCTTACAGTATGCGGGATGTTTGTCTGCCATACGGATTTTAAGTCTTCCCTTCTGTATGCGGCTCTGACGAATGAGATCATGCTGCTATGTTATGGAATTGTGAAATCCCTGATCAGCCTTTTATGCCCATTTCTGCCTGTTGTTTTCTATGATACGGCCAGTATCGCGTTCATGCTGGCCAGTCAGGCGGCGTCACTGGCTCTGGCCGGCTTTTGTTATTATATGGTGTACCGTTATTTTTCCGACTATACTACAGCGGAAATGCAGCAGATGTTTCTGGTTTTCATCCCGATTTTGATGATATTCATTATGAGCGAGTACATCAATATGATAGAATTTGGATTCCAGATTCAAATCTTGGCGGAAGACGGAGCTTTCGAGTATCTGCTTAACCACTGGCAGCTGCTTGTCATGCATAATTTAGGACTTGTCAGCCTGTTCTGCATCCTGTTCTCTTATAAGAAACTGCAGCAGAATTTCCGCCTCAGCACTGAAATTTCACTGCTGGAGCAGCAGGAACATTCTCTGAACCAGTATGTGGAGGAAGCGAAGGCCCGTTATGACAGGACAAAGTCTTTCCGCCACGACATCAGGAACCACATCGCAGTGGTAAAAAAACTCCTGCAGGACGGGAACCTGGAAAAAGCCGTAACCTATATGGAGGATCTGGACGATATGGCGGAAAAAATGTCATTCCCCTGCAGCACCAATAACCCGGTAGTGGATATTCTGATGGGAAACAAGCTGGGGATAGCCAAAAGCATGGGAATAGATGTGGACTGTTCCCTTCTCCTGCCATATCCCTGCTGTCTGCGGGACATTGATATCTGCATTGTCCTGTCAAATGCACTGGACAATGCGATTCAGGCAGTAAAAAGGCTGGATGCCGGTATGGAAAAATATATCCATGTGTCCGGGCGTATCCAGGGAGATTTCCTTATGATGGAAATAGAAAACAGTTTCCATGGGAAAGGCGCGTTCAAAAAAGGGACAGGTCTGGCGAATGTAAAGAAGGTGGCTGAAAAATATGGCGGAGCCATGAGTATTGAGGCACAGGAGAATGTATTTGTCCTCCATGTGCTGCTGATCATTTCACAGCACCCAGAAGGTATCCCACAGCAAATGGATTAACACGTTACTTTCTACAACCGAAAAAAGAAAAAGGAAGCTGTCTGTAAGGGCGGCTCAAAGCGGCTATAGAGAAGTCGCTTGACCATATCAAATTGAAGGAGGAACATGCTTATGGCAATGCAGGTGAATGGAAACTATGAACATTCCAGAACCGACTACGCAGAAAGGGTGAAGGAAAAACAGGCCGACTGGAGGGCGGAAAAAGCAAAGGAAGCAGAGCAGGCTGCAGAGGAAAAAAACTCTGGCAGGCTGTCTGAACCACGGGATGAGTACATCAGCAGTGAAAAATCGGAGAAAAAGCCTACGGGACTTTACTGGGTAGGCCAGGACGAGAACGGCAGACGGAAAATCTTTTTTGATGACCCGAAAGCTGACCATGCAGATGGAAAGGATGGCAGTTTAAAGGAAGGCGTAGATGGAAAAGAGCCGAAGGTAAGCGGGGACAGCCAGGGAAAGCCAGCGGAGAAATGTGTTACAAATACGGATAAAGTTGACAGGGAAATCAAAAAGCTGAAAGAAGAGAAACAGCGGCTGGAACAGCAGATCCAGTCAGCTTCCGGAGATGAAAAGAAAATCCGGGAACTGGAGAAAAAGCTGGCGCAGGTAGAAAACGAGTTAAGCCAGAAAGACAACGATACCTACAGGCGGCAGAATGCTTCTGTATCAGAATAAAAGAGGCTGCATTTGAGCTGTGCACAAATCTGCCTGTTAAGCCTTTGGTTCTCAGATATTTGATTGCTTATATTCCCTCTCAGCTGTTAGCATTTGCGTATGTCTGGTTTAGCGGACTGCGGGAACCGTTGGCGAAAACTGCATACAGAGATATTTGGATTAACTTTACGAGCCTTTTTGTGCTGTTATGTATCATCAATACTGTCGTTTATGTTTTTAAAATAAAAAGAGGGCAGGAAGGAAAAGGTAAAAAGGAATGACAGAGGCTGTTAATAAATTTATTCCGATTTTTGTAGGATTACTTCTTATACTGCGCGGTTTGCTTTGGATTGTCGATGGAAAAAAAGGAAACATAAAATGTAAACCAAATTATTTCCTTCGTTTTTGTGTTGATGGTTTATTATTACAAAAACAGAAAAGGAAATAGATAGAAGTCTGGAGGGAGTTAAAAAAGCGTGAAATTTCTATTGTGGGCTAAAGGAGGCAACAGAGTATGGAACTTGTAAAACTGACACACGAAAATATTGATAAGGAGCACATCTGCTGCGCGATTTCCAATAACAAAGATATTCAGGTCATTTCCAAAAAGAACTGGCTGAAAGACAGGCTGGACGAAGGGCTGGTATTCTTAAAAGGCAATGTCCGGGGGAAATGTTTCATTGAGTATATTCCTGCGGAATACGCATGGGCGCCCATCGAGGCGGAGGGCTGCATGTACATTGACTGTCTGTGGGTATCCGGGCAGTTCAAGGGGCACGGATACTCGAACCTCCTGCTGGATGCATGTATTTGTGACAGTAAAGCGAAAGGGAAAAAGGGGCTTGTGATCCTGTCCTCCAAAAAGAAAATGGGATTTCTCTCTGACCCAAAGTATATGAGTTATAAGGGATTTCAGACAGTGGATACAGCGGAACCTTATTTTGAGTTGATGTATCTGCCCTTTGAGGAGGACGCCTCCCTTCCCCGTTTCCGGGACAGCATGGGCAGGCATGGAGATATGCCGGAAGGATTTGTATTGTATTACACGAACCAATGCCCCTTTACAGCCAAGTATGTACCGATGCTGGAGGAGATGGCAAAGGCTAGGAACGCTGCGTTTCAATCCGTACATATTCAGACCAGAGAGGATGCACAGAATGCCCCCTCGCCTTTTACAGCCTTTTCTCTTTTTTATGATGGTCAGCTTGTGACACATGAAATCCTGTCGGAGAAGAAATTTGATAAAATCTTAGCGGATAAGGAGGTGTGAACGGGAAATACAGAAGTCAACAAATTTAAGGAGTGATAGTGTGAAAAAGAAACATAATGTGAAATTCGAGGGAAAAGGGAAACAGGTACGCCCGTCCGT